>Ga0076004_105_pt1 | contig 52074 bp, 49 predicted proteins | sample RifGroA2_FD_68067 | JGI IMG/M metagenome (GOLD analysis project Ga0076004, IMG submission 68067) | Parcubacteria (Magasanikbacteria) bacterium GW2011_GWA2_56_11
GGACACTGGGCCGAGTTGAGGACAGGCAATTCGCACTGCAAACCAAGATCGGCCTGGTCTTTCTCGCAAGCCTGTTTATCGTTGCTGCAGCCGATGAAATCTGCGGTTTTCTTGCTAAAACAAAGATACTGCTTTGCCTGTGCCTTGCACTCAGAAAAAAACTTTTCCGCGGAAGAACTGCTGATGGCAGCGCAGGTTAATTGCTCCGGAATCCCGTTTCCCGGTTCAAGAACACTAGGCATTATTGTTTGCAACAGTATCGTTCCCTTACCTTCCGCCAATCCCTGGAAAGAGACCGCCACAGAGACTCCATCCGAAAAACCCACACTGGCTGTCTGTCCGACTTTTACGACCAATGCCTTGGGGGTACCGTTCGTAAAAAAAGCCACCGATTTTGCGTTAAGTCGCGCCACTTTATAAACGGCATCGGGCAGCGCCGAGTTAGCATGCTGTAGTGTTTGCTGCAAGCAAACGGTCGAATAGCCGTCATTAACCGTTTTCACTTTCAACTCGCCAGCGCATTCGCCCTGGCCCACCAGGGCCGCGCCGGCGGCAGCAAGAGCCGAGGCACCAAGCAAAGCTGTTGCCAGCGCTAGCTTAGTGTTAGTAACCGCCTTAACCGCGGTTGCGCTAATTGTCGACATAGTGCGCTAAAATAAATGTAAAACTAGATTAGACAAACACTCATCGCACCCAATTGTCTGTCTCTTACGACCGAAACTTAAAAAATCAAAACAGCAGCTATTTTAGTGGACCTCGCCCTTGTCCATCCCCGTCCAGTCGGCCACCACCTCTTTGATATGATCCACGTCCACGAGCGGCCAGCCCTCGGTCTGCTTTACTCGTTTCTCTTCCTCTTCGATTTCTTTTACCTTCTGAACGATTTTTTTACGCAAGGCTTGAAGCGTTTTTTCCTGGGTCGGTGTTTCTTCCTCCGCTTTCAGACCCGCCAGTTCGCGTTTTAGCTTTTCCACCGATTCCGGCAAAGCTCCCTGGAGCCCGGCTGACACGCGCTGGGCAGCGCCGTGCAAGAGCGCCACGGCATGATCCGGAGCCGCGCCCTCATGAACATTTACCATGGCGGCGGCCTCGTCTATCACGTCAATGGCTTTATCCGGCAAACGGCGGCCCTTGATATACTCCTGCGACAGCCTCACGGCTGCTTCGAGCGCCCGGTCGGTGAACTGCACCTTATGGAAGGTCTCATAATTTTTCTTCACGCCGGCGAGTATTTTGATCGCCTCATCCACTGTCGGCTCGTCAACGAGCACCGCCTGAAAACGCCGGTCCCAACTCTCGTCCGGCTGGATAAATACTTCGTACTCTTTCTGCGTCGTAGCGCCGATAAGTTGTAGGTCGCCGCGGGCGAGCGCCGGTTTTAATATGTCGGAAAAATTCACCGAACCCTCGGCCCCCTTGGTCTGCATGACAGTATGAATCTCGTCGATAAACAGTATAATGGTCCGATTTGAACGCTTAAGTTCGTCTACGATGTGCTTTATCCGCTCCTCGAACTCGCCGCGATACTTGGTGCCGGCCAAAAGCTCGGCCACCTGCAGGGAAAGCACCCTCTTGTTCTGCAAAACCGCCGGCACGTCGCCGGTAACTATCTTGAGCGCCAGCCCTTCGACAATCGCAGTTTTGCCTACGCCGGGCGGCCCAACCAAAACAACATTATTTTTTGTTCGCCGGGTTAGCACTTGCGTAACCCGGGTTATCTCTTCCTCCCGGCCGACTACCGGGTCAATCCGGCCCTCGGTGGCCTGGCGGGTAAGGTCAACGGCGTACATATCCAGAGTACGGGTGCCGGCCCCGCCGGAAACGGCAAAAGGCCGCCCTCCGGACCGCCGGGAAAAAAGATAAATCGTAACTCCGCCAAGAATGAGTGCTGCCCCGGCGAAACGCAGTATCTCGTAAATCGAAGCAGAAGCAAGATCCATACTAGAGCTAATTAGACACTAATGGCGCCAGTATAACACAAACACAGCTGAGCTTACAATGGAAGCAAATATTTTATACACCGCAAAATCGACCGCCGCCGGTCCAAGTAAAGGCTGACGTGTTCAAATCGAATCGAAGTCGTCGCCGTATCAATGCGGTGCCGAAAACAGTATGCCCGGGCAGCCCGAGCGAGCCGGGACAATTTTCTCCGGTCGGTGGCGCGCTCCGCGCTTCCATCGCCGGCAGTGCGCAATTTGACTTCGATAAAACAAAGAGTGCCGCCCTCCCGGGCGACAATATCTATTTCTCCGCCCCGAACCTGAAAGTTAGTGGCCCTGACCACATACCCCTGGCGCAATAAAAAATGTACTGCCATGGTCTCGCCCCAGCGGCCGACAGCGCGGGTGTTTGCAAGCATATCCCTCGAGGATCGTGAACAGTTCACCGCCGGCAAGCTACAGGTTGGCGGACATCAACTGGCCCTGGACAATCGGCAACTGTCTATTCGTGTCTAAACAATACCAGACAGCGGCTATAAGGACCGAGCGGTAAATCATCCTGGACAGCGAAGTTATTGTCCCGCGCCCAGGCCGTGAGCGCGCCAAAATCGAGCAGCTGTCCGGCGGCTGGACCGAGATGGGCCAGGGGTTTCACCCAGTCAACCACGACTATACGCCCCTTAGGCTTCAAGAGCCGGCCTGCCTCGCTGAGCGGCAAAGTCGGATCGCTCGCGTGGAACAGCACGTTGACCATAAATACCGCGTCTAGACTCCGGGGCGGTATGGCCACCTTTCCGGTCTGTTCGATATCTGCCCAGACAGTATGTATGTTGACGTAGCCCTCAAGCTCGGCGCGCTTACGGACTGATTCCAAGACATCTTTGAGAATATCAACGGCGTAGACAACTCCATGTTCGCCGATAATAAGTCCGGCGGGAAAAACCAGGTGGCCGGTGCGCCCGGCCCCGAAGTCCGCGATATGCATGCCCGGCTGCAGCCTGGCCTGGGCAAACAAAGCCGCCGGGTCTACCAGATTGTTGCCGCTGTGGTAGGACATATGTCAGCGCGGCAGACCAAATAGTCCGCCGAAAATCGAAAGTATGATCTCGCCGAGAGCGCCCGTCACCCCGAGCACGGCGAGGACAATGATGATGAGGCCGATACCTTTGTACATAAGCCTGGTTCCACCGCCGCCCAGCTTCTCCTCGGCCCAGGCGCTATGGCCAAAATTTTCTAGAAACCACTGCGTTTTAATAACCATAAAGGCCCCGAGGACGACTGCCAGGAGGCCGATGATATATTTCATACGGTAATTGACACTTATTTACGGGGTGGGTTGTGTAATCTGGACGCGATGCGCTTTACTTATGATACACCATTACGCTGAGCCAGGCTATATATTTCCTGTGTGGAACCGCCGTGCTCCGGGTAGTAAAAATGAATGGTAAAACGGGGATGGTCGAGAAGTTTTTTGGCTGGCATATCTTCCATTACCTTATCGGAGTGCAGCAGATCTTCTAAAGTCGCTTTCTTTTCTTCTCCGGCCAAGAGAAGCAGCAGCCGTTTGGCTTTCATGATAGTGGGAAAAGTGAGCGTCAGGCGATCTTTGGTATGCGATTGCTCGTTATGGGTATACGCTACCAAATGGTTCGGCTCGTGCAGCGCCGGGGCGCGCGGAAAGAGCGAGCCGATATGGCCGTCCGGGGACATACCCAGGACAACAAGATCCAACGCATGGTCCGGTACCTCCTTAAGCTGTTTTTCGTAAGTTACGAGAGCCTTATGCATGAGCAATGTCGTGTCAATGAAGTGCACGCCATGCGACTTGCCTTTAAGTTTTTGCAAAAAGTTTTCCGCTATAGCGTGGTAGTTGGATCGTTCATGGTCGAAAGGCACATAGCGTTCATCAACCAAAAAAAACTCCAAACGGGAAAAATCCACGTCTTTGTGCTCGGCATAGGCGCTGTAGACGGCGAGCGGCGTACGCCCCCCGCTTAGGGCAATGTAGACTATATCCTCCGGGCCCTTGGTCCGGCTTACGGCCGCCAGCACTTTAACGCTTTCGTCGATAAAATCAGCGGCAGAAGAAAATGTCTTGAGTTCCATAAAACATTCAAAATTAAAACTACCCGCCCGAGCCGATAATCGAACGCTTCCGGCCAGGGCCTACAGTCAGTATAAAAACACTTGGGCTTTATGGCAAGGGCTCCCGACCGTCCGGCGGCCCCACGGGCCTGTAGCGAACGCTAGTGAACGAGCGGCACAGTCTCGCGATGGTAGTCGTCGCTTAACCGGACGATGTCGTCCTCGCCAAAGTAAGTGCCAGTCTGGACCTCGATAAAAACAAGGTTCTGGTCCCCGGAATTATAAATCCGGTGCTTCATGCCTACCGGTATATCCACCGTCTCGCCGGCGCGTACGGGCCGCTCAATATCGTCGAGAGTTACCGTGCCCAAGCCCTGGACGACAAACCAGTGCTCGGCGCGCTCCCGGTGCAGCTGGTAGCTAACCCGTGATCCTGGTTTTAACACCATTTCTTTCACCTTGTAGGCATCCCGCTCGATCAGGTTGGTAAAACCGCCCCATGGCCTGGCTTCGGTAAAATGATATTCTGTCATATGATGCTGTTAGCTAGAACCCACTCCAAAATTATTTAGAACCCCCGCTAAAACCATTCTGCTCCAATTTCGACCCGCTTCTGTCGCGGATTTTCCTCATTTAGCCACCATAGTACTGCCGCGCTTACTCAATGCGACAATTTCCGCTCGAATTATCTTCAAGCCAGACTCAAAATTATTTTTAGGCTGAATTCTGATAAAAAGTCCAACCCAATCCAATCAGACAACCCGACTGCCAAATTCGGCCTGGCACAGACCAAAACTCGGCCGAACTGGTCTGCCGGCACGATAGACCGACGAGAAAACTAATCGCGCACCGTCTGCTAGGTACGTTTCTTGGCGCCTTGGCGAGCCAGGAGTATCTCTTTCGTAACCTGCTTGGCCCGCTCCACCCCTGGCTGATTGAAAGCATCTACGCCGGTGAGTTCACCCAAAAATGCTGTCGCGCCCTGAAATAGAATAAATAATTGCCCCAGGTGGTCCTCATCCAGCCGGTCAACCGTTATTGCCAGGTTCGGCCGGTCGTTTTCGGTATACGATCTCTGCGTGCCTTGACATTCCACGTCCATAAGTTCATTAAAGGACGTCCGCCGCAAAAATGCAAGGGTGCTCTCCCCGGAAGGCGGGCTGGGTATGTTGACGCGGGGACCTAAATTTTTTACGTTCAGGAACATAATTAGCTTATCGTTGGGTCCTTCGTTGTACAACTGACTCTGAGAATGCTGGTCTGTAACCCCGAGAGCGCTAACCGGGGTGAGGCCGGCATGGACCGTTTCCCCGCGCTCATCCACGGCCTTGCCGATGCTCTCGGAGAGCAGCTGGCGGTACCAATCGGCAAAGCGGATTAACTTCTGGGCATAAGGCATAAGTACATTAATGCTTTTGCCCTTTTGGGCCAATAGATGCTGGACAGCCGCCAACCGGAAAGAATCGTTGATCCGTGGATCCGGGGACAAAAAGCGGTCGCGCATAACCCTAGCGCCGCGCAATAATTTGTCTATGTTGACGCCCATAAAAGCTCCGGGCAAAAGCCCGACCGCCGTCAGGACGGAGAATCTTCCGCCGACCCGCGGCGGTACCGGAAACGTGGGAATACCGTCGCGCTCGGCGGCGCGGCGCAAAAATCCCTCTTGCGGATCGGTTACTACCACGAATTGTTGACCCACGCGACCGCCGGCTTTGGCGACTAGAGCCTGAAAATAAAAGTACTGAGCGAGCGTTTCCGGCGTGCCGCCGGATTTGGTTACCACGATAAACAAGGTCCGTTTGAGGTTAATAACGTCAAGGATTTCACGCATCATTACAGGGTCGATGTTATCGAGAATATACAAGCCGGGGCCCGGGCGCCGGGCCTTATGCCCGTATAACGGCGTCAGGCTTTGCTGAAGACACGAAGCGCCCAGTGCCGATCCGCCGATACCGAGCACCACCACATCGCGGTAGCGTTCCCGGCGTTCGCGGACAAACTGCTTTATCTCGGCTACTGCCGCCGTATCATCAATAACACGGAAAAAATCCTGAGCCCGATTTTTAAACTGTTCCAAACAGGCTGGCAGTCGGATAAAAACTCTGTCCAATTCTTTTTCGGCCAGTCCGTGATCACCGGAAACCTTAAACAAATTGGAGAAATCTATCTGCAACATAAATTTTTATATTTAAATCTACTCCCAAAAATAACTTCCGGCTCATTTTTGGCTATTTAGGCGCCAGCAACCTCCGGATTGAGCGGGATACTGGTGGTATGGCGATGAAATCCGGGCATTGCTGGCGCCTAACTGATTCAAAATTGATCCTGGGAATTATTTTTGGGAGTAGGTTCTAAATACGCTTGCCGGCGACACATTCCTGTAATTCTTTGGCCGATGTCCAGCCGCACTGCCCGTTTGCCTGCCGCTCGCAGACAGCGTTCTTGTAGCAAGAATACTCTTCTTTATACAGACAGTCGGTAGCTGTTTCCTGTTGCGCGCACACCTGGCCGCTGCAGCCGGTAACCACGCAACCGCCCGCCGCCGGGCCAGGAGTCTCTGGTTTTTGTTCCCGGTTACTTGCGCCGACATACGCCACGCGATAAACCACGTTAGCCTTGTCATCCGAGATATAGGTCACGCCGTCTCGCCCCATAAAAATATCCACCGGCCGGCCGAGCGCGCGATAATCGCTGGCCAGCCAGCCGCTGATAAAGTCCTCCTCGCCCTCATAGACGCCGTCCGGATCCAATTTGTAACGGACAATTTTGTAGCCGGTCGGCTGGCTTCGGTTCCACGAACCGTGATAAGCCACCAGGAGATCGCCGGCATAACCAGCCGGCCAGCCTGTCTCGGGAACGAACGCCAGCCCCAAAGGTGCCGAGTGCGCCGGAATATCGATATGGCTCTGAGTGTCCCCGGGTTCCTGGCAAGGATGGCGGATATAAATATTCTTGTCGAAGTCCGTGTCAAGGACATTTTTGCCGTAGCAGATCGGCCAGCCATAAAACTTGCCGGCCTCGACTATGTTTATCTCATCCGGCGGAACAGCGTCCCCCAAATTATCCCTCCCCATCTCTGTAACCCATAATTTGTTGGTGCGAGGATGGAAAGCCATAAAAACCGCGTTCCTGAGGCCGGAGGCAAAAATCCGCTGTTCCCCGACTACCATATTGGCCTCTTTGGGCCCGCGCGTAAAATCCAGATCTACGGCCAAAATCGCGCCCCGGCGTTTGTCCTCTTCCCAACAGACATCGCAGGCAGAGCCGACAGAAACAAACAAGGTGCCCGTCGTGCCCGGCACTTCTTCGAAAGGCAACTTCTCCCCCCGGAACGCAATCGTCCGGGTGGTGTGCCGGCCGCCGGCGGGCAAATCGATGAGTGTTTCAAAGGCAGTGCCATCGATGTAGGTCTCATCACCCGCGCTGCCAACCAAATCCTGGAAATCTTCCCTCTCGATGGTCGTCATGCTTATCCGGTGCTCCTCGGCCACTAACAACCGGCAAAGCTCCTTGTCCTCGGACAGGTCATTATCCAGCCGGTGGCAGTAGACGGCAAATCCATGCGGACGGTTAAGGCCCGAAGCCACAATTACCGTCTTTTCTGACGTTCCATCGCGGTCTTCATCCACAAGCGCCTTTATTTTCCCCTCCGCAGGCACGCTAACAAGCAGCGTACCCCTAGGGTCAGCCCCCATAGCCCGTGCTGGCCCTACGTCCCGAGCAAAAATTGAAATAACAAAACCCTGAGGCAATGTTAAGGGCGAACCAAGCGCCGTCTCTACAGGCGGGTATTCAGTTTTCGATCCGGTTCCCAGCCTTTCGGCTATGTCTCCGGCCGGAGGGGTAAGCGCCGGAACAGCCCCGCGCCACTCCCGCCAGGCGAACAACCCGACGATACCGGCCAAAAAGGCCAACCCTACGCCGGCGCTAACAAATGTTCTGCGCATAAAGTAATGATAAAGACAAAACCGTGCCGCTTGGTTTAGTAATTGTATACAATTACATCCTAACTGAAAAGCCTGGCCGAGGCCAGGCTTTTCAGTTAGATAAAAACGCTAACCTGATACCAAGACCGTAACCGTTCTCTCGGCAATTGTCGCTCCGCTTGAATTTTTGGCAATGAATTTAACCGCGTAGGGCCCGGCGCCGCGCCAAGTCCAACCGCTGACGTCAATCCAGGATTCCTTGTGAGGACCGCCGTCCAGACTGTCGTACATACCGTTCAGAGCGCCGCCGTCAACCTGCCAGTGGAGCGAATAACCGGACAGGGGGGCCCCGTCGATCAGGGCCTTAAAGGGTTGCAGTCCGGACACAGGAGCCCCGTCCGCTGGCCACCAAACGCTAATTGAGCCGGCTCCAGGCGCCGAAGTAGCGGCCGAGCGCGCCGTTATTTGGGCCGCATTGTCCGCCCAAGCGTAGTTAGCGCTCCAGTCGCTGTTAAAAACTCCGGCTTTAACCGTATAAGCGCCGGCCGCGGCCGGGGTCCACTGGATAACGTAAGACTTGGTTTCTCCGCCAGCGAACGATTGTCCGGAACGAAAATCTTGATGCACCTTATTGCCGGCGGCATCATAAATTTCCATATCCACGACTACGCCGTTTTGAGCCGATCCGTCTTTGCGCACCGATACTGTTACGCCGGTACTTTGTCCGACTGCCGGTTCAGCCGGATTACTCGAAGCGTTAATCGCAAAGGAACCGCTCGGGGCCGGGACGCCGGAGGCGGGAGAAGTCGAGGCGAACCATTTGGTCATCACCGCCTCGGCTGCTTTGTGCTGGGGAGTAAAAGTAGTTGATCCCGGCCAACCGGCATTGGGGTCGCTAGACCAGTCCCACAGCTGTACGCCCTGCATGTAGGGCTGGTCGTTCCAGTAGGCAAAAAGCGCTTCATAAAGGCGGGCCTGGTTGCCGTCGTCAGGGTTGCCGCCGTCCCAGAAATTGAACGGCTGCCACTGCGCCCAATCCATACTGCGATAGCCGATTTCGGTAAATATTACCGGCCGGCCGAACCGGTTGCTGAGCGGCCGGATGTCGTTGACATCTATTTTTTGCCATTCCCGCTTGTAGCTCTCGACCGAGGTATCGCCAGTCGGGAGGGGGAAATATGCCGAGATGCCAATTGAATCCAGACTCGACCAAAATGAAATCCGATTTTTTTCATCAGTCCAGCCCGGCGCGCCCCAGTTGGCGCTGTAAGTTAATTTTCCGGAATAAATCCCCCGGACTTGGCCAATGAGCTTGTTCCAGTTATCCGTATTTTGGAAGTGGGCATCGTGAGCAGACATGTTAATAAGCTCGGAGCCGACAGTAATTTGTTCCACTCCCAATTCCTGCCCCATCTGGGCATAATGTTTAATCATATTACCGTAAGCGGCAAACCACCCGGTCCGATCGGCGGGCGGCGTCTCCCACCCACGGTGGATGTCGGTAGAATGGGTATTGGACTGAAACCAGGGAATTGTGAGGGTAACATAATTAGCATTGGTCTTTTTCAGATTTCTCATCGATTCCTTGAACGATTCGCTGCTGTAATCAGTATTCCAGCGCGACATTATGCTCGCGCCTCTTTGCCAGTCCTTAACTGCCGCTTCGGCCCCCGGTACGCTGCCAAAGCAACCTAAAAACAGGATGGCAATCGGCAAAAAATAAGACACAACTTTTCTCATAGGGTCTCATAACAGAAAATAAAGCTACCTACAGGTAGTATAGGGGGAGCCCGGGACAGAGGGCAAGCAGGACATTGAGCCATTCAATCCAGCGGGCCTCAAGTATGGTCTAGGGTTTACGCTGCATAATCCTGGCCAGGTAGACCGAAACTACGACCACCGCAAAGGAAATGAACAGCGCGTAAACGAATTTAGCCAAAAGACCGCCGCCCGACACGGGAAAAAAGTATTCAATAAGCGCTTTAATCGCCTCATTCCAGGCCAGGCCGGCCACTAGGCCGAGAGCTGCCAGAATGTAGCCGGTAACCTTTTCTCGGACTTCTCCGGTAACTCGTTTTCCCTCTTCTTTGATCTTGTCGAATGGCGGCATACTTGTATGTTTATCAAAAAAAAATTCCGAGACAATTTTGTGCCTGTTTCGAGCGAAAATTGTCCGGGTTGAGCAGGCTAGTGGTACTATGGCGACGAAAGCCGGACAATTTGCAGCCGAAGCAGGCCAAAATTGAGCCGGAAGTTATTTTTGGGAGTAGGTTCTAGTCGCCGCTATCGTGGCGAAACACATAAGCCGCGAGCGCGGTGGTGAGCGGCACGGCGCACACCAGCGCCAGACTGCCGACTAACGTGCGGACCATTTCTTCTACGACTAACTCAGTATTTAGAGTTACCCAGAACGGAGTGCTGTAAGCCGTAAAAAGAAGCAGCAAGGGAAACGACGCCCCGGTGTAGGCCAATACCAGTGTGTTAACGAGAGAGGCAATATGCTCGCGGCCGATGGCGAGTCCGCGCTGGTAAAGCTCGCGGCCGCCAAACGCGCGGTTTGCTCGCTTAAGCTCATAAACCGCCGCCGCCTGGGCCGTCGTCACGTCGTCGAGTACGCCGAGCGCGCCGATAATTATTCCGCCCAAAAGCAACCCCGAAACACTGATAGCCCCGGTGGGCGCGAACTGCAGATAAAAGGCCTCCTCGGTACCCAGCCCTGACAGACGGGCCAGGCGCACAAATAGGACGGCCATGCTCAAAGCAAAACCGATGGTCGAGAGCAGGCTTAGAAATGCCACCAATGTCCGGCGGTTAGCCCCATGCGCCACGAACAACGAGGACGAGGCGATGAGAATCGTACCGACAAAACTCACCAGCAATGGGCTTACTCCCTGGCTGATCTGGGGAATGATATACAAACTGATGACCAGAATGGTAAGCGCCAAACCAACGAAGGCCATGAAACCGCGCTGGCCGCCAAAAACTATGACCGTGAGAGCAAACAGGCCGATCAGGCTGTAAATAACCGGCAACCGATAGATCTCCGTTACATAGTAAAAAACGCCGTCCGGGGCCTCGCTTTTCACGACCACCACCCGATCCCCGGCCCGGAGAGCGCGCTCCCGGCTGCCGGCGCCCCGCACTTCATAGTCCACGGTCAAATCCCGGCCAGTCTCCGGGCCGCTTGTGAGGATGATCCTGAGTTCCTGTTTAGTTCCTTCCTCATCCAGTTCAAAATTGGTTTCCTGGCGTATGACTTCGCTTACCCGTCCGCGTCCGTAAGTCTCCTTCAAATCCAGCTCCGGAGCGGCCGGTCCGACCGGCGCGGCCTGCGCCGGTAACGTCCAAAACGAAGTTAATATTACGCCGTAGGCCGCCAGGCGCAAAAAACCGCGGATGGATAACATTTTCATAGATTATTAAAGAGGGATAAGGGCCCAGTCTCCGTATTCTTGGGTCCACAGACATCATCGAATCTATATTCTTCCAAATCTATCTTTCGACCCAGTCTTTGGCGCCCATTAGGCGAGACGCAGCCACTCTAGCGTAAACCGGCCAGACGCCGGACTTCAGCCATTGTTTCCGCGGCCTTATGCCGCGCCCGGTTAGCCCCCTGTTCCAGTATTTGCTCGACTCTGCCGGGGTCGGCCATGAGTTCTAGCCGCCGCTCGCGGAAACCGGCAAAAAAGCCGGAAACGGCTGCGGCCACTGCCTGTTTCAGCTCGCCGTAGCGAATACTGCCGTCCTGTTCCGCGGCGGCAAACCCGGCGTAGGCTCCGGTATCGCCAAAGTGCTCAAGCAAAAGCAATAAATTTTGCGCTCCAGGCGATCCGGATCCCCCGGCAGTTGCCGTCGGCGCTTTCTTGAGTTTATTCTCTATAATCTCAGGCTCATCCGCCAGTTCGATGACGCTCTCAGGCCCGTGGCTTTTGCTCATTTTTTTCTCGGGGTACAAAAGGCTCATAACTTTGGGCACTGCCGAAAGCAGATGTTCCGGCTCAGGAAAATATTGGCCGAACCGGCGGTTGAACCATCGGGCGATGTCGCGGGTCAACTCGACATGCTGGACCTGGTCCTGGCCTACCGGAATGACAGTGGCCCGGTAAAGGAGTATATCCGCCGCCTGAAGTATGGGGTAGGTCAAAAGACCGGTATTTATGTTTTTCTCCTGGCGCTCGGCCTTATCCTTGAACTGCGTCATGCGGTAAAGCTCGGCTACGGGCGTGATACAATTAAATATCCACGCTAACTCCGCGTGCTCCGGCACGTGCGACTGGACAAAAATAGTAACTTTATCCGGGTCAAGGCCGAGGGCCAGAAGTTCGGCCGCCGCGGTTACCATGAGGCGACGCCTCTCGTCCGAGGCCAGCTCGCCGGTCAAAGAATGCAAATCCGGTATCAATATATACATTTCGTACTGCCCGGAATCCTGTAGCCGGAGCCAGTTTCTCACCGCCCCCAAATAATTGCCCACATGAAAATTACCGGTCGGTTGAATGCCTGAAAGAATAATCGGTTTGGCCATAACCCAAAATTCATCCATGAATAAGGATGGCCTTAGCGTACCCTATTTCTCCGGGGTTGACAAGCCGTTGGCGCTCTCAAAGATGCGCCGTGCTTTCCGGCTGTTCCGGAATAAAAATCGCCGCGAGAACGTAGGCTATGAAAAAAGGAAAGACGCCGGTAGCCATGAGCAACAGTACGAAGATTATGCGGACTATCACTGGGTCAAGATCAAAGTGCTCGGCAATGCCGCCGCACACGCCGGCTATAAACCGGTTCTCACGGGAGCGGTAAAATTTTTTTCTCATATTCGCAACCGCTAACCGCTGCTCGGCGGCGCGGATGCCGGCCGGCAGCTTATGGTTGGTAGCATACCACCGCCAGCGGACCGAGGCTAGGTCTAATAAAAACGGCAGAGACGACCCCTAGACCTCAATCACGACCGGCAGCACCATCGGCCGTTTTTGCGTTTTAGTGAAGATGAACTGGCCGATCTTGTCCCGCACGTCGTTCTTGATCTTGTTGGTATCGGTCCACGTTAGAGGGTCGGACTCCAGGACCATCTTCTTTACGCGGTGGCGAATATCCTCAATCAACTGCTTATTGTCTTTGATAAAGACAAAACCGCGGGTGATAATATCCGGATTCTGTACCAGCGTGCCCCGCTTCGAGTCTACGGTGGCAATGACTACTACCATGCCGTCTTCGGCCAGGACCTGCCTGTCGCGCAAAACGATATGCTGGGTGTCGCTAATGCCCAGGCCATCCACGAAAACATAGTCTGTCGGCACTTTTTTGGGCAAGACTTTCAATCCCTGCCGGGTAAGCTCGATAACCGTACCGTTGTCCGGCACGACGACATTGCCCTCCCTAAAACCGTTCTGGATGGCGAGCGTGCGGGATTCCTTGAGAAAATAGTGGTTAGCGTAAACCGGTATAAAGTAATCCGGCTTTACCTGATCCAGCATATCCACGATATCGCGGCGCGTGCCGTGCCCGCTCACGTGCACATCCATAATGTCGCCGTGGATAACGCGGTCTGATTGACGGTAAATATTATCCTTGAGCCGCTGCACGGTCCGTTCATTGCCGGGAATAATCGAGGAGGAGAAAATCACGGTGTCTTTCTTGCGCAGTTTTATCACCCGGTGCTCGCCGCTAGAAATGCGCGACAGTACGGCCCGCTCTTCGCCCTGGGCTCCGGTGCAGACGATGACTACTTTGTTTTCCGGATAACGATCGGCCTCCTCCGTATCAATAAGCACGCCTTTCTGAATTTTGACGTAACCCAACTTTTTAGTCATCTCGATGTTCATTTTCATGCTGTAGCCGTCGAGCGCCACTTTTTTACCCAGTTTGGTGGCGGCCTCGATTATCCACTTCACCCTCTCCACTTGCGACGAAAACGTGGCGATAATCACCCGTCCCGGCGCTTCGTCCAGTACCCGATGAAGATTTTCGTACATTTCCTCATACGTGCCGTGGCGCTTTTCATTCGTGGCTCCCAGGCTTTCGAGCATAAGCGCCATGGGGCGGGGCAAATTCGCCAGCTGTTCATAGCGAACATGGGCCAAACCGTTGCGATCGCGCTCCATAGTCCAGTCGCCCGGGTGGACAACGGTACCGGCGGCAGTCTGAAGAATCGTTCCCATGGAATCCATTATCGAATGTTCCACCTGAAAAAACCGCAGGCCGAACGAACCGAGCTGGATGCGATCCTGCACGCTTTTGACCGTGACGGTCTTCAAGCGCTTGGCGCTTCCTTTTTGGTAATCTTCCTGTTTATGCTTAATCAAGGCCAGAGTGAGCGGCATCGCGATGACTGGCGGATAGCCAAGTTTTTCCAAAAGAATCGGCGCCGCCCCGATATGGTCCAAGTGCCCGTGGCTGAAAACGACGCCGCGGATGCGTTTCTCCTTGCCCTGAAGATATTTGATGTTGGGAATAATGTAATCGATGCCCGGCATGTCCTCTTCGGGAAACTGCAGGCCCATGTCGAGAATGACAATGTCGGAACCATGCTCGTACACTGTCATATTGCGGCCCACCTCCTCGCAGCCGCCCAGGGGTATAATGCGCAAAGCCTGGGGGTTCGCCTCGGACGGCGTATCTGTCGCGGCCGGCGCGCCGGATGGCAGGCGGGTTTGCCGACCTACTTTGGGGACGCCAAACCGGCGCGCGCCCGGAGACGCAAACTGCCTCGCTGCCGGCGTTTTTTTGTCGGCGGCGGTTGGTGCGCCGGGCGAAACGCGGCGCTTGGATCCGTTATAAACATTCATCATAAATACCATAAATATTAGCTTTGTTAAGCGTGTTGATAACAATGAAGAAAACCAACACTGGGGTTAACGAAGTTGCCAGCTCGCAACGCGGGGAAACAGTCTCCGTTGCCAAAAAAACCGCTCACCGCCGGTTGCCGGCCGTTGACTTCAATTGTGCCGATGGTGGGACTCGAACCCACAGGCCTTGCGGCACACGCCTCTGAAACGTGCGTGTTTACCAATTTCACCACATCGGCATAGTGGACAGCGGACTATTTCCACCGCCCGTCGGTTGTATTATACCACTCAATGACATTTGCGAACCTATCGGCCGGATGAGCCACGCGGCTGACATTGAAACCCCTGACCGATTCGTCGAGAACATAAGTGTAGGTCGGCGTGTAAAGAAAAACCGCCGGCACGTCGTGCAAAATCTGCGTCTGCAAATCCGCCGAGAACTTGGCCGCCTCGGCAGCATCGTCGGTTTGGCGCAGTTTAAGGAGCAGCTCGTCTACTTTGGGATTGTTATAGCGGGAAAGATTGAGGCCCGGATGATCAGCCTGGCTGGAATGCCAGAAAGCATACTGGTCCGGATCGCCGCCGACGATCACGCGGTACAAAAGCGCATCATAGGCGCGATCTTTGAGCACTGCCCTCGGCATGTCTTTGGGACTAACATACTTGATTTTTGTTTTGATGCCTATATCCTGCCAATACCCGGCGATCAATTCAGCCGCCTGTTTGTATTCCGGCGTGTCCGCTGTTACCAGATCAACCGTAAGCAAGGTGCCGGACTGGCTGCGCCGGTAAAACAGCTGAGCGGCCGAAAGCTCGGCATCGAGTTCCTTGTCTATGTCGGCGGCTGCCTGTAGAGCGGCGGTGCTGGTGGCCACGCCGGTCTCGGAGGCCTCCGGCGTACTGGTACCCATGGACGACCCTGTCTCGGACTGCCGTTGTTTCCAGAGTTCTTTTTGACGCTCCTCGCGATAGACGGCGGCTTCAACTCGCCGCCACTTTTTGTCCAAAAGAGCGTTGGCCTCGTCAACTGAGTAAGCCGGGCCGGACAATGTACTGTCGTAACCAGGAAAACCGGAAAGGATCGGGCCGTTTATCAGCTCCCCTTCGTTGGCCAGAGTGGCTTTGAGTATCTCCCCGCGATCCAAAGCGATGGCCAAACTGCGGCGCACGTCATTATCGGACAGCACCTCCCGCCGGCCCTGGTTAAGAAACAGCGCGGTATACTGGGGCAGCTGCATGGTGTAGAGCTTAACCGGCTGCAAATTTTTCACCCGTTCCCGGAACTCAAACGGCAGAAAATTAAGACCGTTTATTTTCTGCTCCCTGAGTGCCGCGATCGCCCCTTGGTCTCCGTCGTAATCCGAGTAATATTGAAAAATAAACTCCTTCAAAAACGGCGGCTGACGGTAATAGCCGGCAAACCGGGCCAACTCGTAGCGGGAAATGAACCCGGTGTCGTCTTTGATGAGCCGCTTAAAGGCAAAGGGGCCGGTACCTATCGGCTTTAGATTAACCTCGGCCAAACGAAACTGAGGCCGCGGTATTCCCGACCAGGTATGTTCCGGAATTATACCGACCGTGAGGACGGACAAAAAACCTGGAAACGGCTCGGCTAAAGTAAATTTAACTGTCCGGTCGTCCAACGCCTCGGCCTTTACTCCTTGAAAACTGACAGCCAAAGGACTGCCGACCTCGCTATCCTGCAGGGCTTCGATTGTAAAGACCACATCCTGGGCCGTAAACGGCTCCCCGTCGTGCCAAACGACCGCTTCTTTTAGCTTAAAGGTATACTGCTTTTTGTCCGGTCCGATTTCGTAGCCTACCGCCAGGTCCGGGACGAGCCGTTGCTCGCGGTCGTAGCGCAACAGACCGGAATAGACCAACCGGGACAAATCGGCGTCAGCTTCATTTAGCGCGGCGAAAAGCGGATTAATCAGGCGCGGAGCGCCGACCATCCCTTCAACATAAGTGCCGCCGACTGCCGGAACCTGAAACCGACGGGCAGAGGCGAGGCCAAGAGACAACCAGAGAAAACTCGCCAAAGCGACTAAAAGCGAAACCTGGAATAGCCGTTTCTCTCCGGGAGTTAAAATTCTCGGCAAAAACCGGAACTGCCGCCAGCGCGGAAATGCCCGGCCGCGCAGCAAACGCATAAGAGCCACGTCATGGTGCGAACTCACGATGTTTCGACGGCGGCGCCCATGGCCGAACCAACGTCGGCTTTTGTTCCACAAAGAGGAAAACACAATGATTCTTTAGGCGTGAGCGTGTCCCCTCTCGGCTCTTCCGGAGGCAGCGCCCCAATTAAGAAAGCCGACACAAGACCAGCCAACACCGACACGTTTGAGTCCGGAAGGCACTGTACCCGCGGCTTGATCTAGATCATTACTATGGCGAGAGAAACCGCAAAGAAGAGAACGGCCACGACAATGGTGAACTGGAATAAAATCCGGTCGATGCCGCGGCGCGTAGTATAAACCGCTGCCGAGCCCCCGAAAGCGGCGCCCAATCCAGACCCCTTCTGCTGAAGCAGAATAACCGCAATTAGAAGAACGGCACAAATGAGTTGTATAACGGACAGAATGGTGCCGAACATAATACTGGGTAATAATAGATAAGGCAACCGCCGTTGACTACTTCAGACATCATTAGGCTGAAGTAGTGTAGCATACCGACCGTAGTCTGTCAACGGTCTTTTGGAGCGCGGTCTGCTAAGAGCTTTTGCCCCGGCCACGAGCCTGCCTGGGCCTATATCGGCAGGCGCTTGGTAACCGGATTTATTAGCTATACCTATATGTTGACGTTAGGGCCAATATGATATACTATAGCTACTTTGGTAATTTGCCAAACAGACTTCCCTTGCACGCAATATGTCCGACAACGACCAGGCACGCTTGCCACGCCGGCATATCGCCAAGATATTTATAGCACTCGCCGGCACGGTTTTTGGCTTGTTAGTCATCACCTTTACGAGCTATTTTGTCTCCTATCTGTGGCAATCCAAATACGGCTCCGCCGAAGACATCGCCCGGCTCAACCGGGAACTGGGGGGCGAACGTTTTACCCTGGCGGCCGATTATCCCGGACCGCGCCCCCCGGCCGACCTGAAGCCGTACGTCCGGCCGGGCAATCCGATCACCGGCAATCCGGACGGTCAGGTAACCATTCTAGCGTTCGTGGATTTTGAATGCCCATTCTCCCAAGAGGGATATCCGCTGTTCAAAGCCATACTAGATACGTATGGCCCGACGGCGCGGGTGGTGCTGAAACATTTGCCATTATCTACCATACATCCCGATGCTGCCCCGGCCGCTGAGGCCGCTGCCTGCGCCGGCGAACAGGATAAATTTTGGGATTATGCCGACCGTCTCTTTACCTCAAAAAAATTAGCGCGTGAAGATTTGACCGCGGCGGCCGCGGAGCTTGAATTAGACCTCAACCGGTTTAACCGCTGCCTGGTTTCGGGAAAATACCGCGGAGATATCGAACAGGATATGCGCGACGCCGCGGAGCTTGGCGTGCGCGGCACCCCTACTTATTTTATTAACCAGCGAGTGATCGAAGGCGTCGTCGACCGCTCTACCTGGGATAAGGCCATCCTTTCCGGCCTGCAATAAATATGCGCCGACTTCTTTTTATTTTAGGTTTTCTATCGATCATAGCGGCGCCGGGAGCTGCCCGGGCGCAAATAGACCAGCGCTGCTGGATAAAAACAGACTGTTTAGAGTACCGCCAGCAACAGTACGAACTGTCTCCCGAGCAGGCGGCGGCCGGGTTCGTCAAGAACAGCGAGACATCCAAGGCCTGCCAGAGCGCTCCGGACGCCAAGGGCAAAGTCGACGAACTTGGGTTCTGCCTGCCCGCCGGCAGCGCCGAGACCAAAGTCTCGTTTGGCGGCCAGACCAAATTTACCCACATTGGCGAGTTTATTCAGTTTATCTACCAATACGGCATCTGGGTCGCCGGCGCGTTCGCGGTTGTCTTTATTATTGTCTCCGGTTTTCAGTGGGCCCTATCTGGCGGCAGCTCCGAGATGATCGGCAGCGCCCAAAAACGCATCGGCGGAGCCATTACCGGACTTATCCTGCTGGCGCTATCGTACACTATATTGCACACGATTAACCCTTACCTGGTGAATTTACGGCTGCCGCAAATTTGGCTGCTTAACCCGGTTTATTTGCCGGTTGAATTCTGCAACCAACGCCCCAGCGACCTGTTTAGCTACATCGGCAACCAAACAGTTAATACTGAGCTGAAAAAAGGCACCCAGCCGACCTACGACATAAAATTCTCGACCAACGAAAGCCTGCTCAAATCCAAATTTGCCTGCGGCGACCAACTCTACTACAAAACCGGCGGCGGCGCGGTTTGCCGGGGACATTTCTGCCCGCCGAGCGGCAAGCTCCCCCAGATGTGCTTCCGCGACCTTTTCAGCAAAAAATACGAATGCAAGCCCGGACAGATCGCCGGCAAAATCACCAACAGCCAATGGGACATACCGGGCTGGAAAAATTGGGAAAGCGGATCGGACGTAGTAGACGATTTTGAGGTCTATATCGTCTGCGCCAGCGGCAAAACCATCGAGATTAAGGATCACCAAGAAAAAATTCAAGTTTCACCCGGCAACGAAACCGGACAATACTTAGTTGGCCTCGACAACCAAAAAACCTTTGACGCCGGCGCCGGCTGCGGCGGCAAAGGACCGGACGGAGGACCCTCGGTTATCGGGCTGGTCTTGTTCCCGGATTTTGACGAAAACCTCGACCCGTTTGACGAGGCGCACTATATCGGGATCAATCCGACAAATCCCAACCAAGCGCTTGACCTCGGCGACAAGAACACCCCGTTTTTTAACCTAATATTGAAAAACGAAAATTTCAAAGGCCACCCGGCGCAAAAATTCCTGATTCCGTTCTCTGCCATGGACAAGGGGTACACTGTAAATATCGACGTCGGGGATATTAAAGACATTGACTAAAACCTACTCCCAAAAATAACTTTGAGGCCTTTCCGAGAAAATTATGGGCCAAAAAAATGAAGATTAAGAAGGAATACTGACAGTATTCTCACGATATCTGAACTTTTTGTAGCCAAAAGAGACCGGGAATGGTGAGAGATTATTTTGGGGATGAATTCTAGAACAGATAAATATTGACCTATGCCAGACACGATTAAAATTAGCGGGGCGCGCGTGCACAATCTCAAAAATGTCTCGCTGTCGCTGCCCAAAAACAAATTAGTGGTCATTACCGGTCTGTCCGGATCAGGCAAGTCCTCGCTGGCGTTTGACACGATTTACGCCGAGGGGCAACGCCGCTACGCCGAGAGTCTCAATGCCTATGCCCGGCAGTTCATGGACATGCAGGACAAGCCGGACGTGGACGAAATCCAGGGGCTCTCGCCGACCATCGCCATCCAACAGCGCAACTTTACCGGCAACCCCCGCTCAACAGTCGGCACGGCCACCGAGATTTATGATTATCTGCGCCTCTTGTACGCCCGCTTGGGCACGCAATACTGCCCGACCTGCAAAGAACCCGTCAAACCGCACACCAAAGGCGAAATCGCCGAGCTCATCCGCGGCGCCTTGCGCAAGGATGCCGAGCTGACTCTTTTGGCTCCGCTTATCCGCGCCGGCTCGGCGAGCCATAAACAGCTCAAATCGCAACTGGAAAAATCCGGCATCGACCGCCTGCGCGTCAATGGCGTGCCGATAACGCTCAAAAACCTCGGCAAATTTCATTTTAACCCCGAACTGGCTTACGATATTGATTTGACGGTCGCGACAGCAGACGTCAAACTCAAACCCAAAATCGTGTCCCTGGTGGAAAAAACGCTTGACCTGGGGAACGGTTTCATCCGCGTCTCGGCGGCCGACGGCGCCGAGACGCTTTACTCGCTCTTGCCGGTCTGCGGCGGCTGCGGCCGCGAATTCGCGCCTATCGAACCGCGTTCCTTCAGCTTCAACAGCCCTTACGGCGCCTGCTCGCGCTGCACCGGGCTCGGCCGCACGCTAGAAGTGGATCCGGAGCTAGTGATCCCCAATCCCCGCCTAACATTGGCCGAGGGCGCTATTCAGCCCTGGACCCGGCTGGTAGGCAACCAAAACGTCTACCAGGAACTGCTCGAACAAGTGGCGGAGCGCTACGGCTTCTCCATCGACACGCCGGCCGACGATTTGCCCAAAGCGGCCATGGACGTTATCTTCTACGGTACCGACGGCGAGGAATACCTGGTGGACGGCGTAAAAATGATCTTTGAGGGCGTTATTCCCAATCTAACCAAGCGGTACCTGGAAACCAAGTCCGATTATGTCAAAAAAGAGATCGAACAGTACATGCGCGAAAAGATCTGCTCCGTCTGCCAGGGCAAACGCCTCAAGGAAGAGAACCTGTTCATCAAAATCCACGGCTTAAGCATCGCCGAAATGGTCGAAATGAGCATTGAAGACTGCCACGCTTTTTTTGAAGAGCTGCACCGGCCGAAAACGAAACTGCGCTCCGAATGGTCCGAAACGGAGTTGGCGGTCGCGGTCCCGGTAACCAAAGAAATTCTGCGCCGCCTGGGCTACCTGATGCAAGTCGGCCTGCCTTACCTCAACTTGGACCGGTCGCTCAACACCGTCTCCGGAGGCGAATCGCAACGCATCCGCCTGTCCACTCAGCTGTCCGCCGGTTTGTCCGGGCTAATTTATATCCTCGACGAACCTTCAATCGGGCTGCACCCCAAAGACAATGACAAGCTGATTACCACTCTCAAGACGCTGCGCGACGCCGGCAATACGGTGGTCGTGGTGGAGCATGACAAGGCCATTATGGAGGCGGCCGACTATATCGTCGACGTCGGGCCAGGAGCGGGAGAATACGGCGGCGAGATCATCGCCGAAGGCACGCCGAACGCGATTAGAAAAAACAAAAATTCGCTCACCGGACGGTACCTGGGCGGCACCGACGAAATCCGGCCGCCAAGCAAACCGCGCCAGGGCAGCGGCAAGTCTATCGTCATCGAAGGCGCCAAGGCCAATAACCTAAAAAATATCGACGTCTCCATCCCGCTTGGCACCCTTGTCTGTTTTACCGGAGTATCCGGTTCGGGAAAATCAACCCTGGTAATCGACATCCTCAGCAAAGCGCTCGACGCCTACTTTTACCGCGCCCACGCCGTGCCCGGGGAACACGCCTCCATAAAAGGCCTCGACTACATCGACAAAGTCATCACGATAGATCAAGCGCCCATTGGGCGCACTCCCCGCAGCAACCCGGCTACCTACACCGGCCTGTTCACTCTCATCCGCGACCTCTTTGCCGAACTCCCGGAAGCCAAGATGCGCGGCATGAACGCGGGCATGTTCAGCTTCAACGTCAAAGATGGTGGCCGCTGCGAAGCCTGCGGCGGCGAGGGCTACATTACCATTCCCATGCATTTTTTAAACGACGTTTTTATCGAATGCACCGAGTGCCGCGGCACCCGCTACACCAAAGAGGTGCTGGAAATACACTACCAAGGGCGGCACATTGCCGACGTGCTCGATATGACCGTCGAGGAAGCGTACAAATTCTTTCAGCATTCGCCAAACATCCGCGAAAAACTGCAAATCCTCAGAAACGTCGGCCTCGGATACGTCCACCTGCGCCAGCCCGCCACCACTCTTTCCGGCGGCGAGGCCCAGCGCATCAAGCTCGCCACTGAACTGGCGCGCCGCTCCACAGGCAAGACCCTGTATATTCTCGACGAACCGAGCACCGGTCTGCATTTCGAGGATATTAAAAAACTCCTCCACGTGCTTAATCAGCTCGTAGACAAGGGCAACACCGTCCTTATCATCGAACATAACCTGGACATCATCAAGGCCTGCGATTGGATTATCGACCTGGGCCCCGGCGGCGGCAAAAAAGGCGGCGAAGTGGTAGCCATAGGCTCCCCTAAAGACGTAACCAAAAATTCCCACAGCTGGACAGGCAAATATTTACGGGGAACGAGGTAAGAAAAACAGCCGCGGCCGGAATTCGGAAGGATTATAGCCGGCCGAAGTAGACAAAGGCCAAAACCAAAGCACCCCTTTTGGGGGTGCTTTGACGTAAACCGGGTTATTTGACTTCTTTCAAGCGCTTCTTGTGGCTGCGGATGTAATAAGGCCGCGACTGGCGCACGCGCATCTGGCGGACAAGTTCTATGCGCTCCACCACCGGGGAGTGGACGGGAAAGATTTTCTCCACGCCCACGCCTTCCGATACCTTGCGCACCGTTACCGTGGCGCCCGGCTCGTTGCCGTGCTTAACGGCCAAAATAATACCCTCAAAAATCTGCACACGTTCTTTTTCCTCGCCCTTGGCGTTAAGCTCCTTGATCTTCTGGTGCACGCGCACGATCATGCCGGGCTTGAGGCCAGTACGGATGTCATCTGACATAAAACATAGCTTAGCGAGAGGTTGACGGGGCAAAAGCCACTGGCGCCAACATCGTAAAGTAGAATAATAAGAGGTGGCGCCAGTGTACCTAAACCGGCGAACTTTGTCAAGACATAGCCAGTTCCTCCACGGCTTTTTGCACCGCGGACAGGGTTTCCTCCAGGCAGCCCTCCCGATTGAAGATTTGCCGGTCAAATTCCCGGGCCAGGGCTATTTCCCTTTCAGCGATCGCCAGCCGTTCATTTATCTCTTCCGGCACGGCGTTGGGCCGTCTTTCCAGACGCTCCCGAAGAACCGCTAAGCTCTCGGGAAGCAAAAATATCGACAAATGAGGTACTCCAGCGGCCGCTATATTAGCCCGGCCGCGCACGTCAATCGGAGCCAAAACATACCGGTGGCCGGCCAAAAGCGCCTCCAGCCGAGAGCGCTCAATGCCGTAATAATGGCCGGCGTATTCCACATGCTCGACCATTTCGCCAGCCTCGATTTTCTCGGCAAATTCCCGCCGGGACAAAAAATGGTAATCCACATCCGGGGATTCATTGGGCCGCGGCGTTCGGCTGGTCGTAGTCACCAGGCGAACCGCGTCCGGCAACCGGCCAACCAGCCGGTCGACGACCGTAGTCTTGCCCCCGCCTGAGGGCGCGGAGATTACCACCAATAAGCCAGAATCTAGAGGCATATTAGACAATGTGAGACATAGATACCAAGACTGCCACCAAAAAGCAAACTTACGCTGCCCATCCCTGGGTTCCCGGCCGGGTGTCATATTAAGGCATGACACGACGAGACGCAGTGAGTCCAAGGAATGCCTTTATATGACACCCGGCCGGGAACCAAATTACGAAGGGATGACAATAGAAAATAACTAGAAAAGATAAGAAAATCCAGGTAACAATCCCGATAAGTCCGCCAAGGGCTAAGCAGGAAGACCCGTCAAAAAATCCTGCAATTCCGCCGGCAACCGGCTTTCATAGGCCGCTCGCTCCCCGGACAGATCGGCGAATGCTAGACTATGCGCATGCAAAAAAATCCGTCCCAGTTCCTTATCTTTGTCGCGCCGCAATTTTTTATTAAAATACAGCGGGTCTCCGACCAACGGATGATTGTAAGCGAAAAAATGCACCCGAATCTGGTGCGTCCGCCCAGAGTGGATACGCACCTCCAAAAAAGTAAAGTTCACGAAGCGTTTAAGAACGGTAAACTCCGTCAAGGCCGCCTTGCCTGGTTGCAAAGACGCCACGTTTTTGAGCGTCACGCTCTCAATCCGCGGCCGCGCCACCATCCGGCCGTCCGGTCCGCGGTCAAGCGGAAAATCAATTGTGCCGGTATCAGCCTCGATGGCCCCGTGGGCCAGCGCATAATAATGCTTTTCCACCGTGCGTTCTTTGAATTGGCGTTTAAGAGCCGAGAACATGCCCTGACGTCTGGCAATTACCATCAGACCAGAGGCGTCTTTGTCCAGACGGTGCGGCATTCCCGGACGGTTAGCGTACTCCCCGACTCCCCAGGTTTCCGGGTAGCGAGACAGAACCCAGCCAGAAAGGGTTGCCGACGTCTCAATCGCCAGGCGGTCGGCAACATTCTCGGGCGGGTGGGCAGCCAAGCCCGACGGTTTGTCCACCACGACATAATCTGCCGTTTCAAAAACTACCCGGACTAAATCGCGCCGATCCGCCTCTGGCGGTTTGTCCGCTGTGGCGGCGCCTGGTGATCGGACGGCGGAATAGTCAACGGCCACAGTATCGCGCGGCACTACCTGGTCGCCGGCTTTGCGCGGCAGTTTGCCGTTGAGTGTTACGGCTCCGTTATCTATCAACCGCTCGGCTTGCGAGCGGCTGATACCCAGTGCCCCGGCCAGCCAGCGGTCAAGCCGCTCGGCGGCGACTGAGTCAGGGACGGTAAATGTTTCCGGCATAGTGAAGAGCCAAAAGTCGGCGGCGCCGAACATAGCAGGGAGAGTATAGAGTCTTCGCCTTGAAAAATCAAGCCGGGCATGGTAGACTTCTGTGCACGCCGAGGCTGTACTCTCCCCTGTCCAGTCCAGGGTATGCCGAAGACGGTCGGAAGAACCATACCGGGTATTGGCAAGAGTTTACGGACAAGCCGGCAGAGAGGGGCATATAGCTCAGCTGGTTAGAGCACGTCGCTTATAACGACGGGGTCGATGGTTCAAATCCATCTATGCCCACAACCAACTAGACTACTACTAAGGACCCATGGTACAGTCGTAGGTAAGACACCGGATAAACGTCATATATTGTATGACTGACCAAGAAAAAACCGACCGACTGATAGAAACCGCCCGAGAGCGCATGCGGTCTTCTCGAGATCCGGTCCATGATATCAGACACGCTGAGCGAGTGGCTGATTTTGCGGAAAAAATCGGCCGCGAACTTAACCTCGACCGCAAACGCCTGCAGGCACTGATCCTGGCGGCCTGGTGGCACGACGTGGGGCGGACTGTTACGCGCAAGCCTTCGCTCATCTTTATGGTTTTCCTTGACGACCTCATATCCGCCCTTATGCTCTGGCGCGAAACTATCCGCATTGGCCTGTTCGGCAGCGTCACCGGCATGGCCACCCGGCTTATCTTTTGCCACAGCGTCGGTACGGGAACATTTTTAACCCGGCTGCTCCTGAGGCCGAAGACCAGGCTCCTCCTGGATGCCCTGATGGACGCCGACAAACTGGACATGCTCTCGACCGAGAGGCTAGATAAACTGCTCGGCCTCGCGAGCCGATCCACTATTTACCATTTTGGGTACCGCATACTCTCCTGGTACAACTTTAGCACCGTCTATTTTGACGTCAAAACCGCCGCCGCTCGCCGGCATCTCGAAAAAATATTGGTAGAATTCGTAACCTGGCTCTATAGTCCGGAAATAAAAGCCTGGCATATTGAACAGTTTGGCATTGTCTGGTCGCGTCGAATGCACGGACGGGTGCTTAGCGTAATACAGCGATTCCATATTAGAATGACGTTCGACCCTACTATCTAAAAACAGCCAAGACCCCAAAGCCCTTGTCGTTTAATGGATAAGACGCTAGCCTCCGAAGCTGGAAACCCAGGTTCGACTCCTGGCGAGGGCACTACCCCGCACCGCATGGTGCGGGGTTTTATTTAAAATGTACAAATCAGCCCACCCTTGACTTTATACGCTCTCTCGAGTATAGTCATAAACTGATTCAGCTAATATTTGGCTAAATCATTGTCCTTTACATTCCTGGCCGGTGGCCGCTAACCGCTGGATCCAGAACTTATCTCCTCGCCCTTAGGGAATAAATCGAGGGAGTCAAAACCGTTTTCTGCCGTTATATTCGTCACCCAAGGCGGTGAATATAACGGCCGAAGACGGCCGCAAACCAACAAGGAAAGGAACGAGCGTGTGAAGCGAAGCATCATTGTTCTTTTGTTTCTTGCCGGCTGCGGTGCCGGCGTCTACACGGCAAAGAGCGCGGCGGAAGTGATCAGGGAGCTCCCGGACATCAGCCCGGTCTTCCGCCCCCAGACGGTCGCGGATGCGTTCACCCGGTTGATCGACTTCGTCGGGCTCGACCTGCCGGAGTCGCACTGGACTGCGGAGGTCCGCTTCCACGAGCTGAACTACGTCGCCCGAGATGAAGCCTTCGCGCTCCTCCTCGGAGTGGAACTCGGAGGAACAGAGATCATCTACTGCGAACGCATGGGCGACGAGGGGTGCACCGCCAAAGACGTGGACCTTCACTGGCGGCGCCAAGGCGTCCTCGAAGCCTTGCGCACCTACCTGAAGGACCCGGCGGTCCTCAAGGCCGCCTACGAGATGTTTCGCCAGCCGGCACTCGATCTGATCGGTGCGACCAAGCTCGTGCCAAGGCTCAAGAAGCACTTGGCAGCGGAGGTGGCCCCCTGCTTCCGGCCAATACCAGCCGAGATGGCCGCAGCCGAACGGCTCCGCCTCGAGCACGAGACGGCCTACTGGGAATCCAATAAGCTCTTCCGGCAGTGTACCGTACGGTTCGGCTACGATGCGCCGGAGTGCGCCGCGGCCAGCCAAACCCGCACCAAAAAAGGAGAGGCTCTGGATGTGGCCGAGAACGCCACCCGGGTCATGGTCGACCAGGCCGGCCTTGACCTGTACGCCTTCCAGTGGCGAGGCCGACGGCACGCCGAGGGCGGCGACGCCCTGGTCCGGGCCTGGGGCGAGATCATCGCGGACTTCGCCGACCGGCTCTGACCCGTCGTAAGGATCCCGTCGTCGCCCGCGGACGACTCCGTGCTCTCCCGACACGTAATCATCGGGAACATCACAAAGCAGCTTTCGCGCCAGGCTGTTTTTTGTTTTATCGCACCAGTACGCCGCAAGTAAACACCCGGTATAGCAATGTACGCCGGCACGAGACAATTATTTTTGTGGCCCAATAAAAATTTTTGGCCAGCGGCATTGGATGCGTTTAACAATGCCGGATTAAAAATAAAAAAATATTTGTCGCGCAGTGACACAACTAAAAGTTATTCACACCCTCGATTGACAAACCATTCACAAAAAAAAGAAAACACTCTATACTAATAACAAAGGTCGATACAAAAGTTTTTTTAAAACTTTTGTTCCAGAAATTTTTTACATCAATGCTTGTCATGTAAAAATTTTCTTCACGGAGTACATTGCCATTTGGTGTGTACCATGGTCATATCAAAAAATGTACGACCGACTAATCTGAATTTTGAGAGGGGGTGCCCATTATGCCAGCCAAAAAACGCAAAGTCGCCAAGAAAGCTGCTCCTAAGCGCAAGGTTGCTAAGAAAGCCGCTTCAAAGCGCAAAGTCGCCAAGAAAGCTGCTCCTAAGCGCAAGGTTGCTAAGAAAGCCGCCAAAAAGAAATAAGCTCGCTTTCTATAAAAACTCTCCCGGTAATTCGGGAGAGTTTTTTTGCTTATTGCAGAGATAATTTACTCTCTGAATACCAGGCGAACGCTCGCGCCCAACGACGGCAGCTTATTCAAAATCAAGCGCCCCCTGCACCGGTTTTACCGGGCGGTCGTGATCGCCAAACACCTTCACCACTCCAAACACGCCGTCATATCCCGGCCGGATATAAATTTCGCCGCGGCGCACGCGGTCAATGGCCTGGGATATTTGATCCGAACTCGCAGCGGCGATTTCCGGCAGCGGCGCCCAAAGAAGAATATGAAACTCGCTGCCGACCGATACCGTCAACGATTCGTACGCGGATCTGACCGCTTTCGCGCCGACGCCGAGCCCCAAGGTGTCGGCGATGATCTCGGTCAATGGAACCAGACTCTTATACCCGATGCGATCCTGCCCCTTGGCTTCTTCGGGAGAACGCGCCGCCAAATCGTGCACGCGGTGCATCACGCCCACCACGAGCGGCTTTTTGCATACCGGGCAGAGACCGCGATATTTTTTGGTTTCCTCCGGCGGACAGGAAAAATTACAGTCGCGGTGTCCGTCGTAGTGGTACTTACCCTCGGCCGGATAAAATTCGATCGTGTGCAAAAACTTTTTTCGGTCTCCCTCTCGGATTACCCGCATAATCTCGTCGTACGTTACCTCGGCGTCGCTCCCAAACCGCATTACGTTCGCCTCGCGGCCGAGTTTGGCCGGGCTGTGGGCGTCGGAATTGGATATTACAGTAATCTTATCCAAAAACGGCACGCGCCAGTTCATCAACGGGTCGCTCGAAAGACCGGTTTCAATGGCGCGCACCCTTGGCGTGAGATCGTCAAAAGCCTCCTCCAAACTGTCGTACCCGCCTTTGGAACCAAAAACCCCGAACCAAGGTGTCCAGGCGTGGGCCGGGATAAGCACCATTCGTTCGTCCGCCTCGAGCATCAACTCCAGGAGCTCCTTGGCGGCCAAACCCAGGATCGGCCGGCCGTCCGAACGCAAGTTAAACCCGCGCGTTTCGAGCACCGCGTTGAACTTGGCTGCCGTCTCCAAATTCGGAGCAAATACCAACAGGTGCAGCCGCCGCACCTTGTCCTTGTGTTTTTTAATCACGGCCACCTCGGTACCCACGATAAACCGAGTGGGCGACGCCTGGCTTTTCAGCTTGTAAACTCCTTCGCGGTCTTCTACTAGCTCCTCGCCCAACGACTCGAACCACCGCGGATGCGTAAAATCGCCGGTTGAAACGATCGTAATCCCACGGATTTCGCAAGCACGGGCAATGGTGGGCAGCACCAAGTCTTTTGAACAGGCGCGGGAGTACCGAGAGTGGATATGGAGGTCAAGAATGTGCTCAATCATACGTTTTATTGAGTGCGAACAATTATCAGGCGGCGGAGCGGATCCCCGCTCCCGGCAGCTTTGTTTAGAAACGAGGCGGCGTCAATAGGCTACAAAGCCCTCGGCTCTGGGCCAGAGTATTCTATCTCTTCTTCCGGCACCCGGCGCAACCCCTCGCCGCCAGCCATCTCCTCGTATATATGCGCCACGAGTCCGGGGACGCGGGCGATGATGAAAAAACCCTTTGTGAGCCGCCAATCAAAGCCCATATCCAATAGGATGGCGGCCATGGCGCCGTCAATATTGAGCGGGATAGGTTTCGAGGAAATTTGGTTTAACACTGCTCCAATTTTCTCGGCCAACGCGCAATGCGGCCCGTAGAAGCCAGTCTCTTTCGCTACCCCGAGCAAAACGTCGCTGCGTCCATCATGGGTCAAAACTGCATGGCCGTAACCCGGCAGGCGGATCTTTTGTTCCTTAAGCGACTGGACCAGGCCGGCGATATGGCCTGTTTCTTTATTCTCCTGAAAAAAACGCGCCGCACCCTCAATCGCGCCGCCATGCCTCTCACCCATAGCCAAAATTCCGGCCGCGAGCGCGGTATGGGGGCTGTTTTGCGCCGAGGCGACAATCCGGGCCACTTGGCCCGAGGCGGTCCCGGGGCCGTGATCAATAGCGGCGGTTAAAAGAGCGTTTAGCAGCCTGGTTTCCGCCGCGGTCGGGAGTTCGCCCCTAAGGACAAGATAGACCGTTTCCACAAACGACTTTTTTGTTGTTAATTCTTCCAGGCTGTAGCCGCGGACGAACTCACGCTCATCCTCTATTTTCGTAATGGCGGTCTGATATTTCATATTTTTTTAAATAAAAAACCGGGAAAAAACAGAGTCCGGATATTGACTATAAACAACGCCGGCGCAAAGAAAGTGCCCGCTACCCGTTGGATTAGGGAGTGCATGCCCGGAGTTTGCCACACCGCTGATACAAAAGGGGTAGCGACAAATGACAGCCAGATACAGAAAAAAAACGCTGCCGCTAATAGCGGCATGCGTGCCCGTAGACGCTCGGCCCGCTCGCCGCCATGATGGAGCACATAAAGCACGACCATGACCAAAGCATTCATAACCAGTACCATCGTCATGAGCCCGTAGTACAGTCTCTCAACCGCGCCGACAACCGCGGAAGGCGAAAAAATTGGCCAGACAATCGGCCCGGTGAGGAAATCTATAATACGCGTCGTCAAGTAAAAAGAAAGCGAAACGGCCGCCAAAAATATGATGAGCCGTTCAAAACTGCCCCCGACTTTTTTTGACCCTTTTGTATCCAACAAAGTCGAAAAGACGGTCGGAAAAGGCGTTTCCATGCCCGCGAACCTCAACCGCAGCCAGTAAATCCCTATGGACAAAACCCAGATAATTAAAACCCAGATGAAACGGTTCGCATAGTCAGGATAACGAAACGCTAGACCGGAATATACAAAGGCAAAGAGGGCAAAAAAGGCGTTCAAAATAGTAAATGAAAGCTGAAGAGAGCAGTCTAAAAGCCGAAGAATGGTTGTCGTATAGCTGGTAAACTTACCCATAGGCCATAATTAAAGAAACCAAATCTTCGTACCTCTCCGCCACCATCACACCGACCGTGGCGAGCGCCGCCTCTTTTTCGGCTGCTCCCTTGCCCCTCTCTACGATCGCGCCGGCGTGGCCAATATTCATGCCTTCGGGCAGAACGTTCGCGAATTTGCCGCCGATGTAGATAGCGAGCGGTTTGGTGTATTCTTTGTTCTTGATCGCGTCTACTATCTCAAACTCGTAGCTCCCGCCATGTTCGCCGAAGATGACTACCGCCTTGGTCTGTTCATCTTTTTCAAATAACCGCAGGAGATCGGCGTAAGTCATACCCATAAGAAGGTCGCCGCCGACATGAACCGCGGTGCTTTGTCCCAAGCCGGCCTGGCGGATCTGCCAGGAGACCTCGTTGGTCATGCCGCCCGAACGGGAGATGACGCCGATACTCCCCGGCGCGAATATCTCGCCGACCAGCGGCCCCCCGACCACGCCAATCCGGCCGACTCCCGGGCTAATGTAGCCAAGCGAACTCGGCCCGACGATTCGCGCCCCGCGCTCTTTGGCCGCGGCGAGGCAGTAAGCCGTGTCTTGGATCGGGATACGCTCGACGATAACATTGATAGTTTTTATCCCGCTCTCCACCGCCTCGAGGATAGCCGCTTTGGCGGCAAACGGGGGAACATAGATGGCCGTAGTGTTTATACCAGGAAAATTCTGCTGCGCTTCGGCGATGGAATTGAAAACCGGTCGGCCTTCGACTTCCTGGCCGCCTTTGTTAGGCGTCACGCCGCAGATAACGTCCGTCCCGTAGTCTAGCATCGCCCGGGTCGCTTTTTGCCCCTCTTTGCCGGTCATGCCCTGGACCAAAACTTTGGTGGCGGCGGTAATCAAAATACTCATAATAAAATCTTAGGTCTTGGAGTTAGCCCGTCTGGCCCGGGCGGCCGCAGCCGCCACGAACGCTTCCATTCGTGATAATTTAAGGAGCGGACGCATAGGCCTTCTCTTTCACCAACGTGGCGAGGGTAACGGCGGTCTCGCCCATCGATGTATCTTTGCCGAACAATTTCATGGTTAGGCCGTTGCGCTCGGCGCAGTCGCGCATGAGGCGCATGCCTTCTCCTTCATTTGGACCCGCCCGGCGCACCACGATCGGATATGTAGGTTTGACCTCGTCAAGAGCGTCGGCTATCCCCTGGAAAGTCTCCGCGACATTGGTAAAGTTCGCCACCCCGCCGGCGATCCACAGTCCGTGCAATCCCGGCTTCGACAAAACGATTTTTGCCAGCTGGTAAACCTTTTCCCGCGGCGGATTACCGGAGTACTCCGTATAGTTCGCCGGTTCAAGACCGGCTTTAAGCAGTGCGTCCATGTTGGCGATGCTGGCGCCGCCGCCCGAAAATAAAATCGCCATATCCCCATCCATCTCGATGTATTTGCCGGCGGTGCCGCGGTAGTAACCCTCGCCCTCGTCGATTTTTTTCACCGCCACCTCGCGCTCGGTCGGGAGCCGGCCAAGCAACGTGCGCGGTTCAAGGGTTTCCCACTCTTTATGGCGGTAAAAGGCGTCGTCGTCGAGCGCCACCTTGGCGTCGGCCGCGACCCACCGGCCGTCAGTTGTTTTGACTAGGGGATTAATCTCGGCAAGCCGAGTGTCTTCCGCCAAAAAACATTGCCAAAGTGATTCACCAATTGACGGCGGCAGTTCTGCCCCGCGGATATCCAACCAGGTTTTGTCAATTTTTTCCTCCGGCACAGCTTCAATATCCATGCCGCCGTCCTGGCTATAGATCATTACCGGCTGTTTCTTGTTGGTATCGTAAGTGATCGAAATATAATGTTCCTCGCTAATCGCAAGTTTCTCCTCAATCAAAACCGCGGCCACAAGCTGCCCCCGGATCTGCATGGCAAAAAGATCTTCACAAGCCGCACGAACTTCCTCTGCCGAAGAGCAGAATCTAATGCCGTTATTTTTACCGCGTTTGCCGGACAAAACCTGCGCTTTGGCCACTACCTCGGGAAGTCCGAGCTCTCGGTATTTAGCGGCGTAGTCATCGCCGCGACGGGCCACGACACCTTTCGGCGTCAGGATGCCGTGTTTCGCAAACAGCTGTTTGCCTTCAAATTCGTAGAGATTCATAAATCAGTTGCTTGATAAATATTTCATAAACCCGGACAATAGCCAACCGTTGTCAATTTCATTGTTTTTTATTTTATCCTTAATCTCTTCTGGACTAAGTTCAAGCACCTGGTGCACTTCTCCCGCTTCTCTGTGCATTACCCCCTTGGTCAGACCAGTAGCCAAAAATACCGGCGTCATCTGCGCATTCGCTCCCGGATCAATTTTAACTGTGCCGAGAGATTGCCAGGTGGCGGCAACATACCCGGTTTCTTCTTCTAATTCACGCTTAGCCGCCGTTAAACTGTCTTCACCTTTTTCTACTCCGCCAAACGGAAAACAATAGGTCCAATCTTTGATTGGATACCGCCATTCGCGCAGAACAACTAATTTTCCTACGCCAGTGACGGCAATAATCATAGGACCGGCGTCACAGCGTTCTGTAAAGGCATAAATACCACTGTGCCCATCGGGAAATTCGACTTCGTCTTCACGCAACCTCACCCATTGATTTTCGTAGACGATTTTGCTGGATTTTCGGCGTAACATACTACAATTCAAACTCGGAATAAAGCGGGTAATGATCCGATAGGGCGCGCCGGTCGATTTCCGTACTCACGTGGTATAGACCGCGGTAAAGGATGTGGTCAAAACGTCCGCCACGGCAAAAGGTCGGCTCAACGAGCGCAACCTCAGACACTGTTTCAACAAACTGCGGGATAAGCGCGCCGAGCGACGGACAATCGAGATTGAAATCGCCCTGGATAAGAGCACGCATTTCTTTAGGTTTGATCTTGCCTGCCATATCTTCGATAAAAGAAAGTTGTTCCGGTGCAAAGAGATCGAAATTGAAGCGGTGGAAGGGCATAAGATGGACGCTCATAACTTCGAGCGCCTGGCCGTCTACATCCAGCACGGCCCTGACCACTCCTTTATCGTGCGCTACCGCGATCTCGCCGCTGTCGAGGACACGCTGAGGCCGGGGGTTAAAAAATACCTCGAAGCTCGTGGCGGAGAGTGGCCATCTCGACAGGATCGCGTTGCCCAATTTCTTCCCGGCCTCAATATGCGATGGACTGAACGGCACATTAATAAAGTACGGCAGGCCAAGCTGATCGGCAAAGTAAGATATCTGCCCGGAAACTTCTTCTGTCTCGTCTGTATGGGTTTCCTGCAGGGCGACAATATCGGGAACATAGGCTTTCAGCCGGGCCGCATAGTAGCCTTGGTCATCTATTACATAGGAGCTGTCGAGTGTCGGATCGGCCTCTACGCTTCTGATCTTACCGCCGTTAATATTCCATTGTACGGTTTTAAGTTTCATAAATAGGCGCTCCACTCCTCCGGCACCGGTATCTCCACCGTCTGCCGTTCTGCTTTGGTAGCCAGCTCGAATGAAAGCGAGGTGGCGGCCAGAGCTACCGAACGGTCCGGCAGGGGCTCCGGCGCGCCGTATTTTACATCGCCCACTACCGGGCAGCCGATAGCAGATAGCTGGGCGCGAATCTGGTGCGGCCGGCCAGTCTTTAATTGTATTTTAAGCAAAGAAAAACGCTCCCCGGCCTTTATGAGTTCGTAATCAAGCTCGGCCCGGAGCGCTTCTGGTTGTTCGGCCGTAAAAGCTTGCACCATATTTCTCTTCGGATCTTTCTTAAGAAAGTGCACCAGCGTACCGTGCGGCTCCGGCGGCCGGCCGATTACCAAGGCATGATAAATTTTTTTGATCGTATGGCACCGCATCTGCTCGGAAATCCGCGCCGCGCCCTTGCTGGTTTTGGCGAATAAAATAATACCGGCCACCGGCCGGTCCAGACGGTGGATCAAACCAAGCCACACCCGGCCCGGTTTATGATGCTCCTGTTTAAGATAGTATTTCACCTCGTCAATGAGGGTGGGGTCTTTCGTGCTGTCCGCCTGCACGAGCGTGCCGGAGGGCTTATAGACGGCGACCAGATGATTGTCCTCGTAAAGTACGCGCACACGGCTGGCGTTAAACCCCCTTACCGACTGCCTCACTGATCGACCGGTAGCCATCGGCCCTAAGCCGGCGGACCAGTCCGTAATTGATCGAGCTTATCACCTGCGGCCCCTGAAACACCATGCCGGTAATCAGCTGGATAAGCGAGGCGCCAAGTTTAATTTTCCGATAGGCGTCGTCGGCCGTAAACACTCCGCCCACGCCGACGATCACGAACTCGCCTTTGGTCCTGGAGTAGACGTGGCGGATAAGGTCATTGGACACGTCTTCGTCGGCCTTGCCGCTTAAGCCCCCCCGCGCCGGAACGAGCCGCTCTTTGACCGCCTCGCTAAATCTATTTTTGGTCAGATTGGAACAGACAAAACCGGCGATAACGTGCCGTCTGGCGACGTTGATAATCGCGTCCACTTCCCCGGGGGACAAATCCGGAGAAATTTTGATAAACACCGGTTTATTCGCCGGAGTCTCACCGAGCACGGAAAGCAGCCGGTCAAGTTTACCGGCTTCGTGAAAAGGCGCGCCGCCAAAAGAATTCGGACAACTCACGTTTACCGTAATGTAGTCGCCGATATCCAAAAATTCTCGGTACGCCTTGAGATAATCCTGAATGCCCGCTTCGGTGTCTACCGTCTCCGGGCTGTTGGTTTTGGCGATACTGATTCCTATAGGAATGCCAAACGTGCGTCCGCGCAAGCGCCGGGAAATCTCCACAGCGCCATCATTTTTGAGGCCGTAATAAACGACTAGCGACTGCGACTCGGGCAAGCGCCACAGCCGCGGTTTAGGGTTCCCCTCGCAAGGTTCGCCGGTAATGGAGCCCACTTCGGCAAAGCCGAAACCTAAAAAAGGGAGTATGCTTGTCAGTTCGGCGTTTTTATCAAATCCGGCCGAGAGACCGATGGGGTTTTTAAATTTTATCCCGGCAATAGTCTGTTCCAGGCTAGGGTGCTCGTAAGAAAACAGCCGGGCCATAATTCGCCGCCCCGCCGGCGAGTCCCCCAGGCGCCGGCCCATCCGGATCATGGAGTCATGGACGTTTTCCGGATCGCGCCTAAAGAAAAAAGGCTTAAGTAAGCGGGTATAGCCGCCTCTTAAAAGAGCGTTCCGGTAACGTATGAAAAATTCCATAGGAGGATGGGTACCTGAAACCCTATCCATTGTACCCTACCCGACAAATATTACAAGCCGGAGTGCCAGCGGGCAAAGATGCCGCCGGGCAAGAGGCGCCCGGAGCCAGATTCTTCAATCGTGAGTTCGCCCCGGGCAAAGATGCCGCCGTTGGAGTCAAGCAGCGGGCGCAGATTGTTTTCGTAAGCTATTGCCGAGTACCCCGAAGCATAACCGTTAATCAAAAAAAACAATGGGGTCTCGGACATAATTTCACGGCACATCCGCATGAGGGGCGGCAAATGATCCTCTATCTTCCAAAGCTCCTTGCTTGGTCCGTGGCCAAAGGCGGGGGGGTCGAGAATAATACCATCGTACCGGCGGCCGCGCTTAAGCTCGCGCCGGACAAAAGAACGCGCGTCGTCGAGTATCCACCGGATCGGTCTGTCCGCCAGGCCGGAAAGGGCGGCGTTGTCGCGCGCCCAGCCGATAGCGACTTTCGAACCGTCGACGTGGCAAACCTCGGCCCCGGCCGCGGCGGCGGCGAGCGTCGCGCCGCCGGTGTAGCCGAATAGGTTCAAAACCGTTATCGGACGGCCGGATTTTTTGATTATCTCCTGCGTCCAGTGCCAATTCGGAAGCTGTTCGGGAAACAAACCAGTGTGCTTAAAAGCTGTCGGACGAATCCAAAAGCGGAGAAAGCCTAATTCTATGGGCCAACGTTCGGGGACTCCGGGCTTAAACTCCCAGTCCGAGCGCCGCCCTTCCCGGCTAAACACCGCCTGGGCCTCGCCCCAAGTTTTTTCCGGCAAGCGCTTGGGCCACAGGGCTTGAGGATCGGGACGACGGAAAATGACCTCCCCGTAGCGCTCCAATTTCTCACCGGCGCCGCTGTCGATTAGCTCATATCCCGGCGACGGCAGCGTTTTTAATATTTGCAGTTCTGGCATATAGCTAATCCCGCTGTTTCGGTTCAGAGTCGATAAAATTCATTCTAAACTCCACGCCATGGTTGGCGAAACCAAACCGCTCGTATAGAGTATGTACCTCTGGCTTGCCGTGGCGGCTGGTGGCCAGAAGTTTGTAGCAGCCACGTTCCTTAGCCTCGCTTATGACGAGCTCCACCAATTTGGTGCCGATGCCCTTGCCCCGGTGTTCCCTCTCCACGTACACGTTTTCCATCAAGCCGTACGGTTCGGCATGGCGTTCGTTGGCGATCACGACCAAAAGCGCCCAGCCAAGCACCGTGGCTCCTTCCGCCGCCGTTATTTTAACACTATAACACCCTTCTTGCCGGGCTTTTTTAAATTCCATATTGTCTGGTAAAAAATAATCTGGTACAAAATATTTCCGAGCTTCATGTCCGACAATCCCGGACGACCGCGGTCCGGACGCTCGTAATCGCCCTCGACAATGTTATAGTCAGCCAGATTCTCGACGTCCGGCGCAAACAGCGCCCAGCGCTTGGCCCGGTACTCGGCCTCTTTCTCGACCGAAAGCGGGTGGTTATTATAGAGCACCAGGTCAATTTTCCGCGGCAGATAAGCCTGGAGTTCATAAACAAAATCGCTTAGGCGCTCCGGTCCGGTTTCACCCTCAAGTTCAAAGGCGTTGCCCGCCACGAATATTATCTTCGCCGCCGACCGTCCGACCGCCTGGCGCACGCCGGCGGGCAGAAGGGCCGCGATGATGCTGCAATACAGACTGCCCGGTCCGATGACGATATAGTCGGCGCTTTCGATCGCCTGGCGAGCCGGCTCGTAAATCTGGCCTTCCGGTTCGAGCCAGGCGCGGGAGATTCGGCAAGACCGGTCGTAAGCCGGACGGTCAATTTCGCCCTCGGTTCTGATGATGGCGCCGTCCGACAACTCAACCGCCAGATGGATTTTGTCGAGCGACACTGGGTATACCTGTCCCACCGCCTCGACTGCCTGGGATAGCGCCCGGATAGAGGCCGTGATATCGGCGCCATAATGGCTCGAGAGGACTAAAAACAGGTTGCCGAGATTATGCCTATCGAGCTTCCCGGCGTCACGAAACCGCTGACCGTAGAATATCGGCTTGAGAATATCGTAATCATAGCGGGACATGGCCAGGACAGCGCGCAAAATGTCGCCGGTCGGCAAAGTATCGAACTCCCGGCGGAGCTGCCCGCTCGAGCCGCCGGAATCGGATACCGAAATGACGGCCGTGAGTTCCAGCCGGTCGGCGAACCGCTTAAGGGCGCGGATGCTTTTGGCGCTGCCATTGCCCCCACCGATGATTACCACCTTTTTTTTAGACGCTAAAAAGGTCATACAGAATAATTGCGAGCGGCAGGAGAATAAAAAGGCCGATCGCCAAAAAAAACCAGCTTACAAGACCCCACAACACGTATCTAGACCGCGGCCGGTTGAACTCGGTTAACAGCCGCTCCTGCTGCCGTAAGTACCAGGCGTCAAGAAAACCCAGGCCGGAAGCGACGTAGAGCGCGCCTTTTATCCAGCCTCGGTATTCATCGTGAAAAGTCGCGGCGGCGGCAAAAAAGTCGTACCCCGCCAACCCCAATGCAAACAGGACAACCGGCGCCATAAACCCCAAGAACCAATAACCGATTTTAAGGCCGCTGGCCAGATGATTGTCGGCCGCAGTCGCCTCTTCTGTCCGAGATAAACCGTGCATATTCTTTGCGCGTTACTCGACGGTTACGCTCTTGGCCAGATTCCGCGGCCGATCGACGTCTTTGCCGAGCGCCACCGCGGCATGATAGGCAAAAAGCTGCAGCGGGATCGTGTTCAGCAACGGCTCGAGAAGCTCCATGGTTTCCGGCACGTACACTATCCGGTCGGAGATCTCACGGGCCCGGTCGTCGCCCACGGTGGCGATGAGTATCACCCTGGCCCCCCTGGCCCGCACTTCTTCTATGTTGCTGCGCATCTTATCATACAACTGGTTCCTCGTCATGATCGCCATAACCGGAAAATCCGGCGACAAGAGAGCGATCGGGCCGTGTTTCATCTCGCCTCCCGGATACGCTTCGGCATGAATGTATGATATCTCCTTAAGTTTCAGGGAACCTTCGAGCGCGACCGGATAGTTTATGCCCCGGCCCAAAAACAGCATATCACGGTGCCGGATATATTCTTCGGCCATGCTCCTGATCTCGTCGCTCTGCGCCAAGATTGCCTTCATCTTTTCCGGAATCTCGCGCAGGGCCGACAATAATCGCTGGCCGGTGGCGATAGATACGCGGCGCAAACGCCCGAACTGCAGCGCGTAGAGAAGCATGATCGCGACCATATTGGTGTAGGCCTTGGTCGAGGCAACCGCCAGCTCCGGACCGGCGTGGATGTAGGTGCCGCCGTCGGTCTCGCGGGCGATGGTCGAGCCGACCACGTTTACGATGCCGCGCACGAACGCGCCCTTGCGCTTCGCTTCGCGCACCGCGGCCAGCGTGTCCGCGGTCTCGCCGGATTGGGAAATGGCGAAAACCAGGGTGCGATCGTCAACCACCGGATCCCGGTAGCGGAACTCGCTCGCCACGTCCACTTCCGCCGGGATGCCGACGAGCCGCTCGAAAGCGTACTTGCCGATCATGGCCGCGTACGACGCCGTGCCGCAAGCAATGAATACCACCCGGTTTATCCGGCGCATCTCTTCCTCGGTCAGATTAATGCCGCCCAGGCGCCCGGTGCCCTCGGTGAGGTCGTACCGTCCGCGCACGGCGTCTTGGAACACGGTCGGCTGGTCAAAAATCTCCTTGAGCATGAAATGCGGGTAGCCCTGCTTCTCGGCCTGCGTCTGGTCCCAATCGATTTCTTCCACGTGTTTGGCAACGGTTTCATCTTTCAAGTTGAAAGTCTCAAGCGCCGCGCGCGAAACATCGGCCACCTCTCCATCCTCGAGAAAAACAACTTTTTTTGTGTAAGGCAAAATCGGCGTAGCGTCGCTCGCGAGATAATGTTCGCCCTCCCCGATCCCGATCACCAAAGGACTCCCCAGACGCGCGGCAACCAGCTGATCAGGATGGTCGGCATGCATAACCACCAGCCCATAGGTGCCGCGCACGTGCGCGAGGGCCTGCTGTACGGCCGATCGCAAATCGCCGTGATAATGGCGGCCGATAAGATGCGCCAAAACCTCGGTATCGGTCTGGGAGACGAAATTCACCCCCGCAAGCTGCTCTTTTAGCTCGCGATAATTTTCTATTATGCCATTATGCACAACCGCCAGTTTGCCGTCCAAAGCCACATGAGGGTGGGCATTTTCTTCGGTTACGCCGCCGTGCGTGGCCCAGCGGGTATGCGCTATGCCCAGAGTTCCGGCCGGCGGCCGCGTCTTCACTTTGTCTGTCAAAAAATCAATTTTACCTACAGATCGGACCCGTTCTATACTGTCTCCGTTCAAAAGCGCTACGCCGGCGCTATCATAACCACGGTATTCGAGCCGACGCAAACCCTGGATCAGAACCGGCAGGGCCGGCTTGTCTCCGATATAGGCAACAATTCCGCACATACAGGAAAATAAACGAATTAATTACCGGCTAACCGGCGCGCCGCCACGAGCTGTTCTTGCGTGTTAATTCCGATCGCTTCTTCCGGCGGGATGGCGATAGACGACAGTTTGCCGCCCTGTTCGATGACACGGTGAATCAAAGCGGTCAGATAATACTCGTGCTGGGCGTTGTCGTTGCGCAATGTCTTGAGATTTTCCCATAGCCATTCGCTCTGAAAACAATAGTACCCGGGATTAACTTCCCTGACAGACAACTCCGCCGGCGTGGCGTCTTTCTTCTCCACTATGCGGTTGATATGCCCGTCAACTCCGCGCACAATCCGACCGTACTCATACAAACCGGACCGCCAATCCAAATAATCCGGCACGGTAGCGGTCATGAGCGTAATCGTATTGCCGCGCTCAAGGTGTTTTTTGATGAGTTGCTTGATTGAATTTGCCGTTACAAACGGCATATCGCCGTACAGGGCCACTATGTGGTCAAACTGGCCGCGCAACAGCGGCTCGGCCATCAAAACCGCGTGGCCGGTCCCTAAGCGCTCTGCCTGCACCGCGTACCGGGCGCGACTTCCCAGATATTCCTGTACGGACAAGTCATCATTGCACACCACAGCCACCGGCGTAGAATCAAGTCGGGCAGACTCGACGCTGCTTACCACATATTCAATCAGCGGCTGCCCCAGTAACTCGTGCATCACCTTGAGCTTGTGGCTGTTCATTCGCTTGCCCAGCCCGGCGGCCAATATGACCGCGGCTACCCGTGAGATTGGCTGCATAGCGCGTAATGTATATGTAAGAAATCAGAAGGGAGTGAGGACGCGGAGGAGCGCTAGGGACGCTCCTCCGCTGTCCGGAGTTGGAGATAGCGGACCGCGGCCTCCGCCACCGCCCGCGCCTGGCGCGGGAAGCGTTCCTGAAGGCGGGCCCTGCTGAAAGCGGGGTCGTACTTGACCGCCTGTTTGCGGCCGGGCAGGTCGGCGTAGATAGCCGGGATGGGCAGCTCCAAAATGGGGCACCCATTGACCGTCCGGCTGCGCAGCCAGACGATCAGCTCGATCTCCCACTCGACCGTCCAAGACAGGCTCGAGAGCACGAGCTCTATCATTGGACGGCGCAGACCCACGAAACCGCACTGCGGGTCATGGACGACCCACCCGGTGTGCTCACGCACGAGATCCCGGATGCGCCGGCACAACTCCTGCCGGTCGTCCGGGGTTCCGATCTGCGGAGACGCCGGATGGAACCGGGCTCCCTTCACTATGTCCGAGCTCCGCAAGAGCCCGATCATGTCCGGGAGCGCCTCCGGCGGATGCTGCCCGTCGCCGTCGAAGACGACGGCCGCGTCGCAGTCCTGTGCCAAGGCATACTCGAACCCGCAGCGTACCGCTGCCGGTTTACCGAGCGGCCTCTGGCCGATCACCGCGACGCCATGGCGTCTGGCCACCTCGGCGCTTCCGTCCGAGGAGCCATCGTCTACCACAACTACCGTTGCCCCGCCAGCCTGGGCGCCTACGCGCGGGAGCAACCGCTCCAGCGCATCAGCCTCGTCCCTCACCGGCACCACGACCACCGTTTTCATGGTACACCTCCCCAGCCGTTTCTTGTTTTCCCAACCAGAAACAAAAGGGATATCTACCGGTTCAAACGCCGTCCAGCCAAAGCCAAAATTTGACATTCATCCTCGTAACCTAAAATATTATAAGCGCCGCGGTCTCTAAAAAGAGACAATGCCTCTTCCAGTGATAAAAAAAGTACCCGATCATGCTCAGAGTCATGCTCGATAACAGTTCCGGACTCATAGCAGGCCAGATAATAATGGGTCAACTTGTTAACGCGCTCCGGGCCGCGTTCAAACGAGGACGACAAATTGCCCAGATACTGTTCCAAGCGCACCTGGCAGCCGGTTTCTTCCGCTATCTCCCGGCGGGCGGTGTCGGCCAGACTCTCTCCCGGCTCCTGGGTACCCTTTGGCAGATGATAGGTATCAGTTTTCTTCCGGTAAAGCACCACGATCTCTACTCCCTCGCTGGTGTGCCGATAAACCACCGCACCCGCTGAAATATGTAGCATATTATGCAGACTGTAATTGCCCGTAACGGGCCATAAAATCTTGAATTTCGGCTAGGCGGAAAAAATGAGGCCGGCCGCTTTTTTCATAAGCCTCCCGGGGATACTTCGGAGAAACCTTCAGCACGGCGCGTATTTGCGGCCACCGGTCGCTAATCGCAGCCGTCTCTTCTATTTTGTCGTTGATAAACCACACCGGCCCCGGCGAACGGCGCGACCATAGACGCTCCATCGCCTGGGTTTTAGTTTCATCCACCGTGTACACCTCATCAAAATAATTGTAAATGCCGGAGTACCTTACCTTTTCCTCCTGGAAATCCGCCGCGCCGAGACTCAAAAGCAACAAGGGGCGGTGTTCATCCTTGATGTAACTCAAGAAATCTAAAGTATCCGGAAAAAGATACTCCCGGCAGGTTTTGGTCAGACGCGACAAGACTTGTGCGACTTCACCGGAATCATAGCCTCGCTCTGCCAGGCAGGCTGCATGGCGCTTATCGCTGTAACAGGCAGCGCCGGCGCAAAAGCGGGCAGCGATGTATGTTTCCCGAACCAGAGAAACAGGCACTCCCAATTGCCCCAAAGCATCTTCCCGCGCCGCGATAAAGCGCTGAGTATCCATTAAAGTATCGTCGAAATCTATTATTACCATAGTGGGCCGCTAAAGACGATTCCAGAGTTCATCAAAAATCCGAGTCTGAGTCGCGCATACGCCTTCGTTCTCAATTACCACCCCGACCGGATCATTTTGGGCATTAAGGGAAATATAGGCAGTTTTGCCGGGGTAAATAATTATATATGTATCCAGGTTATCGCTGTGTGGCAGCCACTTGCGTTCATCGAGTCCGCGCAGTTCCCCACCCTCCCCGAGAGCAATAACCTTGACGCCAACGCCTTTGGCCAGACGGACGTCGCTGAATGTCGAAAAATCGCGATAAAGATGGTCGCGTAAACGTTCCGCGGAATAAATCCGGTACCCTGTCTCCCCGTTTGCCTCGCAAGTAGAAAGAACGTCTTCCAGTATCTCTGGTAATTCGGCGGCGGAAAAATAACGAGCAACCGGACGGTTGCCGCCCCGGTTATATAGGGCTTCCAGCTCCGGCACGGCTCGATGTAGTTCGCGACCGGCCTGGCTGAGATCTGCCTCTCTCTCCCTCAATAAGGCGAGTAGCTTGCTTGGCGGCTCGGCCACAAAATGTTGACGCGACTCTTTTTGATAAAAACTAACCAACTTCTGCTCCTCGAGCCACTTCAAACTATCATAGGTAGTACCCCGGTTGAGCGAGCAGGACTCAGCCAAAACCCGCACCGAACTCGGCCCTAACTTAAGAAGAGACAAATACACTGTGACGGCTTTGTCAGAAAAGCCTATTTTCTTTAATGTATTTAAATCCATATTTTTAGCTTATTTATGATAATATAAATAGTAAAAAACTGTCAAGTTTAAACCGACAGTATTGTGGATAAGTTATATTTTCCCTTCTCAAACCTCTCTTGACGGGCCAAAACCAAAGCCGGTCAAGAGAGGTGGGGTCGTAAGCTTAAAAGCTGAAGACCCAAAAGAGCAACCGACGGCTGAAAGGCACGATCAGCAGTGCCCACGGAAGGACGGCCTAGGACAAAAAATGCCTAAGCTGCGCCTCCCGTTCCTCCTGGCCAGGAATGCCGTTGACCGGTCCAACATGCTCGACGGTTCGGCCCGCGATCCAGACCGCCATCTTCAGGCAGACTGAAAGGGGCAACAAAACCGGATGCAGGAGGTGATAGTAAACGAAAGCCGCCAGGTGGGCGTCGCCGGCGCCGCAGTCGTCTACCTGCCTGACCGGAAACGACGGCTGGAAGATCGGCTCCTGTCCCCGTTCCACAAGAACGGTGCCGTCCTTATCCAGGGTAACGATGACGATCTTGGGGCCAAGTCGGTTCAGCCCTCGAATGCGGTCGCGGTTAAGCGGACCGCCCACCAGGCGCTCCGCCTCTACGTGGTTCATCTGGAAGACAGTGGCCCGGGTGAGAAGATTGCCCAGCATCGGCCAGTACGCCGCAGACAGGAGCTCTTCGTTCGCGACGATGACCACTTCGTCGGCGTTTCCAGCGCCAACTATCATCTGCGCCAACTCCAGGTCGTGCGGACGCAGGCTGCCAAGAAGAAGGATCTTGGCTCTCGCCGAGAGGAGCTCGGCCCTGACCGTAACCGGCACCCGGTATGGTTCCCGCACGCAGAAAAGCGTGCTCCCTCTGCCCGCCGGATCGCGAACGTTCAGGGTGGTGGCCATGGCGCCGCCGCAAAAAAGATGCGGCGTAAAGCTTCGACGCCTGGCCTCGTCGATGAACATCCGCTTGTCGCTCACGCTGGCCACTGGTCCGCTCACCCCAATGCTGGTGGCACCCAGGCTCGAAAGGGCGCGCGCCCAGTTCCAGGCGCTGCCAGCGACAAAAGTGTCCGCTGCCGCCCGGTCGGCGGTCAGCACCAGGTCTTCGCCGGCGACCGGCGAAATCGTAAAGACTGTCTCCTTCCCGCCGGCGGCCGGCCGGCTAACGATGTGACGCACGTCGTTTTTTCTGCCCAACCGGCACCAGCCGGGGACAGGCGCGAGATCCGCGCTGAGCGTAGTTTCGGTGCCCACCGATGGCAGGGCAAAAACGGTAAGTTGAGACAACTCGTCCCCCTCCGTCTAACCCACCTCGCCGCTCTGATTTACCCTAACAATGCCGCGCCCCTAGGTCAACGGTCGGCTGTCCACACGGCTTGCATCCGTGTTTGGTTACCAGTAACTTACCAAGTACGGTTCTGTAAACGACTTAAACACTGCTTATGTTAGAAACTGGCATTCAAGCGGCCCTGCAGGCCAGCAAAGTGGTGGAAGGCTACTTCGGCCATTTACCCACCGTGGGCTACAAGGACCCGCTGCACCGCGATCTGGTAACGATGGCAGACAAAAAATCCGAAGAGGTTATCAAGGAGATTATCCTATCCCATTATCCCCACCACGGCTTTTGGGGCGAAGAGAGCGGGCAGCACGGCCTATCGAACGAGTACGTCTGGATTGTCGATCCGCTGGACGGCACCACGAACTTTACTCTTGACCTGCCCCTGTATTCAGTCTCCCTGGCCCTCATGCACAAAAATGAAATCGTCCTGGGAATAGTGTACATTCCAAAAACCGAAGAGCTCTTTTACGCCGAACGCGGCCGCGGAGCCTTTGGCAACGACAAAAAATTGGCAGTCTCAAACACCGGCAGTCTGGCGCAGGCCGCCTGCTCGGTCGAGTACTGGTCAAAAGACTACGAACATATCGAGCAGGGTCTGGCGGATTTTACCTTTTTTGCCCGGCGGACAAAAAAAATCCGCAGTCTGAGTTCCTCGATCCTCGAATTGTGTTTCGTGGCCAAAGGCAGTCTCGACTTTTGCGTGCTCGATACCTATTTTTTGGATTTGGCCGCCGCCAAACTTATTGTCGAGGAAGCCGGCGGACGGTGCACGCTCTCCGACGGACAGCCGGTAAAGCCCGGCTTCGACCGCCGGCTCATGCGCATAATCGCCTCCAACGCCGCTCTGCATCCGCAGATTGTTACTCGCTAACCCGGCAAAAACAAAAACCGGGACAACCTCCGCGTTAAAAGCGGCTGTCCCGGTTTTTGTTTTGTACTTTACATTTTGTCGCGCCACAAAGATTAATGTGGTGGGACGCGCGGCTCACGTCGCTGCGCTGGGCGACCCCGGTCCCAGGTTTGCCAACCGTGATGGCGGCAGCCTTGGTACCGGCCAGGATGGCCTCCTGGAGGGAAGCACCCATGGAGAGCCAGACAGCGGCCGTGGCCACGAGACTGTCCCCGGCGCCGACCACGCAGACTGGATCCTGGTTCAGGGCTGGAAAGTGTTCCGGATCGCGGTCGCTGGAGTAGAGCCAGGCTCCGCCCCGGTCAGCCGTGATGAGAACATTCGTCGCGAGCTCCTGCTCGAGTATCACGCCGGCGGCGTGCATGTCCTCGTCCGAGGGAAATCCCCCGCTCTCCAGGCCCAGTGCGTAGGCTGCCTCGGCGCTGTTCAGCTTCAGCAGGGTGGAGTACACGCAGTACTCCTTGAGCCACTCCAGCGGCTGCGGATGGAAGTCCGCAATCAGGAGTGCTCCACGCCGCTCGGCCTCGCGGCCGACGGCCCGGACCAGAGACGGCGGCATGCCGCCCCGTCCGAAGTCCGCGACCACGAACACGTTCGCGCGCGGCGACTCCTGGATGCCAGCGAGCAGACGCGCCTCGACCTCCGGCCGAATAGCGCTCTCAGATCCTCGCTCGACGCTCCAGAGCTCCTGTTGGGTGTCCCCCTGAAGGAGAAGCGTCCGCCGCTTGCGCGCCATGGGACGCGACTCTGTCACCGGGTGTACACTGACACCCATGGCGTCCAGGCCGGCCAGGAACCTGGCCGCCTGCCCAGGAGCCTCTTCGGACCCGAGCGCGAAGTGGCACTCGACCGGAAAGCCTAGTCCGGACACGCACCGCGCCAGGGTGGCCACGCCACCCGGCAGCTCTATCCTCCTACCTTCCACCTCGCGCCAACGTCCGGCGCCAGGGCCATGAGGCAGCTCGCGGGAGACACGATGTCCGTCCCGCACCACTACCTCGTAGACGTCATACATAACGTCGCCAACACACAAGATGCCAATCCCCGCGGCGACAGGTGGTCTAAACAACCGAACCTCCCTTTCGCCCGCCCTTCCCTATGCTCCCTATGCTACCACGGCCAAAGCATATTCTCAACGGTTCGTCAATACCTTTTTTGGCCTTATTTTTTGGCTTTATTTAGGAATCAGAACTGGTCTGGCCCATCGCCAGCTTTTATGCCCAGAGCAAGTGCATATTCACTGAGAAATCACGGACAAGTGCTTACCAGAAGCACAAAAAGCCCGCTCTCTAGAGAGCGGGCCAACGGATAAGCCGCTAAAAACTTACCCCTAACCTACTACCGCGCTTGCTTTGAGTTTTTTCCAAGGGTAAACCGGCCATTGCCGGATTTCTTGGCCGTAATAATTGGGGACAAATTCCGCCCACGGCTGCTTGTACAACACGGCGTACTTTACCTCTGCCGGGTCTTTGATCGCCAGATAGGCGCTGACCAGCTTTAGCGTCTGGCCGGAAACCACCATTTCGTCCACCACCAGCACCCTAAGCCCCTGAACGTCTTTGGACAACTCCTGCGATATCACCGGCCGCTCGCGCAAGTCCTGGTCCTGGCCGTCGCGTTGAGTCTTGGAAAAATCTACCTTGATAACGTAAAGCTGTTTGTTGCCCAGGGCGTACGATATGAGCGAGGCCGGGATGAGTCCCGAACGGGCAATGGAGATGATAACGTCCGGCTCGAACCGCTCGGCTTTCATTTGCGTGATAATATTCATGGCCGCGTCTTCCACGTCGGGCCAGGTTAGGTGCATCTCTCCTTCGCTTTGGTCATAATAACTTTGCGCGATGACGTTCATAGCTAATCGAAGCAATTACATTAACCCCTCCGGAATTATTTATCCAGCGGCGATTCATTCTGAGCCAGCCTGCTGGCTAGGCCACTGTTACTTCCGGGCAAAGATAGACATCCTGCACGGCCTGCAGGAGCTGCACGCCCTCGGAGAGCGGCTTCTGAAAGGCTTTGCGGCCCACTATGAGCCCCATGCCGCCGGCACGCTTGTTGATCACTGCCGTGCGTACCGCCTCCGCGAGATCGTTTTCGCCGCTCTCGCCGCCGGAGTTGATCAGGCCGACCCGGCCCATATAGCCGTTGGCCACCTGGTAGCGGCACAGGTCAATGGGGTGCTCGCTGGCAAGCTCAGAGTACATGCGCTCGTCGTATTTGCCGAATTTCTTGTCGCCGCTGTTGAGCGCCTGGTACGCGCCGTTTTTTAGGGGCAGTTTCTGCTTCACTATATCCGCGCCAAGAGTGGCGCCCAAGTGGTTGGCCTGGCCGGTCAGATCGGCCGCGTCGTGATAATCGCGCCCGTCCACTTTGAATCCGCTGTTGCGCAGGTAGCACCACAGCACCGTAAATAGGCCCAGGCGGTGCGCTTCGGCAAAAGCCGCGCCGACCTCTTGGATTTGGCGGCTCGACTCGGCGGAACCGAAATAAATAGTGGCGCCGACCCCGCGGGCGCCCATATCCAAAGCTTGCTGCACGCTCGCAAACATTATCTGGTCATAGGTATTGGGGTAGCGCAAAAAGTCGTTGTGGTTCAATTTCACGATAAACGGAATTTGGTCCGCGTATTTTCTGCTCACCATGGCGAGTACGCCGAGTGTCGAGGCTACGGCATTGCAGCCGGCCTCGACGGCCAGCTTGACGATATTTTCCGGATCGAAATAATCCGGATTTTTGGCAAAACTCGCCCCGGCCGAGTGCTCTATCCCCTGGTCAACCGGCAAAATAGACACGTAGCCGGTGCCGGCCAGGCGGCCGTGATCGCGCAAAGCCTTGAGACCTTCGAGAGTCTTCGCCGAGCGGTCGGACGAATATAAAATTTCGTCGATAAATTCCGGTCCGGGAACGTGAAGGCGCCCGCGGGAAATTTTAGGCGAGTGGAAAGCCAAAAGATTCTCGGCCTCGCCGCCCAAAATCTCTGTGATAGTGCTGTAAGTGTGGGACATAAAATTTATTTAATCCGATGCATAGTTTTTAAAAATCTGACGGTGCCGGTTTTGACGCGCATCACGACCGAATGCGTGAGACAGTAACCGGGAACAAAGCGCACTCCGGGCAAAAGCGGCCCGTCAATTACGCCGGTAGCGGTGAAGGTTAAATCGTCGCCCCTGGCCAAATCATCCAGCGTCAAAATTTTTTCGCTGTCGGCTACCCCCATCTGCCGCAGCGTTTCTTTTTGAGCCTCATTTTTGGGCGCGAAAACGGCCTGTAAGTCGCCGCCCAGACACTTTATGGCCACGCTGGCCAAAACGGCTTCGGCGCTGGCACCGATGCCCAGGAGAAGATCAATGCCGGAGTCCGCCAGCGACGGAGCGATCGCCCCGGCCACGTCCCCGTCGGAAATGAGCCGCACCCGGGCGCCGGCGCGGCGAATTTCTTTAATCAGTTCCTCATGACGCGGACGATCGAGAACGACCACGACCATATCGGAGACATTTTTGCCCAGCCGGTCGGCCACGCGCCGGATATTATCAGCGGCTGGCGCCTGAATCTCTATAGCGCCGCGAGCGGCCGGGCCGCAGGCGATTTTGTTCATATACATGTCCGGCGCGTGCAAAAGCGAAGACTTCGCTCCGGTGGCAATCACGGAGATCGCGTTGGGGACGCCGTTAGCCACGCTATCGGTGCACTCCAACGGGTCAACGGCGATGTCGAGCTCTACCCCCTGGCCGGTGCCGAGATTTTCGCCGACGTACAATTCCGGCGCCTCGTCCTTTTCTCCCTCGCCGATAACCACCTGCCCCTTGAAATCAATATAATTAAAACGCTCGCGCATCTCGTCCACGGCCGCTTGGTCAGCGGACTTCTTATCACCGCGTCCGATCCACTGCGCGGCCGCGATGGCGGCGGCCTCGGTTACCCGGACAAATTCCAAAGCCAAGTTACGGTCCATAGTCAGTTTATGCCTCCTGATTAAAGTCCCTTAAACCCAGGGTGCTACTTATAGTACAATAAAACCGCCCCAGCAGCAAGCGGGGCGGCCGGGGCTGTGCGTAAAAAAACACAGCTCAACTGAGCCAAAATTATTATTTAGTTTCCAAGTTTATGGCCATGTCCCAAATCTCGTCGGCCTCGTATCCCAGGTCTATCTCATCGGCGTGGTCGCTGTGCCACTGTTCAAAAGCCACCCGCAACTCGTCGACGTCCGACGCGTTCTCGAGAGCGTCTTCCAAGAGAGCGTACTTCTCCTCGTGAGAACGAGCCACTTCTTCTTCCAATTCTTCAAATAAATTGCGCATGTGGCCAAGCAGCGATTCTTTGACAGATTCGTAGCGCTCTTCGTTCATAGGCGACGATTAGAAGTTAAGACATTAATCGAGCACACTATAACACAAGAGTCCGCGCCTGCAAAGAATAACCTTGTGGACAACGACCAGCCCGCCACGTAATTATGCCGCTCCTGATTTCCCCGTCGGCGAGGACTTCAGGAACGGCAGCGAGGGGTGATCTACCGGCCGATGGCGTACTGCGCCCACCAAGCCGCGCTGTACAACAGTGCGGCGGCCAAGCCGGCGGCGGTATCATCCAACATGACACCCAGGGGCGTGTCTTTCAGCCGCCGCTCGATCCAGGCGATAGGCTCCGGCTTACGGATGTCAAGCAGACGAAAAACCACGAACAGACAAACAAGGGCCGGTATGCCCTTGACCATCCGAAAGTGCTCGGAGGCGGCAAACCAATCCACGAACCAAACTGGCAGCCCGGCCAGCATCTGGCCGTGGAACTCGTCTATGTTCACCGCCCCCGTGTCGCTGCTTGTTGTTTGCCCCGTGTGCCGGAAGCCAGCCTCCGGCCACCGTCGCAGCATGTAGGCCTGGCCGCGTTTGACCGTAACCCAGCCGACGACGAAGCTCGCCAGCGCCAACACGGCGACCACGGCCACTCCGCTGCCGTTCAGGTAGAGAAAAATCTGAACGGCCAGCGCCAGAAGCGCGCCCACCGTGCCGCCGCCGGCTCCCCGGCGGCTGAACCAGCGACCGCTGCCAAACGTGGTCGCTGCCCAGTAAGACAAAAGACCGACTTTATCGTCCCCTCGCATCGCACCCTCCGCCGTTTACGATGGGATGACACTACCACATACAGAAGAACCGGTCAATAAAATTTGACGAAATAAAAAAGACCCAAATCTTGGCGGCGGCCTACTCTTGCCTTGCGACTACCATCGGCGCTGACGGGCTTAACTGCCGTGTTCGGGATGGGAACGGGTGTACCCCCGCCGCTCAAACCACCAAGATTTGGGTCTCTTTTTTTCGCCCGTCTTGGCCCTTTGGGCCAAGACGAACCTATTTACCTTTACCAATAACCAGGTAATTTCTTGCGTCCGCTTGGCCCCTTGGGCCAAGGCGGGCGAAGCACAACTGAGTGCTTCTGTAGTGTTCGATTAATTAGTACGCCTCGGCATTCACCTAGCGCCTATCAACCTCCTCGTCTAGAAGGAATCTCAAATGAATACTAATCTCGAGAACGGCTTCGCACTTAGATGCTTTCAGCGCTTATCCGAACCGAACTTAGCTACCCAGCGATGCGTGGCGCACAACTGGCACACCAGAGGTTCGTCAATCCCGGTCCTCTCGTACTAGGGATTGGATCTCTCAGTATTCTACGCCCACAACAGATAGGAGACCGAACTGTCTCACGACGTTCTGAACCCAGCTCGCGTACCGCTTTAATTGGCGAACAGCCAAACCCTTGGGACCTTCTC
>Ga0076004_108_pt1 | contig 45949 bp, 28 predicted proteins | sample RifGroA2_FD_68067 | JGI IMG/M metagenome (GOLD analysis project Ga0076004, IMG submission 68067) | Parcubacteria (Magasanikbacteria) bacterium GW2011_GWA2_56_11
TTTTTATTTTTTGGTTTCATTAGAAAAAGTGTACCATTTTTCTTTAAGAAAGAAAAGAGGCCGTCCCGACGCGATGTCGGGGCGGCCCGTAATTAACCTACTTCATGAGCAATGACCGATCAAGCCCCTGCTTCACAAAAAGCTGTTGTACTCGTTTTTTCTGCGCCGCGCTACGAAAAAATCCGTGGTTTACGGCGTTGGCCGTTAGTTGCCAGAACTCTTTGGCGCCGAAGTTGTGGTAGTTAAGCGCGGCCAGCCAGTTGTCGGTGAGTGATGCCCGCATTAGCACCGGATCGTCGGAGGTAATCACCACCGGCACTTTATAGTCTAACAATACATCCAGATGTCCGTCTGCCAGTGAACAGCCATCAACCGGACTTAGCGGTGTGCGTTCAATGCGAATGTTTTTTGTTCTGGCCCAGGCCATCAAATAATCTGATTGCCAAATCGGCAGGGCATGACCAAGTCCATCGGCATGAAGCTGGGTGATGCAGGCTTGAATGCAATCTAGCCGGTAGGCATCCACACCCATTTCACCGGCGTGCGGGTTGCGGCGAATCCGCGAACCAATGGTGGAACGAAAAGCTTGAGCGTAATGGTAGGGTGAATGGGAAAGTTCATCACAGGCCAAATCAATAGCCACGATGCCCCAGTCTTGAAACTCTACCGCCAGTTTCGCGATATCGGCCACGCTTTTTGGTCCATGCGCAAAAAGCGATTCTCGGGGTATGCAGAGCGTAAGGTTGACCTCAATACCGGTTTCTGCAATACCACTCGCCAGACCGCTGAGCACGTTTATGACGGCGTTCTCCAAAGACATTATTGGGAATAGAGGCTCTTCATATGCCGTGGGTTTGTACCAAGGCGCCGGATAGACGCCGTGGTATCCGGGAGCAAACCTAATTTCGGCATACAAAATATTTTCGCGCGCCAGATCCAACACTTGTTCGTAGGCCGCCTGACAAAGTCCTTGTGGCGTGCGCATAACTGCAATCGCCCAAGCGAATCGTTGGAAAAGCTGATCAATGGGCATTCCCTTTGGTTCGGTAATTTGGTAGAGCTTCGTGAACTCGGCCAAGTCGTATGTCGGCAATTTTACGCCCAATTGTTTGGCGAGCTTTATCACCAGCTCCGGCTGAACCGCGCCGTCCAGATGGCGGTGAAGATCTGTTTTTGGCAAACGAAAAATTTCCTCGCGCGTTAGCGTTGTGGTCATGGGTTGTACCTCCGTTTTAGAAGAGCTGTGGGGATGTTATCAAATTTGTTGAGAGAAGACAAGGATCGGGTCTTGATTATTTAGGCGTGGATTTTTTAAGTTCGCGTTGAGCCAACTCTTCCCAAGAATCATTAAGTTCACCATAAACGGCAAACAGCTCGCTTGAGCCGACCTTGCTAAAATGCGGCCTTAATTCAAAAGAACCGCGAAGGGTCAAGTCAAGTATTTTATATGTCTCTGGATCATCCGGATCGCTTGTGGGTTCCTTTCCTTCCCCTGTTAAGCTAATAATACTTTGTATCATCCCATCCATCTTTTGAATGCTTTTTTGAGCGTCGGAATACATGCTTGCTTCAACCCCAGCCAAACCCTTACCCTCGTCCATAGAAATAGCAAGTTTAACTTTTTCCGAATAAGAGTCAACACGTTTTTTAAATTTTTTAATATAATCCGGCATTTCTGATCCCCAGTGTAAAAATTTTTGTTGTACCGATTCCATCCCATTTAAAAGTTCTATTCTGCGTTCTCCAGCTTGTTTTTTTAGCCTATTCACCTCTCTTGTCAGTTCAGTATCTTCCGGCCCTTTAGGCGTTTCTGGGGTTGGCGCCGCCGCGGTCTCTTTAGAATCCTTAACTTCAAACGTTGGCTTTTTTGATTCGCTCATATATAAATTTTTAATAATAAACAAAGTTTAGTTTTGTGCGCCTGGATGGAATCGAACCATCTGCTTCCACCTTATATCTACAGATATATTTACGTCACTCCTAGAAAATACAAACTCCTGGTGCGCCCGCTTGGACTTGAACCGAGGACCCCTGCCTTATAAGGGCAGTGCTCTAACCACTGAGCTACGGGCGCATTAGCGCACCGGGAATTTGTATTTTGCTACTCGCTAGTAAATATAAGGGTGGCACTCTAACCGATGAGTTACAGGCGCGTTTATTGTTAGAAGTATACCATTATTTACAATTATTTCAACCCCCATCCTTATCGGTCCCTCCCCTATAAGGGGAGGGGTAAGGGGTGGGGTTTTGTCGTTTTGGTATGACTCTCCCAACTATTAAACCCCCTCCTCTGTCCTCCCCCTTATATGGGGAGGAGTGCCAAACAAAACCGAACCATGTCATTGCCAAGTCAGATTTAAGCTGGTAGAATAAGGACTAATTATGCCCGACATAAACACCAAAGTTTTTTTGAAAATCAACGCGCCAGTAGGCAAATCAAAACTACTGGATGCTTTTGGCCGCGCCGGCGCGGAATGGGCAATTTTGGCCATGCTGGGCTGGTATGTGGCCGGTGTTTTTATCAACGGCTTGCCGGAAAAATGGCTGATTTTGCCGCCCTTAGTCTTTTTTGTCGCCTCTTGGTGTGTGGGTTGGTTAATTGGTCTGGGCATGGCTATCAACCTGCGCGAACCCAGACCGCATGTAAACAGTACGCAAGTCAAACTGCTGTTTTCACCGTTAATGAGTTGGAAGTCATTCCCATCCGACCACAGCATGTCCGCCGGGCTTTTGGTTTTTTTGTCCTTTATTTTTAATCTGCCCGGCGCTTGGGCTACTATTCCTATGGCTTTGTGGGTGATGTGGGGCAGAGTGTACGCGGGTTTGCATTATCCATTGGATGTGCTGGGCGGAGTTAGTGTGGCTTTATTTGCATCGGCGGTTTCATATTATATCGTTAAGATGTTATAACATAAGCACCAAATTTAAAATTTCAAATCCTAAATAAATTATAATATCAAAATTCAAAACATTTTGTATTTGAGCATTGTAATTTATAATCGAAATGAGCGAATAAAATATTTAGTTTGCTAAAATATTTCTGAGCGAATAAGATTATATGTGAAATGATATTTGGAGTTTGTAATTTTGAAATTGTAATTTTATTGGTTTATGAATGCGATAATCCTCTGCGGTGGCCTATCTACCCGTTTGGGAGATATTACCAAAACTATTCCCAAAGTTTTGCTGGAAATAAAAGGCAAAACGGTTTTGCAGTGGCAGTTGGAAAAATTAAAAAGTGTAGGCATTAATGAAGTTGTGCTGGCCGCGGGTCATTTGGCCGAAGTTTTGCATCAAAATATCGGTTTGCATAAAGATGGAGTAGATCTGATTTACGCTATTGAACAAGAAAGATTGGGCACTGGCGGCGCTATAAAGCACGCTTGGGAGTATGTGTCTAAACCGGCCGAACCAACAATAATTTTAAACGGAGACATTTTTACCACCATAGATTTGGCGGATATGGTAAAATATTTGCCTCCCGAAAGCGATGGAATTATTTTGGGAGCCAAAGTAGAAGATGCCGCCACCTATGGCACGTTAGAATACGATAAAAATTATCATTTAAAACAATTCAAAGAAAAAGAAGGTTTGCATCAGCCGGGTTATATAAATGGCGGAGTTTATTTGTTTACCGCCACAGCGAAAAAATATTTTTCGGCCGAAAAATCTTTTAGCATTGAGTATGATGTTTTTCCCAAAATGAAAGATTTGTATGTGTATGAATCAGATAAGCCGTGGGTAGATATTGGCCTGCCGGAAAGATTGGCCTGGGCGAGAGAGAATTGGAAAGAATAGTTATGTCTTTTAATCAAAAAACAAATTTAGTTTCGTTGTTAATTTGTTTAGCCATTGTTGGCGGTGGTGTTTGGTATTACAAAAAAACTCATCCGCGGTATATTCCGCCACCATTAAAAGCCGAAGTTACCATTACCATTATTCCCGGATGGAATTTGCGGCAGGTGGCCGAGTATTTGGTAAAACAAGGTATTGCCTCCAGTACTGATGATGTTTATAAAATTACCGGCAAGCCTGCTTACGATTATCGTCGAGCGGCGTTTCTTTTACCACAAATTGAAGACCTAAAAATTTTGGCGGAAAAACCGGCCCATGTTTCTTATGAAGGATTTTTGGCGCCGGAAACTTACCGGGTTTTTAAAGACGCCGCTCTTTTGGATGTGATTAAAAAATTAATTAATCAGCGCGACAAAGAGATGGACGGCGCTATGTGGGATGATGTAAAAAATTCCGGTCATAGTTATTATGAAGTTTTGACCATGGCCAGCTTGCTGGAAGAAGAAGTGCAAAGTCCGGAGGACAAGGCCAAGGTAGCGGATATTTTGTGGCGCCGTTACAAAAATAATTGGGCGCTACAGTTGGATTCCAGCGTGCATTATGCCGTAAATAAAACCGGCAATGTTTTTACAACAAACAAAGAACGGGAGTTTAATTCTCTATGGAATACTTATAAGTACCCCGGACTGCCGCTTGGGCCAATAGCCAACCCGGGCTTGGATTCAATTAAGGCCGCGCTTCATCCGGAGAAAAACAGCTATTGGTATTTTTTAACCGCCAAAGACGGCACGGTTTATTACGGCAAAACTTTAGAGGAGCATAACGCGAATAAAATAAGGCTTTAGTATGTTAACTTCTGGTTTTGATTACAATTTACCCAAACAATTAATCGCGCAAATTCCTTTGGAGCCGCGCGACAGTTCGCGTTTGATGGTTATAGAGAGAAAAGCAAAAAAAGTTGAAGATAAAAAATTTCATGATATTGTGGATTATTTACAGAAAGGTGATTTATTGGTTTGGAATAATACCAAAGTTTTTAAAGCTCGTTTGCGCGGCCAAATTATGTTGGATAAAGAAACAGATGGTTTGGAAAACGATATGATTACCACCCGACTTCGCCAAGGCTCCGCCGGGCAAGCCGGAAAAATTTTAAACGCCGCGCCGGTAGAAATTTTTTTGATTAAGCCGATGGAAAATAACAAAGTTTGGAAAGCGCTGGCCAAGCCGGGCAGAAAATTGCGTTTGGGCATGAAAATAGTTTTTGCCGCAGATTTTAGCGCCGAAGTAATGCTGAAAGAAAATGATGGAACTTATTTAATTCAGTTTGCCGAAGACGATATGTCGGTGCGGGCGAAGGCGAATAAATATGGCGAAGTGCCCACGCCGCCATACATTGTGAATGCAGAATTAAGAATTAAGAATGAAGAATTAAACGAACGATATCAGACAGTATACGCCAAAGAAGAAGGTTCGGTGGCTGCGCCCACGGCCGGGTTTCATTTCACGCCCGAACTTATAGCCAAGTTAAAAGATAAAGGAGTGGAATTTGCGGAAGTAACTTTGCATGTGGGGCTGGGAACATTTTTGCCGGTGAAAACCGAACGGGTGGAGGACCACACTATGCATAGCGAATGGCTGGAGCTGTCCGAAGAGTCGGCGCAAAAGGTGAACCGGGCCAAAGCCGAGGGCCGGCGGGTGGTGGCGGTCGGTACGACCACGGTTCGTACGCTCGAGACAGTGGCCCGGCTCGGGGCCGGGGAGCGGCCCGGCCATCTGCTGCCGTATCAGGGCGAGAGCAGCCTGTTCATCACTCCGGGGTTCGAGTTCCGTATCGTGGATGCTCTGATTACGAACTTTCATTTGCCCAAATCCACCCTCCTCATGTTGGTGTCGGCCTTTGCCGGCGACAGCGAGTTCTTGCTTTCCTGTTATCGTCGGGCAGTGGCCGAGAAATACCGGTTTTACAGTTTTGGCGATGCAATGTTTTTGGCGTAACCTGGTTGCCCCGGCAGCATGCATAAATGCTGAGTTCCTGGTTGACCCCTGGCCAGCTCCGTGTTATAAAACTATCAGCACATCCTAGTGATTTATCCTTAGCAATTATCCTTATGAGCCTAAGACTTTTTTTGCACCGGGGCGCTCTCGCGGCAGTGCTCGCCGCCCTGGGTACCGCGGCCTGGCCGGCTTTGGTTTCGTCCGCGCCCGCAACCGGCTCCAATCTGGTCAACGTAACGGCTTGTACCCAGGTGGGCAAAGACATCCGGGTTAGGCGCGGCACCGGACCGGAGCGTTTGCTGACCAGCGCCTGCCGCGATGCCGGCCATGGTTTACGGGATTATACCCTCACCTGCGTTTCGCCGACTCAGTACCTGGTAAGCTGGAAGTCGTGCTCATCTTTGCCGACAACCCCCGACACTAATTTGCCGTCCGGCAGTATCACGCTTGTAAAAAGCGATAAGTCCGGAACCGGCACGATTCTCACCCTTAGGGTTACGGGCACCGATGCTACCTCCGCTATCAAGAAAGTTATTGTTTCGATGCAAGGCGGTTCATTCGCGGTTTTCACGCCGATTCGCACGTTTACTTACACCTCGAGCGCCAACCAGACTGTTACTGAGACTTTCACTACGCCGGTTTTGGCAGCGGGGCAGACATTTAGTTTTCAGGCGCAGGTGTGGGACGCGGCCGGCAATACTGCTTTGGTGAATGTTTTTAGCTTTGTCGTACCGTCTGCCGCCGATACTATCGCCCCCCAGATAAGCCTGTTTGTTACTCCGACCAGCACCGGTTCTCCGGCTGCCCAGGCGACAGCCGTGGTAGCGGATGAAAGCGGTTTCGTAGACGCCATTAAATTATGGTGGGAGCAAACGGCCGGAGTGGTTTCTCCTCTTAAATTTTGCGCCGGTGGCCCCTCTCCCCGGGTCTGTAGCGTTAGCCTGGGCAGTATTACTACCGGCTCGATCTTTGCGACTGCCTCGGATAAAAGCGGCAATGTCCGCACATCGGCCAAACAGCCGGCGTCGGGCAGCAACTAAGGACTAGTTTAACCAACAAGCCCCCATAAAGGGCTTTTTGGTTTGGTTTTTTTTTGCTACAATCACGCCATATGAAAATCGGCATTGACGCCCGGCTTTGGGGGCCGTCCAATGGGGGATTGGGCCGGTACGTGGCCGAGCTTGTGGCGGCGCTTCAAATTCTCGACCGGAAGCATGAGTACGTGATTTTTTTGCGTCGAAATAATTTTTCCGCCTGCCCTCTGGATTTGGCCGCCCCAAATTTTACCAAAGTGGTCGCCGATATACCCTGGTACGGCTGGAAGGAACAGCTGGCTCTCACCCCGCTCATCAAGCGCGCCCGAGTAGACCTGATGCATTTTCCCCACTGGAACGTGCCATTTAGTTATCACGATCCGTTTGTCGTTACCGTCCATGATTTAATTATGTACCATTACCCTCGGGCCGAGGCGAGCACGCTCGGTCCGGTCGGCTACTGGTGCAAAGACAAAGCGGCGCGTTTGGTTATTCGCCATGCCGTCCGCGGCGCGCGGCGTATTCTCACTACCAGTGAATTTACGCGCCGCGATATTCACGAGACTCTCGGCGTGCCGAGCGGCAAAATGACGGTAGCCTACCAGGCCCCGGCTACGTTTCGTTCGCCGGATGCGGGCGCGTCGTTTTCGGCCCCGGCCGCGCGGTCCGCGGAAATGCCTTACGTCCTGTACGTCGGTTCGGCTTATCCGCACAAGAATTTGTCTGGTTTGCTGCGCGCCTGGCAGATTTTTTCTAAAAAAAGAGGCGCGAGCTGGCGTCTGGTGCTCGCCGGTCGGGAAGATTTTTTTTACCGGCAGCTCAAGGAGAGCGCGGCGGCAAAAGCGCTCCCCAACCTAGAGATGCTGGGGTTTGTCAGCGATCGGGAACTGCCGGCGCTGTATGCGAACGCCTCTGCGTACGTGTTTCCCAGTTTGTACGAGGGTTTCGGCCTGCCGCCGCTTGAGGCTATGCGCTACGGAGTGCCGGTGGCAGCGGCCGATCGCGCCTGTTTGCCCGAGGTTCTCGGCGACGCCGCAGTTTACTTCAACCCGGAGGATGACCGCGAGCTGGCCGAGACGATTGACAAACTTTTGACTGATGAGCCGCTGCGGCGGCGGCTCAAAGAAAGGGGACAAGAACGCCTAAAGCAGTATTCTTGGGGTAGATTGGCCGAGATCACGCGTCAAGTATATGATCAAGCTCTGAAGTAACACAGCCGTACGCTGGGCGAAGGTTCGGCCGCGCGGCGGCCGTTTTTTTGTCCGGTTTAATGTGTTATACTACTCGTCAGAGTCGCTTCACGTTCAAATTTTTCTTTGTGGCCGTTCAGAGAGCAACAGCGCTTGTTTCCCGACGACGCGCGCCCGCAGCGCGGCGGTGTTCGCTGTGCCGCGAAACAGGACACAACAGACAAGCCCACTCGGCACCGGACCGGAGAGCCTCCGGGTATGTGGCGGTGCGGGTTAGTCCTTGCCTGCCGGTTTCGCCGCATGTGGTAGATACCGGCGCCTCCCAACCGGCGTCGGATTGGCGCGCCGCAGTGGTACCATATGCCGAACCGGTCGGTGTCGTTCGCCGGCGCGAGATAGTAGATTTGGCTGGGTTGGTGAGCCGGGCGAACCAGGAAAAGTCCGTGGCAGTTAAGCCGCCGGAGCGCAAGCGAATTGCTGTCGCCGTGGCATCATCGCTGGCGCGGGCCAGCGCCTGGCGTTTGGCATTTGCCGGTCGAATTCGAGGATTTTTTGGCATTTGCCAGGATAATTTTCAGCGCGGACTCACCGGCCGCTTGGACTGGCGCCGATGGGCCGCGAGCACTGCCATCTTACTCGTGGCCGCAACCCTGCCATTTCCGGCCATAGGGTACGTAGAGCGTATCAAGGCGGATACGCAGACGATAATAGAACACAGCACCAACGCCTTTCTCTCGCTCCAGTCGTCTACTGTGGCCGCGCTGTCCACCAATATTCCCCAGGCCGAGCACGACCTGAATGCCGCCTTAAAATCATTCGGCGATGCCGAAGAGCTCATTGACAAGGAATACCGGGCTTTGGTCTATGTGGCCAGTCTTTTGCCGGTAGTGGGTAAAAAGGTCTCTAGCCGTCAGCATCTGCTAACGGCCGGGCATCATGTAGCTTTGGGTAATACCTATCTCGTAAAAGGAGCGGACGAAGCCGTGCAATCCGCCGCCCAGCCCTTGGTAGACCGGCTCGCGCTGGTGCGCGCGCATATGCGCAGCGCGATCCCCCAGTATGAGGCGGCGCTCAACGAGCTGTCGCATGTCGACTCCACCGCCCTTCCGGTCGAGTACCAGGATTCGTTTGCCGAATTTAAGGTGCTCTTCTCCACTTTCATTGACGATATGGGGGATCTGGCGGCAGTCATGTCCGGTTTGGAAACAATGCTCGGGAGTACGGATTTTAAGCGTTATTTGGTCGTCTTTCAGAATCATCACGAACTGCGACCGGCAGGCGGCTTTGTCGGCAGCTTTGCCGTGGTAGATATACAAAAAGGCAAGCTGCTTAACGTCGAAGTGCCTGGCGGCGGCAGCTATGATCTGCAGGGGCAGCTCAACGCCTTTATCAAACCGCCCATACCGCTTCAGTTGGTGAATTACCGGTGGGAATTTCAGGATGCCAACTGGTTTCCCGACTTTCCCTCTTCGGCCAAGAAGCTGGCCTGGTTTTACCAAGCTAGCCGCGGCACGACCGTGGACGGAGTAATCGCCGTCAACGCCTCGGTCTTGGAGCGCGTTCTCAAAATACTCGGGCCGGTCTACAGCCAGGATTTCGATTTGCTGCTGAACTCGGACCAGGCGTTGCAAAATTTGCAGATGCAAGTTGAGTCGGACTATGACAAAGAAAAAAACCAACCGAAAGCGGCGGTAGCGGCGATCCTTTCGCAGCTCATTGACAGTTTGGGCGCGGTGAAACCCGACGAGATTCTGGGGTTGGTAACAGAACTCGATGAGGCGCTCGCGGGCAAAGAGATACAGGTGTACGCGGCCGATGAACAGGTACAGCGGGAGTGGCGCGAATTCGGCTGGACTGGAGAAATCGCGCCGGTCGCTCCGGCCCAGGATTATCTTTTGGTGGTCAACACCAACGTCGGCGGCGGTAAAAGCGACGCCAGAATGCAACAGACTGTAGAGCACGAGGCTTTGGTCCAGCCGAATGGCTCCATAATTGACACCGTCATCGTGCGCCGGCGTCATGAAGGCGACCGGGCCGAAGTTTTTTACGGACAACCGAATATTGATTATTTACGCTTGTATGTCCCGGCGGGGGCCGAGCTTATCGCGGCCGGCGGTTTTACTTTTCCGGAAGAGGAATCTTTTTTGGTGCCGGAAGAGTGGTACCAGGACGACAGCGATCTGGCGCAGCTCGAAGTTGACGAAGGCATCCACGTAGAAAGCGGGACTCGTCTAACGCGCGAATTCGGCAAAACTGTTTTTGGCAATTGGCTGGTCGTCGAGCCTGGAGAAGAAGCGGAAGTGTGGTTTACTTACCGGTTGCCTTTCTCCGCTTTTGACGCGAGTTCACAGGCGAGTCCGCGCTCCGAAAGCCCGTCATGGACGGCCGCGGGTTGGCGGCCAGGCAGGGCCGCCGCTTCGGCGACCTCCAGGTACAGTTTGGTGGTTCAAAAACAATCCGGCTCCGAGAGCGTTTTTTCCACTCAGATCATTTATCCGTCCGGCTGGCAGCCAGTATGGCGCACGAGCGAGGACTTGGCGCTGGGCCGTAATGGCGCCGCTTTGTCGGCCAAATTAGAGAGTGATTTGGCCGTAGGCGTAGTCATGGAAAAAAAATAATATGTCCCCTAAACCAAAAAGCAAACCAGCCGATCTTCCGCCCGATAAAGCAGCTATCCCCGCCGGCGAACGCCATTTTGTGAAAAAAACTCTATCGCCCGAGACCTCGGTGGAGGCGGCTGCCAAGGGCAGCCCGCGAGATGAAAGCCAGGGCGCGCCGCCGTCTTTGACTGTTAAAGGCCAGCGCAAGTCCGGCTCTTTTAGGGACGATCGGGTAACCGGGCAGCTGTTGTCCATCTATGAAAACAGCGACGGCACCTTGCCGGATATGAAAACGTTTGAAAAACGTGCGTCCCATTCGGTGTGGCGGGTTTTCGCCTTTGGGGTCGCGGCCTTTCTAACCGCGGCCGGGATTTATTTCGGCTGGCAGACATTTTTTTCACCGGGAACGAAATTTAGCGCCAACGACGTGCTTCTTTCGCTTATCGGACCGGAGAGAATCGCGGTCGCCGACGAGGTAACATTTCGGATACGGTACCGCAATTCTGAACGGGTGCCGCTCGATAGCGCGCAGCTTGAGGTGGCGTACCCGGCCGGGTTTGCCGTCTCCCGCGTCAGCTTACCGGCAGACAACGAAGCGCAGACCGTCTGGAAACTCGGCACTCTGGAAGCTGGCGCCGGGGGGGAAGTGGAAATTTCGGGCCGTCTTTACGGCAGTCTGGGCGAAACGCAGTCGCTGCGGACTTTTTTGAATTATACTCCGAGCAATTTTAATTCGGAGTTCCAAAAAATAGCCACGCTGTCCGTAGCTTTGACCGAGAGCCCGATCGAGTTTACCGTGAGCTCCCCAGAGTCTGTCGCCCCTGGTGAAGCGGCCCGTTTTGTCGTCTCTCTCAGACCGCGAGGCGCGTCCGCTGTGCCGCTTTTTCTCACTCTCGATCCCGGACCGCTATTCGAGAAGAAGCAGTCCTCCCTGGAGAGCGACCAAAACGAACCCTACCGCTGGACATTGGGATCTTTGAGCGAAGCCAAAGAAATAGATTTGTCCGGAGTATTTGCTCCGGCAGCGGCGGCTACAGAGCAAAAACTGACTTTTCAGGTGTTGGGCCGCCTGAGCGGCAAACCAGACAGCGCCCCATTTGTCATGGCCAGCCTGGAGCGGCCGGTGCGCGTACTGGAGTCCTCGCTTGAAACCAAGCTCGCGATTAACGGCGCCACGGAGAAACTGGCGCTGTCTCCGGGCGATACTTTGAACGCCACTATAGCCGTAAAGAACAACGGCTCGAGCGACTTTCCCCATGCGCGGGTGCGTTTTGTGATCGACGCCCCAGCCTATAACGACAAGAGTATTCTTTACTGGAATAAATTGGAGGAGGCGCATAACGGCCAGGTCGTCGGGGAAAAAATAGATGACGCCACCCGGCGGGGGATTATTACCTGGAGCGAGGAACAGGTGCCGGAGCTGGCCCGGCTCAAGCCGGGGGAGGAAGTCGTTTTCGAGGTCGCGTTGCCCCTCAAAAGCGGCGTTGAAACGAGTCTGGTAAACTATGCGACGCATCGTTTGCTGGCGCAACTCGAGGTCCAATACGAGGGTGCCAACGCGCCCGAAGTGCGCCGCGGGGGCACTATAGACATGACGCTTAATTCTGACCTGGCGATCGAGGTACGCGACGAGATCTCTGCCCTCGATTCGGATACTTATCGTGTTACCTGGCTGCTTACCAATAGTTTCCACGAGCTTAAGGACATAATACTAGAGGCCGAGGTCTACGGCGACGTTTCCGTCGCCGAGTCGGAGTTTGTCGTGCCGGCCGGTACGGCTGTCTTCGATCAAAAGACCGGGCGTCTAACTTGGCGCTTGGACAGCCTGCCGACCAGCGTTGACGTGGCCGCCTTGGAGTTTACCTTGAAGTTGAACCAAAAAAATCCGACCCAGGAGAATCTGACTTCCAAAGTCCGGGTAACGGCAACAGACGCGGTAACCGGGGAGACGGTTGAGAGGGCAGGGGAGGAGATACTGCTTTGAGATTACTCTCCGACGGCAAAAATTGGCGCTGACAGGAACGGTGTGCCCTCGCCAGGAATCGAACCCGGATCAACAGCTTCGAAGGCTGCTGTGTTATCCGTTACACCACGAGGGCCGTAATATAGTACGCCCAGCACGAAACCGTGCTGGGCGTCTGTGGATCGGGTGGGGATCGAACCCACGACCGTTGGCTTAAGAGGCCACTGCTCTACCAGCTGAGCTACCGATCCATTCGTGCGCAGTTAAAGGATCAAGTTTACCCAATAGGATCCCCGGCCCGGCGTTCGATAATCGCCACCTTTGGTCCCTTCCAGCCCTTCATTCGGAGACCTTTTTCGGCCGCTTCGGTCTGGGCTTCCTGCTTGCTCATACCCTCGCCTTCGGCCACCTTTTCTTTGCCGAGATAGATGCCGACGATAAAATGTTTTTCGTGGTCCGGGCCTTCTTCTTTTAGGACCTTGTATGTCGGTGTAACGCCGACGATTTCTTGCGCCGCTTCCTGAAAGCGGGATTTGGGATCCATCCACAGACCCAGCTCAAGTACGGTGGGAAGCCGGGTGATCACCCAGCGCGTAATGAACTGCTTGGCGATGTCCATGCCCCGGTCCAGGTATACGGAGCCAATTACCGCCTCGAGCGCGTTGGCCAGAATGTAACCGCGCGCTTTCGTATTTACGTCTTTGGCCTCGCCGTGACTCAAAAAAAGGTAGGGTTCGAGGTCGATCTCTTGGGCTACGGCCGCGCAGGTGTTGGCGTTTACCAGCGCCGCGCGCCAGTTCGTGAGTTCGCCTTCCGGATTAAGATAGTTCTCGAACAGGTATTCGGTAACTACGAGTTCCAAAACGGCGTCGCCCAAAAATTCGAGGCGTTCGTTATGGGCGAGGGGAAAGTCGCGGTTTTCGTTTAGATAAGAGCGGTGGACCAGAGCCTGCACCAATAAGTCCGAATTGACGAACTTAACGCCGATTTTATCCTCGAGAGCGGCGAAGTTTTTTTCCGTGTAAGCGGGATGGGGCATAAATTGATAATTTTTGGCGCCGGACTTACCCGGCCGCGGCCGGCTGGTTTTCTTTATCGTCGTTCGGCTTTATTTCGCCGCCCCTAATCATATCATTGTACATAGCGCCGAGAATCCCATTCACGAACTTGCCCGAACTCGGTCCGCCATATGATTTGGCCAGTTCGATGGCTTCGTTGATGGCCACCTTGGGCGGTATGTTTTCGGCAAATTTGAGTTCGTAGACTCCGGTTCGCAGAATGTTGCGATCCACGAGAGACATGTCCTCCATGGGCCAGCTCGGCGCGTACTCGCGGATGAGCGCGTCAATGTCGGCCCGGCGTTCGATAACACCTTCAAGCGTAGCCTTAATGTAGTCGGCGGTATCCTCTATACCGGCGCCAAACTCGGCCATGATTTCGTCAAGAATGGCCGGAACCGCTGCCGTGGGCCCTCCGCGGAAATCCCACTGGTAAAGAGTCTGCATTATCACGGAGCGCGCCAAGTGCCGTTTGGACATACGCTGAAGAGGTTTAGGCGCGTCGGCGCAGTTTTCGGTCGGCGCGTTTTTGCGTGTCCACTACCTTTCGCCCCCGGTATGATCCGCATTTGGGGCAGGCGTGGTGGGGGCGGACCGCGGCTCCGCACTCGGAGCATTTCCCAAACTCGGCCGGTTTGAGGGCGAAGTGGGCGGCGCGTTCACGTTTGGAGCGGGAAGTCCGGCGCTTGGAGGGAAGACCCATAAAAAACAATTAGCAAGTAACTGCGGCTAAGTATACACGAACCGCCGGATAAAATCAAGAGGATCGGCTGCCCGGGTTGCCTGCCGGACGGTTTTTGGCTATTATACACCCTATAGAGAACTCACAGTGAGTTCCCCCCTTTCGCCTCAAACATAGACTGGTTTTCACGGCCCCAAAACTCGCTCTTACAGGCTCAGACATTGGTGCCGTAAAAATCCGCCAGGCGAGTTTTTTGCAGTCCTGGGAATGGGGAGAATTCCAAACAAGCGTGGGCCACCGGGCACGCCGTTTTTTGACGGGGAGCGATCCTCAGAGCCCGGTTTTGGTTCAAGGCCTCGAACATACTCTGCCCCTCCGGGCGTCTTTTTTATATATTCCTTTCAGTCCGGCCGGAGATAACTGCCGGCCGTTGATTAAATTTTTAGAACAGGAAAGAGCCTATTGTTTTGTCCGCTGGGAGCCTGGAACCGCGGCGGGCGATACCTGGAGGCCGTCTTTTGAACGCCTGCGCACGACTAGCCACCGCCAGCCGGGCACGACTTGGGTGCTCGATCTTTCTCGTCCCGAAACGGAACTGCTCGAGGCCATGCATCCGAAAACGCGCTATAATATCCGCCTGGCCGAACGCAAGGGCGTGGCGGTGCGCGCGGAAAAAAACAGTGAAGTTTTTATCGAGCTGGCGGCCGAGACTGCTAAGCGCGACGGCTTTAAGGGCCACAGGGCGGAATATTACCGCAAAATGATCGAACTGCCTCTGGCGCGGCAGCTCGTGGCTTATTACGGAAACGAACCGATAGCGTCAAACATAAATATTGTGTTCAACGGAACCTGCACTTATCTTCATGGCGCTTCGGCGAGCCGCGGCCGGTCGGTAATGGCGCCTTATCTTTTGCAATGGCGCTCTATTTTGGAGGCCCGGTCTCTGGGATGTCGGACATACGATTTTTGGGGTATTGCTCCGGCCACTTCCGAAAATTCTGGTGCCGGTCCCGTAACCTGTTTTCATGGATTTTGCTGGCGCGCCGGCCATTCCTGGACTGGAGTAACCAGATTTAAGGTCGGATTTGGCGGCCGGGCGATAAATTATTCAGAGCCGTTTGAAGTTCCGTTGAAGCTCACGGCGTACAGGCTGTGGCAAACGGCCAAAGCAGCCAGGGAATTTTGGGGACATTATGCGAATCATCAAAGTTGACAATATCAGTTTTTCAGAACTAGTCTCGGCGCTTCGCCGCGGCGAGACACTGGTATACCCGACTGAGACTTGCTATGGGCTCGGCTGCGATGCCACCAACGGCGAGGCAGTCGGCCGGGTGTTTGCTATCAAGCAGCGGGTAGAAAACAAGCCTCTTTTGGTGGTGGTCCCGGATATAGCCATGATTCTTGACTATGTCGTCTGGACCCCGGCCCTGGAGCGCCTGGCGAGGAAGTATTGGCCAGGTCCGTTGACGGTAGTAACTTATCTGCAGCCGGAGGTTCGCCTGCCTGCCGGCGTAGCCGGACCCGACGGCACGATCGCCTTCCGCGTTACCAGCCACCCTGTAGCCGCCGAACTGTCGCGCGGATTGGGCGCGCCGCTCGTCTCTACGTCGGCCAACATAAGCGGCGGAGCCAATCCTTACACCACGGAGGCTGTGCTCGAAATTTACCGGAATGCGGCCGATCAGCCGGATATTATTATTGAGGCCGGCTCGCTGTCGGAAAAAAGTCCCTCGACGATCGTCCGCGTCGAAGGCGAGAGCATAACTGTCATTCGACAGGGGGAGATCGTGGTTTCTTGATTCCGCTATGAGACGTATGAACCTATAGCGAGTTTCCCCCTTTCACCTCAAACATAGACTGGTTTTCACGGCCCCAAAACTCGCTCCTACAGGCTCAGACATTGGTGCCGTGAAAACCAGTCTCTGTTTCGGCTCGACTTAGGATAGAATTGTTAATAACCCACTATCAGTCCCATGTCCTCTACCGCCGCCCGGTTTTTACTTGCAACCTCGGCCAGTCTGGCCGTTATTCTTATCGTCTGGCAGTGGTCGGCAACTGTATCGGCCGCCGAGCGGTCTGTGACGGCGCTGGATTTAACGGCGGCAGTTCAGCCGGATCCGGAGGGCAGACTTAAGCAAAAGCGCGCCAAGCCTCCGGCTCGGGAAGTGAAGGGTCTGTATCTAACCGCCCAATCAGCCGCCAATCAGGCGAAACGGGACGAAATAATTGACCTCGTAAACCGTACCGAACTCAACGCGGTAGTGATAGACATCAAGGATTATTCAGGCAAGATACTCTATGACAGCGATTTGGATATGGTTGAGCGCTATGGGACGGAAAGTATTGTTATAAAAGATTTGCAGTCGGTAATAAAGAAACTCCATGAGAACGGCATTTACGTCATCGCGCGCCAAACCGTCTTCCAAGATCCGCGGCTGGCCGAGCGGTACCCGGAAGTGGCGATAAGAAACACGGCGGGCGGAATTTGGCGGGATCGGTCCGGTTTGGCCTGGGTTGACCCGGCTAACGAAGAGGTCTGGGGCTATAACGCGGCGATAGCCTCCGAGGCCATCAGGCTGGGTTTTGACGAGATAAACTTTGATTACGTGCGTTTCCCGTCCGACGGGGATCTTTCTCGGGCGGTTTTTACCAATGGCGCCCGGCCCAATTATGAAGTTTTGCATGATTTTTTTCGGTTTTTGAACCAAAAACTGTCGCCGAAGCCGGCTTGGATCTCGATCGACATGTTCGGTTTCGTGATGGAGAGCCACGACGGCCTGGCGATCGGCCAGCGTCTGTCCGATGCCCTCGACGAGGTCGATTATATTTCGCCCATGATTTATCCCTCGCACTACCCAGCCGGCTATTTGGGACTGAAAAATCCGGCGGCCGCCCCGGGTACCGTAATTGAACACAGTCTCGAAAAGGGGTTGCCGCATTTTGTCGGCCGGCGGGCCCAGGCGCGGCCCTGGCTGCAGGCATTTCACCTCGGGGCCTATTACGATGCGGCCAAGATACGCGCGCAGATAGACGCCGTGGAAAGCCGCACGACAGCCGGCTGGCTTTTGTGGAACGCCGCCAATCGCTATAGCGACGCCGGTTTGAAGCTTGAGCCGGCGGCAGAAAATTAGGACTTATGCCGGTTTTCCTTATGGCTGTAAATTGGATTAAACGCCATCGTTACGCGATGGCTCTGGCGGCTATTCTTACCCTCGCCCTTTGTCTGCGTCTCTGGCGGCTGGCGGCCGCTGACTCCTATACGGACGAAGTCTTGTATGCCTTTCGCGCTATCGGCCTGGTGGATTATGATACTTCGTCCGCCCAGACCACTCCCTGGCAGTGGTTTGCCGAAGTACCCTGGTGGGCGCGTCTTTCATTCCATGATCACCCCCTGATTTTTTTTCTGGTCGAGCACTGGTCCATATCCCTGCTGGGCGTGAATTTATGGGCGGTGCGCCTGCCATCGGTTTTGGCCGGTCTCGCGACAATTTTTTTCACTTACCTGGTTGGGCGCGAAATCTCCGGACGCCGAACCGGATTGCTGGCGGCCTTGATTCTTTCTTTCCAATCGTACCATCTCTGGGTGTCGCGTTTGGGAATTCAGGACAGTTTGGCGCTCATGTGGGTGATGGGGGCGCTTGCCGCCGCCCTGCTGGCCCGCAGAAATCCGCGATTTTGGCTTCTCGCGGGAATTTGCATCGGCCTTGGCGTGGTTACCAAGTACACCACGCTCATTGCCGTTCCCTTGGTGTGCCTAGCGGCGATTATTTACCGGGTGCCGTGGCGCCGGACGCGAGCCTGGTGGTACGGTCTGGCCCTGGTCGCCGCCCTTGTTTTGCCGAGCGTGCTGTACAACATCTTTCTTTACCGCGCGCGCGGCCATTTTGATTTTCAAATATCGGCGGCGCTCGGACAGCATGTTCCGGAGTGGACGTTCCGCCTGGGGCGTTTGCAGGTCGGAGATCTGTCGGATCGGTTCATAAATTTTTGGAAAGCGCTGGTTTACGCGAACAGCCAAGCCTTCAATATTTTTTCGGTACTGGCCGTGGCGTGGGCGGGTGTTTGTTCCTGGCGTCGGCCTGAGCGCGGGCTCCGGCTTCTTTTGGCCGGGCTCCTGGCCATGGGGCTCTGGTTTTTGGCCATCGGTTCGGCTTACCGTTTCGTAGTCATGGCCGTACCCTTTTTGGCTCTGGCGGCCGCTTGTCTGTGGGCCGAGATGATTTTTTTGTCTCGGCGGCCTAGAGTTTACCTGGCTTTGTTTGCTCTCTGGTGCCTGTGGGAATTAGGTTTTTCCGTGAACACTTTTCTCCGGCCGCGGCCGTGGGGACCGGTATTTGTTACCCAGGCGCGCATTAACGAAGAAACCAGGAATTACGGTTTTAATCAGTTGGACACTTTTTTGTCGGCCGAGCTCGCCGGAAGTTTGAGCTATTTAATAGGCGATCCGGATTATAATTTTCTCGACCGTATTCTCGCCGCCGCGGTGAGGCGGCAGAAAGAGGCCGGAGCCGCGCCGCGGTCTCTCGTCATCGTATACGATAACCGTCTTAATTTTTTGGCCAGCCTCTGGACGCTTGACCGGCATCTCCTGTACGAAGGCTGGCCAGTTATGGACGAGAACTTTTTTTCGCAGCTGACTGGCGCCGAGCGCGAAGAGTACTATCGCCGCCAAGGGGCAAAAGAATTTATCTATATCGCCGCCGCCGGACCTCAGGTTTTGCGCTCCGGCATCATTTAAAGAGCGGCGGCCGGCAGGCACCGCCATTATGGACTCTCGTTTATTGCAGCCGTCTTATATCAAAGAACTTTGCCGGCGCTATGGATTTTCGCCGCAAAAAAGTCTGGGACAGAATTATCTTGTCTCCGCTTTGCCGGTGAATGCCATGATCGCGGCAGGCGAACTGACGCCGGATGATACGGTGATAGAAATCGGTCCGGGCTTCGGCGTTTTGACGCTCGCGCTCTCGCCTCTGGTCCGCCGGGTGGTGGCCTTTGAAATTGAACAGACTCTGAGGCCGTATTGGGAGGAGCGGTGCCGGGAATACCCCAATATCACAGTCATTTGGGGTGAGGCTATTTACGAGCTGGCTAAATATCAATCCGAGCTCCGCGGGCTGCGTTCGTATAAGGTGCTCGCGAATTTGCCCTATCAGATAACTTCCTACGCCCTGCGGACCGTGCTTGAACTTGAACCGCCGCCGGAGAGGGCGGTGGTCATGGTACAGCGCGAAGTAGCCGACCGACTCTCGGCCGGCCCCGGCGACATGAGCCTCCTTTCCGCTTCAGTGCAGTATTATGGGCAGCCCAGAATAACCGCGAGAGTACCGCGCGGTTCTTTTTGGCCACCGCCGCAGGTTGACTCGGCGATAGTAGCCATCGGCGGTATTGAAAAACGGCGTTCTGAAATCCGGTGCTCGGGAGTGGAACCGGCGGTTTTTTTCCGTTATATCCGAGCCGGCTTTGGCCATAAACGGAAGCAGCTGGCGAAAAATATCGCCGCGCAGTTGGCGCCCGATCCGGAGACGGTTAAAAAAGCGTTGCGGGCGCTCTCGCGCCCGGAGACAGTCCGGGCGGAGGAGCTGAGCGTGGGGGAGTGGCTGGAGCTGATCACGCTCCTCGAGGCTGCCGGCAGATAAACGCCGGGCAAGAGCCACTTATCCTCCGGCTTAATTGTTGTCCGGAGCGTGATTTGGTATACTGATACCATCCTGTCGGCTATGAATGAACTCCAACCGACTCACAGCTTCTCTCGCGAGCAGAAGATCGGCTTTATCTTTATGCTCATTTTTGCTATACTCACGGTCAGTCTGGGCGCGTTGCAGTTGCGCAATACCATTTATGGCCCGTTCGTGATCAAACTGGCCGGGCGCACCGGTCTTGACACGCTATTATCCGACGAAGACGCCCGGCTGGCGGCTATCGACACGGACCAAGACGGCATTAATGATTACAACGAAATAAAATTGTACGAAACAAGCGCCTACCTGCCCGATACGGATTCCGACGGCATTGGCGACAAACAAGAAATCGAAGCCGGCACTGATCCGCTATGCCCCGAAGGCGCCGATTGCGCCGCCGAGAGCGAACTGCCGCCCGGCGCCACTTCCTCGCCCTTTGTCTCGCCGCTCCAGTCATCGGTGATTACCCCCGGCGATATTCTCGGCACCGGCTCGGCGCCGTCCGCGGCTGCCAGCACTTCGTTTGATATTACGTCCCTGGTGGACAACCCGGCCGACCTGCGCGCTTTGATTCTCGCGAGCGGCAAAATTGATCCTCAAGAGCTTGACAAAATAGACGACGCGACACTGGTCAAATTGGCCAAAGACCTGTTAAACCAATCCCAGACTGGGTCTAGCCCGCAATAGGGTACTATCTATGTTTCGTCTTTTTACCCCCAAGAGACGCCGATTGGCGGCTATCGCCCTGGCGGCCCTGGTTATCGGTGTTGAGGTCGGGGTGTCGCTGCTGCGGCCGGAGCGCGCTTATGCTGTCGGCGCTCCGGACGTCGTGGCCGCCCTCACCGGCAAATGGAGTTCGGACAAGATCGCCGAAGGTTTGCTGGCGAGCACCTTGGGCGCGCTCGTGAACGGGGTATCCTATTTCATGCGTAAATTGGCCTATGACGGGGCGCAATACATCGCTTCCGGCGGCAAAGGGCAGGGGGCGTTGGCGTTCCAGGACGGGTTTGGGAAATACCTGCAAAATGAAATCGGCAACAGCGTTGCCTCGGCGGTAGACGAATTCGGCAAGCCGTTCGGACTGAATTTGTGCACGCCGCCGGATGTTAATTTGCAAATATACCTGCAGGTGGGTATCCGCCGGCTTTACGCCGACCCCACGCTTGCGGGCAAGGGCGGACCGCAGCCCAACTGTACCTGGCAGCAGTTCAGCGACAGCTGGGGCGACCTGTCGGTCGAAAGTATCGCCGAGTCCGGGCGGGACGTGGTTTCACAAAGTTTCGCCAATGCCCTGCGCGTCAACCAGAGCGATTTTGGCGTTGCGCTGGGGTTTGCCGGCCAGGTGGACCGGCTGGTCGCCCAGGGTCAAGTGGGGGCCGATCGCGCCCGGCTCGAGGGCATGGGCTTTAAGTCGCTCACCGACCTTATCTCCGGAGATATCAAAACGCCGGCCACTATTATCCAGGAAGAGACCAAGGCCCTGACGGCCAAACATCAGGGAGAGATCACCGCCGGCCAAATAGCCGGCATATACGGCGCCGGCATGTGGCAGGTAATACCCTCGGCCGCCAGCGTTTTTTTGAATACTTTGGTGTCGCAGGTGTTGCAGAATATGATGACCGACGGCTTGCTGCCTTCTCAGGCCAGCGTCGTCGAGAGCGGTACGGGCGACGTAGTACGTGAGTATTCCGGTGTTATCAATAAAAACCGCTTCGCCGCGGCGAATGCCTTTAACTTTCTTTTTACGGCCGTGCCGGCACAACAGCTGGATGATTACGCTTTGATCGAAGAGTACAACAACTGTCCCGATGTTCCGGGCATTAATAACTGTGTGGCCGATGCCGGTCTACTTCAGGCCGTCAAATTGTCGCGTACCGGTACGCCCTTGACTATTCAGGAGGCGATGGACAAAACATTATTGCGCGAGGACTGGCCCCTTATTCCGCCGACCAGAGAGGACCTTAACGAGGATTTACGTCGCTGTTTTCTTAAGGGTTACTGCTATTCGAATATTCAAAAATTGCGCAAAGTGCGCATCTTGCCGCTTGGCTTCGAAGTTGCCGCTCTAAAGGCCGATCCAGACCAGCTCCAAAATTGGACGCTTGGAAATATCGTTCGGGGATTCGAGCAGTGCGCTCAGAGCGGCCAACCTGATCCCAAATTTCCGTTTTGTCATCTTATAGACCCTAATTGGGTTATTCGTTTGCCGGAATCGCGCTGTGAATCAAAGGTTTTTGGTCCGAGTCTACTGAGCAGTAACAACCCGGCGCGTCGCGAAGAGTGCGTGGATATCTCTACCTGTATTGCCGAGGATAGCCAGGGCCAGTGCGTTGGGGACTATGGTTACTGTCTCAAAGAAAAAAATGTCTGGGCGATCGAAGCTAAGTCGTGCCCAGCTGAATATGGGACCTGCACCACTTACATCAACGATAAGGACGGCGGCCTAGCCTCGTATCTGTCCCGTACTGTGGAATACGGCGAGTGTACCCCGGAATCAGTCGGCTGCCGCGCTTACAGCGCCGAGCAGGTGAACGGGGAGTGGGTTAAAAGCGGCGTTCAGTTTAGCTTGGCAGCCAAGCGCCAGGGCCGGCCCCAGGCTTTATTCTTCAATGATGCCGCCAAGAGCTATCAAAACCAATGTTCACCGTCATCCGAGGGCTGCGGAGCTTTTTACCAAGTTTTGCCCGGCGGGCAAAAAGGCTCTCTTTTGGCACATGATCTGCGCAAGGCGCCGGATTACCTGTACAGCCAGTGTTACGACATGGATTTGGCCACCATCCCGGTCGAGTGGCCGAAGAGCCAGGCCGATATCGCGAAGCTCGATAACCGTCCGGGCGCGGAATCGTGCCTAAACTTTGCCCGGGCCTGTACCCCGGACGAGTCCGGTTGCGAGGCGTTTACGCCCCAGGACGAAAATAGCGGCCCGGCCGTTACGGGCGTGGTCGGCGCCAACGAGTGCGCTCCCGCCTGCGTCGGTTACGACACCTTTAAGCAAGAGGCGAGCGATTTTGAACCGGCTAAGTTTCCCCTCCACTTCGTGGCCTCTGACGGGTCTTCCTGCCCGGCAGATTACGTCGGGTGCAGCGAATTCACCAATATCGAAGCCGCTGTCCAGGGCGGAGAGAGTTTGCGCTATTACAGTGGTATCCAGTATTGCCAAAAGCCGACGGGGCAAAATGAAAGCACTTACTACTCGTGGGAGGGCACGGCCAAAGAAGGCTACGTGCTAAAGATCCACAAGATGCTTCCGGTCAACCAAAAGGAGCGCGAGTACCTGCTTAGCCTGCAGTTTGACGGCGTATACGCGTCGGCCGTGGACCAGTCTTTCCCGGTAGGTTCCCCGGCTTACGCGGATGACAGCCCCGAGGCTCTCGCCGCCGCCCACGACGACTGTAACCAGTATAATTACCAGATCGCCCTCAATAACCCGCATGATCCGGCGGCGGCCGCGGCCAATTGCCGGGCGCTCTACAATGACGAGGGTACTGTCTTTTACCGTTTGTCGGGCCAGACCGTAACCGTGTCGCCGCTGTGTCTGACGCTGCGCAAAACCGAGACCAATCTGTATCCGGACGGCAATATCAAAACAGCGGCCATGTGCGCCGACAGATCCGGCTTCTGGAATGGCGCTGCCTGCGAGCGCTGCTACAAAGGGGGCCAATATCAGGCTGGAGTTTGTATTTACAGTTCGATCGAGTCCGAAGCCAACCAGTGCGCCGGCCCTGCCGACGACCGCGGCCGCTACAACGGCTGCCGGGCATACACTGGCAATGCGGCCAGTAACATTGAAGAAGTGGTGGAGACGATAGATTTTGAGCCGATGGGCCAGAGCAACGACGCCTTGAACCAAGCCAAAAAAGGCTGGCTGGCCGGGGCGGTAAAGCCTGAGTCAATGACGGTGGGGCAGTATTCCTTGGAAGTAAACGTCAATGAGGCCGATTACCTGCTTCCTGCCGGCACGCTTAGGCCCGGCGTCTGGTACGAACTCAGGTTCTGGGCGCGCGGGCAGAACCAGGTATTGGATGTCGGCCTGGCGCAAGGTGGAACAGTGGTAAATACCTTTACTATCAACCCGGTTACCGGCGACACCCTTCTCGCAAGCATTGGCCCGGCTTGGCAGGCTTACAAATTAGGTCCGATAGAATTCACCGGCTCGGCAGATTCAGACGTTCTGGTGCGTTTTAAACGCGGCGCGGTCGGCACCGGTCCGGTAGGTCCGTACTATCTAGATAATGTCGGCCTGACTAAACTCGATGAAACTACTCCGCTCATCAAGAACAGCTGGCGGCGCCAGGTTGACTACCCGGCAGAGGGGCAGACAGCAAGCGCGGACGTGGATTTGGCCTGCGACCAAAATCCGACGGACGCTTTTCCGGGAGAAGCGCTGGGTTGCCGGGCCTATAAAAACAGCGACGGCAGCCCGGTGTTCGCCACCGGCTTTGCCCGCCTGTGCCGTCCGGCCGCTGTGGGCTGCCGGCCTCTTGTGGACACCTTCAACACGGTTGAGACCGATGACGAGGCGCTCGCAGGTGCTTTCAACCTCTGGTGTGCCGGGGCTGCCGGCAAAAAATGCGAGCTGAAGACCGCTTCGGGCAATGCTGTTTTGGGCGCTTGCGACGTGCCGCTCGGCGCCTCTGGCTGCTATATAGCCCGCTCCAGCGCCCTCGAGGTAACCGATTTCCCGGCCGCGGGCATAGTTACCTCGACAGTTATCGTGCCGGCCGATACGCCGGCTTCCGCCCCGGTTTATCTCACCGACAGCAAAGACTACCGTTGCACCGAATCCGAACGCGGTTGCCAGAAAGTCGCCCTCGAAGACCAGCTGTTGCCGGAGATCGGCCCCAGCTCTTCGGCGTTCAGCGAAACTATGGTTAAAAACGATCCGGCTCTCTACGGCCAGGTGTTGTGTATGCAAGAGCAACTAGGCTGTGGGGCTTACAAGGCGAACAGTGAAATTGTTTACTTCAAGGATCCTAAAGTAACTGGTAACAGGCTATGCAAATATCGGACGACGGAAATTAACGGCCAAACCTATACTGGATGGTTCATGGATGGCGTCGGCCGCTGCGGCGCGGGCGGTCCGCTGTGCCGCAGCAGTGCCGAGTGCCAGAACAGCGAACAGTGTTCCGATATTGATCTGGTGCCCTGTTACAGCGGCTATTTGGCCGAAGGCCAATACGGCATTTGGTCGAACAAAACTCCGGCCTACCAGGGTTTTGTCGGCGTCTGTGAGAGCCAGTACAACCAGTGCACCGAGCTGGTCGACCCGGCGGACAGCTCGGGCGGGAACCCCGACGGCAAGCCTTATTACGTTATCCTGGATCAGAAGGCTAAAAACAAAGCCCAGGCGTGCAACCAGCAAGTGAGCCTTAAGGACGGCTGCGTGCTGTTTGACAAAACCGACGAGCCGACCAAGCTCTACGACAGCGCCGCTACCTACGCGGCCGCTGAAAATGAGGACCCTAAGTATGGTCCGACCGCGCCTTCCACCGCTGGTAACCTGGACACGAATATTATCCTCAAAGCCGCGCGCAACCGCGCCTGCAGCGAGTGGCTGGCCTGTCGTGATTCCGTTCGCGTGATCGGCAGCAACGGCCAGCCGCGTAACATTTGCGCGCAGTACAAGTCGTGCCAGGCGTCAGCCAATGGTGGAGCGTGTTCTGATTGGACTGAATTCGATAAAGTTGACCTGTTTCCTTTGACCGAACAGGAATATATAAGCCGCGATACATCTTGGTTTGGCCGTGATTATTCCGGGTATTCTTTGTTTAATAAGTACCAAATTAATAACCTGAGCTATTTGAGCGACGCCGATACCGGCATCAACTATCTAGCCTATGAAGTCCCGCCAGCTTTTTTTAGCCCCAGCAGTCCGGCCGTGGGCCAAGGTTGTTCTGGCAAGCCGGACTGGTCCGGTAAATGCGGGCTTGATGGCGGCGGTCGTTGCTACAAAGGTAAATGCTACTACCCGCTCGACGGTAAGTTCCCAAACGGCATTGACCAGAAGAACGAGGCATTGCTGGAATTAGAGCCCGGTACCTGTAAGGCGTTCCCGGAGCAGATATCACCATACCCGGATTCTTACAGCGTTGAAGCAGACACCTACGAACCACTAGATCCAGCCTATTTGGCGCGGCGCGAGTACCGCCAGAAGCGCTCCGGGTACGAGTCGGCCAATCTGTGCCAGAGCGGAAATTGTTCGTGCGAATATAAAAAAGTAACCTACAAGAATTCTCAGGTAGACTATTGGGATCGTTCAGTCGTCAAATATCCTCCTGGTATCTGCGAGGGCGGCGATTACGATGGGCGCGGTTGTTCCGAAGATAAGGACTGTGAAAAGCAGGATAAGGGTGTCCTCGTCTCTGCGGGAACGTGTTCTCGAGTCCGGGATATCGAACGCCGTCTGGGTCTTAGGGGCTTCTGTCTCGAGTACGACCTCAGCCGTCCGCTCAACAAGGATGCCGGCGAGTATGCCTGCCTTACCTGGCTTCCGGTAGACACCTCGGCTACAAGTCTTGATCAGTTCAACAACTTTTCTGACGCGGGGTATGACCCGGCTTTCGATGCTGTTACGGTTAGCAGTGACGGAACTAAGTCTAGCAATGGCGTTATTTACTGTGCGGAAGCAACCGGCAATAGTCTTGGCGCGTACGATGCCAATGCTTTCGTGGCCATTGATTCTTCGTGCACGGAAAGTCCCTTTAAATGCAACAGTTATCTTTACCAGACTCTGTTTAACAAACACGGTGATTACATCGCTGGCGGCGGCTTTTACGGGGCGACCGGCGTCCAGTCGCAAGCTTGTTACGCTTGGAGTTGTTCTCCTGGAATTTTTTACTTTAAAGGTCTCAATTTGCAAACGCCCATACCCGCTCCAGGAGCGGGTATAACCGAGGATGAATACCGGAAAAAGGTATACTCGCTTATGCAGATGTGGGCCTGGGCCGGCGGCATGTACGGCAACGGCCTGTCGAGCATTCTTAGCCAGAATGGCGGCTATGCTTGGCAACCGTCGGGTGGGATGCCCGCGCCCAAATCTCTCGGGGAATACGAAAATGATGAGGAAGACAGCCAACTTTTTCTGCCGGACGATTTGAAGTATCCGAACGCGGTTGTTACCTTTGTTTCCGGCCACTATTACCGCAATTATTTATTTACCAGTATTGAACGATACGAAAAGGGTGGGTGCGGATCGGCCGGCGGCTTTAGCGGATCTTGCGGCAAGCTCTATTATTCTCACCAGCCGCTTTGGGTGGGCGTCGGAGATTTCGACGGGGATGTCCAGAACTTTTTCCAGCCCGGTCTCTACCAGGACTACGCCAGCGATTATCGGCAGATCGAATCCGAGATCAAGGCCTTGCATTTCGGCCCGGTAATGGGGCTGGTCCGGATGGCCAAAGTACTGACGATTGACTTCGATAAACTGGCCAGCAAAGAATTCCTTTCCAAGACCACGCCGAACGGCCTTAAGTACAAAGTGCAGTTGGACGTCGATTCGGACAAGAACGTGGTTACCTTCCGTTTGCGCGCCGATGACGGCCCGACGGCCGGCGAGACCAAGTACGCCGCCTACGCTTTCGCGCACAACAGCGCTCCGACCGCTGACTTTTTTGCTGGCAAAAGTGCAGAGGTTTTCTTGCAGAAGAAGTTTGAAGAGCTCGCCGGTGACACGAGCGGTGGTAACTGGTACCAAGACGTGCAGAATGCCTGGGCTCCGACACAAGGCGCGTTGGGTTTTTATTCAGTCACTGTTGGCTTTGGCCAAAATGGGGAGAAGAATTTTTGGGAAGAACACGGCCTGCTTAACTCGGACAGCGCCGGTCTCGTAAACCACATCTTTCAGCACGGAGACAAATTCGCCACCTTTTATCTGGCCGAAGTCATGGAATTAAAGCCGCGCTGCACTGCTTTTGTTCAAGTTTACACCGATACTCCGGCAGCCGATGGTACGACAGATAAAGCCTGGACCAACCGGGTTTGGGAGCGGGCCAGCGAGATCTGGAAGACTCCCCCGACGCCCGCATTGACCCGCGGAACACCTTTGGTTTCCTACGGGTCAACCAATCTGGCCGCGACTCACCTTCTCAAGAGCAACTGGCCCGAAGTTTTAAGGCGGTATGTGTTCACGGACCCGCAATATGAAGGGGCGTTCTATGCCTGCGGCGGCCCGGTGCTTGAGCCGAAGGGTGAATTCGCCAAAGTCTTCAAAGAGGGAAGCATCGGTAAAACCAGTCCTGGAGATGGACAGATGGGGTTGTGGACGTTCTACAAATGCTACCAGAATAGCGGCACAGTTTACGATTCTATCCCAAATGGCATTGCCACGAAGGTCGTGAGCGGACAGGTGAAGTTCGATTACTTCAATACTCCGGGGATGGACTATTTGCGCCAGTTATTTAAGAAGTCTTTTCGTACCATCGAGCACGACGCCGTCAATTCCACCTGGAAAGAGTCCACCGCGGATTTCGGCAATGATAACGAACCAGATCTTATTCCACCGCAGATTTATTCACTTGATCCTTCTTGTTTCCTGACGACGGATAAGGTTATCCGCTGCCACGCCGCCGAGTCTAATAACGTGACCATTGACCGGCGCAACTTTACTACCGCAGACTACGACGGCAACGGTCAGGCCGATGAGGACCTGGATTTCGATCAAATCCCCGATCCGATTATCAGCAAACGTTTTTACACCGCCAAACTTCAGTTCTTTGCCTTTGCCGACAAGAACCGCCTGCCGATACGCCGGGTCAAGGTCGATTGGGGCGACGGCACAGTTTTTAACGAGGATCGTTATGGCCGCTACCGTAACAGCAAACCGTTTTGCATGGCAAGCGACGATCAGGAGAATCCGGATATCGGTGAATGCAAAAATTCTCCGCAGTTGACCTGTGAAAATGACAGCGACTGTCCTGGCGCCGACACTTGCCAGATCGGAGCCATCGCCCGGAACTTCGGCAACTCGCCGCGTGCTTGCACTGAGGGAGCTTTCGAATTTATACACGGTTACACCTGCTCGCAAATAGATATTGACCTGAACGCCACGTACGTGAAAGCTTTCGAGGCGCTTACCGCTTCGGAACAGAAGTGGTTGAACCAGCTCGGCTACAGCCAAGACAAGAACCCGAAAGTCTGCGTCTTTGAACCGCGCGTTCAGGTACTTGATAACTGGGGATGGTGCAGCGGTATGTGCGACGTTGATTATAACAAAGATGGTAAGTTAGATCTTAAGGATGGTTGTTATCAGGATAAAATTTTTGCCTGCAATAAAGACAGCAATACATGGATAAAATATAACGGTCGGATTATCGTGATTCCCAAATAATTCTAATCAAAAACAAAAAATGGCCAATGGCCATTTTTTGTTTTCAAAACGTGCTAATGCTTATCACGTTTTGTCTGGGCGAGGCGGGGGGGGGATAAGTAGGTCAGGGGACGGGGATGTAGCTCAGCGTGTAGTCTGAGCCGCCTTCTTCGGGGGTGAAGTCAGCGGACCAGACGTGCTGGTACAAAATGCCGGTCTCTTCGTCGACCCACGTTTCGAGCACGTGCCCTTCGACCTCAACCGTGAGCGGGAACTCAGTTCCGTAGAGGACGCCGCCGTAGGCAGTGCCGCTGCCGGAGTAGGTGACGGCACAAGTGTCGCCTTCGGGGAGCTTCTCGACGAACAGTTCGCCGTAGGCCTCGTATTGCATGTACTTCGGCGCGACGATGATTCCGTCGCACGGGTTGACGGTCTCCTCGGTGGCCCCATCATCGGAGCGCTGCTGCTGATACCCAGGATCCTCTTCCACCTGATCGGTGGACGGCTTGCCGGGGTCGCGCGTGACGCTCCCGTTGATGTTGCTTGTCCCATCGTGGGATTGGCTAGGGTCCTCGCAACCGAGGACCACGTTGATGCCAGCCAGGAGGCTGGCGACGACGAGAAAGCTCCTCATCTGATCCCTCCTGTAGACGACGATGTGGTGGTCCTGACTGGCGAATTGCCCGCCCGGATCACCGCACCATCAGACTACAGGTTTGCCGCCTCAATTGAAAAAGAGCTGATTTGTTTAGGCACAATGTGCCACAATAGTATTAGAACATATTATGGATGAGCCGGCAAGTGCCGGCCTGTGTATAATTTATTGGGCTACCTATGCGCGGTCCGCATTTACCTGGTTCGGGGATAGGCCGTTGCCGTAGGAGAAGGTTTTTCTTGGGCTTATTCTTGGGACTGTCGCCGCCGCGGTAAGGTTGCATAATTGCCTTAATTTGCTAAAATACTAGACATTAACCGGGCTGATATTTGTTTGGATATGCCATATCGAACCCACACGTGCGCAGAGCTAAGGGCGGAGAACGCCGGCGATAACGTCGTGCTCTCCGGCTGGGTGCACAAACGCCGCGATCTCGGCGGCCTGATTTTTGTCGACTTGCGCGACCGCTACGGCCTGACCCAGGTGGTGTTTCATCCCGAGACGACCGCGGACTTCGCGGTGGCCGAGAGTTTGAAATACGAATATGTAATCAAGGTTACTGGTGTGGTGGCCAAGCGCGACGCCAAAGCCGTAAACAGCGAGCTCGCGACTGGCGAGATCGAGGTCGTGGCCAACGCGGTTGAGATTCTGAGCGCCGCCAAACCCATGCCTTTTGAAATCTTCGAGGCGCACAAAGCCGAAGAAGACGAGGAGCTGCGCCTTAAGTACCGCTTTCTGGAGCTGCGCCGCGAGCGGCTGAAAAACAATGTTATCTTTCGCGCGCGGATGATCCGCCATATCCGCGACTACATGGACGCCCGCGGATTTTTGGAAATCTCCACGCCGATTCTGACCGTGTCCTCGCCCGAGGGCGCGCGCGATTTTTTGGTGCCGAGCCGCCTGCACCCGGGCAAATTCTATGCCTTGCCGCAGGCGCCGCAGCAGTACAAGCAGCTGCTCATGGTCGCCGGGTTCGACCGCTATTACCAGATAGCGCCGTGCATGCGCGACGAAGATCCGCGCGCCGACCGCAGCCCCGGCGAGTTCTACCAGCTGGATGTGGAAACGAGTTTCCTCGAGCCCGACGAATTTTTCTCTCTTATGGAGCCGCTGTTCGTGGAACTCACCGAGACAGTGGCCGGTAAGCGGGTAATGCATAAACCTTTTCCCCGCATCCCGTATCGAGAAGTCATGGAAACTTACGGCACCGACCGGCCGGATTTGCGGTTCGGCCTGAAAATTCAGGATGTCAGCGGCTGGGCCCGGGCGACCGGTTTCAAAGTTTTTTCCCAGGCCAAGTTTGTGCGCGCTCTCGCCGTACCCGGCGGCGCGGATTTTACCCGCAAGGAAATTGACGAGGAGTTTACCGCCGCGGCCAAACGGGCGCACGGCCAGGGGCTCGCCTGGCTCAAGTACGCCGGCGGCGCGTTCGAAGGCACGATAGCCAAATTCTTCACGCCGGAAGAATTCTCGGCCCTGCGTGAAAATCTCAAGCCGGAAGACGGGAGCATAATATTTTTCGCGGCCGACTCTTGGCAAGTGTCGTGCCAAGCGCTCGGCGCTGTCCGCGACCTGGCCGGAGCCAATCTCGGCCTGGCCGATCCGAATCTCGTCGCCTGGGCCTGGGTAGTGGACTTTCCGATGTACGAATGGAACGATGCCGAAGGCAAGATAGATTTCGGGCACAATCCGTTTTCCCTGCCCCAGGGAGGGCTCGCGGCGCTCAACAACCAGGATCCGCTCAGCATTTTGGCTTACCAGTACGACATTATCGCGAACGGACTCGAGCTCTCGTCCGGCGCGGTGCGCAACAAAGACCCCGAGGTTATGTACCGGGCTTTCGAGATCGCGGGGTATACCCGCGCGCAGGTGGACCAGAAGTTCGGCCACATGATAAACGCTTTCGCGTACGGCGCGCCTCCGCACTGCGGCTTTGCTCCCGGTATTGATCGCCTGCTCATGCTTCTTTTGGGCGAGAAAAACATCCGGAGCGTCATTCCGTTCCCCAAGAACCAGCGGGCCGAGGAACCCATGATGGGAAGTCCGAGCGAAGTGAGCGAGGGCCAGCTCCGTGAGCTGCGTTTGCAGATCGCAAAAGAAGGTCCGGTTTAATCAGATTCGCGCTCCATGACTACGCATTTTACGCTCAAAGAGTTTTCCGGGCCGCTCGATTTATTGCTGTCGCTGATTGCGGAGAAAAAAATGGACGTGGGCGAGTTGGCCATCTCCGACGTAACCGAGCAGTTTTTGGCCTACCTCGATACGCTTGAGGAAAAGCGCCCGGAAGAAGTCGCTGATTTTTTGGTCATTGCCACCAGGCTTCTTCTGCTGAAAGCCAAAACCCTTCTGCCCCAGCTCTCCGCGGACGAAGATGCCGGGCCGAGTTTGGCGGATCAGCTGCGCCTGTACAAGCGGTTTGTCGAGGCCAGCCGGGAGCTCGATCGGCGCTGGCTCTCGCCAGAGCGTAGCGTCGGCCGCGTTGAGCCGCCTCGCGTGGTGGTCAGGCCGGAGCCGCCGGTTAATTTTTCCCCGTCGCATCTCGAGGAAGCTATGCGGCGGTTAGTGTCGCGCCTGCGCCTGCCCAAACCCTTGCCGCACACGACTATCGACCGGGCCGTTTCGCTCAAGGAAAAACTTGACGCCATACGCACGCTTTTGACCGAGCGGCGGGCCTTTACCTTTTTTGGCGATATTGCCCACCGGCAGAACCGGACCGACCTTATCGTAAGTTTTCTGGCCCTGTTGGAGCTAATGAAACAGCGCCTGGTGGCGCTGGAGCAGCCGGCGCCTTTTGGCGACATTACCATTAACCGGGGCGGGGCGGCTTAAACAGGCAGGTATTAAACAATTTTATGACCCTACATAGCCAACTCGAGTCCGTCCTTTTTGTCGCCGGCAAACCTTTGTCCCCGGCGGAGCTGGCGCGTGCTCTCTGTACCGATGTCGCCGCCATTGGCGTCGCTCTCGAAGAGCTGAAACTGAAATTCAATGCTTTGGAGTCGGGCATTCACATTATCGACACCGGCAGCTCTGTCCAGATGACCACCAACCCGGCAAACAGCCAGGCCGTGGATAAATTCACGACCGAAGAGATCAAAGGCGAATTGACGCGCGCGCAGCTGGAATCATTGACCGTGATCGCTTACCAGGGGCCGATAACGCGTCCCGAACTGGAGGCCATTCGCGGCGTCAACTGCGCGATTATTCTGCGCAACTTGGAGTTGCGCGGTCTGGTTGAGGCGACGGACGACGCGGATAAATTGTTGCCGGTTTACAGCCTGACAGTGGAAGCGTTGCGGCATCTGGGGCTGGCCAGCCCCTCTGATCTGCCGGGCTACTCCGAGTTGCACGACCATCCGCACGTGGCCGCTGTCGGCCAGCCGCAAGAGGATTAACGCCCCCATGTTTTTCGGTCCTACCCCACTACCAACCCGCGATCCCCGCCGCTCCGACCGTTGGCGCGTCGGCATTTTTTTGTTTGCCGCAGCATTTACTGTCGGGCTGGCCTACGCCGACGAAGCGGTCGCCCCGCGCTGGCGGCATTACAAAGACCGGCTGGTTGGCCTTTACGACCGCGGCGGCGAAGCCTCGGCGCGCACCGGTGGCGACGCCGTGTTACCTCCGCCGGCGCCGCCCATTCCCCGTCCCGAAAAAAAGACAGACGCGCCGCCGCCCGGCGCCATAACCGCGCCGAGCGTGATTGTTAAGGATACTCTAAGCGGTGCCGTGCTCTTTGGCCGGGCGGAGTACGAGCCGCGTCCGCTGGCCAGCATTACCAAACTCATGAGCGCCCTTATCATCCTTGAAGGGACGCCCCGTTGGCTCGCGACCACCACGGCGGCCAGCGACGAGGTTTTTGACACTTTTGTCGTGCCGGGCGAAGATTACAGGACGATCGACCTCTGGCAGGCGGCGCTCGTCGGCTCATCCAACCGGGCGATCTTAAGCCTCGCCGACGCCTCGGGTCTGGCGCGCGGCGAGTTTGTCCGGCGGATGAACGAGAAAGCGAGGGAACTGGGCCTTTTGGACACCAGCTTTGCCGAACCGACCGGGCTCGACCCGGCTAATACATCCACCGCTTCGGACACCGCGCTGCTTCTCTCCGAAGCCCTCCGCCACGAGGAAATCGTGTCCGCCCTGGCGCTAAAAGAGCTCACGCTCCAGCCGGCCTCTGCCCAGAAACGTTCCGCGCACCTCTGGAACACAAACTGGCTGTTATTGCGGTGGATACCGCACGCCATTCCCGAACTCAAAGGCGGCAAGACCGGTTTTATTCCCGCCTCAGGCTACAATTTTGCGGTTCAGATAGGGGACGGTCAGGGCCATGCGCTGTCTCTGGTCATACTCGGAGCCCACACCAACGAGGCCCGTTTTGTCGAAGCCAGGGAGCTGGCTAAATGGGCGCTGGAGAACTTTGTCTGGCGGGCGGAGTGAAAAACCAGCCTTAAAAAAACAGAGACCGCGGCCGGTTTCTGTTTAATGATTGTTGGAACCCGCGACAGATCATAGGCGCGGGTGTGGCAGGGGGTGGGCGTCAGCTAGGATCCGATTCCCCGGGTGTTACCACCCACGTCGGCGATAGACCGCAGCGCCCATCCGTAGGCCACCCGAACAGGCCGAGGCGGCGGTTGTGGCTTGCGGTAGGGCTTCTTGCCCGGGTTGGCCGGCGTCATGTTGACCCGCCGGGCGAGCCGGATCTTCCGTGCGGTGCACTTCTTTCTGTATCGTCGTCCTCGTCCCACTGCGATCCTCCTTGCTTGGCAAGTTTGCGCCAAGGCACAAGGAATTTACTCTGCTTTAGTATTTTTGTCAACGTAATGTACTAGACGTGTAATGTTGTCCGTTTATCCTACACATCGTGTTGCAGGTATCTGCAGCTCAGCGGTCAGGGGGGTTGGAGGAGATACTAACACCATCTCTTGACAACTGGCCGCGACCCGGTATAGTACCTCTACCGTAAATGATGGTTAGCGAACATTTTGGCGAGTCTCCGGTCTCTGGCACAGCTAAACACACAAGGGAGTATGCACACGTCCGCGCAGACAATCTACCCGAGCGTGCGACAGGCGAAAGGAACTCTTGGCGTGTGCGCGTTTGCCTGTTTCTCCCCGATGTTTCAAGTTTAGCCCGCAGCGCCGCTGCGGGTTTTTTATTCTTCAAATCGCTTGCCGTATGCGCCGTGCTATTATCAGTTTCCTGGCTCTGCTCATGGTGCTGCCTACGCCGCTGTCCGCACTGGCCCAGACGAGCACCGATGAATCCCAGATTCTGCCGCCGCCGGCAGAATCTGCGGTCGTTCCTGCCGGCCCGCTTATGGGGCCTGAAAGCGAGTCGGCAGATACCACGGAGCCGCAACCGGGCGAGACAGCGGCCGCCCCGGCAGCAGAAACCGCAGCGACCCCGGGGCGCCGGCGCCACTATCCGGAGTTCATGCGCGCGCTGTCCGCCAGTCGGCGCGCCAAAACCGTATTTTCAGACACCGAACGGACAGAGCTCAAAAGCGACTTCGAGGCCTTTGTGGCGGCCGAGCAGGAACGGCTGGATAAATTGTCCGTCCCGGCCAGCCGGGAGCGCGCTTACCTGAAACGGTTACAAAAAATGCACGGCGCCGTGGATAATACCCAAGTCGGACGCCTGGGTAGTTTGTGGCAGAAAGTGCGCGAGGCTGTCGGTCTCGATGCCGACGGCGCTGTTTTTGAAGAGGAAGAGCCGCGCGGATACCGGATCCCGGCGCAGCCCGCCCGGTTTTCTTTTCCGTTTGAAACGGCCAGAGTTGAGTCGCTTCGCGATGTGACTGTCAGTCACGAGCCGAGCCAGAATACATCCGGTCTGCTCGAGTCCCTCAGCGGGCGCGTGCGTATCCAGCCGGTTTCGGCCGAGGACGACGATCCTTATTTGCCGACGCTCTCCGACGTGCAGGCCGACGACGGGGAAATAACAATCACCAACGAGATCAGGGATCTGGCCCGGGCGCTGGAATTTAACCCGGTGAAGATTTTTAATTTTGTCCGGACTAATATCCGCTACGAGCCGTACTTTGGGGCCAAAAAGGGGAGCGCCGGCTGTCTCGCCGAGGGTATCTGCAACGACACGGACGCGGCCTCGCTCACCATCGCTCTTCTGCGCGCCGCCGGCATCCCGGCGCGGTACAAGAAAAGCATCGTCGTGGTCGAAACCGCGCGACTCAAGGAGCTTTTGGGCGTGGATGAGGTAAAGACGGTTTACGCCGCTTTCGCGGGCAATAAAGTGCCCATTTTCACTCTGGGAGATACGCCGCAGCCGGAAATGCTGGACGAGGCTAACTTGGAGAGCGAAACCCATCTCGCGCTGGAGTGGACATTTCCGGTTGCGTTTTACGACTATGACGAGCGCGGCGGCAATTTTTCCAATTCCTTATCCCTCGATGAGCTGTCATCCACGGCTGAGCTCCAGGCATTATTGGGGAGTTTCCCGGCCAAGCAGTGGATTCCTCTCGACATCTTAATCAAGCCCTATGCCAGAACTAAAAATGAAATCGTCGCCGACTCTGCCGGGTGGGGAGCCCAATCTTTCTTTGCTTCGTATTTGCAGTACCAGGGCGGCCTCTCCCCGCTGGCTAAATATGCGGCCGATCTGAAAACTCAGACCGGTAAAGACATTGCCGTTGCCGCCTACCAATCGGACCGCACAGGCGCAACGTCGGCTTTCGCTGTCCTGCCGCCCTCCTTGCCGTATGTGCTTGGCACCGGAGAAACCGGCGGCACGGTTATCGCGCCCGAGACCTGGTCGGTTTTGCCGTCCGCCCGGCGCTTTGAGATAACTCTCACGATCAAACGCGAATCGAACAACGAGACAGTGCTCGCCCACACCTGGTTTGCGAGTGCCATCGCCAACGTGCCGGTTGACCTGGTCTATGCCGGTTTTAACGCCGCTGACGAGGCTGTTATCGCGAGTTATGGCGGTATTCATGCCACCCCGGCCGAGCTGGCGCAGCTAAAGCCGGCCATTACCACTCAAACCGAGCGCTACGAGGGCGGAAGCCCGCTTTCTATCGGCGAGAACCTGGTGATGGAGTTCCGTTACAGCCGCGGCGGCGCGACAATTCATACTGACGAGAAGTTTTCGGCGGCCGGCAATCACGAGGGCATCTACATGGTCGTTTCGCGCGTGCTCGCCGACACTCTTTTGGACGACGACAGCGACCAGGACTACGCTTCGCGAGTGCTTCTCTCCGGCAATGCCGCGATCGCCAGAAGTTATCTGAAGCGCATCGAGGAAAGTGCCGAGACGATCGCCAAATCACTCGATTACAGCTACGCGACAGAGTTCGCCCGCGCGGTTATTACCCAAAATCGCCTGTTAAATCCAGTCAATGGGGTTCCCTCCACCTTTGACTTCGAAGGACTGACTATAGACGCCGCGAGCTATATCAACGACTATTCGAACCGCGGCCACTACAAGACCCACCGCGACGCCTTCCGTCTGCTCTGGGGCCTCGAGGCCTCATACTACGAGGGTCGGCAGTTTACCGATTTGGCCGGCCTCGATGCGATCTCGACCGTGATCGGTCTGCAGTATGTCTCTGCCAATCCTGGCGCTTACACTTTGCACACTATCAACCAGGCGAACGAAAGCGTGATCGATACTCTGGGCCTTTCGGATAACACCAAAGCCAACTTGCACGCGGACGTGGCTAAGGGCAATACCATTTACACGCCGGACCGGCCGGTAGAAAAAGGCGCGTTTACCGGTATTCTTTATATTTCACTCGATCCGAATTGGACCGGAACATACGCGATCGGAGAACAAGTAGGACAGAACGGGGGATGGACGATTGACGATTACCAGGTGGCCAGTTATCAGGCGGACGGCTGGTTCCGGGAATTTTTGTTCAAATATCAGCCGGGGGCAACCGACAAGAATCGTTTTGTCTATCAGGATATGCCGGCGGCGACGGCTAGCGTGCTGTGTACTCTCAGCGAGGCCACGTATAACGCGATAAAATCAGATTCCGGCTGGAATGATGCGTACGGACACCCTTGCGCCAAAGAAACAAAACAGTTCGGTTTGGTGTCCCACACTTATATTCTCGCTACTGACGGGGCCAAGTTTTTCGCTCCCGAAAAGTATAACTACTGGGTAACTAGGGATGCGGCGCAAGCTATTGTCCAAAGTCAAGTGTCAAAACCCGACGGCAGCAAATTTAAATTCAATCCGATTGCCGGCACTTACTTCTATGGGGCGTCATTCGCCGTGTACTACCAGCCGACCGCGGCCGGCAGCGGAGCGGCGTGGAAAGTGCAGGATAAAATTCTGGCCAAGCTATCCGAAATCCATTACGATCCGCAGCTATATTACTGTGCGCCGGCCAATGCTTATTGCGTGGGCGGCAAGAAAAACTGGGTGCTCGACAAGCTGGGCTACCCCACCGAGCCGCAAAAGTCCGGGGCCGTCAGTTTGGCCGGTACCGGCGGATATTATCAGACGTTTATCGGCGGGCAGGTATACGTCGAAACGGATTGGTTCGACGAGGCCTACTATGTGCCGGGGGAAATAGCCCAGGTGTTCAACAGTCCACAGTACGAGCTGGACGGAGAGGTCGGTACCGGCGGGACTTTCGGTTGGCCGCTTGGAGATCCGAAAAAAGTGGCTGGTACCCTCTACCAAGATTTCGAAAGCGGACACCGTATCAGTTCGATCGGCGGACTGCAAGATAAGGCTTATAAAATCGTCGTCGAGATAGATTATGGCGCCGGCGAGTACCAGGATATTTTTCTTGACGGCTTCATGGACGCTTTCCGTGAAGCCGATTTCTACGGCTTTGCCGTGGCTTTCGGGGAGGGCGTCGTGATCAACGAAGTAGTCAAACAGGTGGTGAAAAAGTTTAAAGGAAAAGTGGTTACCCGCGTTGCCGTCCGCTGGGTGCCTTTCTTGGGCTGGACTATCGCCGGGCTGGAGACGCTGGCGTTTGCCCAGCAGAATAAACCGCTCTACGACGCCTGCCAGGCAGACCCTTATACAAATCCTCCCAGTCCGATCCTCGCTGGGGCTAAACCGGCGTACTACTGCGGCAAGCTCGGGGCCCAGGCGGTGATCGTCGCTCTGGGGGCGGCCTCGGATTATGTCGGGACAAAGATTAACCGGCTCTATGTAACGTCCAAGGCGGCGCGGCTAGGTAAAAATAAACTGTTCGCCAAGATTACCGACGAGAGCAAAGGGACCCTTGTCCGGGGAGCTTTTGAAAGCAACCCTGATACGCGTACATCTGTCGCCCAGTTGGCGGACAGGCTCGGCGACAGCGACCTGGTAAAATTGGCCAACGACCCCAAATTAGTCAAGCGCCTGCTCACGGACCAAGATTTTCTCATTTTCAATACCGCCAGCCGCGACCTTGGCCGCTATGAGCATATATTCATGGGTGATGCGGCCGGGGGCTGGCATTACTATCCCTTAGGCCGACCAGGGAGCAAAATAACCAATAAAGTTACGGGTAAAAATGGCGTGTATAAAGGAACGGTAGAGATTGCGGTAAACGGTCAGCCGGTGGAACCAAAGCTTAGCACTTTTTTTCCGGATAGCTGGACCGAAAAGGATGTCCTTACGGCAATTAACCAAGCCTACAATAAAAGAGTAAGAAAACCGAATACGCCGAACAGTTTTGTCGCGACTGTCAACAACGTGGAAATTGAGATGTACATCGAGCTGAACACGAATAAAATTATCAGCGCTTTTCCCTCGAATAATAATTTTTAATATGCAGTACCACTTTGAAGTCCATGATTACCCGGGCAGTTTGGGTCCGAGTTTATCCATCGGTTTTGATCCGGAAAACGCCGTTCTGAGTGGCGCGATTATGGATGTGGGCGGGGGCGAAGATCTCCTAAAATTCATTAATCAAGTCGTCAGCGCCAACGAGCAAAAAAATGAATATTGGACTAACGGCTATACCGTGCAAGCCGGCGAAGAGAATGGAAGAAAAAATATCAAAATTTATTTTCGTCTGGCGGATGGTTACGAGCCATGCAATATAGAGCCAGAACTTTTTAAAAAGTTACTCGAGTCCTGGCAGCGGGAAAAAGAAAAATTTGGTCAAGACCCTGAGGCGTATAAAAAAGAATTAAAATGGCGTGGAGGAAAGAAAGAGACGGCGTAAAAGAAATACCGCCAGATACGATTAAAATTTAAATATTCAGGTTGTTTCAGCCGCCGTCATGGACAGCAAAAGACAAGATGTCGAACGTCGTAAAGAGTTAATCCGAATTAAACCCTTATAGCGACTAGTATGTTCCGTCCCGCTAAACCCCTCTTAATTCTGGTCGTCGGCCTCATGGCCCTTTTGGAGTTTGCTCCGGCCTTGGCCGCTACCAGAGCGCCGGCCGCACCTGTTCCCGTGTCGTTCGGGGCAGATCAGACGGCCGATTTACCTAAACCGGCCGTATCGGTTACTACCGTCTGGTCAGCCGTCAACTGGGATGCCGAAGTAGTGCTTTTGCCGGCGCTGGAAGAGACGGCTCGCGGACGGAGGGTCCTGCTTGATGCAGGGCGAAACGCGGAGGCGGCGGCCCTATCTCCGGAGCGTGTCAGCCTGAGCGACGAGCGGGCGCTGGAGTACTACCGCGTGCCTGGAGATATCCGCGCGCTGGTACGGGAATACCGTAAATCCGCTGCCGGCTTGATGGGCGAGGCGCGGACAAGACGCTTGGAGGCTCTTCAGTCAGAGATCAAGGCCCGGACGGCGCCCGGTCGAGCGGCACCGTCGCCGGTCATGCAAGATCTCTCAGCCGATGCGGGCGCCATGATCGATGTTGGATCCGCCTCGCAGCTTAAGGGGCTGCAGCTGATCGGGGGGCGAGAAGCGCGGTTGTTGAAAGAAGGTGTCAGCGTCCGCCTCAACGCGCCGGGTACAGCCGACAGGCACCCGCTCCTGCGCGTAACACTGCCGGCCATACAAAAAGCGCAACGTCAATCAACCGCGGACCGAGAGAACCAGGACGCGGCAGGACGCGTCAGCTGGTATGATCGGGCAGTTAGCTACGTCAAGGGCCTTTTTATCGCCGCACCGGTATTGGCGGATGATCCCACGCCGATTATGGCGTATTACGCCGGCATCGAGGAGCGGACGATGGACTACATTTTGTATCATCTCGCGCAAACCCAAAATGCCGACGGCAGTTTCGGGGCGTATAACCAGTATGAATTGACCGGTAATGTTGTCCTTCTCCTGTCTGAATTCGGGCGCACCGCGAGCGGCCAGTACAGTCTGGCGCTTAACTATTTGAAGACGGCTACCCCGCAAAACAATCGCGAAAAGGCGCTCAAAGCGCGGCTTATGTATGGCTTGGGCGAACCGTACCAGGCCATCCTCGACGAGCTCGCGTCCGAACAGAACGCCGAGAACGGCGGTTGGGGGCTTACGCCGGGCTACGAGAGCGATGTCTTGACGACGCTCGAGGTCGTGATCGCGTACGCGGTCTCGAACTACGGAGTTTCCGACAAACTGCCGGCCGGGCTCGCGTACGTGTCCAACCGGATTGGTTCCGACGGCGCTATGCATTACACGCCTGGCAGCCAGCCGAGTTATTATCTTATGAGTGAGACGCTCCGCTATCTCGCGCCGTTTGCCGATTATACTGTTTCGGACGGCGTGAATCAGGTGAGCATCCAAAGTAAAATTGACGCCATTTTAAATTTTTTGAAAGCGCATTACGATGAGGCCGCGGGTACGCTCGATTATTCGAGCGGTCTCGGCGACAAACTGGCGGTCCTCGACGCTCTGCAGACTTACGACACGGCGCCGGGCAAGCAGCAAGCGCTCTGGGACGAGACCATAGAGCAGCAAAGCGGTGATGGCAGCTTCGGAGACTCGCTTTATGACACGATATTAGCGCTGCGCTCGTTTCCCGAACCGGACTTGGAGATTACGACCGTAACGCCGAACGGACAGCTCGCTAATTACGCCCCGCTCAGCCTCACCTTTACTGTCAAAAATGTCGGCTATGCCCCTTCTGGCCAGTCTTTTATTTATTCTTTTGTCGACAAGGTGAGGATAGGCGACTCCATTGACTGCCTGGCTAACGGGCTAGTCTTAGAGCCCAACGCTGTCGGCACTCTGACTGCGGGTTACAGTACCGACAGCTTTATCGGCGATACAAACTTTTTGTTTTATGTTGAGGGCGCGGAAGACGCCGATCATGGTAACGACTGGCACGAAACAACTCTGGCTTTTGCCGGCGGGCAAAACGGCCAGCCGGCCCTGCCGATGTACTACATCGCCCAGCAGTACGACAACGGCGGCGCGCCCGGTCTCAATGTCCGCTGGGCCACGAAATCCGATCCCAACCGCCTGAACTATGTGATCATGTTCCGGCCGCAAGGCACGAGCGGGTGGAGTTACTACGGGATAAGCAACTCGTGGAATGGAGCTTTTTTGACTGGCGCTTTTGCCGAAGGGGCGGTTTATGAAGTAACGGCCGGCGTTCTCCACCAGGATGGGGCCACGGTTACCTATTTTACCAATCCGACTTCGGTCAAGGTAACCGGCAGCGAGACGCTTTATCGCGGCGGCGCGACCGGCCAAGTCACGCTGGACAGCGGGCCGACCGCCGATGTTTCCACCTGGGGTTACTCGGTTTCGGACAGAGCCGACGCTGCCGGCGTTGTGGAATACGCCAATGTCCCCAACGGGACAACCGCGATCCGCGCGTACGAGTATCACCTGGATTCGCTCTGGACAAGAATCGCGGTTCCTGTATCGGCCACTACGACCGGCGCGCGGATTTTTACGCGTTTGAAGCCGGATACGGCGCCGCCTGTGGTGGATGGTTTTGAAATTCGGTATAAGAGCAACTTGATAGTGAAAAATAAAAAGGAAGTCGAGTTGTTCGTCTGGGGCTCGGATGACGTGGCGATAAAAGAGGCTGCATTTTATTTGTGGGACCCGGCCGAGAGCGCCTGGCAGTTTTTGGGTGCGTACGCCATGCAGAATAGTTACCAGGCTCTATTCCCATGGTATGTCCCGGAGGGCTTATTGGGCTCTGGTTATAAGGTAAAGGCTGTTTTACGAGACTACCAGGGCAATCTGTCCGCCGAAAAAGAATGGGGACCGTTTACCGTTATTGACGGCGCGCCGCCAGCGTTTGCCTTTACCTCGCCCGTTGGGGGCGAGAATTTGGCCCTGGGATCGGAGGCAGCGATTACCTGGGCTACCCAAGCGGTAAATAACGTATCCAAAGTAAGCCTTTATCTGCTGCGCGAGGACGGCTATGTCATGCAGAACAAGTCCGATATCTCCAACACCGGCTCGTATCTCTGGAAGCTGCCGGCAGAGGCGAATTTTGCCGGGGAGAACATGCGTTGGCGTATCTTGGGCAGCGATGACGTGAACTACGAGACCGGACAGACCGAAAGTGCTTCATTTAATTTGGTGGACGTTTCGGCGCAACCGCCGGCTCCGTGGGGTTCTGTCACCATTCCTTTCGCCTCGACCGCTTACACGCCGGCCGGCGGCGACATCCAGCGGGCAGAATTGGCTGTCGGCAGCGATGGCCGGCTGCATGCGCTTTACCGGTATACGCATGATATTATCGCCGAGCCGAGAATATTTACCGAGCAGCTGTACTACGCCGTGCGCAGTTTGTCCGGTGAGTGGGGGAACCCCGAGCTGGTTTACGAGAAAGTGTGGACGACCGATTATAGTTTCACCGGCGTTCGCTCCATTTACGATTTCAAGTTCGCTCTTGACGCATCCGACCGGCCGCATATTGTCTGGCAGGATAGCTCCAGCGGCGGCTGTTCCGGCTTTAACAGCCAGGAGATATGGTATCGTTCGTTTTCCGGCGCTGCCTGGTCGGAGCCGTTATCCTTGTCGGCCAATGAAACCGAATCCCTGTTTCCTGATTTTTCTTTGGACAGCCAGGGACAAGTTCATGTAGCGTGGCTTGACGGGCTGGTTTGGGATGGCAATTGCAACGCCAGCGGTTCCCACACTCTGCGCTACCGCGTCCGCTCCGAAACCGGAAACTGGAGCGGTACGGAGACTTTGAGTCCAGACCCATATCCTGGAGAACCGCAAATAACAGCGACGAGTGACGGAACCGTACACCTCGTATCCGGTCTGGGTAGTTTGTCAGAAACCGGATACCTGCGCCGCGTTAATGGCGTCTGGTCTGCACCGGTGAGCATCGCCCCAGTTTACCCAAATTGGCCGGAATTAGAAAAAGGCGCCACTTCCACCTGGCATTATGTTTATCGGCAATACTACAGCGACCCGGTTACCGGAGTCGGCCGTTCGCGGTTGATGTATGTATTTTTCAACGGTACGGATTGGCTTCCGGCGGTCGAGGTAACGCCGAACAGCGGCGGTTACACTGGCGAATATCCGGCTTTGGCCGTGGACGCGGCGAACAACCCGCAAATATTGTACGAGAATAACACGAATCTGCCGACCGGATCGGAGCGCTCGGTTAAATGGGTAACACGAAATGCGGACGGACTCTGGACCAGTCCTGTGCCAGCCAGTCGGCCAAGCCAGTATGTGGGCAGCGACAGCTTAAGAGCGGCTTACGTGAAAAATACAGAAGAACTCGCCGTGGTGTGGGCAAGCGGCTACAATTATTCGCAACAACTGCATTTCAACCGGGCCGACTTAAATGGGCCTCCCGCCATATCAGGCCTGTCATCGTACCCGTCAGTACTCGCGGCCGGAGAGACCCAGGTGACGGTAACGGCTACGTTTAACGACGCGGGGTCTAACATCCTCAAGGCTGAGTATTATTACACCAACAGCGTCGGAGCGTCCTCGACGCCCGCGGCTATGAGTCCGGTAGACGGCGCTTATGACAGTCAGTTGGAAACCGTCCGGGCGGTCGTTGACACCTCTATGTGGACGACTGCCGCCGGTCCGTATACTATTTTTGTCCGCGCTCGCGATGCTACCGGCAAGTGGTCGGAGTATACGGCCTTGGATATTAAGGTGCCGACCGGGAATACCATGTACGGCGTCGGGCTCGGACATTGGCAGTTCGATGAACTTGATTGGAAGGGCACGAAAGGAGAAGTTCTGGATGTTTCCGGCAGCAATAACCACGCGACCGCGACAGGCGGATCTTTGACCACAACTACTCCAGAGGTGGCGCCGGGCAGGGTAGCCTATCTCGATGGCATTGATGACGGCATCGCTACCCTGATTCCCTATACAAACGGCACAGACCTAACCGTGAGCGCTTGGTATAAGATGATGTCGCCGGTGCCGTCCAGGCTGGCGCTCGTGGGCGGCACGAATGGCGGCCGGTTTGAAGCGTATGTTGATAACGGTAAGCCTGGTTGCCGCGTCTGGGACACTGCCGACCGGTCGATTTTTGCCGATGAGCCGGCGGTCGGCGGGTGGCACCAGGTAACCTGCGTCCAGGTCTACGGCGCTAACCCCAGCACCAAGCTCTACGTTGACGGCGTGCTCAAGAAAACCGTGCCGTACGCATCGGTAGCAGTTTACCCTGCAGAAAGGTATTTACGGAACGGTAACTGAACCGGTATCAGCTGTCGTCGGGTACTGGAAGTTTGATGACGCAGTGTGGAGCGGAGCCAAAGGAGAAGTAAAAGACAGTTCTCTGCTTGGCAGCCATGGCACGGCCGGGGGCGGGGCCAATACCACCACCACTCTTAGCCTGGCCGACAATCGCGCGGGTGCATTTGACGGAGTGGACGATTATGTGGCTACACCGGTGAGTTATTCGGGCCAAACTCCGGTTAGCGTGTCTGCCTGGTATGCCACCGAGAACACCAGCGCTTCGCGCATGGCTCTGGTAGGCGGTAACAACGGCGGCCGGTTTGAAGTCTATGTTCATCAGGGCCGTCCAGGTTGCCGCGTCTGGGACACTGCCGACCGGTCTATTTATACCGATGAAATTTATGCCGGTAGTTGGCACCAGGTAACCTGCGTCCAGGTCTACGGCGCTAACCCCAGCACCAAGCTCTACGTTGACGGCGTGCTCAAGAAAACCGTGCCGTACGCATCGGTA
>Ga0076004_110_pt1 | contig 45541 bp, 42 predicted proteins | sample RifGroA2_FD_68067 | JGI IMG/M metagenome (GOLD analysis project Ga0076004, IMG submission 68067) | Parcubacteria (Magasanikbacteria) bacterium GW2011_GWA2_56_11
TAAGAAGTCGGTCAACTGGGCATTGCGCCAGATTGGCAAGAAGAACGCCAACCTGAACAGGCTGGCTATCAAGGCTGCGGAAGAAATCCAGCAAATGGATTCTAAGGCGGCGCGCTGGATAGCCGCGGACAAATCATCCATTGTCGTCGACATCGCCACCGAAGACCGGGCCGGTTCGGCGCTAAACTCCGGCGCGGTCTCAACCGCAGCCTTGGTGTCGGCAAACTCGGTAATCTTTTCTGCCTGATCATTTGGCGACTCTTCGGTTTTATCCCCTGAATTCTTCGACGAGGTCGAAAGCGGCTGGCTCAGCTTGCAGCCGTCGCGATAGAGCGCCACTGCCTTCAAACAGAGCTTCCAAGACTCGTGGTAGGCTTCTTTGACGTCCTCCACCGTGGCCTCGTTGGGCATGTTGATAGTCTTCGAAATCGCCCCGGACAAAAAAGGCTGGGCCGCGCCCATCATTCTCAGGTGCCCTTTCCAATGGATAAACCGTTGACCTTTTCTGCCGCACCGGTTGGCGCAGTCGAATATGGGGTAGTGTTCCGGTCTAAGATGCGGCGCCCCCTCGATCGTCATGGTGCCGCAAACGTACTCGTTGGCGGCGTCGATCTCGGCCGGGGTAAAGCCAAGCGCGGCGAGCAAATTAAAGTTGGGATCGTTGTACTCTTCCGGAGAGAAACCCACCCGCTTCAGGCAGTCCTCGCCGAGCGTCCACATGTTGAAAGCAAATTTGGCCTCAAAGGCGCTGACGAGCGCCTTGTTGACGTTCACGACATCCTCGTCGGTAAAACCTCTGGCCTTCAGCGCCGCGGCGTTAATAAAGGGCGCGTTTGTGATGTTCGCCGTACCTTTCATGTAGTCTATAATCTCTTTGCTCTCGCTTGGGGTATACCCCAAATTCTTGAGGGCCACCGGTACGGCCTCGTTGACGATTTTGAAGTAGCCGCCGCCGGCCAATTTTTTGAATTTCACCAGAGCGAAATCCGGCTCGACGCCGGTCGTGGCGCAGTCCATTAGAAGCCCGATCGTGCCGGTGGGGGCCAAGAGCGTCGTCTGCGCGTTGCGGTAGCCGTAATTTTCTCCCATCTCCAGGGCTTCGTTCCAGGCCTCGCGCGCGGCGGCCAGAAGATATGCCGGCGCATACTCCGGATTGATGCCGACGGGCTTGACGGTCAATTTTTCGTAATCGGCCTCCGGCGCGTTAAAGGCGGCCCGACGGTGGTTGCGCATTACCCGGAGCATGTCCTTTTTGTTGAGCTCGTACTTCGGAAATGTCCCCAAAAACTTGGCCAGCTCGGCGCTGGTACGGTAGCTCTCGGCCGTCATGAGGGCGCTGACAGCTCCGGTATAGGCGTAGGCTTCTTCCGATTCGTACGGGATGCCGCTCATCATCAGTACCGACCCGATATTGGCATAACCCAGCCCGAGCGTGCGAAAATCATAGCTGCCCTGGGCGATCTCTTTGCTCGGGTACTGCGCCATAAGGACGCTAATCTCCAAAACCACGGTCCACAGGCGGGTGGCGTGGCGGAAACCATCGGTATCGAAAGCCAGCGTTTCGGGATCGAAAAAGCGGGCCAGATTCAAAGAGGCCAGGTTGCAGGCGGTGTTATCTATAAACATGTACTCGCTGCACGGATTGGACCCGTTGATGCGCCCGGACTGCGGACAAGTGTGCCACTCGTTGACGTTGTCGTCGTACTGCACGCCCGGATCGGCGCAGGCCCAGGCCGCGTAGGCGATCTGATCCCACAACTCGCGCGCTTTCAGCGTCCGACAGACCGTGCCGTCGGTGCGCCACGTCAAATTCCACGAACCGTCCCGCTCCACCGCTTCCATGTATTTATTAGGCACGCGCACCGAGTTGTTCGAATTCTGTCCGGAAACTGTCTGGTAGGCCTCGCCCTCATAGTCCGAAGGATACCCGGCGGCGATAAGAGCCGCCACCTTTTTCTCTTCTCCCACTTTCCAGTTCACGAAATCCTCAATATCCGGATGGTCCAAATTCAGAATTACCATTTTTGCCGCGCGGCGGGTGGTGCCGCCGGACTTGATCGCGGCCGCGGCCCGATCGCCGATCTTGAGCCAGCTCATAAGCCCGCTCGACTTGCCGCCGCCCGAAAGCGGTTCGCCCCGGCCGCGCAAACCGGAAAAATTTGTTCCCGTACCCGAACCGTACTTAAATAACCGGGCCTCGCGCACCCACAAGTCCATAATCCCGCCCTCGTTTACCAGATCGTCTTTCACCGCCTGGATAAAACAGGCGTGCGGCTGGGGATGCGAGTAAGCGTCTTTGGACTTGGTCATGACGCCGGTGTCGGGGTCAACGTAATAATGGCCCTGGGCGACGCTATTGATGCCGTAGGCCCAGTGCAGCCCGGTATTAAACCACTGCGGCGAGTTCGGAGCGGCCATCTGGCGCAGGAGCATTACGACGAGCTCGTCGTAAAAAATCTGCGCGTCCTCGGACGAGGCAAAATAGCCGTATCGCTCGCCCCAGTACCGCCAAGTGCCGGCGAGCCGATGAACGGTCTGCTTCACGCTCGTTTCGGGTCCAAGCATGGGAGACCCGTCCGAATTGCGTTTCGGCGTACCGTCCTCGTGGTACTGCGGCACGCCGGCCTTGCGGAAATACTTCTGGGCGATAATATCCGTCGCCACTTGCGACCACTGTTTGGGGATCTCGATATTTTTCATCTCAAAAACCACCGTACCGTCCGGTTCGCGGATCACTGAGCTGCGCGACTCGTACTCTACCAGGTCAAAGGGGCTGATGCCGGGAGAGGTAAAACGGCGTTGAAAGCGCAGACCCTGTTCGCTGTAAGTAAACGCCGTGTTCTCTTGCTCTCCCAGTTTCAATCCGGCGATAAATTTGGAATCGGTTGGACCCATATGGCACCCATTACGGGGAACTCCCCAGTTTAAAAAACACCACGCCTCGAATGTATCGGTCCTGTGGTGACTAGGAAGCAGCGGAAACTATATGTTGTGGTATATAGCGGTTTATACCACTATATATAGAGTCCCTCACTGACAGGCATAACATAGTATAACACAGTAGCCGCGACGCGCCAACGCCGACACCTCAACCGTTTTTTGTCTTTGTAGAGCACCGTTCAGTGTGTCGTATAATGTCGCCGCGAGTTATCCACACTGCCGCTCCAAAAAAGACGGCGAAAAACACCATCCCGACCTGGGACAAGACTTCGCGGCCGGGCCAGACTTGTATTTCACCCTGGAGGGCCGTATACTTTTCCTGTTATGACCAATATCGCTTTCGAACCGAATGACGAAGCGGACGATCGCCTGGTGGAACCCGACATCCAAGCCGAGGAGGCGCAATTTGAAACCACGCTCCGGCCGGAGAGGCTCGCCGATTTTGTCGGCCAAGAGCCGATCAAGCGTCCGCTCTCCATCTCTATTGAGGCGGCGCTGAAACGCAAAGAGCCGCTCGAACACGTGCTCCTCTACGGCAATCCGGGCCTGGGCAAAACCACGCTCGCCCACATCATCGCCCGGGAAATGGGCGGCACTATTAGAGTAACGGCCGGCCCGGCCCTGGAGCGCGTTGGCGACCTGGCCGCTATTTTGACCAACCTCAAAGCCGGCGACATCCTTTTTATCGACGAAATCCACCGGCTCAACAAAACCATCGAAGAGGTACTCTATAGCGCCATGGAGGACTTTGCCCTCGACATTATTCTGGGCAAAGGCCCGGCCGCGCGTACTCTGCGGATGCCCTTGGAGCGCTTCACCCTCATCGGCGCCACCACCAAGCTGAATCTGCTCTCCGCCCCGCTGCGCGACCGCTTCGGCCACGTCTACCATCTGTCATTCTACGAGATAGACGACATCGAACGCATAGTCCGGCGCAACGCGGCGCTGCTCGAAATCGCGGTCGACACCGAATCGGCCGCCCTCATTGCCGCCCGCTCGCGCCGTACGCCGCGGGTGGCCAACCGACTCCTAAAGCGCGTGCGCGACTATGCTCAGGTCAAGCATAATGGTATACTAAATGCCGAAATCACCCGACAGGCCCTCGATATGCTGCGCGTGGACCACCAGGGGCTCGACGAAGTCGACCGCAAGATACTGCTCGCGATAATCGACAAATTCCAGGGCGGCCCGGTTGGCCTTTCTACGCTTGCCGCGGCCGTCGCGGAAGAAATCGAAACCATCGAACAAATCTACGAACCGTATCTTCTGCAACTTGGGCTGATAGAGCGCACCCCGCGCGGCCGCAAGGCAACACGAGCCGCGTATGAACATCTAGGCCGCGCGACCGGAGGACAGGCAGAGCTTATGTAGGCGGATACGGGAGGAATAAAAACCGCCGAGCGTTTCACTTACCACAAGGGCCAATATGCTCATCGCCATACCGCTCTACGTCACATTATTCATTTATCTCGTCCTGCTCGCCGTCTTCGTGGCTTTCGCTGTCGTCAATTTCTACCATATTATCACTAGCGGCACCTTTACCCTGGCCAGCTTTAGCGTTACGTTTATTACCTTCGCGCTCACAGTGCTAACACTTTATTATACCTTCTACCTGGCCAAAGATGTTGACTGGCAGGTCAGCCTGATTCTGTTTAACTCCGACTGGCTGAGCGAATTTATTCCCAGCTAGTATGCACCTCTCCCATGTTATCCGGCAAAAATCCTACGAACGCGTCGAATATGCTCTCCGGCGGCATTGGCTAACCTTCGTGCCGGCCGTCTTTCTGTTTATCCTCCTTCTCGGTGTCCCTCTGGCGCTTTACGCCTTGATTAATTCTCTCTTCCCCGCCATTTTAAACAGCGCGGTCATCTTTCCTATCGCCGTGCTTCTGGGCAGCGTCTATTATCTGTTTACCTACCTTTTCTTTTACGTGCAATTCATCGACTACTACCTCGATCTTTGGGTTATAACCAACGACCGGGTAGTGGATATCGAGCAGCACGGCCTGTTCGACCGTGTTACTACCGAACTTGATCTCTTCCGCATCCAGGATGTAACCAGCAATGTCAAAGGCGTCTTGCCCACCGTCTTCCACTATGGTGATGTCACTGTTACCACCGCCTCCTCCAACTCCAGCATCGTCTTCCGCCAGATTCCGCGTCCGGACCACGTTCGGCAAGAGCTCATCCGGCTGGCGGATGAAGACCGCAAGTATCATCTGGGGGATATAAAATCTGAAAACTAGCTTATGGCATGGTGGGGTGGTTTTTCCGCGGCCGCCAAGGCTGGACTGGCGTACTTACTAGTCATCAACCTGATGACCTTTTTTTATTTTATCTACGACAAGTCCCAATCGGTCCGCGGCGGCCGACGGGTGAGCGAACGCACACTCTGGCTGCTCGCCCTATTCGGCGGCTCACTCGGAGCGCTGCTCTCCATGCATCTCACCCGTCATAAAACCAAAAAACTTTCTTTTCAAGCTGGCCTGGCCCTTATCATCGCTCTGCAGATTATTATTCTGCTTGTTATCGCCGGGTACGCGATAAAATAGCCGGCTAAAATTCTTTTTCCGCCGACCCCCTTTCCCTTACTCGGACAAAAAGGTAATCTTTCGGTAACACCCAGCGCTGTGGCGGCTCTAGCCACGTATGGGTACACTGCGGCCACACTTGAGAACAGGTTAGATTTGCTCCGGCGCCAGAAGGGCAAAACCGTTGCATAAACGCTCTCGCCTGTTATAATGGCTCTACCTAGACTTATTTGCCCGTATGAAAGCCTCAGACATTCTGGTCAAAGCGCTCGAAAATGAAGGCGTCGAATACATCTTCGGCCTGCCCGGCGAGGAAAACCTCGACCTCATTGAATCCCTGCGCGCCTCGCGCATCAAACTCATAGTTACCCGCCACGAACAGGCGGCTGGCTTTATGGCCGCCACCTACGGCCGGCTGACCGGCAAAGCCGGCGTTTGTCTCTCGACCCTGGGTCCGGGCGCCACCAATCTGGTAACGGCCGCGGCGTATGCCCAGCTGGGCGGTATGCCGATGATCATGATTACCGGCCAAAAACCGATCCGCAAGAGCAAACAAGGGCATTTCCAAATCGTGAATGTAGTAGACATGATGCGGCCCCTGGCCAAGCTGTCCAAACAGATTGTCGGCGCCGGTTCTATCGCCTCCACTGTCCGCGAGGCCTTCCGGGTGGCCGAAGATGAACGGCCCGGCGCCGTACATCTGGAACTGCCGGAAGACGTGGCTGCCGAGCCGGCCGAGTCCGCGTCGCTCCTGCCGGTCTACAGAGTCCGGCGGCCGGCGGCCGAAGAAAAGGCCGTGCTCGCCGCCGTCGAGCTGATTAAAAAAGCCCGGCAGCCGCTCATCTTGGTTGGCGCCGGCGCCAACCGCAAGCTAATTTCCAAAATACTCCGCGAGTTGATAGACAAAACCGGCATTCCGTTTTTCACCACCCAGATGGGCAAGGGCGTCATTGACGAGCGCCACCCGCTTTATCTGGGTACGGCCGCCCTCACGAGCGGCGACTATCTTCACTGCGCTGTCGACGCGGCTGACCTTATCATCAATGTCGGCCACGACGTGATTGAAAAACCGCCCTTTATCATGCGTCCCGAGGGCCAGGCAGTGATCCACATCAACTTTTCCAACGCCCATGTAGACGAAGTTTATTTCCCCCAATGGGAAGTCATCGGGGACATCGGCAACGCGCTCTGGCAAATAAAAGAACGGCTGGAGCCGGCGGCGCACTGGGACTTCTCCTACTTCAAACGGGTAAAAACCGAACTCGACGCCCGGATCGCCAGTGGCGCACAGGACGAACGCTCCCCCCTTATCCCGCAGCGCATCGTCTCCGACATCCGCCGGATAATGCCTGCGGAGGGCATTCTCACGCTCGGGCCGCCAAACTGGTGTACCCGGACCGGCCGGTAATGGCCGTCGTCGGCGATGGCGGATTCATGATGAATTCCCAGGAGCTCGAAACCGCGGTCCGGCTCGGGCTCAATCTCGTCGTTGTCATCCTCAACGACAACGGCTTCGGCATGATACGCTGGAAGCAGAGCGCGGCCGGTTTCGACCGCTACGGCCTGGAGTTCGGCAACCCGGATTTCGTCAAGTACGCGCAGGCTTATGGCGCTAAGGGCTACCGGATAGAAAAAGCCGGCGATCTAGCCGAGCGCGCGGCAGAATGCTTGCGTGCGCCCGGCGTGCACATTATCGAAGTCCCGGTAGACTACTCCGAAAATGAGCGGGTATTCACCCGCGAACTCAAAGAAAAAAATTGTCCGGCCTAACCCGCCCCTATGCCTATCCAATCCACCAATCCAGCCACCGGCGAAATTGTCTTTACCTACCCAGAACTGGCCCCGGAGCAAATTCAAAGCAAACTGGCTATTGCCGAAGCGACCTTCCAATTCTGGAAAGAAGCCCCCTTTTCCGAGCGCGCGGCCAAAATGAAAAACCTCGCCGGCGTCCTGCGCGGCCAAAGCCGCCGGTGGGCCGAAATCATGACTCGCGAGATGGGCAAGCCGATCACGGCGGCCATGGCAGAAGTGGAAAAATGCGCCTGGGTGTGCGAATACTATGCCGAAAACGCCGAGCGTATTTTAGCCGCAGAGACGATCGCCACGGACGCGAGTGAAAGTTTCGTCCGCTTCGAACCTTTGGGCAGTGTGCTCGCGGTTATGCCCTGGAACTTTCCCTTCTGGCAGGTCTACCGCTTCGCGGCCCCGGCGGTCATGGCCGGAAATGTTGCCCTGCTTAAGCATGCCTCCAATGTTCCCGGCTGCGCCGAGGCGATCCAGGAGACGTTTGCCGCGGCCGGATTCGCCGAAGGCATTTTCCAAAATTTGCTTATCGGCTCAAACCAGGTAGACGGGATTGTCCGCGACCCGCGAGTCAAGGCGGTAACGCTGACCGGGAGCGAATACGCCGGACGCAAAGTAGCCGAGGCGGCCGGAGATGAAATCAAACCGAGCGTTTTGGAACTCGGAGGAAGCGACGCCTTTATCGTCCTTGAAGACGCCGACCTCGAGGCCGCGGCCAAAATCGGAGCGATGGCGCGGCTGCAAAACTGCGGCCAAAGCTGTATCGCGGCCAAACGATTTATCGTGGTGGAAAAAATAGCCGACAATTTCATTGAACTGTTTAAACAGAACTTCGAGGCTACGCTGGTCGGCGACCCTATGGACGAAGCGACCCAAATGGGCCCTTTGATCAGTGAAAAATCTCTCCAAGAGATCGAACGGCAAGTGAAAGAATCAATCAAAAAAGGCGCCCGCCTCGCCACCGGCGGACAGCGGCTGGAGCGCCCGGGCTCGTTCTTTGCCCCGACGATCCTTACCGACGTCAAACCGGGCATGCCGGCCTATGAGGAAGAAATTTTCGGACCCGTGGCGGCTGTCATCACGGTCCGCGGCGCCGACGAGGCGGTCCGGGCCGCCAACGATTCGCGTTTCGGCCTGGGTTCATCGCTCTGGACCGGCAATCTTGAACGCGCCAAGGCCCTCGTCCCCCGCATCGAGGCCGGCTCGGTCTTTATCAACGGCCTGGTCAAATCCGATCCCCGGCTGCCGTTCGGCGGCCTTAAAAAATCCGGATACGGCCGCGAGCTGTCCTCCTACGGGATCAAAGAATTCGTGAACATAAAAACGGTGTGGATCAAATAAAATTTATTTTCCCGTCGGCTATAATCGGAAATGGGATAAATAAAGGGATAATCAGGTTTCTCGGATAACAAACTTAATAAGACAAATCTGTCCCAAATTGCCAGTCCGCTGATCATGCTCCATGCCGGTGGCCGCGGTCACGGAAAAGAGAATTCCCTCGCGGCGATGCGGGAGGGCTTAACTTACCGGCCGGATATTCTCGAACTCGATATTCGCCAAAGCCGCGACGGCGTACTTTTTTGTTATCACGGATTCAATCCTGTCTCTTTCGTCGCGGCGTATTTCCTGCGTTTCCTCCGCTTCTCTTTCATTCAAAAAATTATTCGCGTAAACGCACTCACCGAGCTCATAGCCGAAATCCCCCCAACGGTTATCACTTTTTTGGATATTAAAGATCGTCATATACCCGCCAAGAGGATCGAAACGGCGTGCGCCCGCCATGCCGGGCCGGTCTGGCTGGCCGCCTACTCGGTACCCTACCTGCATTCGCTCCGGCGCCAACTTGGTAAGCGGTTCACCTATGTGTTCAACTTTAGCTTCCTTCATCTCGAAAAAGGCATCGAAGCGGCGGCTAAAGCCGGAACGGACATTATAAAATTGCGGGCGGCGCAGTGCAGACCAGAGATTATCGAAAAACTTGGCCAACAGGGTCTGCGCTTCGCCATTCACCCAGCAGGATTAACCGCTAAACGGTATCTCCAGTTACTTAAAGAAGTCGGCTCAGCCTGGGTATGCGTAGACGATATGCGCAGTAAAAAAGTTTTACGCGGACTATAATTATCCACACCAAAAGGGAGAGCCAAAGGATGAGGTAGAATATTGGATACGCCACGACTCTGCTCTCTAACGCCGCCTCAAAAGATCGCCGACTTTTCCTCCTCTGTCCGCCGCCACAAACAGACCACCAATCGAGCGGTCGATTTGCTTTAGCCAGCTAGTACGCCTCTGTCTTTCATGCTAAAATGAACTCGCCCATTATCCTTCTTTATTATGCCCGCATCTAACCTCGCCCGACTCGTCCGCCACCACATCCTCGTCTCCACCACCGCCGCCGGCTCCGGCCACCCCTCCTCTTCGCTGTCGGCCGCGGATCTTATGACGGCCCTCATGTTCGGCGGCACTTTCCGCTTTGACCTCTCAAATCCCGGCTACCCCAATAACGACCGCCTGATATTTTCCAAAGGCCACGCCGCGCCGCTCTTCTATGCTCTTTGGGCCGCGGCCGGGGCAGTAAGCGCGGAGGAACTGATGAAATTGCGCCAATTTGACAGCCCGCTCGAAGGCCACCCGACCATGCGCTTCCGCTATACCGAGGCCGCCACCGGCTCTCTTGGCCAAGGGCTTTCGATAGGCGTCGGCATGGCGATGAATGCCAAGTATCTGGACAAGCTCCCCTACCGCACCTATGTGCTTTTGGGCGATAGCGAAATGGCCGAGGGCTCTGTCTGGGAGGCGATGGCGAGCGCGGCGCATTACAGGTTGAATAACCTCGTTGCCATTCTCGACGTCAACCGCCTGGGCCAGCGCGGCGAAACAATGCACGGCCACGACATCAAAGCATACGCCCGCAAGGCCAAAGCTTTCGGCTGGGACGCGATTACCATAGACGGACACCGCCTGGAGGCCTGTAACCAGGCCTTTGCCCAGGCGCTCGCGGCCAAGGACCGGCCCGTGATGATTATTGCCAAAACGCTCAAGGGCAAGGGCGTATCGCTGATGGAAAATAAAGACAACTGGCATGGCCGGGCGCTCAAGGCCGAGGAGCTGGAACAGGCGCTCCGGGAAATCGGGCCGGTAACGGAAACCCTCCGCGGCCGGATAGCCAAACCGCTGGCCCGAACCCCAAAGACCTATACTCCGGCAGCCAAAACAGAACCGATCGGCCCGGGACCCATGTCCACGCGCAAGGCCTACGGCCAGGCGCTCGTAAATATCCACCACGACTTTCCGGACATGGTGGTGCTCGACGCCGAAACCAGCAACTCCACTTACGCCGAATTTTTCAAAAAAGCCTATCCGGATCGTTTCCTGGAAATGTACATCGCCGAGCAGAATATGGTCGGCGCGGCGCTCGGTCTCTCCCGGCGCGGCAAAATCCCGTTTGTCTCCACCTTCGCCGCCTTCCTCACCCGCACTTTCGACCAGATCCGCATGAGCCAGTACTCGCACGCGAACATTAAATTTGTCGGCTCGCACGCCGGGGTATCTATCGGCGAAGACGGATCCTCGCAGATGGCTCTCGAAGATATCGCCATGATGCGCAGCGTCCAAAATTGCGCGGTGCTGTACCCGAGCGACGCGGTTTCGACCGAACATCTCGTCCGGGCGGCGGCGGCGCACCAGGGCAGCGTTTATCTGCGCACGACGCGGATGGATACGCCGGTCTTGTACACAAAGCGGGATAAATTTAAAATCGGCGGCAGCCAGGTGCTCAGACGGAGTCCGCATGACGCGGTAACCGTGGTCGGCGCCGGAATAACGCTCCACGAAGCGCTGCGGGCGCAGGCGGAACTCAAAAAAGAAAATATTGCCATCCGCGTGATAGACCTCTATAGCGTCAAACCGCTGGACACCGCCACCCTCCAAAAAGCCGCGGCCGAAACCAAGGCTCTGGTTGTCGTCGAAGACCACTATGCCCAGGGTGGCATCGGCGAGGCTGTAACGGCCGCTGTTGCCGGCGCCGGCACTCCGGTGTACTCGCTTGCCGTCACACGAGAGCCCAGAAGCGGGAAACCGCAGGAGCTGCTTGATTATGAAAGTATCTCGGCCAAGAGTATTATAGAGACCGTACGAAAAATAGTGGAGTAAAACCGGCCAATGAAAAGACCCGCTATCAGCGGGTCTTTTTATGTTTGCAAGTTTATTTCTCCCCGGCCCGGCCGCTGTACTCGCCGGTCTCCGTGTTCACCAGTATTTCTTCGCCTTCTTTGATAAATATCGGTACCTGGACTTTCAAACCGTTGTCCATGATGGCCTCTTTGGTAATATTGCCGCCGGCCGTGTCGCCTTTGACCGCGGGCGGAGCCTGAGTAACCGTGTACTGAATTTTTTTCGGAAGTTCCACCGCTACCACTCGCTCCTCATGCATGATGGCAATTACCTCCACGCCGTCTTTGAGGTACTGGGCGTCGTCGCCGATCGTACTCGCGTCCACGTCCAAAGTTTCGTAAGACAGTTTGTTCATGAACGAATACATGTCGCCGTTCCGGTACAGATATTGCATATTCTGGCGTTCCACCTGGACCGTGTCCACGGTCTCGCCGCTCTTGTAGGTAATTTCAACGCTTTTGCCCGTAGTCAGACTTTTCATTTTCGTCTTGGTAAAAGCCGAGCCCTTGCCCGGGTTGACGAACTGAAAGTTAGAAACGACAAACAGGTCTCCCTGATGGCGAATGACGGCGCCTTTGCGGATATCGGTAGTGTCTCCCATACGGAAGGCTTCAATTATTCATTAATTTTGACATTGGCAATACTAACACATCATCGATATTTTTGCAACCCGAAAGGGCCTGAACCAGACGGTCAACGCCCAAGGCAATGCCGCTCGCATCGGGCATGGTGACCAGGGCTTCGATAAACTCCTCGTCCACGTCAAAAACGTCTTTGCCCGCCGCCCGACGCTCGGCCTGCTCGCCTATTAGCCGCCGCCGCTGTTCTGCCGGATCGGTCAGCTCGCCGAAGGCATTGGCCAGCTCCAGACCGTTAAGGTACACTTCGAAACGCTCGGCGTACCCAGGCTCGGCTTCGGATGCCCGGGCGAGCGCGGCCATCGGGAGCGGGTAGTGGTGCACGATAACCGCCCCCATATCCGCGAGCCGCGGCTCGATCTCGTTTAAAAATATCCGGTAAAACAAATCCTCATATCGCTCCTCAACCCCTGGCGCGTACCCCCGAGACCGGCAAAGCGCCAGCATCGCCTCCCGCTCCAGATACTCGTCCAGATTCACTCCGGCCTGCTCCTGCCACAACTCGCGCATGCGTACCCGCTTGAACGGCTTCCAGTTGGCCGTCTCCCGCGGCAGGCTCCAGCCGGGCAATTCCAACCGAAGCAGACTGTCAGTGACATGCGCTAGCAAGCGCTCGACATCGTCCATGATTTTGTAAAAATACGCGCCGGCCCGGTACCACTCAAGCATCGTGAACTCCGGATTGTGCGTGCCGCCGAAACTCTCGTAATCGCGAAACACCTTGCCGAGAGCAAAAATTCTCTCGAATCCGGCGGCCAGCATCTTTTTCATCGCGTACTCCGGCGAAGTGTGCAGCCAGGCTGCGTACTCGCGCCCGCGCTCGTCGTGCACCGCGAGTTTCATGGGCGACAGGTGCGGCTCTTGTCCGGGCAGACGCAATATCTGGGGCGCCTCGGCTTCCAAAAATCCCTCCTGCCAAAACCATTCCCGAATCAGGCGCACGACGTGCGCGCGCACTGTCAAAAGCGCACGATTTTTCGCCAAATGGGTAACGTGGGACATAGCCGCGAACGCGAAATTATCATTTCCTGTTAGCCGTGCTATACTACTATCTATTCTGCTTTTCTTCAAGCATCTATGGACTACGCCACATTTGCCTTGCAGCTCCTACTGGCGATAATTCTCGGCGGCCTTATCGGCTGGCAGCGGGAGAAAAGCGGCAAGGCGGCCGGCGTTCGCACCTTTACGCTCGTAACCCTCGGCTCCATGCTCTTTACCGTGATCTCCGTCAATGCTTTCCCACAAGACCCGTCCCGCATCGTCGCGCAGATCCTCACCGGCATCGGGTTTATCGGCGCCGGCACGATTATCCATAAAAAAGACGCTGTCGAGGGCCTCACCACCGCCGCCGGTTTCTGGGCCGCGGCCGCGCTCGGTATAGCCCTGGGCGTCGAGTGGTTTATAGAGGCGGCAGTCGCGGCGGCCGTCATTATGCTTATCCTCCTTCTGCCTGAACGGAAACTCTTCCGGTAAATCCGGCCAAAGGCTGGCTTGACAGGAAGCGCGTATTATTTTATACTTTTTCCGTTATACGCGGGTATACCTGCGGTATACCCATTCACTCGGAAAATATCCCGAGCAAGCTCGGCACTTTTTCCTCGCTTTGCGGGTATCGTATAGCGGTTATTATGTCAGTTTTCCAAACTGATGATGTGGGTTCGACTCCCACTACCCGCTCACAGTCAAAAAAAGAATGGCCTACTCACGCCATTCTTTTTTTTGCACAAACAGCAAGGCATCTATTACCTGTTCCCCTTCGTTAACAACTACTTATTTACCAAGGGGATTTTCAACCCCTTCCATAACATCCGCCATACGAGTCGCTGATTATCCGCGTTGGCCTGGTCTTCAATAATAACTAAAATGCAGCTCTGCCATGAGACCGTCATTACCCGATTGCCATAAATAATGGTATGGCTTTTGAACGACTGACCTGCCGGTAGAAATCGCACCTCACGCAATTCGTCTTTGGCGCGTTTTGCTTCGAGCAACCCCGACGAAGATTTTTCCACAATAATCCTCGCCCCAATGCCGCGCCGGATGCGTTCTTTGGTAAATTCTTCGTAGCCTTTGGGAAATAATGTCAGAAGTTCAGCCGAAGTGCCATACACCAAATTTTCTTTGTCAGGGATATCGTGCCGAATACGATCGTAATAAGCCTGCCAAATCATTTCTTTGCCTTCATAATAAAATACTTTCGGTTTTTGCGCGCCTTTGCTCTGAATCGCTCGCAACTCGGGCAACAAATTGATATAGGCAATTTGTTTTTCGTGGAGCGATTGGTAAATCTCATCCGGATCGGCAGCTTCGAAAAAACGTTTTTTACCGCGCGCGGTCTGACGTAACAATCCCTTAGTGATAAGGGACGGCAGGATATCATACGCCGACACGCGGTGCAGGCCGGCCTGTTCGGCGATGGCCTGCACACTGGCCGGGCCAAGCTGCAGCGCCGCCAGATACATCGCGGCTTCGTGGCGGGATAATCCGAATTCCTGGAGTTGAGGAGGGGTAACCACAATGATTGAAAGTTGTCGGAAATTTACTACATTTCTTATGGTAGACCGTTTTTTGAATTTTGTAAAGTAATATTTTCTGCTAAATTAAGATAAATTTAATTATTCACTGCCACTAAGTATTCTGTATAGAATTCTACGTATTTACAGGGTATAAGTTAGGTATAAACTACAAACAGGCAAACTTAGGAGGTCAGGATGTGTGGTTGGTTCCTTCTGTTAACTGTCCTCGGTCTTCTTTTCTTGCCCCTGGCTTTTCTCAACTACGAAGGATCCAGACAGAGAAAATGGAGCGGACCACCCCTGCATAGGGTACCTACCGCGGAGTGGGAGACCCCCTGGTGGCCAAAATTTTGGCTGGCCCTGGCAATGATATGCGCTTTGGGCGGTGTCACCACTGCCACAATCGTAGCTCTCTTTGACCCTGAGTGTGCCAGTCAGCTAATCACGCCCCACCGACTTCGGCGATGTGGCCACGGTAGCTGCCCAACGTGCCCGCCTCAAACGTCAAACCAGACGTCTAACCCAGCATCGTCTGCCTCCACCGAAGCCGAGGGCCAGTGCCGTAAATGATCGCTCTTTTTGTGCGCCACACACATTTAAAAGTGGCATCCAGTCCTGTGCACAGATAGGGCAAAGAACTAGGCGGCAACGCTTAGTTCTTTGTCTATGAAAAAGGCTGGGCTACGCTGTGGGGACGGCTGCCAAATTAGTTCTGACCTCTTCAACCAAACAGCTCGAATTTCGGCAGGTGGCTAGAAACACCTTTTTCCGCTAGGTAGGGCGCAGAAACGACGTACCTTCATACGCCATGGGTGGTACGGACGTCGACGAATGTTGACCACCTGTTGCACAAGATGGAGCTGGTTGCGCCAGCACCGCGATCGCGTGATGCAATGCGGAAGGATCGAGATGTGTGTAGCGTTCGGTCATCTGGATATTGTGCAACTGCCTCAAAAAGCCTACATGCAATTGACATTCTTTTCCAATTCTGTCATTTATTGTATTAAGGAGGTCTAACATGCGGTTTGTTCTTATGTTCGTTCCGGCTTGCAGACACCATGTCCCCTCGGACTGGTTCTGCAAAGAGTGTGGCACATGGAGGCCCGGGGAGGACATCATGTGTTGGAATTGTTACCAGAAGGGGAACTGAGTCCCTCGGGGCATCGCCCCCGTCCTGCTACGGCAGGACGGGGGCAGTTCATACCTTTCGCATCTCGGCGGGACAGTTTTCTTTAATCTTGTAGTACAGCCCAATGGCACGGCTTTTAACACCCAGATCAGTGTTTTGATTGATCAAAATAGGTTGTATACTGTCCCTACCTCGGCCGAAGGCCTGCAGATAACACCGGGTGCCGTTGCCCATAAAGTCAGGATGGCACACACATAGACGACAAAAAAGCTCCTGCCGAGGCCTGAGGAGCATATGACTCACACCCCGAACAGGGCGTCTTTAATTTCACGCTCATACCCTAAGCCTCGAATACGAGTTCAGCGATTTCATCTTCGGCCATATCGGGTAACACCGCCATTTCCTTAATCTTGCCGGCAACGTGCCGAGCATATTCCCTGCGGGCATCTTCATCCTTTGCGGCATGGTATCTATCTAGTTTTAATGCCGCGCTATTCCAAAAGAATAATATAAGGCCGACAATGTCATTAGGAGGGTAATCAGGAAAATGTTTTCTGGCTTCAGAAACGGCATCTTGAGCCAACTGCATTTCTTCTTCCTCGGTAAAAGTAATGCCCCGATCATTCCTAGATTTGATTGTCCTGCCAGATTTATCGAGTTCAAGCCCTCGCACTCTTTTATCTTGGAAAACAGCTAAACGCACCACGGCATCAGCTTCGAATCTTCGTCTCTTTAGAGGACATCCACCCACTCGTTTGGCTTAAACACTTGTAATGCCAGTGACTCGTGTTCTCGCCCATCATCCAATAAGCGGGGCGTCTCATGCCTTTCTCCACCCATAGGAAAATAAATAGAGTAAATTATACTTAGGTTTAGTATACAGGAAGAGGTTTCCTATTCATATCCGAGAGACTACTCCCCGATTTTAAACCGCATGTTATTAATCTTCTCCAACATTTTAAGGGTAGCTTGCACGGACGGATTTTCTGTATTTCGCAAAACGACTCGTCGGGGAAAATCGTTTAAAAGCATAGTCAAAAATTCATCGCCCCAAGAAGGTGAAAACGTGATTACTCCACTAAAATCAACCTCGATCATTTCTTCATCATTTACTGTTTGCAGGGTTGGTCGAAAAGCCGCGTAGGCTTCTTTACCTAATTGCCGAGAGGTAAGCGTGGTCCCAAATTTTCCCAAATCAATTTTCATAATTAAAAAGTTAATTGCGCGAAACAGCCAATATAATTTGGCGTAACTGTCTGGATGTTCAGATCCTCATCACCTTGTTTTAAAAAAAGTTCAGCGTTTCCGGTTCCAAAAATAAGTGAGAAAGGATTGTCTGAAACAATTCCTCTCACATACTTTAACCCATTTCCTCTCGCTTCTGGCGCCCGGCCGGAGAGAACTTCAGTAAAAGCCACTTTCACTGCCTCCACATCGGTTTGTAGACTCTGTCTTACTCTTTTTAAAGTCTTTAAAATCCCCTGCCCGCGGTCGGCTAATACTACTTTTCTTTTATTAATGTCATACCCAAAAAATATCCCGGGCAAATCAGGCCAATTACCCAAATTGTGGTCAAAAGAATTATTCCCGATTTCTCCTGCTGCTGAGGAAATTAATGGAAAAATAGCGGCCAGCGCAGGAACCTGGCCCAATTCATTTTCAAACCGGCTTAAGCGCGCTTGAAAGACAGAGCTGTTTTGACAATAAAAATCTGAGGGAATTGTAGTGGGTTCTGGGGTGGTAACCCATTTTTTAGCCAAAAATGTAATATCCACTAAATAGATATTAATATCCTCTAGCCTAAAATACCGGTGTCCGCCGGCTGATCGTATGGAGGGGAATTTCCCTTGTTTTTCCCACCGCCTTAGGGTATCTACAGAGATTCCCATCATTTTGGCTGTTTCTCCGATAGAGAAGAGTTTGGGATTTTCCATATCTTTATTAAACAAACTATACCATAGTCTTAAAATCTATGCAAGTTATTGTAAATATATGCAAATCTATGCATTTTTATTAGAATCTTAGTATCTGGAACTTAGTTCAGTTAAAATTAACAATAAGCTGACAATGACCAAAGACAGTATTCGGGCTATCGATCTCCGTAATGATGTGAGCCATGCCATGGCCATTTACAACACAACCATCTTGTGCTATGGTCCATGCCTCGACAAAAAAGGAGACACCCGATGACCTACGATCTCGTTCCCGACCGCGTGTTCCTGACCGACGACTGCAGTGAGGCAAACCGGCCGAACTGCAAACAAAGGGGCAGGCCCCACGTTCACATCGGCTGCGGCGGCCACAACAACTGGCCGATCGGATCCGTCGCCGGCCTCGTCACGATCGTCAAGTGTCTGCAGGCAGCGGATTTCCTCACCGCTGAGCAGAGCCAAGACGCGCAGGCCAAGCTCAAGGCCCGCGACGGAGCGGGGCTCGCCGAACTCGCGGAGACGGAGACCGAGGCCGACCTCAGGAGGTACGAGTTCGTGCTCTTCATCGGCAAGGGCGAAGACCCCCTCGCGCCGGCGTACAGGGAGAGAGCGGCGCTCGTCATCCATTCGGTCTTCTTCCCCGGCTAGCCGCCAGGCACGCGCTGCCGTGGCACGTTACCGCAGGTGCCCAGGCAAAGCGAATAAGCTGCGGTCCCTTCAAAAGCTGCTTTATTCAAGGCGGTTTTTGTTTGTCCGATTTCGGGCTCTCTGCCAATACTCGACATTGACAATTTGACTGTAATCGCTTAATGTAGCCCCGGACTGCCAAGGAGATAACACATGGGAGGATTAAAAGCTGACGCCCCGACCACGACGGCGGGCAAACAGTATCATCTTGAGACGAGCACAGGAGACCTGGCTCGCCACTGCCTTCTGGTTGGAGCGCCAGAGCGGGCAGAGATGGTCGCTGCCGAGTTCTTCGATCGCAAACCTGCGGCCAGGAAGGTCGGGGACCACCGCGGCCTCAAGAGCTTCACCGGCGAGTACCTGGGCGTTCCTATCTCCGTCGTCACGACGGGGATGGGCAGCGCCTCGACCGGGATCGTGCTTCCCGAGGCTGTCCGCTCGGGAGCCAGGCGGTTCATCCGCGTCGGCTCCTGCTCGACACTCCAGCGCGAGCCAAAGGTTGGCGAGTCGGCCATCGCCTGCGCGGCGGTGCGGCTGGACGGCGCGGGCGAGAACTGGGTGCCGATACAGTACCCGGCGTACGCCGACTACCGGGTGGTCGCCGCTCTCGTGGATGCGGCCAACCAGCTCAACCTACCGCACCACGTCGGTGTTGAGGCTACCACTACCTGCTTTAACGAAGGGCAGGCGCGCCCTGACGACATGGGCTACATTCCACCCCGCCTCTTGGCGCAACATGAAGAGCTCACGCGACGCGGAGTCCTTCTGTACTCCATGGAGAGCGCGACGATCTTTGTCTGGTGCTCAACGCACGGCGGCTTCTGGGCCGGCTCCGTGAACGCCATCTACGGCAATCGCCAGACCAACGACTTTGCGGTCACTGGCGACGAGGACGCTGCCCGGATCGCCCTTCGTGCCATGTGCCTGCTGCACACACGCTGTCCGATCGAGTAGCAGAGTTCACTCCACACAACGACGCCACACAGCCTTTCGCTCCAACATAATGTTGGGCAGAGGGGCGGAGGGGCGTCGTTTGTGTTCATGGCCAGGCAGTTCTAACGGTAGTAACCGCCACCATCCCGGCAGCGGTTTTTTTCTGTTCGGGATTGAATCGTACCCTGAACTTTGGTACTATTTACCTGCCTGACTTTCCGAAAAATGTGAAAGACATAATCATTCAATCATCTTCCATCGCCGGCCGCGGCCTCTTTGCGGCCAGGGAGTTCAAAAAAGGAGAGACGATTTTTTGCGTGCGCGGAAGTACTATAAAATACCCCTCTGTGCCCGATTGGCACATTGGCCAGAAGTGGCTGAATATCGGCCCCAATACCTGGAAAATAGCCTACTGGGATGGACCCTGGAAGTTCATTAATCATTCTTGCGCGCCGAACTCCGGACTGCGGGGCAAAACCAAAGTGGTGGCCATGCGTCCCATTTGCCGCGGCGAAGAGGTTACTATAGATTACTCCTGCACCGAGGCCTCCACCAGCCGCTGGCGGATGGTTTGCCGCTGCGGCTCTTCCCGGTGCCGGAAAATTATTCGCACCGTACAGTTTCTGCCGGAAAAATTGTTTAAAAAATATCAGAACTACATCCCAAATTTCTTACAAAAAGAATACTTGTCCCAAAAAGTATATGAAGGGGAGCTGAGCGACGGCACCCGGGTCCTTTTCGCCAAGGGCAGAATAAAGAAGGGCGAGATATTGTACACGGTGAAAGGACCGATAATTTATTACCCCAAGGCTCCGCGCTCCGAAATCGGCTTCCACTGGCTGGGCATCCGAAAGAACACCTGGCTCATACCGCAGAGGGAAAGCCCCTGGTGGGTCATGCGGCACTCGTGCCAGCCGAATGTCGGGCTAAAAGACCAAACCAAGGTAGTCGCCATGCGTACCATCTTCCCCCACGAAGAAGTGACTATTGATGATTCAATCACCGAGGCCGATCCGAACTGGAGAGTAGACTGCCGCTGCGGATCGTCCAATTGCCGGCGGGAGATCCGTTCCATCCAATACCTGCCGGAAAAACTATTCCGACAGTACCAGCCGTTTATCCCGAAGTTCTTTCAGGAAACCTACCGCAAAAGTAAGCTGCGCGCGTAGGCCGGGTTTGGCCGCCGCGCTTGTGCTATCAACCGAAAACTCCGCCCAAACGGCGGGGTTTTGTATTTTTAGTCCGCCCTATTCCACGGCCGCGTTTTGCGCCCCCTGCCACGACAGCTCATACGCCTGGCGCATCGCGTCGGCAATCGGTTTGCTCTCGAGAATTAGGGACATGTTCTCGACGTAGTTGATAAACGCCACTTTGTTATTGTAAATATTCACCTCGATGTCCGGCCAAAACAAACCGCGCGGCACGATAACAGTTTGCGATAATTCGTTTTTATCGTACGGCTGGTGTTTGGCCTGCCAGCCCGAACCAGCGCCCGCGATCCGCCGGGCGCGGATGCCCAGCTTCACGCGCTTATCAATATAGAGGCGGTCGATAGAATACGTTTCGCGTTTGAAAAACTCGTCGGTGTTCCACTCCAAAATTTCGTCCGGGCGCGATTCGAGCGTATCATCGAGCACTTTTTGAATCGCCCCCTTACCCTCGTAAAAAATTATCCGCGGCTTGCCGTCCTTTTGGTTATAGCGGGCGGCGAGCTCGGGCATAGCCTTTTCTAGCTCCTCGTGCATGTCCGAGACCATGCGCAACAAAGCCTCCGGCGGCTCGGCCACAAATCGCGTCTTGCCCCGAGACAGAGTCTTGCCGACAACACCTCGTCGAACCAGTTTGGCGAGAATCGAGTAGGCCGTGGTGCGCGGCAAGCCGGCTTCCTTGGCAATATCCTGCGCCGGAGCTACCGAGAGCTCAAGCGCCGCGAGATACACCTGAATTTCGTTTTTCGAAAACCCCAAACGCTGCAAGATAATATCAATAGTCATAAATGACGAATAATTCGTCGTCAATATACCACCATTTTTTGTTATAATCAAGAATAAATTATGGGCGAGTTGACTTATCCCCGTCATAAATGACGAAATAATTGTCGGACGCGTCCCCCTCTGGCATACTTCTTGCGTTCGGTCAGCGTGGAATTAGCGGCAAAAGCCGCCTGTTCCCCTGCCGTTGCTGTCTCGGGGCGTAGCGCAGCCTGGTAGCGCGCTCGATGCCGTGCCGGACAAAGGTTGGCCGTTCTCCCGCGTGAGTCCAGAACACGAGGTTCATGGACCCCACGTGCCGCGAAGATTGGTGGTTATGTGCTCCGGAGACGTCCCAGCGTCCCCGCCAGCCACCACCCAGGTCCTGCAGGGAGAATTTGCCGCCTCCGGCCTAATCGAGAGGCCGCTGGTTCAAATCCAGCCGTCCCGACCTCCGGGCCGGGCGGTCATTCCTCCCTTCCGTTCCGGATACCGCCATCCCCATGGACCGGGAGGCATTTTACGCCGAACAAATTGAAGCCTGGGAAAAAACCGGCGGGCCGACGCGTGCCGTCGAGATTTTGGACGTATTTATCTTCAACCGATCCGGCGAGATGCTGGTGCAAAAACGGTCGTACCAAAAAGCCCATAATCCCGGCCTGTTGGATAAATCCGTCGGCGGCCATATTCGGTCCGGCGACACGGCGGATTTTTCGGTCATGGTCGAGACGGTGCAGGAATTGCAGACCCCCTCCATTGTTTTAAAAAATGACAACGACTTTGAGAAGGCTCTAAAACTGCTGAGTGAATATATGGCGACAGTGGCCATTATTAAGCACGTAAAGACCAAAATCTATATCATCGACAAAGTCCTCAAGGACAAGATCGTCCCCATTGCCAACAAGGTCCACCTCTATTACGGCATTTACGACGGCAGCACCCGGATCGTAGACCGCGAAGCCAAAGGAACCCTGTTTTACTCTCTCCCGGAGCTCGAAAATGAAATGCAACAATTCCCCAAAGCTTTCACTTCGGACATGCATACATTCATCGGGGAGTTGCGCCCCGAAATGGAGCGCTTTCTCGCCTGTCTTTCTTCTGGCCAGCCGCCTTCCGCAGACCGACAAAAATGATTCTAAAAATCACAGCCCCGGGCTGTGATTTTTAGAACCGACAGCTACATCGCCGCCGCCCGCTCCATGTGCTCCTCTACCAGTTGCGGTATCTTGCCCTGCAGCCAGCTGGCGGCCTGTTCTTCTTCCTGTAGTATTTCCCGGCACTTCGCCGCCACTTCCATCTCGCCGACCTTTTCCGCCGCGGTCACCAGTGCGCGGTAAGAGGCGATCTCCAGCTGCTCTACGGCGTATTCCTCGAGCGCGTTCTGGATCACGGCGTCCTTGCCCGGCCGGTTGATGGCGCCCCCGACCGTACCCATGAGGCTCGCCATCGCCTTTTTGAGCCGCGAAACGTCGCCGCCCAGCCGCTCAATACATTCCTTGTCCTCCTCAGCGTGCCGCCTGGCCGAGGCGATAAGCTCGTCAATTTTAGAGCTTACCTCCGGCATATCCTTGGCCTCTTGCCGATGCCGCTCGAGCATTTGCGCGTACGATTGCTCCACGCTATAGGCATCGTTAAGCCAAGTAATCAAAGTTTCTTTGTGAGCCATACAATAGCAAGTTAAAAGTACTCTAAAATGTACGACGCATAGCCAATAAGACGGCTTACGCACTCATCATCCACCCCTCCCGCCCATACCCGGCATTACCAGGCATAATTGACATGCCGTCCCCGGAATGGTATCATGAAGGGCGACTCCGCCCACGACAACGCCCCGGCCACTTGATTTCCCAAAGGCCGTCGGCTATACTAGGTCCATTCTCTGAACACAGCGCGGGGTAGAGCAGCCAGGCAGCTCGGCGGGCCCATAACCCGCAGGTCGCGGGTTCAAATCCCGCCCCCGCTACAACGGAGCCGGCGCGACCCTCCATAAGCAAAGACAAAGCGCGCCGCGCGCGCAGTAGCTTTAGCGAAGGCGCGGTAGTAGTTCAGTTGGCTAGAACGTCTCCTTGCCAAGGAGAAGGTCGCCGGTTCGAATCCGGTCTACCGCTCAGGAAGTTGCAGTCCCCCTGCAACTTCGGTATAATATGGTCTAGGTTATTCACAATAGCCTATACTGTGTGGCACAAAACAAAAAGCACCCTCTCTATCAGGGTGCTTTTTGTTTTGTCACGCAAGCTTACGCCTAAAACCATACGTACTGCCGAAGCTCCTGCCTCCGCTCGCGATAATCTGGCAAAGCGGAAGCGACTAGGTTCCAAAAACCGTCAGAATGGTCCAAATGCCGAATGTGGCACAGCTCATGGACCACTACATAATCCAGCAAATGATCCGGCAAAAACAGTACCCGGTAATTAAAGTTGAGATTCCCCGCATCCGAGCAGCTCCCCCAGCGCGAACGCAAATCCTTCACCGTTATGCGCCGAACAGAAAAACCAAAAAAAAGGTTATACAATTTCACGCGCCCTCTCACCAGCCGGCGCGCCCGCGCTTTGCACCTGTCATAGGGCAAAATCTCGGCCGGCGAGACTTTTTTGGCTGCCGAACGGAAGCGTTCGAGAGTGCGCCGGATCCAGGGCGACTTGGCCTCGACAAAGCGCTCGACTGTGGCGCTGGAGACGCCGCTCGGTACTGTGATGGTAATGCCGCTCACGCGCACGCAAACCGACAAATACCGCGACCGACGCCGAACGCGTACCTGGTACGGTACGTCCAACCCGGCGATTTGCCCGCGTTTTTTAACTGGGGTTTTGTTAGGCAGACTGATTCAATCTAAAAGCTATTTGGGCCGTAAAACCGGTTTGGCGACAGGCAGCCCTGGCTGCGGACACCAGACCGGAACCCAGTCAAAAACCTCAGGAGGCAAACAACAAAGCCAAGGGAATGAACTGGTCCTTACTATAACAAACTCGTCGAATGATTTCCATTTGCCGGCCAATACGCTCCTCTTCCAAACACTGTCGGGCGGATAAAATTTCCTTTAACCCCGCCAATACCGGCTCAACAATATTTCAAACAGAGACTTACCGCGTTATCCACACGCCAGACAGATTGACGTACGGCCACCGGCGTTGCTATGCTTAGAGTTAGGATAATTTATCCTTAACATCCATATACGTATATGGTTGAGTGCACTTCCTGCAGCATGGAAGTCGAGGAAAATCAGGTCTGCGGTCAGTGCGGGGCCTGCGATACCTGCGGCTGCGACTGCTCAGACGACGAGTAAAATTCGTGCCTACCCCAGAGCTACGCGGCGCTGGGACATAGAACCGCTCTGCACAAGCGGTTTTATGATATATGAACGCGGATCAAACAGCAAGCAGAACCGTAAGAAGAAACCGCCGTGTCCGTCAACAATAACGGACGTACCTTGAGTACGTAAATTACGCTTATGGCACGAAAAACTTCTCCTACCAGGCAAAAACGCCGGGCCGCCTCCGGGCCGCGCGGCGTCGGCGCCAAAGAAAAACGGCAGTACGAACATATTAAGACCTCGGCCAAGCGCTCCGGACGCTATGGCGGCAGAGCCAAAGAAGTGGCGGCCCGCACAGTTCTCAAGCAACACCGCGCCCAGGGTCACCGCCCGGGCAAATGACAGCCTAATTTCCTTTCTGCGCCATTATCCTATGACCGCTTCACCAAAAGGGCCGCCTCGCACATTGCCGGGCGATGACGGTATTGGCGTGATTATCGGCCTCATAATACTCTTGTCTCTGCTTGTCGTGCTCATAGTCTACGGAATACCGGCCCTGCGCAGAGCAAGGAACGACAAAGATGCCGCTCTCCAGAGTGAGTACCTAGACAACGCCTAAACACCAGCCATTGGCCGACTGCAATGGAGGTAAGCAAACCCCGGCCCATGGGCCGGGGTTTTATTTTGCCCTTTCCATCTCCCTGGTTCTCTGAAACAATCAGGGGACTAGGGAGATGGCGCAGCTAAGGTGTGCGCCGTACCGACTTGTTTAGACCGTGGGATGGGTGCCGTCGTCTGCCCCGCCCTTCGTTGGCGGAACACCGGCGTGCTGGGCCCAACGGATGAAGAGGGGCTCCAGCCGCTGGATCGCGCGAGCGGCGAGCATCTCCTGTTCATCTTTGCCGGCCTTGAGCAAGTCAGCCGAATCGTACATGGCGGCCGACTTGTACAGCCACCAATAGATCGGCATGATAACGAGCAGGGAGAACGTCGCCCGGAGCAGCGCGAAGATCATAATCGCGAACACTCCAGACAAAAACGCGCAGAACATCGCCTCGGTCACCCCCATCGCCGCATTCAGATGCCTCTGCGGCAAGGCGGCGAACGAGATGACGAACCAGGCCAGACCGGCGATCTGCGCGGCCAGAGACACGTACAGGACGATATCGCTGGCCTTCTCGCCACCATAGTAGATGGCGACGACCGACCCGGGGATGACCGCCAAGCACTTGAGGAGGGCCCTCGCGTGCTTGGTGGTGTTCTCATCGAGGGCAGACTTATCGTCGCCCTCGGCCGTCCGGTAAAGGGGGGCGAAGATAAACGCCCGCAGAACCGACTCGACCGCCTGGAAAATGAACCCCATATTCCCCCCTCGTAGTCTTATGAAGTAACTCTACCTGCCGGTATCTTTCCCAAAGGGATGCCACTTAGAAAAAAACATCGGCAGGTAAGGCTGCTTATACCCCCTGTAAAGAGCAGTCGTTGGATCAAGCCGAGCACGGTCGTTCTCGATCCAAACAGAGCATTATACATATTTTGGGACTAAATGTCAATGGTAGAAGGTAAAAAATGATTAAAGATAAAAATATTTATTATAAATTAGCCAAATTATTAATAAATTGTTGTCATAAAACTTGACAAATAGTAATGCTAGCTATAAAATAAACCCACAAATGCGCTTAAACCAGTATTCGGGCATCCATGGACCTCCACCAAAACCTCGCCAAAATCGGCCTTACCGACAAGCAGTCGGCGGTCTACCTCGCCAGCCTGCAGCTCGGCGTGGCCCCGGTGTCGGAGATCGCCCGCTATGCCGGCCTTAAGCGGCCGACAGTCTACCTGCTTCTCGACGACCTCGAAAAAATTGGCCTGGTCAGCAAAACCAAAAAAGAGCGCCGAACGCTTTTCAAAGCCGAAGAACCCAAGCGCCTGCTCACCGACCTCGCTATGAAGCGCGAGCTGGTCGAGGGTATGCTGCCCTCGCTCGAGGCGATTTACAACGTGAACCCAGAAAAGCCGGCGATAAAAATCGGCGAGGGGGTGGCGAGCGTCAAGAACGCCTACATCAACATATTTACCTACCTGGCCACCCACCCACAGGAGGAACTGTTGATTTTCGGCTCGCTCAAGGACGCGGCCGAGCATTTTGAGGCGCAGGTGCTGGACTTTTTTTACCGCTCGATGGCGAAATCCCGAAACCCCGTGCGCGAGATCGGCAACGACGATCATGAAACCCGCAAATATTACCGCGCCTCGGCCCGGCTTAATCCCCGGCATGACATCCGCCTTATCCGCAACGAGGGCCGCTTCTTTCAGACCGACAACATGCTTTATGGAAATACGCTGGTAATTTTCTCGGTAAAAGAACAAATTTTTTGCATTACCATCGAGTCGCCGAACATCGCCGAGACTTACCGGACGCTCTTCAACCTGGCCTGGAAAAGCGGCAAGAGTATCTAGAACCTATCGCAAAATAACTCCAAGGCCAGTTTGGAGACAGGTGCTAAAACAAACTATCCGCGAGAGCTCCATACGCCGGCGCGTCAGCCTCGGCGCACTTCATCCTCGTCCGGCATATTCTCCGGACGATTTTTTTATTCCTCGCGCTCAGCCTATCGAACATAAAACGCGCCTTTTCTTTGGACCGGATTATCCCTTTTTGGCGATAATACTCCGGCCAGTTGTTCGCAAAGAAAGACAGGCTATCGGCCTGCATAACCAGGCGGGAGTTAGTATCCAAACCGAATTCATGACCGGCGGCGATATTGGCCGCCGCCCGGGAAACTGTTTCGTTAATTCCCAGAGAAATTAACCGGCGACACAGCACTTCCCCACATCTCTTCTGATGCTCCAGTTTAAAACTCTGGTAATCCGGAAAATCCCCGATCTCCACCCGTTGCGCTTCCGGATCGTAGCGCTCGATATCGTGCCCGAAGGCGGCGAGCATCAACTCAAGGGAAGCGCCAGGCTCAATCCGCAGGAGCCACTCGAGCGTGGTGACGGCGTGGCTGTACTCCTGCGGCAGTACACGCCGGCCGGCAGAATCACCCGCCGTGAATTTTCTTGTCGCCGCGGCCAGCGCTCTTACCCAGCTTGCCGCCGTCGGGCCATGCCGGCGATCAACGTAATTCAAAATAGTCTCAATTTTATTTTGATCCCCTGAAAGTAAACCGCTCATATTTTCGGCTACCAATTTATAATTGTATCGCATCCCCCCTGCCGGGAAAGTTTCCCGGCAGGGGGGATGGCCGATTTTGTAGGTGTTCGGCTTCACCGGCAGTCCACGGCTACGCGGACCGCACTTGTTTCTCCGCAGAGTTGACCTCCAGCGTGAGAAGGAACGGAACCTGGTCGGCGGGGCCTTCGAGCAGGGCGGCTGCGCGAGCAGCTTCGAGCTTCGCGTAAACCTGCTCTTTCACTGATTGCAGATTCAACTGCATTCTCTCCACCGCCTCGGCGATGAGAGCCCGAACATCTTGCTCGAGCCTATCCGTCGCCTCCCCGATCCGTCCAAGTTCCGTAATCATGTCGAGATCACGGAACGAGGCGCTGAGGCCGCTGACCGATGCCAGGACCTCGTCAAGGTAGGTATTTGTCTGAGTCCGGAATTCCTCCAGTTCAGACCGTGCCCGACTAAGCCTGGTCACGCTTTGTCTGGCCTGTTCAAGGCACGTACCGGTAATATCCGGCCCGCCTTGCTCAGACCGACGTTCGAAGTACCTCAGGATTTCCAGGGCCCGGGCGTGCACCCGCTCGACCTCGGCCAAAGTCTTGCGGAACGCACTTCCCTCGCCAAGCTCCCTTTCGCGGGTGCTGCTGACGAGGTCTCTGAGATACTCGGCAACGCAGTCGCCGACGCTCAGAGCCTCCGGAGGACACGACCCACCATCCTTGTTGGTCGTGTCCTCCTCGTTACAAAGCCAGCGGGCCGTGATGGCGATGAGAAGGATGACGCCGAAGATAAGCACGAACTTATTAAGAGGCGGCCACAATTCGACATAATTGCTGGCCGGCCCACCCGGCTTGGTCCACCAATACAGGCCGGCGACCAGAGCCAGAGCCACCACGAAGGGGAGCCTCTCACTCAGCCAACGAAGGTTGGCCCCCCGGAGGCTCTTCCGTCGCTCCCGGCCTTCCTGGCCGCGTTTATTGAGCACATGGCGTTTTGCCACGACACTGATTTCGTCGATTTCCATCATTCCTCCTAATCCCACACCGGATCGCCCCACACCACGCGGGCGACCAGATGGAAAATGACATCACTAACGACCAGGGCCAGGCCGACCTCGACGACCTCGCCTCTCGACACTGCCAACCCGTACAGCAGCACCACCATGCCCGGGTAGGCATGATGAGTGTGCAACTTCTGCCCGCGGACGGTCCAAACGGCGAACCGTTCGAACCGGCGGGGGCCGTCTTTCAGTCTCCGCCCGCGCGTGGCCCGAAGCGCGAGGGTGAAAAGAAGAATCGCGAAAGTGAGCCCAAGGAACATGCCGCCTCCGACCGTGGATGGGTTGATCAATTGAAAAGGGCAATGCTCTTAACTTAAGAACTGGACAGTATACATCTGATGTTATATACTGTCCAGTGTTGGTGTTAGATTGTTTTAATATTTAATTTATTTATCTAAAATTACAGTAAAATAATTCTATACTAACGACGAAAATTATCGTCATTTTCCTTAAATATGCTCCCGCTCCCGCTTCTCGACGCCCTAGGCGCTCTCGGCCTCACGCCCAAGCAGGCCGGCATTTACTTCGCTTGTCTCGAATCCGGGCCGGCAACGGTCGGCAGAATAGCGCAGAGGGCGGGAGAAAAGCGGACCACCGCGTACAGCATCCTGCAGGAGCTGACGCGCCAGGGATTGCTCAAAGCGGCGAAGTCCGGCAATAAATACCTGTTTTCCCCTGAGAAACCGGCCGAACTCCTGGAGAAGCTCGAAGAGAAAAAAGAAAAGATAAAGGGTGTCCTGCCCTTTTTGAATGACAAATTCCTCCACGACAGCCCGGAACCGCGCCTAGAGATGTTCACCGGCCGGCAGATCGCGAAACTGTTCGACCGGATGCTTATGAGCCGGGAAAAAAAACTGTTCATGATCCGGTCCGATGCCGATAAGAGCGACGTCATCGGCCGGGAATTCCACTTCGGCGCCCGGCGCCGCGAGAAAAAAATTTCCACCCAGGTTCTCCTGCCCCGGGACACGAAAAAATTAACTCGCGACCAACAATACTTTGCCAACCAGAGAGAGCGGCAGCGCGAAGTCCGGCTTCTGCCGGTTGGCCTGGACGTAACCAGCGATATTTTCATCTTCGACAGCACCGTCGTCACCATTTCTCCCCGGGACAGGATCGGATTCTGCGTGGTCAACCAGGATTTTGCCGCCTTTATGAAAGGCGTATTCAATATGCTCTGGGGAATAAGCCAATCGACTTTTGCCCGACGATAAAATATTAAAAACCGCGTCCTCTCGAACGCGGTTTTTTATTTTCTACCGGTCTACTCGCCCACCAAACGCGCGGCATCGGCCAAAAGCTGGGCTCCTTTCGGGCCATTTAAGGCCTCGTCCAGATTTCCGCCGGTGATGGATACTCCCTCGCTTTCCAGTGCCGTGGCCACCGCGTCCCAGTCCTCGACTTCATCCGCTTCTGTCAACAACCGCGCCCACGCCATTTTTGTCTCCATCGGAGTGGAACCGGCCAGTAACGACTCCAGCCTGGCGATTGCGGCCAGCTTGTATGCCGTCTCACCGGCTTCAGGCGAAAGGACGTCTGCCGGTTCCTCTTCGGCGTCGGCACCGGCAACCGTAGCGGCCAACTGTCTGGGCTCTCCCGCTTCTGAATATGCGCTCATACGACTTTAGTTAGGTTTGTACTTCTCTAGAATACAATAACTCAATCCGGCGGTCAAGAAAATTATGGCTGCCGGGTTACGCAATATTGCGTCGGACTTACTAGCCGCCGAAGCATTGGAATGTACTGTCTGGTCGGGGTGACACGACTCGAACGTGCGACCTACTGGTCCCAAACCAGTCGCTCTAGCCAACTGAGCTACACCCCGTTTGTGTCCATTTACCCAAAGCGGCGAATTATATTCGCCGCTAATTGGTAGTGCCGAGGGCCAGGATCGAACTGGCGACACAAGGATTTTCCTTCTCTCCAAACGTTTCCGTAAGGCTTGGACTATCTCTTCATCCCGGTTTAACGGGAGCTGGGCGCTTATCGAGGATTATTGTTGGGACTCACCTCGTAGTCTCTACACCTTCCCTGGGACTAAACCCTCCAGGGCTTGGCTCGGGATTACCATTCCGGCGCACAATGGCTGCGGAAACAGGCTTCCCCGAATTCACCCAGTTTTGCACTCCGGATTACTCCAGAGGGGACCGAAAACCAGTCCTCTGCTCTACCACTGAGCTACCTCGGCTACGGCTAAATTGTACTGCTTTATTCGCTAGGCGGCAAACCGCGCCTAGTGGACCGGAGAGGAGTCGAACCTCCGACCACCTCATTGCAAATGAGGCGCTCTACCACTGAGCTACCGGCCCTCGCCAGGGACTCGCCTCTCCCCGAAGCTTGAAATAGCTAAAAAGCGAAGAGAGTATACCAAGCAGAGGCGCGGCTGTCAACCTTGCGCCGAGAGATAGGCTCCGGGTAAGAAAGCGCCCGGATGGCCAAAAACCGGCTGGCGCAATCCGCGGATTGGTGATAATATTTTTCCGGACCAAACCGGGAGGAAAACGATGGATTGGAGAATGACCAAGGCAGCCGCCGAACAGGTAGGGCGATTTGCCGCCAACCTGGTCCGAGCTAGGCTGCTCGGCCGCCAGGCCATCTGGCCTTTTTTCGCCCTCTACTACGCCACCCACCGCTGCAACGCCGGCTGCGCTTGGTGCAGTCGATCGAGAGAGGTGCGCACCCCTCGACGACTGGCCGAGATGAATCTGCGGCGAACCCGGCAGGTGCTCGCGAGTGTGCGGGAAATCGTGCCCACGCTCTACGTCACCGGCGGCGAACCGCTGGTGCTCGACGACATCGAGGCTAGGCTCGAGATCGCGCGGAGTCTGGGATTCTATCCCATCCTCCTCAACACCAACGCCACCCTGCTCCACCGCCGGTCAGACGTACTGCGGCTGCTGGACACGCTGGTCGTAAGCCTCCACACCGTGGATCCGGCGGCCCTGGCCGCCACCTACGGAGTAAGCCGGCAATCGGCCGTCCAGGCGCTCGACAACATCAAAATGGCCGCGGAGCGGTCGGCGTCTGGCGGCGCCCAGATGATGGCCAACTGCGTGCTGACGCCGGACAATATCGGTGGCGCCAATGCCGTCCTCGACTTCTGTCTCGCGCACGGTATCGAACTCGCGGTCGTTCCGGCCGTGGTACACCAACAGCCGCTGATGGCTTCGGGTGATCCGGCGGCGCGTCTGAAGTACACCCAATTCCTGGATCGGGTAGTGGCTATCAAGCGCCTCCACCCTGAAAAAATCCAGGGGACGATGGGCTATCTGTGGCGCATCCGCGATCTGCAGCCGTTCCCCTGCCGGCCGGACGGCATGCTGCCGATATCCCCGGACGGATGGGTGATCAACCCCTGCGACGCCGACTACAGTCGCCGCGGAATCGTGGACGGAAGGACTTCGGTCCGGACGATCCTCAACAGCAGGGTCGACTGGAGCGCGCCCTTCCGGCAGTGCGCCGGCAAGTGCCTCAAGGCCTGCTACGTGCAGCCGGCCGAGGTGCTCGGCAACTGTCCGCCCGCCATCCTGGCCGAGTATTTGGCCAGGATGCGGCGTTAAAGGGAGCACCGATGGAGAGTTCCACGCGAATTATCCTTGGTCTGGCCATTCTGGCAGCGCTGCGATTAGGATACAAGATGCGCATGGGGCGAGCTGGTCGGGGAAGCCTCCTCAGCCGAACTGGATCTACCAGGGCCCGGACAGTCATAATTGCCATCCTCGGCCCTGTCTTGGCCTGGCAGCTTCTCCTGCCAGATTCGCTACCCAACGGTCTGGTCATGGATACACCCGGTTGGTTGGAGGCCAATGGTCTGGCACTGTTCATCTCCGGGGCGATCCTTCGAACCTGGTCGCAAATCACGTTGGGCGACAATTGGTCGGCGGACCTAAGTACCAGGCCCAGACACGAGCTCCTCGAAACTGGGCCCTACGCTTTGCTCCGTCATCCAATTTATGCCTCGTACATCCTCATCGCCCCCGGCCTCATGTTCACCACCGGCAACTGGCTGATCGGCGCGCTTGCCCTGGCCTACACGCTGGTCTCGCAGTTACGGATCCCGGAGGAAGATGCGATGCTATGTGCCTGCTTCGGTGAGCGGCATCTGGCATACCGGTCGATCATCATCGACCGGCGAAACAGAATCATCACCGCCGCGGTCGCAGTTCTCAACCTTTGCGGAGCCGGCCACGAACTCTCGTGGCTGCTCGGCTGGTAAGAAAGACGAGCCGGATCGAATGCTGTCGGGGAGGCAGCTTCAAACTCCCCGCTTCCACTCCCGCCTTTATATACATAGAGGCGGGAGAAAAACAAAAAACCGCGGCACCGCGGTTTTTTGTTTTTCTCCCGCGCTATTCGTTGCCAGCGCCTAGTACCACTCCTCATGCCACTGCCGCATTTTTTCTATCTCCTCGCTCTGTGACTCGATAATCTCGCGGGACAGCGAACGAATTTCCGACCGCTTGGCCGTATCGACCGCCATCTGCGCCATCATCACGGCCATCCCGTGATGCGGGATCATCGCCTCGATAAACGCCTTGTCGAACGATTCGGCCGTCTCCAGGTTTTGAATATCCGCCTCAAACCTCATCATCCGGCCCATCGTTCCCCGACCCATCATCGGTCCCGACCCCCAATACTCATCCGCCTCTTTCCCGTACCACTGCCGGTACCAGCCGCGCATGTTTTCAATCTCCCTAGTCTGGGCGTCTTTAATCTCCGCCGCCAGTGCCTTCAGCTCTTCGTGTTCCGCTCTTTCGAGCGCCAGCTCGGCCATCTCCACCGCGCTCTCATGATGGCTGATCATCTGTTCGATAAAATGCGCGTCTATCTCCGCCGAGCCGATCCAGTTGCCCATCATTCCCTGGTTCCACCGCATCAGGCCGCGCGGCATCATGGAGCTTTGCGGCTGGTAGGCGGCCCACAGGGCGGAGGACAAGACCATGACCGCGATCCCCAACAGCAGACCGGCCAGGCCCCAAACATGTTTTTCATTAGTCATAAAACATTAACTTAAAGAGGGTATCACCCCGCATAGGCAGGATACAAAACCCATGCCGGATGCGCAAGATTAAATCATTTATTTACCACGCCACTAAATTAAACCAATACCCAATGAACATAATGCCCGCCGCCACTGTTCCAAAAAATATCGCCAAAAGCTTCAGGGTCATTACCTTTTTAAGCATAATCGCTTCTGGCAAAGACAATCCGGCGACAGCCATCATAAAAGCTAGCGCCGTACCCAGCGGCATGCCTTGGGCGGTCAAGGCGAAAACAATTGGCACAAGCGTAGAACAGCCGGCATAGATCGGAATGCCGGCCAAGGTGGCGACCGGCACAGCCAACAATGAATTTATATTAAAATATTGCTTAAAAAATTCCGCCGGCACGTAACCATGAATACCGGCGCCAACGGCTACTCCGATCGCGATGACTAACCATAGTTTTTTAAAAGTTATATAAGTTTCATTGAGCGAATATTGGATTTTACCTTCCATGCTTTTGGGGAGATAGCCAGAACCCGGATTCCCACCGCTATTATCGCTGAATTCCAAAACTATTTCTTTATCTAATTTCATTTTTCCGATAGCCAATCCGGCGACAACTCCCAGAATAATCCCAGCCAAAGCATAGAACACCGCGATTTTCCAACCAAAGGTCCCGCCTATCAACACAAAAACAACCTCGTTAACCAGCGGAGAAGTAATAATAAACGAAAAGGCGATTCCCAGCGGTATTTCCGCTTTCAAAAAGCCGACAAAAACCGGAATGGATGAGCAAGAGCAAAAGGGAGTAACCGCGCCTAAAATTGACGCTGAAATATTACCTACCCCAAATTTCTGCTTGCCAAAGGCTTTTTTTAACTTATGCGGCGGTAAAAAGGTTCTGATAAAGGCAATTACCGCTATGACGATTAAAACCAACAAATATATTTTAATCGTATCATACACAAAGAAATTGACGCTGCTACCGATTTTTGCGGCGGAATCAAAATTGAACAAAGAATAAACCAACCAATCGGCAAATCGTTGAATCATAATTCAATTTTTCTATCCACGGAAACCGCCATTGCTGTTTCCGCTTCCACAGATTTTTTTCTTTTCATCCGGTTTGCAACCAGCACCGCAAGAATCTTCACCCGGGCGGCAACCGCCGATACCACTGTTATTGGCAAAAATATTTTTAATGAAATTCACGGCGGAAAATTCAAATTTCACGTTTGTGGAGTGGCATCGTTCGCAAATAAATTTTCCATTTATACCATCTTCTTTTTCTTGGATAGTCGCTTTAATATCAAAAACATTGCCGCAGTCGGAACATATATATTTGTAGTTAGCCATATTTTTTCTAAAATTAAGTAACAGTAGCTTAACAATTTGACATTTTTTCTTTTGCCGCAGAAATTCCAATCAAGACTTTTTCCAATTTCGCTATATTTTTTCTATTAAGGGAATAATAGACCCGTTTACCGTCTTTATGATTTATTATTAAATTATTTTGCCTTAAAATACCCAAATGATGCGAAACAAGGTTCTGGGGGAGTTTTAATTTTTCAAATATTTCGCAAACACACTTCTCACCGGAAGCAAGAAGCAAAATTATATCCAGACGGGCGTCAACACCCAAAGTCTTAAATAATTGTGATAGATTACGCTTTTTGGCAGGTTCCATAATAACATATCAACTAACATTGATATGTTAACAAACAATGCATTACTCTGTCAAAACAGTTTGGCCGCCACCGATTATATTTTTTACAGCGGACTCCTTGACAATACCAGCCGTCTATACTAGAATTTACAGTTCCCGTCACAATTCATAATATTCCGCTGCGCTGCCTCCAGATAAATTTTACTGTGTGAAAGCAGCACAGCGGAAGCATCCGTGTGCCAGGAGCGGCTTTGCGCCGCGATTACGGAGGCAGGAATGTATAGGTGGCTGCTTATCGTTTTTGCTGCTTCTATGGTGGCTCTGTCCGTGGCAGTCGCCCTCCGGTCCCTCGGCGGGGGTGACCACAGGGGTAGCGGCGGGTTGCGCAAGCGCCCGGTCGAGCCCTGCATGGCAGCCTGCGAGAGGCTGGCCGCCTGCGGGTACTGCACGACCGGCGAGAGCGACCAATGTATATCGGCTGCTCGGTGCCCCGACTCATGCACCACGCCGCACAGCCAGCGGATCGCGGCGTGCCTCGCCGCTCTCGATGACTGCGACAAGGATGCCCTCTCCCGCTGTTTCGACGCGGCGGACACCCCAACGGCCAATCCGTTGCCTGCCAACTAACAACCGCCACCCGACACCTGCCGAGACTCCAAAGATTGGAGTTTGAGCAGGGAGAAAACGGGTGGCGGTTGTTTTTTGTGGCCAATGGTTTTACTCTCCAATACCATACCTATATATGCATACTTCTAAACTTATTATCAGATCGACGTAGAAATTCACGAGCTGGCGTTTAACGCACTAAAACCCTATCACGAGAGAAGCGCAACTTTTGACGACAAAAGTAAACTGGCGAACCGTATATTCACGAATATGGTGCTACAGAAAGAAGAATAGTTTGATGTTGAGTATACACCGACATTTAATTTTTAATCCGAATGGATACCAAAGCTAAACGCAACCTCCGAACTGTTGAAACAGGGCGAATATTACAGAAAACAGGCTCATTAGAGCCTGCTCATCCTATGTTGCTCCCAGGGCAGGACTCGAACCTGCGGTATCCGCGTTAACAGCGCGGTGTTGTACCAGCTCAACTACCCGGGAAAATAAAACACTCTCCGGTGCAGGAGAGTGTTTTTGCGTCGAATCAAAACTACTCGCCTGCGGACGGAGAGAAACAATTATTATTGCCGGCGAATAGCTCCATATAAAAAGACTATAACAAGACGGCCCTTATGAGTCAAGCAACTATTGACAGGCAGACAAAATTCTGCTAAACTAGGCCATTGTTCTTTGGCAATTCTGGCCGGCGGCCTGTACCAGATACCACTGGTTTAGGCCGCCGGCCAAAAAGCAGACCCGGCAAGGAGGCAACTTGGAGTTCTCAATTAGCACCTTCAACCTCGTGATGCTGGCCAATGTGCTGGCGTGCACGCTCCAATTCCAGGTCCAGCGCGTCGACGCGCGCTACGGGCGGATCCCGCCGCGCCACTCGCTCATCCCCGGGACCAGCCAGGAGTTCCTCTACTGGCAGGACTTCCACACCCAGACCTGGGGTGACTGCCTGGGGCTGGGCCTGATCTGGGTGACTTTCGCCCATTACGTCGAGGCCGGTCTCATGACCCCGATCCTCTGGGTCGGGTTCGCCGTCATAGCGGTGGTCGACGCGGTCTCCTTCCGCCGGCTGTGCCTGAGTAAGCGCCACAAGCCGGACTGGGTGTTCCCCTCGACCGGCACCATGAGCGCCGGCGGCTGGACGCACCTGCCGTACCACGGCATCGGGATGGCTGCCGCGGCCGCGAGCCTCTGGCTCACGGCCACCAGGTGTAATAATCTTGTCATCTTGGTGATCTTCGCCGCCGGTGTCTTGACGTACAGCGCCGCCTTCGCGGTAGACGTGATCACCGGCCACTTCGACCCGCTCCGCCGCCACGCGGACAAATCCTCCCGGGCGTAACCCCATACGCCCGCACCTTCCATTGCCTATCGCTTGCGGTAGCCAGCGGAATAAAAACTACCCTGTTAATTCGGGGTAGTTTTTATTCCGCCTGAATTTACTTTTTCGTGCTCTAGCTCACCTCGAGCGTATACCGCAGCTTCATCTCTTCCTTCTGCTCCCGCCGCAGTTCGGCAAATGTCTTTTTGGTCCAGGGCGAGTGCTTGAGCACCTCCGACATCCATTGTCCACCCAAAAGATGGGAGAGCATCACGTAATTCGCTCCGGCGTGGTACAAATTGGACATAAAACGCGCGTGGTGCAGGCTGCAGATAATCACCGGCTTATCGCTCAATTTACGCACGAACCGCACCATAACTTCCTGGTCGTCGTGCTCCGGGATGGTCGAGATGATCAGCTTCGCCTTGTCGAGTCCAAGGCCCTCCAAAAATTCCACGTCAGCCGCGTCGCCGAAGTGCGCGGGAATGCCGCGGCGCCCGAGCTTGCGTATTGTCTCGGGATTAAAATCCACGACCGCAAACGAAATCTTTTTCTGGGCCAGCGCCTCGCAGACTTTCCAGCCGATGCGGTGGTAGCCGAAAACCCAAACCGGGTAAACTGTCTTTTCCCGGTTCTCGTCCTCGCCGTCTTCTCTGCCCAGGCTGTCCAAAAGCGGCCGCAGTCTCTGGTATACCTGTTCGCTATAAGTGATAAGATACGAAGAAACCACAATGGTAGTAAGCGCGATAATGGTAAGAAGAGCCAGCTCCGGCCCCTGCAAATACCCCAGCTCCTGGCCTTTGAATATCAGGATGAAACCGAACTCGCTCACCTGCGCCGCCGTTACCCCGGCCAAAAAAGCGCTCCGGCGGCGGTAGCCCATGCGGCGCATGACGATGTAGAGGATGATCGGGTCAACAATAAGCACAAAGGCCGAGAGCACGATACCGGGCCCAAGCACGGACGTGATCTCGCCGAGCTGAAGTTCGCTGCCCAAGACCACGAAAAATAGGACAATGAAAAAATCGCGCAGCGGACGCAGCCGGCTGCTAATCTCGGCCTGGTAAGGCGAGGAGCCCAAGGAAATGCCGGCAATCACCGCCCCTATCTCCACCCCGAGTCCGGTCGCGTACACCAGGCTCGCCACCCCGAAACACCAGGCGACCGTGAAAATAAAGAGCATCTCGCCGGAGCTAGCTGTCTGTTTCATGATAAGCGGCAGCACATACCGGGAGAGCAGGTAAATGCCGGCGCCGATAAGAATGCCTTTCACGAGAGTCGAAAACAACGTCGCGTACCAGGCGCCGTCAATTTGAAAGGTGTTAAGGAGAATGAGTAAAAGCACCGCGATCACATCCTGCACGATCAAAAGCCCGATAACGTACTGCCCATACACGGTCTCCACGTCTTTTTTGTCGGCCAGGAGCTTGATTACGATAATCGTGCTCGAAAAAGTGATCGCCACCGACACGAACAGCGCGGGCAAAAGAGTGAAGCCGAACAAGCGCATCACCAGGTATCCCACCCCGGCGGTAACCAAAAACTGTATCAGCCCGCCGACGAATACTACCTTGCCCACGCGCTTGATATAGTCCACATTCAGCGTGAGGCCGACGATAAACAAAAGCAATACGATTCCGAACTGAGCGAGCGCGGTAAAAAAAGACTCTTCTCCGTGCACGATATTCAAAAATAGCGGCCCGGCGATGAGCCCGGCGACGATGTAGGCCACTATCAGCGGCTGGCGCAAAAGGCGCATGACAAAAGCCACGCTTACCGTAATCCCCAAAAGAATGCTGACTTGCAAAAAGATGTTCTGGTCCATACCCCGTCCGGGAAAAATTGCGTCCTTATTTTTTATAATCTAGGGCTAGTATACCAAAATACCCGCCTCCCGGCGAGAGTGATTTTTTTATACCGAAGAGCCGCCGCGCTAACGCGTTCGCGGCTCGAACACCACGAAGTGAGGCGATTCGTAAACCTTGGCAAACCACGGTTCGGCAAAATTACCGGCCGGCAGCACGATCACCCGCTCACGCGATTCATGCGGAAAATTGTCCACGGTAAAATATAGACGGTGTTCGCCGCCCACGGCCGGGAAGAGGATGAAGCGGTCAATCGGCCCAAAACGGTTCTCCCGCGCCAAACGATAAAACTCCTCCGGCGTACGCGCCCGGCCAAGCTCCTCGAGAAACAGCAGCCGGTCGGAAAAATTCGCCGCCGGATGGGAATTGTGCATGTTGTAATAAACAAACGTGTTGAGCGGCGCAAAGGCCGGCAGGTGCGTGCTTCCGGGCTGAACAGACACCTTGGTGAAAGCATCGCCGCGGTCCCGCAAAAACGCCGCGAGCTCGGTTACGCCGGCATAAGGGGAGCGCGCCAGCGAACGATTTCTCTGCACCACCGGTTCGTCGGCAAAAGTGCCAAAAAAAAGCTGACCGGAAAGCGCGATGACACCGACAAGAGCGGCGGAAGTCCGCCAGGCCGCGGCCGGATAACGGCGTAAGAGGTAGAGCCAGACCCGCTCCAAAAAATAGGCCGCGGCCAGCGCCAGGACAATAGTATTAAAAAAGTGGAATCCCTTGGCCTCTTGGAGAGGCGAGGCAAACAACCATATCGCGGCCAGGCCCATTGCTTGCCAGACATAGCCGGCGGCCAAAAAACTCAACAAAACGCGCGGATAAAACCGAGACCGGAAAAATATCAGCCCGCCCAAGGCCAAAAGCATGAGCAAGCCGCGCAGCGTGAAGGCCATGGCCGGACCGTGCGTGGCCAGCCATGGCAGGTGGAGAAAACCCAGCTGCCAGTTCTCGGCCCCCAACTCGCGGTAGCTAAGAGCGAGCGGCAGCCAAAACAGGGCTCCTACGGCCAGGGCCACGGCGCCCACAAACGCCAGCCGCCAGTATTGCCAGGCTGCCACCTTTTTATAAAATAAATTGAACAGAGCTGCTCCGATAGCCAGGAGAAAAAACCAAAAATAAAACAACAAAAAAAGCAGCCCGCCCGTGAGGCCATACCACCACCCTCGTCCGGATCCGAAGCGGTCGTGCCACAGGTCGTAGAGCAAAAAACCGCCCCACAAAATCGCCAAGGAAGCGCTAACCATCTCGTAAGGCTTGAGGATTATCGCGTCCCAATCCAAAAAAACGAACAACAATACGGCGGATATAAACCAAGCCAAAGGACCCGGAGCAAACTCATCCGCTCGGCGCCGGCGCCAATATTTTTCCTGCAGCCGATAAAATACAAAGGGATAAACAACAATCGTGAATAACGAAGCAAACTTCGCTATTTGGACGCCGTTCCAGTCCATAAGCCGGCCCAACGCGCCGAAAACCTGAAAAAATAACGCCGGATAAAACGGGGGCAGGCTGGCGTACGCGAAATCGGAAAAAAGAGATCCGTGCGCAAACATTTCATACATCGCGGCAATCGTTACCTCATCTCCCTGGAGTCCCCAAAACATGAGCGCCAGGTGGCGAACAAAAAAATAATAGGCCAGGCCGCTCGCCAGCCCGACCCATAATAAAAAATAAGAAAGCCGCCACCGTCGGAGAACCCAAGCCACGGACCCCGCCAGGAAAACATAAAACATGGCCTTGACCGCTATCAGGTGCTGGATGTCGCTGTAGGTAAGATCTTTAACTAGCTCCATACGGCTATGTTTGTGGCGTGCAAACACCACAAACATAGCAGATTTATTTGCCGCAGTAAACTGCCGCCCGGCAGACGCCGACTCCGAGGGGCCAACGACGCACCCACCGGTCCGGACCCAAGTTTACCGCTTTTTGAAGAGTCCGCCCACCTTCGCTGCCGAACGTCTTAGCGCCTCCGCTATCCCGGCCGCGCGCCGCCGCAAAATGAGGGCAAACGACAAAGAAGCCAGCACGCCGGCCGCGATTGCGCCCCGGCGGGGTATCGCGGGCGAACGCGGACGCGTAGAAGTAGACGAAGTTTGATTCTCACCCACGCGCTCTAAATCATCGGCCGAGCGCGGCCACAGTTCATACTTGTCTTTTACTTTTACCAGAATGCCGACAGCGCTTACGTTCTCTCCCCTCTCAAAAGGAAGTTTCCCGATTCCGGTGCCGCGTTTAAGGCTGACTTTTATTTCTCCGCCGCCATCGTCCAGATACAAATATCCGCTTTTTACATCGGTTATTTCCCCGCTAAGCGCCACCAAAAAACCTGGCGTTACGCTGCTGAGCGCCCCTATTGAGAGGGGTACAGACAGCGGCGCCGGCCCGGCAGAGAGCTGGCGGACAGCGGCCGGGTTCGCAATTTTAATTCTCCGCTCGCCCTGATACTCCGAGAGCTCGCCCGCAATTTCTATCCGGTCTCCCGGGCGCAGTGGTGGAACTGGTTTTTTGTTTAGATAAGCCTGGATACCATAAGCAGTGCCCGCCGTCTCTCCCCCTTCCTGCAGGTACCACAAACCGCTTCCCAGTATTCCGGGGCTCACTGTTACGACGCCGCTGACCTTAACTAGGCTGCCGAGCGGCAACCCGGCCAGTTGCTTTATGGTTACTTCCTTCGCCCCGGCCACTGTCTGACCGGATTTTTTGCTTTTTGTGCTGGAAGCCTTCTTGGTCGTGCTGGTGGTGGGTCTAACTGTCTTAGCGGCTGTCTTAGACGCGTCGGCAACCGCCCTGCCGCCAGACTTCGAACCAACATCCGAGGATTTTGGCGGGGCGATGGCGGGCAAAGGCACCTGGCCGCTGTTCCCGGCCTCTGTTTCGGGCCAGACAGGAGTTGCCGGCGTATCTTCGCTGGCAGAGGAAAATTCGTTAGCCTTTCCCGGGGTTACAGTCGCGGTCCACGACCAGCTATCGCCGTCAAAAGCGTATGACTGGCCTTCCTCGACGTCAGAGATCAGAAGTTCTGCCGCGGCTGAACTATCCGGCAACAAAAGTCGAATTGACTCAGACGTGTTGTTGAACACCAAGCCAGTTACCTCGCGCTGCCAAGCTCGGTATTCTCCTGGCTGGAGCTTGGTTCCCTCTGGTAAGCGGTAAGGCGCAGAACCCCCGGCCGCATCGTCGAGATAGAAACCGGACAAATCTATACCCAGAGCCGTCGAATTGAAGAGCTCCACAAACTCTGGCCCGTCGTCGCCAGCTGGATTTAAAAATACCTCTGAAATCCGTACCAACCGGGCCAATTCCAGATCCAAACTGCCGCCGGCGCTGGGGGCAGGTGCTGGTGCTGCCGCCGGCGCCGGAGTAGGCGCACTGGCCGCTGGCACTGGCGAGTTGGCAGCCTCCGGTTCTCCAGCCGGCACTGTCACACGATTGTCTGCTCCGGGAGTGGGCGTTGTCGTCCACTGCCAGTCGCCAACATCTGAACCCGTATCCGAAAGATCGGCCGGGCGCGCCAGGGCTATACCCTGCCCCGGTACTGGCGCGCTGCCCGGCTCCGAACCATAGCGCACCTGGTCAGCGGTCGCGCCATTCGGATCCTTTAAAATAATCTCATCACCGCCGTTATTCAGCCTGGATGTCGCTAAATACACGACTACATAATCTTGAGGCCCGATGGTTGACGTCGGCGCCGCGATCTCACCGGCCGCATCGTAAATCCGCCAGCCGCCAAGGAGCAGAGTGGAAGACGCGGGGTTGTAAAGCTCAATCCACTCCCTTTCGCCCGCGGACGGATAGACCATGATTTCGCTTAGGACAACCGTGCCGGTCGTTGTCGCCATCGGCAGGGTCGAAGACGGCGCCGGCGGCGGTGAGGCAAGCGGCCAGGTGGATGTGGCCGCCGAGGGCGTAGAGGTCGAGGCCGTCTTGTCCGGCAGGACGGCAGGCTCTTCCGTTACCCCAGAATCCAAGTCTTCAATCGGCGTGTCAGCCGTAGTCGTTACCACGTCGGTACTGGTTTCCACGATCACGAAGACGGAAAATTCCCCGCCAGCCCCGGGCAACTCCAAAGTCGCGAGCGGTACCGTATTTGTGGGTGCGTCAACAGACCCTTCGCTCCCGAACGGCACCGGAGCGCTCGAGGCGTTCTGCGGCGAGGAGGCGGCACGGACCAGGTCCGCGCTGTTATTGTCCGTGTCGGCTCCATTTCCCAGGCCCCCGCCCGGCTTGCGCTCCAAGCTCGGCAGCGCGGTCGTCGGGGACGGCGCGGCCGCCGTCTCCACCTGGCCCGCCCCGCCCCAGCCGACCAAATCAACGATTTGTCCAAACTCGTCAAGAAGCACCAGAGTATTGTTGTCCGCAAGAGACGCGTCGGCGTAGGTGAAATCCGGCTGGACTTCGTTAATTAACACGTAGTCCTCATGCGCGATGAGCAGATGACGGCGCGGTTCGAGAATAGTCCCTTCGGGAAACCCCTCGATAAGGTAGCTGTACTCCCCGCTGTTGGCCGACTGAGTGAGTTTTGCCAGCCGCCAGAGGCCCAGATCCGCCTCTTCGGAGCTTGGATTGTAGAGCTCGACGTATTCGTCGGTGCTTTTCCCGGTACCGCCGGATAGTCTAATCTCGCTTATTACCACTCGACCCGGTCCGGCGGCCTGAACCGGTCCGGAAAACAAAAAAATACCCCCGGTTAAAGTCAACACCAAGAGTACTCCCACGGCGCGGCGCGCGCGCCAAAAAAATGACGACATAGTCCCTCCTTTGTCGGCGAAGGCTCGCAGAGCGAAGACCGACACAATTATACCAACCAGTCCGGCCTTGCCACGCCCGAGACGGGCAAAAACAGACTAAATTAATAAATTACTATGCGCTCATGAGATGAGTATACCCATCCTTTTCAATTTGGCAAGGTGATTTATCCACGACGAATTAAAACCCTATTCCCTGCCATGGACAGAGCACAAATGAACTATTTGGCTCCTTTTGTATATATTATTCTATACAAATGTGGATAAATCTGTGGGAAAATACCCATAAAAGTGCATAAACCCAAAAAAATAGGGTACGAAAACAACCCGCGCACCCATTTTCCCCTGCCTATGCACACCGCCGTATTGTTATTTGTATAAACTATTCTATACATTGTGGATAAACCTGTGGGAAAAGTACTTAAATTGTGGATAAGTCTGTATAATCTTTACTCAAGGTTTAAATGTTTAGAATAGTCTATACATTTAAAATTGATTGAACACAAAAAAATTGGCCTTACTCAGCCATTTTACACCCTAAACTACTCATCATTGACATAAACCTACAGTCGTGCTATACTGCTATTGTAGTTCATTCAAAGGTACACAACCGTCCAGAACCGTTCCGGTTCCGGGCTAAATGCCATCTCAGCTCCGAGACGCTGGCCACCTAGGCTAGAACCAGAGCAGTATGGTTATAGGTTGTGCTCTCCCCATGCTGCGCCCTTACTCGGCCACCCGTGTTTTTAAAACAAACACCAAAAGTGGCTAAAAATAGCGGCGGCCGAGTTTCTGGTGAATCCCCATTCATAGCACGTTTTCCCCTCAAAAGGAGCGTGTCCGAGCCATTGATTAACCCAGGGCGTACGGTCGCCTCTTTTTTGTTTTTAGCTAAGACAAATAAGCCTGAGACGGCTGTTGTTGAGTTGGCGGTGTCGGGCTTGTAAAAGTTAGGTCAATCGGGTATACTACGCCAATACTTGTGAATCCTGAACCCATACTTATGGCCAAAACTACCAAGGTACCTTTCGAACAGGCCTTGCTCGACCAAATCAAAGCCCAGCTTCTCGAAGAAAAAAGCAAGCTCGAAGAAGAGCTAACCCAGTTTACCAAGCCCAACCCTCATGTGGCCGGTGATTTTGATACCAGCTACCCTGAATACGGCGACGATATAGAGGACAACGCGCAGGAGGTAACTGACTACCTGTCCAACAAACCGGTCGAGATAACCCTGGAAAAAACCCTGCGGGACGTAAAAACCGCTCTCACGCGCCTAGACGATGGTACCTACGGTATATGCAAATATTGCGACCAGGCTATTGACGAAAAACGCCTGCTGGCCCGGCCGACGTCGAGTTCGTGCGTCAGCTGTAAAAAAACGCTTACGGATGAAGCTTAGAGCTGTCAGCAATCATCGGATGAACCCTATGGCAGCCGCAAAAACCCGCTTTCTAGCTTCCCTCGGCGGGTTTTTTTTAGTCGCGCTCGACCAGTTTCTCAAGTACGCCGTCCGAACGCATCCGGAAAATGCCTTCTATCTCTGGCGGCCGTGGATAGGCTGGGAGTACTTTTCCAATCCCGGAGTCGCCTTTGGCATCAAAATTCCCTTCCCGG
>Ga0076004_107_pt1 | contig 39361 bp, 38 predicted proteins | sample RifGroA2_FD_68067 | JGI IMG/M metagenome (GOLD analysis project Ga0076004, IMG submission 68067) | Parcubacteria (Magasanikbacteria) bacterium GW2011_GWA2_56_11
ACGATCGCCTACATCACCGAGAAACCCAAGCGGCCGGAAGGAAATTTGATTACCAACGGCATTATGGTCTTGCCCCGCAGCATCTGCGGCCTCGAACCACGGCGGAACGCAAACGGAGAATATTTTTTTACCAGCCTCGTGGACCAGCTGGCGCGTCGCGAGCCGGTCATGGCCGTCCGTTCGCGCCGGGCCATCGGCGGGATATCTACCATGAACGATGTCGAGCGGCTGAATGGGCAGTTCCGGCCTCCCAGTATTTTATCTCTATGATAGTTACCCGCACGCCGTTTCGTCTGCCTCTTGGCGGCGGCTCCACCGATCTGCCGGCTTATTACGAGGCCTACGGCGGGTTTGTTTTTTCGGTAGCCGTCAATCTGTACATGTACGTCGGTCTCAATCGGCCGCCGATCGACAACCGCATCCGGGTCAAGTACAGCGCGAGCGAAGAAGTGGAGACGGTCGAGGAACTCAAACACAACAGCGCCCGGGCGGCTCTCGAACGGACCGGCCTGCGCGAAATGGTGGAGATTTCGTCCATGGCCGACGTCCCGGACGGTACCGGATTGGGGAGTTCGGGCAGTTATTTGGTCGGACTTCTGAATGCCCTGCATGCTTTTAGGGGCGATAATCTGTCGCAGACCCAGTTGGCTGAAGAAGCCTTTTCCGTTGCCGCCGACGACCTGAAGCTGCCGGACGGGAAGCAGGATTTCTACTTGGCGGCCTGCGGTAATTTTTGCGTTTTGCGCATCACGCCGAAGGGCGCTGTCGATGTCCATATCCCGCCTATTTCGCTGTCCACGCAGCAGGCTTTCGAGGCGCGGACTTTGCTTTTTTATACCGGCGTCCGGCGCTCGAGCGTGGACATCTTACGGAGCCAAGAGACCGCTTTGAAAGCCAAGCAGACCGGCGCCATAGAGCTTAAACACGGCATTAAACGCCTGGGTGAAGAAATACTGGCGGCATTCGTAACCGGCGATCTGGATCGCTTCGGCCGCCTGATGGATGAGCATTGGCGGCTGAAAAAACAGATGTCGGAAAAAATGTCCTCCGACCGGTTTGACGAAGTCTACGCCGCCGCCCGGCAAGCCGGGGCGCTCGGCGGCAAGATTCTGGGCGCCGGCGGCGGCGGTTTCTTTCTGGCGTACTGCCAGGAGGGGGCGCAAGCAGCCGTGCGCAGCGTTTTTGCCGGCTATGGCATGCGCGAGATTGAGTACCGGGTGGACGGCGGCGGCACCCAAGTCATAGTTAACCGGCCGCGTTCAGTGAATACGATATGAAATTAGAAGGCCGTTTGGCAGTTATTACGGGCGGGTCAGGCACGATTGGCGGCGCTATCGCCCATTTTTTTGTCCGTGAAGGCGCGCAGGTTCTTTTGGCCGGACGCAACCAGGCCGCGCTCGCGGCCATAGCCGCGCAGTCGCCGCGTAGAGAAGCTGTCAGTCTGCGCCGGGTCGATGTCGGCGAAGCGAACGAGATGAAAGAGTTCTTTGATCAAGTGGCCGATACCTGGGGCAGGCTGGATATTCTCGTTACGGCCGCCGGTGTCTACGGCGAGATTAATCCCCTCGAAGCGGCTGATCCCATTGCCTGGCAGGAAGCTTTTAAAATCAATGTCTTTGGCACGATGCACGCGGTCTGTTTCGCTTTGCCGCTTCTGAAAAAGAGTCATGAGGCCCGCGTCATCACTTTTGCCGGCGGAGGCGAGGGGCCGCTGGCCAGGTTTAGCTCTTATGCCAGCTCCAAGGGGGCGATTCTGCGTTTTGCCGAAACCGCGGCGGCCGAGCTTTGGCCGCTCGGCATTACTGTCAATGCCATTTCCCCGGGATTGGTAAACTCTGGTTTTGTGTCCGATCTGATCGCCGCCGGTCCGGAGCGGTCGGGGCGCCAAAAGTACGAAGAAGCGCGGCAACAGCTCGCCGGCATCGGCGGCGCGGTCTCTCCCGAAAGGGCGGCGGCGCTAGCCGTGTTTCTGGCCTCGTCAGAGGCCGGGGCTTTGACCGGCAAAAATATCAGTGCGGTGTGGGACAAGTGGGAGGATATACCCCGGCACTTGCCCGAGATCATGAATTCAGATATCTACACCTCGCGCCGGATTAAACCTAAAGACCGCGGCTATGCCTGGTAAACTTAAACTTGCCCTTATCGGCGCCGGCGGCATCGGCGCCCGCTGGCTGGAGGCGATTGCCCAAGTCCCTTTGGCGCGTCTCACCCTGGCAGTTGACACCGACCTAAATCGGGCCCGAGCCGCGGCCGCCCGTTTTCCCGGCTGCCAGGCACTGGCAGACTGGCGTGCCGCCGTGCGCGCGCCGGATCTGCAGGCCGTTTTGATAGCCACCCCGCACAATCTTCTGTCCCCGATCACGATGGGGGCGCTTTGCGCCGGCAAACACGTCCTGGCGGAAAAACCCGGAGCCGTCCGCCCGCTCGACATCCGGCGAGCCGTCCGTCTGGCAGAGCGGAGAAAACTGGTCTACATGGTGGGGTTTAATCATCGCTTTCATCCCGGTTTTATCCTGGCGCGCCGGTTATGGCAGGCCGGACGGATAGGCGAAATTCAGTTTATCCGCGCCCGCTACGGCTTTGGCGGCCGGCCGGGAATGGAAAAGGAATGGCGGCTCGACCCGGCCGTAAGCGGCGGCGGCGAACTGATCGACCAGGGAATCCACATGATCGACATGGTGCGGTCGTTCCTTGGCGACTGCCGCGAGGTGGCGGGGTTTGCGGAGGCGCTCTACTGGCCCAGTCCAGCCGATGACAACGCCTTTGTGCTTATGAAAAACCAAAGCGGGCGGATTGGTTCCATTCACGTTAGCTGGTCAAACTGGGATCCTATCCATCAGTTTGAGATTTACGGCACGAAGGGCTATATCAAAGTGGAAGGGCTGGGGCGCAAGTACGGCGGGACTGAAGCCGTGGTTGTCGGCCTAAAACAGCGCGACCCGAGGCTCGCGCCGCGGGAGCGGCGGTATGTTTGCAATCCTGACGCTAATCTTTCGTTATCCAGGGAGCTAAAAGAATTCATGAGCGCCGTGCGCCAGGGGCGCGCGCCAGTGCCGAACGGCGCCGACGCTTACCAGGCGCTTACTATCGTGAAAAAGATTTATGGACGCCGTTAGCCGTTACCGGCACATTCTCGTTACCGGCGGCGCCGGGTTCATCGGGTCTCACGTGGTGGATGATCTGCTTGAAGCCGGCTACCGCGTGCGGGTACTCGACGCCTTGCTGCCGCCGGCGCACAACGGCGTAATGCCGCCGTGGTGCAATTCCGGGGCGGAGTTTATGTTGGGCGACGTGCGGCGGAAATCCGACTGGCAGCCGGCGCTTGAGGGGATAGACGCCGTGATTCATCTGGCGGCCTACATGGATTACCACCTCGACTTTACCACCTACATCGAGACTAATACCGCGAGTATCACGAATTTGTTCGAGGTCATAGTCGAGAACCAGCTGCCGGTCAAAAAAATCATTGCCGCTTCGTCGCAGTCGGTGTACGGAGAAGGAAAGTACTCTTGCCCCGATCATGGCGAGGCTTATTTGCTGCCGCGTTCCGAAGAAGCGCTGGCCCGCCATGACTGGGAACAACACTGTCCGGTGTGCGCTGCCGTAGCCGCGCCGGTTCCCGAACGGGAAGGCGACCGGCTCGTTCCGCTCATTCCCTACGGTGTCTCCAAACAGAGCGCCGAACAGCTCCTGGAGTGTCTGGGCGCTATTTATCAGATTCCGACCGTCTCTTTGCGTTATAGTATCGCCCTTGGCCCGCGGCAGTCGTTCCGGCACTGCTACTCCGGGGCGCTGCGTTCCTTTGCCCTCAACGTCCTGCGTGGCGAGCCGGTCCAGATGAACGAGGACGGCGGGCAGCTGCGCGATTTTGTCCACGTGGCCGACGTGGCCCGGGCGCACCGCGTGGTACTCGAAGACGAGTGGGCAAACGGCCAGGTGTTCAACGTCGGTCTGGGCACGGGTACGCGCGTGATCGATTTGGCCCGGATGACTGCCGCGGCCGCCGGGGTACCGTTTCAGCCGCTTTTGACGAACCGTTACCGGCTGCAGGGCGCGCGCCACTCGCTGATGGATACCGGCCGCCTCCGGGCCCTCGGTTGGGGGCCGGTGCATACAGTAGACGAAGCGGCGGCCGAGTACGTGGCGTGGATAAAGCCGTGGATTGAGGAAGGCGCGGACACAAACCAGATTTATCAGGAGATGCGCCAAGCAGGGATTGTCCGGGATTTTTAGCGTGAACAGCCTTATTTTATCCGTATTATTGCCTTTGGCGCCAATTTTTCGCCGGCCGTCTGACACGCTGGCCGCCAAACTTGTCGGCCGCCGGCTAATATGGTATAGTCGCGCTAACTTTGGACTGGTAGTGCGTTATTAGCAATTCTCTTTTCTAAGTCGAGCCGAAACATAGACTGATTTTCGCGGCACCAAAACTCGCTCCTACAGGCTCAGACATTGGGGCCGCGAAAATCAGTCTATGTTTCGGCTAAAAAGGGGAAAGTCGCTATGAGTTCTTTCCGCCGGGCGCCTATATTTTTTTCGATCTTATATGAAGGATGAAGTCCGCTCCTCTTTTGCGGCGCAGTTTCTCGATCAAGTGGGGGACGTTACTGTCGCCATCAAGGTTCTCTACAGCGAAAAACTCGACCAGGCGGTGGATCTTTTATTTGCGGCTTGGAAACAAGGCCACTGGGTTTATATCATGGGCAATGGCGGCTCGGCCTCGACCGCTACTCATTTGGCGGCTGATTTAAATAAAACTATCTGTCCCTCCCCCGAAGACAAGGGTCTCAAGTCGATCGCCTTAGTTGATAACATCCCGCTTGTTAGCGCGCTGACCAATGATTGGGGCTGGGAGAATATCTATGTAAACCAGCTCGAGACCCTCTATGTTGATGGCGGCGTCGGCATCGCCTTTAGCGTGCACGGCGGGAGCGGCCAGGATTTATCCGGTAAGTGGTCGCAGAACGTGCTTAAGGGTTTGCAGTACGTCAAAGACCGCGGCGGCCGGACTATAGGTTTTTCTGGTTTTGACGGCGGTCCGATGAAAGACCTGGTTGACGTGGGTATCGTCGTGCCCGCGCGTTCGACGCCTATAGTCGAAGGACTGCATGTGGTTCTTCACCATCTGGTCGTTTTTGGCCTCAAAGAGCGGATTGCCGCCCACAAAGAACAATCTGCCGTCGCTTTTTCCTCACCCTATGGCCCGACGAGCCGTGTTTATTGACCGCGACGGAGTTATCAATGAAACAGTAGACCGGGGTCAGGAATTTTATGTCGCCGGCAAGCTGGCGCGCCGCACGGCTCCATTTACTTACGAAGAATTCAACCTTAAACCCCGCGTGGCAGAGACGTTGCGACGTTTGGGCGAGCTCGGATGGACGCGGATTTTGGCCACCAATCAACCCGATATCACGTACGGCACCATGAAGCTCGCGGCGCACGAGCGCATAATGGCGGCAGTGCAAGCTCTGCCGTTGGACGACATTTTCGTCTGTACTCACGGCCGGGCCGACGACTGCCAGTGCAAGAAACCTCGCCCGGGAATGCTGCAAGCGGCGGCCGCGAAGTGGAAGATAGACTTCTCCCGGTCTTACTTAGTCGGCGATACCCAGGCCGACTTAGGCGCCGCCCGCGCCGTCGGCGTTCCCTGCGTCCTGATTGATTACGAGTATAACCGCGAACTTGATCCCGAGTTCAGAATTCCGGATTTTGCCTCCCTACCTTTATTTATTAAATAAACAGCCTTTATGCAATTTTTCGTCGACACCGCCAATCTGGCGGATATCGAGGCGGCGCTCCGGCGCGGTTTTGTCCGCGGAGTAACCACCAACCCTTCGCTTCTTTCCAAAGAGCCGAAGTCGTCGTTTAAGGAGCATGTTGTGAAAATTATCGGCCTTATCCAGGAACACCAGCCCGGCAGCCATCTGAGTATCGAGGTTTTTTCCCGCGACCCGGACGAAATTTTGCGTCAGGCCGAGCAGTTCGCGCAGGAGTTCAATTATCCGCAGATGAGCATAAAAGTCCAGGTCGGATGGAACGAGCTCGAAACGATCGCGAAACTTAAAGCCGAAGGCGTTAGCGTCAACTGCACGGCTTGCATGACCGTCGGCCAGGCCATGATGGCGGCCGCGGCCGGCGCCCGGTATGTCAGTCTTTTTTGGGGCCGGATCCGGGACGCGGGCAGAGAAGACGCGAGCGCTGAAAAACGCTCCCTTCTGCTGGCCGACCAGACCCTCGACCAATCGGACTTTGACCCGGCCATGGTAGTGCGGCGCGTGCGGGAGCTTCTCGAAGATTCCGAACTGGCGGCCGAGATTATCGTCGGCAGCATTCGCTCGGTGGTGGATGTCCGGGACGCCGCGCTCGCCGGAGCCCACATTGTTACGATTCCGCCTAAGTTTTTCCCGGTTATGTCGAACCACTACAAAACCGATCAAGTCGTGGACCAGTTTCTTAAGGATTTTTCCGGTTGGATGTAAACCGAGGATAGAGTTTTATCGTGGGGACAAGCCTAATCGGCTTGTCTTTTTTGTCTGTGGATAACCATATCTGGCCTTTTTTTAGCTAAATTAAGCTAAAAATATTTTATTTTGAGACCGTTTGAACCTAATTGACACATCCTGACACTTATGTTACCCTTGGTTCAGTACTTGTTGGGTATTTAGAACCCACTCCCAAAAATAACCCCGGCTCAATTTTATGCCTGCATGGCTGCCAATTGGCCGGCTCTCGTCGCCATAGAACCACTAGTCTGCTCAACCCGAACAATTTTCGCTCGAAACAGGCCAAAATTGCCTCGGAATTATTCTTGGCAGTGGGTTCTAGATAAATTTTTCCCCAGTATGGCCGAAGAAATCAAAGATAACGCCGTCTACACCACGAGTGAAGTTAAACACCTGCTCAAGGTGAGCGAAAGCACGGTTAAGCGTCTTTTGAAGAAAGGCATTTTGCGCGCCAACAAAGTTGGCGGCCAGTACCGGATATTGGGCAAGGAGATTCTTCGCCTGATTTCGCCCGAGCTCGAAAAGAAATCGGTCAAAGCCTACCTCCAAATCAAAAAACGGGCCGTGGATGTAATAAATAAGTGGTAGCCCTATGGCACCCGATAATACACCGAGTCCGCAAATCAATCAGGCCGGCCGGAACAACTACTGGAACACGTTTTCTGCTGTCAAAGACAGAGGGGAGCTGTGGTATCATCTGGCCGGCGCCGACAAAGCGGCGGACAGCCCGGGCGGTACCGTGGCGCCGGCCGATCTCCTGTATTACGTTTACCGTTTCAGCTACGAGCGCAATGTTTTGCGTTCCGCCGTTGAGACTTACTGCCCCCGGCGCGACCGGGCTCTGGATTGCGGCACCGGCACGGGCAGAAACGCCGTCCTCTTGGCCGAATATTTTGAACGCGTAAGCGCTTTCGACATCTCGCGGCTGTTTATAGGCGAGAACAGGATCCGGTTTGCGCGGATTCGTAATTTGGATTTTTTCATCTCCGATTTTTCCGGTTTGAAAACCACTCCGGGCGCCTACGACCTGATCTTCGTCGGCGGCGTATGCATGTACCTGAGCGAGGCGGAGATGAGAGAGGCGCTGCGGCTGGCGGCGTCGGCCTTGCGGCCCGACGGCGTGCTCGTGCTCCGCGATTCGGTTACCCCGGCGGTTACGCGCGAACATGAAGGAAAAAAAATCTACCGCAGCGAAGCGGACTACGAGCGCATCATTACCGGCGAGGGGTTCGCTATCCGCGCCAAGGCCAACGGCGCTAAGCGTAATCTGTGGTGCAGCTTGTTCCGCCGCCTGCCGGCCTGGAGCCAAGAGCGCCGGGCAGTCTGGAGAGTGTTTTCCTTTTTAACCCGGCTCACGAGCGGCGGCGTAAATTGGGCCCAACCGTTCAGGCGCCACCCGCTGGCCAATCAGTTATTTTACGTGTGTCAACCGCTATGAAATTAACTTACGCCGATTATATCCAGTGGGCCCAAAAAAATACTCCCCAGCGGTACTTTGACTGGCTGTACCGGAAGGTATCCCATCCCGTGAGTTTTATTTTTCTGCGCGCCGGAGTGTCGCCGACCACCATTACGGTAGCCTCCATAATCTTGGCCGTGGCGGCGGGCGCCGTACTGGGAGCCGGCTACCCGGTAGCGGGTTTTTTGGTATTCGGCGTGTCGTACCTGCTTGACTTTTGCGACGGCAACGTCGCCCGGGTGGTGACGCGCGTGCAGGGCATGTCCGAAAGAGAGAAAGAACGCGGTTTCATACTGGAGGGCTTCAATACCAATACCGCCTTGTTTTCCCTCTACCTGGGGTTGGGTTTTTATCTCAGCACCGTTCAGTCCAACGGGATTTTCCTGCTTATCGGTTTTTTGGTTTTTGGCGCCAAGCTTATTGCCCGCTACACTGTGGCCCAAGCGTACGCCCCGGCCAAGACCGGCCCCGGCGCCGCCCTTCGGTTTTCCGGGTTGGGACAGGTTAAATTTTTTCTCTCCAAGTGTTTGTTTTCGGCTAATTTTTACTACGTAGTTTACCTGGTTGTATTCAGCGGATTCCCGGCCCAGGCCGCGCCGGTCTTTGTCGGCTATGCGGTCTTTGACGCGGTCTTTGTCACCCTGCGCCTGGGCCGCTATCTGCTCCGTTTGGGATAAATCTATGCCTGCACGACAGACAATATTTATCACGGTTAACCGAGCAATTATTGCCCGGAATTTGCTTTTCCAGAGCGCCTTTAAAAAAATGCAGGAGCGTTTTCGGATAGTTTGTTTTATTCCGCCCGAGGCCGAAGCGGAGTTCCGCCGCGTTTTTCCGAATATGGAGGTGGCGATCCTGAACCAGATGATTTTACGGGGATGGAAACAGCGCCTGGACGTCTGGCTGACTGCCCTGCTGAAAGGTCTGATGTACAATCCGACGATCGAGCTGCGTTCGAAATACGGCCTGATGCGCCGCAGCCGGGTGCGGTTTAAAGGCCTCAGAAATTTTTTTCAGAAATATGTTTTTGGAAATTTCCTCTCCCGGTTCGGGGCAGTGAAGGCGTTGCTTCTTTACTGGGACCGGAAAATTTTTTCCACCGCCGAGTATGACGGCTGCATTACCGCCTATGCCCCGAGCCTCGTATTTGTTACCAACATCGCCGATTTGGCCGAGGTGATGCTGCTGCGCAATTGTAAAAATCGGGGAGTGGCGAGCGTCGGAATGGCCAAGAGCTGGGACGTGCCGTCAAAATTCGTCTTTCGCGAGACGACCGACAGATTTCTGGTCTGGAGCGAGTACATGGAGCGGGAAGTCACGACTTACCAGCAGTACCCGCCCGGCCGGATTACCGTTTGCGGCGTGCCGCAGTTCGATTATTACCGCCAGGCCGACATGCCGCGCGAGGTTTTTTGCGCCAAGTACGGGCTGGATCCGGGAAAGAAAATTATTTTTTTCGGCTCCGAAGGTCCGGTCGCCCCTGTCGATCCCTTTGTCGTTTGCCGCTTGCGCGACTCCATCGCCGCGGGCGAGCTCGCGGGGCACCAGGTTTTTATCCGTCCCCACTTCGGTTACCGCCAGGACAGCGAACGCTTTCAAGACCTCGTCGACGGCCGGGTCGTGTTCATGGATACTGACCACGCTGCCTCGTCGTTCAAAGACGGCATGCCGCTGTCGCTCGACCATGTGATAAACCTGTCGGCCGCTATCCGGCAGGCGGCGGTTTGCATCACCAGCGCTTCGACGCTCGCCCTGGATATCGTGGCCAACGGCCAGTACCCGATTTTGTACGCCTTCGACGAACGCCCCGGGGTGCCCTTTGCCGATTCCATGCGGCGTTTGTACGGCAGCACTTGGTTTAGGGAATTTGAGCGCCAGGGGCTGCAGAGCCTGGTGTACTCCTACGCGGAACTTTTGCGTTTAATCCGTTTGCTTGAAACCGATCCCGGTTACAGGCAACGCGAGCGCGAGGCAGTCATCAAGTATTTTTGTTACGCGCTCGACGGCGGCAGCGCGGGCCGGCTGGTAGAGGCCCTGGAGTCGGCCGCCGCCGGGCGCAACCACTAAGCACAGAAAGGCCGAATATGATGCAAAAAGTCCTCACTTATTTACGGCGGGCCGTCCAGATTGCCCGGTACGCGTACGGCAAACACCTGCTGCGTATTTTTGGCTTGAGCGCCCTCGGGGTGTTGGGCGGTTTGTTTGAAGGAGTGGGGATTGTTACCCTGATACCCATTTTTTCGCTGATTGCCGGAAACGGCGAGGCGCCGGGCGACTTCGTCTCGCAAACAATTCTGCGCGTATTTGGTTATGCGGGAATTCCGGTTTCGTTGCCGGCGTTGCTGCTGGTGGTTTCCGCCTTTTTCTTCGCCCAGTTTGTTTTTTCCTATTTGACCCATCATGTCAAGGTGACTATCGGCGCCCGGTACGAAAAAGACACCCGGCTGCTCCTGGCCCGGAGGATTTTCGGCGCCCGCTGGGGTTACCTCGCGCAGCAAAAGATCGGTTATCTCGAGAATGTCATCATGACCGATGTGCATTACGCGCGCCGCCTGCTCGAACAGATCGGCAAAAGCGTATCGGATTTTTCGAGTTTGATCATGTATTTGTTTCTGGCGTTTGCCCTCTCCGCCACTATAACTCTGGCGACGCTCGCCTTCGGCCTGGTTATTTTCGCCCTGTTCCGGCCGCTCACCCGCAAAACCAGGCAAGCCGCCCAGGAAATAACCAAGTTTAACAAGGGCGTGGCGCATTTTATCAACGAAAGCGTGCTTGGTCTGAAGGTAATCAAAGCGAACTCGATCAGCGAGCCGGTTATCTCGCGCGGCGAGTACTTTTTTTCCCGGTTTCGCGATCTGTCCATCCGGATTTCGACCTTGAAATTTTTTGCCGTCAATACCTTGCAGCCGGTAAGCGTGGTATACATTTTTTTGATTTTTGTCCTTTCGTACCGCCAGCCCAATTTTAATTTGGGGGAATTCGCGGCCATCATTTTCTTAATTCAGAGAATATTCCAGCACATCAGCCCGCTGCAGGCGAGCATTCAGAGCATCAACGAGTGCCTGCCCTATCTGCACCACGTGGTGCAGACCCTGAGACAGGCGGACAGCGAACGGGAGGAGAGGGTGCCGGGAGAGGACTGCCGGTTTGAGGCCGAGATCGCCTGGGAAGATGTCGGATTTTCTTATCCGGAGCGGCCGCCGGTTTTGGAACACTTTTTTTTGCGGATCAATAAAGGCCAGATGGTCGGGTTGGTCGGCTCGTCGGGTTCGGGCAAGACGACGGTTATTGACTTGCTGCTGCGGCTTTATAAGCCGGACAGCGGGCGCATCGCGGTCGACGGCCGGCCTCTCGATGGGTGCTCTCTCGACAGCTGGCGCTCAAAGATCGGTTATATTCCCCAGGATATGTTCATGCTCGATGACACAATCGAGAATAATATCCGGTTTTTTAACCGCGACATCCCCTTTGCCGAGGTTGTCGAAGCCGCCAAGCTGGCGCACATTTATGAAGACATCATGAGCCTGCCGCAGCAGTTCGCGACGCGGGTCGGCGACCGGGGCCTGGCTTTGTCGGTGGGGCAGCGGCAGCGCGTCGTTATCGCCCGCACCCTGGCGCAAAAACCGGATATTTTGGTACTCGATGAAGCCACGAGCGCGCTCGATAACATGTCGGAGGCAATGGTCCACAAAGTGGTGTCCGGTCTCAAGGGTAAAATTACCATTCTTATGGTGGCCCATAGATTGACTACGGTACTTGATTGCGATATGATAGCGCTCATGCATAAAGGAAAAATTATGGAATTGGGGCCGCCGCGTGAGCTGTTGGCCGACGAGCAGTCGCATTTTTACAAACTGTATCATGCCAAAAAATAGCCTTTGATATGCGCGTCTTTCTCATCAATTATTCCCGGCCCATGGAGATCGACATCGCCCGGCGGCTGCGCGCCGGCGGGGTGGAGATTGCGTATTGGCTGGGGGCCAAGGAATACTACCAAAAACTCGTGGCGGCCGGGGAATTTTCCGGTACCGTGTTCCACAGCACCTACGACGCCATCAACGGCGCGCCGGCGCCGGGAATAGATCCCGCGCAGTTTCCGCCGGCCGACAAACAGCTTATTGAAGAGCTGGGTCCGTACGAATCGGCGGTTCTTGACATGATGGAGGGTTTCGACCACTTCCATATGCCGCTCTTGAAAAAGCAGCACTTGTACTATACCTATCTCAGATACTGGCAGGGAGTGCTCAAGACTTTTAAACCGGACGCGGTGCTGTTCGCCGATATTCCCCACACTCCGTACAATTTTGTCATCTACCACCTGGCCCGCAAAAATAACATCAAAACCGTGCTCTACAAGCATACCAAAGGCATTGTCGGCCGGCTTCTGTTTTTTGAGGATTTTACCGACTACCGCGAGCTGCAGGCGGCGTACGCGTCGCTTCTGAAACAGGGTTTCCGGCTGGACAATCTTTCCGCGGAATTACGCACCTACTACGCCAAGCACCGCGACCCGCAGGCGGACAATACCCTCTACTACCGCAAAACGAAATACCTGGTGGACAAAGCCAAACAGAGCGACATCCTGCCGCGCTGGAGCACGATTGTCCGGCATCTGCGGCAGCTGACTCTTTGGTCGACAACCTACAAGTATTTGCGGATGATGTTTATCAAAGTAAGGCTCATCCGGTTTGAGCGCCAGTTTACTTTCGTCTGGCAGGAGAGGATTCTCCAGTACCGGCGCAACCGGATAAAGAAAAGATTCCACGCGGAGTTCAAAGGATTGGTGGAAGACAATCCTGATCTGGCGCAAAAATTCGTGTACGTGCCGCTGCATTTCCAGCCGGAGTGCGCGACCAATCCCCAGGGAAACATATTCAAGGACCAGATTTTGATGCTCGAGACGCTCTCTTACGCCCTGCCTCCGGGGTGGGTAATCTACGCCAAAGAAAATGAAATCCAATGGTCCTGGCCGCGCGGTTATCTCGGTCGCTATCCGGGATATTACCAAACGGTGGCGGCTAACAAAAATATTCGTTTGATCTCGCCTCGGATTTCCACCTTTACCCTTATGGAAAAAGCGCAGGCCGTCGCCACGGTTACGGGGACTGCCGGGTGGGAGGCGGTGATGCGCGGTACCCCGGCGCTTTTGTTCGGGCACACCTGGTACAACGGCGCCGAAGGGGTTTTCACCGTTTCCGGCGTGGCTGACTGCCGCTCCGTATTTGAAAAAATCGCCCGCGGCTATGCCATTGACCAGGGCAAAGTAGTTACTTTTTTGGGAGCGTTGCAACAAGTCGCGGTTGCCGGCTATCCGAGCAAACGGTACAAAGGGGACTCGGCGATTACCGAGTCGGAGAGCGCCCGCAACATCAGCGAAAAAATACTCCATATTTTGGGCCCACACGTCTCCTGACGTGCCCCTCTTTTTGTATGACTAAAAAAACGGCGGCGGAAGTTTACCATTTGTTCAGGGAACAGGCGGGCTCGCACGCGATTGCCGGCGAAGTAACGCTCGGCATGATCATAGCCAGTTGCGCCAATCGTCCCGTTCAAAATATTTTGGAGCTGGGGGCCGGTATCGGTACGCTCAGTTACGCGCTTTTGGAGCACACGGACGCGCACCTTGACCTTTATGAAGTGAATGATTTTTGCATCGAGGCTATCGGCAAAAACCTGCAGCCCTTCGCCGGCCGCTATACGCTCCTCACGGATTATAATTATTTGCCGCCGGCGCGAAATTACGATCTGGTGGTGATTGACGGCGGCAAGGGAAAAAAAGAGGGCGGCTTCCCGCGCCTGGTGGCGGCCTACCTCATGTCTTTGAGCGATGTCAAGACAGTCATCGTCGAAGGGCAGAGAAAGGTGCAGAAATACTGGGCGCTCAAAGCGCTGCACGAAGAATATATCTGCAAAATAAAAGTGCAAAAAGATCCGACGGGAGGCAAAAAAATCGGCGTCCGGATTGATTGCCGGAGGAGTCGCAACCGCTGGCTTAGGGATATTTACTTCTGGTACGCGCTCGCCAGGGTCTGTTAGCCCTTTTTGATTATTATTTATGGTTACCGTTTACACCACTGGAGTTTTCGACCTGCTGCACTCGGGGCATGTTGACACCTTGCGCCGGGCCCGGGCCATGGGCGATAAGCTGGTGGTCGGCATTCAGTCCGATGAGTCGGTGGCCAGACAGAAAGGAAAACGTCCGGTCATGTCCGCGGCCGAGCGGATGGACTTGTTGGGCTCGTTGCCGTTTGTGGACCGCTGCCTGAGCTACGACGACATTGACCAGCGGCCTTTGCTGCGGTCGCTCCAGCCGGGGGTGATGGTGCAGACCGAGGAATGGATTCAGCAGACCGACCGCTCGAAAATCATTGATTTTCTCAAAGAGAACAATATCCGCCTGGTTTTGTTGCCGATAAACAAGACGATCTCCTCGTCCGAGATCAAAAGGCGGGTGCTCGAAAACGAGACTTTTGCCCGCCACGATATCAGCCTGCTGCGCGACAGCCTGGCGGTATTGCCTCTGAATTCGCTGCTCCAGTACGAAAAATCCGACCCGTCCAAAGTGGCGGATCTGTGCGCGCGCATGACCCGGTCGGGTACTTTTTTCAACCCGATTTCGGTCGGAGTGAGGGGCGAAAGCCGGGTGGTGATAGACGGGGCCAACCGGTTCGCGGCGCTCTCTAGCCTCGGCGCCACCCGGGCCTTTGTCCACCTTATACCTTACGACGACCAGGCCAGCGTCAACCTCAAAAACAACGCGCATTTTTTGCCGGTCGAGCCGGAGCGCTTTCAAGAGCTGGCCGCGGCCGCGGGTTTGCGGCTGGCGCCGATCGGCGAGGCCGAAGCCTTGTCCCAGCTGGCCGCCCGGAAAATTCCGGCCTTGTGCATCATGAATCAGCGGTGTTGGACAGTGGCCGCTCCGGAATCGGAGGACCATGTCGGCGTCCTCAACCGGTTGGTGGGCAGCTATATCGGCCAAATAAAGATTTATCGTTTGAGCGAGTTTAGCCGCGACGATTCGGCGCAGCCGGTAAAAATAGTTTTTCGATCCTTTACCATCGACGAGGTGGAAGCCCTGGCGCGCCGGCGGCAGACGCTCGAGAGCGGTATTACCTGGCATTCGGTCCTCTCGTCCATGATCCGTTTTTACATGCCGCTCGCCGTGCTTACCGAGGCTTATACCGATAAGCAGGCCGAGGAGTGGCTGGCCGCGGAGATGGCGCGGAAAATCGAGCAAAATCGCATCAGATTTTATCCCTCGAACGTCTATATTTTTGACGAGTGGGAGTAAGGAAATGAACAGCCAATACCGTATGCAGAATTTTTTTCTGAACAAATGGTCGGCCATAAGAAATTCGTCCGCCGGCCTCCCGGAGGACGAAAAGAGCCTGTATGTACCCCCGGGGGCCAAACCGCTTACGCAGCGGCAGCTTAATTTGTATTATTATTTTATTTTTATTAAGGAAATAGCGCGGAAGCACCAGGTTAAAAAAAGTCTGGAAATCGGCTGCGGCCGGGGAACGATGTCGCTGTTCTTGGCCACGTACCTCGGGACGCAGACGACACTTCTCGACCAGGAGCCCGACGCTATCGCCCTGGCCAGGCAGGAATTTGTCCGCCACGGCGCGGCAGCCGAGTATCATGTGGCCGACGCGCTTGATACCGGCCTCCCGGCGGAGTCGTTTGACGCGGTCGTATCTATCGGCCTGGCCGAGCATATAGATAACGTGGAGAAGCTGTTGGCCGAAGAATACCGGCTTTTGAAACCGGGCGGGGTGATGATCTCGCTGAATATTCCGCGTAAATTTTCCGTTCAGTACCTCAACCGCGGCTACCGTTTCCTCAAGAAAGCGCTCGGCAAATACACCGACAAGGTCAACCGCGACTATTACCGCAACGCGCTTCAGGCGGCGGACTACGCCCGGATCGCCCGGCAGGTCGGCTTCGAGCGCGTCGAGATAACCCCTACGGCGCCTTATCCTATTTATACGCCCATGAGCCCCAAGAACGACCGCCGGATTGCGGCTCTGCGACGCGGCTTGTTAGCCGTCCGGAAACGGTTTTACTGTTTTCCGTACCGCGCCACCCGTCTGTTTGGCCAGGCCCATTTCTGCGTCGGAGTCAAAGGCCCAGGGCCAGAGCTACGTTGATTGTGAATAACCCCTATGCTTAAGCAACCAAGAAAAATTTGTTTCGTTATTACCTCCAATATTCATTACGGCCGGAGCAAAACCCTGCTCCAGGAGCTCCGGCGGCGTCCCGGCGTGGAGCTGCAAATTATTGTCGGCGCTTCGGCGATTTTGCCGACCTATGGCGACGTGCTCGCGGCCATGGCGGCCGATGGTTTTAAGCCCAATGCCAAAATCACCATGACCTTCGAGGGCGGAAGCCCGGTGGCCATGGCCAAAACTACCGGGGTGGGAATAACCGAGTTTGCCACCGCCTTTGAAAATCTGGAGCCGGACGTGGTCGTGGTCCGCGCCGACCGGTACGAAGTCCTGTCGGCGGCCGTCGCCTCTGCCTATCTTAATATCCCGGTGGCCCATATCGAGGGAGGGGACGTGAGCGGGACGATAGACGAGAGCGTGCGGCACGCGATTACCAAGCTGGCGCACATCCATTTTGCCACCAACGAGGTGTCGCGAAACCGGATTTTGCGCATGGGCGAGAGACCGGAGTACGTTTTCGACGTGGGCAGCCCGGAGCTCGAATACGTGGCCGAACACACCTATGACATTGCGCCGGACTTTATTACCACGATCGGGGTAGGCGAGGCTATAGACATCACCAAACGGTTTATTATCGTCATGCAGCACCCGGTTACCAGCGAGGTCGGCTCCAATCGGGAGCACGTCGAGGAAACCCTGGACGCCGTGCATTCGCTGCGCGTGCCGGCCATCTGGTTTTGGCCCAATGTTGACGCCGGCACCGACGAAGTGTCCAAGGGTATTCGGGTCTTTCGCGAGCGGCACAATCCCGAAAATATCCGTTTTATCAAGTATCTCTCCGCCGACGAGTTCGTCGCCCTTTTAAAGAGGGCCGCCTGCTTGGTAGGCAATTCTTCCGCCGGCATCAAAGAATGTTCGTTTTTGGGGACGCCGGTCGTGAATATCGGCACGAGGCAGCAGGGCCGGATACGCGCCGGCAACGTGGTTGACGCCGGTTACGATGCGGCCGCCATCCGCCAGGCAGTGCAACAGCAGTTGGCTCACGGCCCCTATGCCAGCAGCACGATTTACTACAAACCCGGAGCCTGCAGACGGATCGCCGATATCCTGGAATCGATTGATCTGTACACCCAAAAACGATTTTTTGACGGCGACCAGCCGGCCCAATAAGCGATCGCTATGAGGCTCATGATCGTAACCTACCACTATATTGATGATGAAGAGAGATACGCGACCGGCATTTTTCCGATTTCGCCCGGGCGGCTGGCCCGGCAAATCGAGCTTATCGCCGAGCGGTTTTCTTTTGTCTCCGAGGATGATCTCGTCGGCGCGATAGCGGGGACAAGCGCTCTGCCGGAAAATGCCTGTCTGCTGACTTTTGACGACGGCCTCAAATCGCAATTCCGGCACGCCGTGCCGCTATTGGAGGAGAGGGGCATACCGGCCGTCTTTTTCGTCTCGACCCGCCACCTGGAGGGGAGGGCCTGCACCGTGCATAAAATTCATTTTTTGCTTTCTCAGGTAGACGCCCCGGTGCTGCTCGCGGATTTGCGGGCGAGCTACGCGGCCGCGACCGGCGGCGTTTTTCCCGACGACAAGCTCGACCGGAAAGAAATTTTGAACTGGTACCGCTATGATCGCGAACCGGCGGCTGTTTTCAAGTATTTTCTCAATCATTTTGCCGCGGATAAATTGTCCGATGAACTGGTGGACAGCCTGTTTAGCCGGCATTATCCGGGCAGCGAGCAGCAGTTTTGCGACGAATTGTACCTGTCCCGGGAAGAACTCCTGGCCATAGACCGTTCGGCGCTCCTGGCCGTCGGTTTGCACGGCCATGAACACAAAAGCACCCTGGTGCTGTCGGAGACGGCGGTCGCGGAGGACCTGCGGCGCAATCGCGCCCTGCTCAAGGAGGCGGTCGGCATAAAGCAGGTGCGGGGAATGTCGTATCCTTTCGGATCGCTCAGCGAACGCGACTACCGGGACAAAATTTCCGCGACGGCCGCCGAGCTGGACTTGGTCTACGGCTGCGATACCGCCAAGCAGTTTAACACCGGCATTACCCAGCCGTTTTTGCTCCACCGGTTTAATCCGAACGATATCCCCGGCGGGCGGCACCCGGTAATCGCTTGGTAAACACCATCGTATGTACAAAGAAAAACGCGTCCTCGGCATCATTACCGCGCGCGGCGGGTCCAAGGGCATACCGCGCAAAAATATCAAGGACCTGGCCGGCCGGCCGCTCATTGCCCATACCATCGAGGCGGCCAAGCAGAGCGCTTATCTTACCCGCTGCGTTGTTTCGACCGACGACCCGGAGATAGCGGCCGTAGCGCGCTCCTGGGGCGCGGACGTGCCCTTTATGCGGCCGGCGGAGCTAGCCGGGGACCGGAGCACTTCGCTTGAAGTCGTGCGGCATGCCCTGGGCGAGCTCTGCCAGTCCGGGGACGCGTATGACTACGTCATGATTCTGCAACCCACTTCGCCCTTGCGTACGACCGCCGATATTGACGCGTGTATCGCTAAAATTGTCGACACCGGGGCCGATTCGGTCATGAGCATGATGGAACTCGTGGATTTTTCGCTCAAAAAGCTCAAGCGGCTGGAGGGCGACCTGATTTTGCCGTTGGCCGAAGAAGAGGGGAGCGCCTCAAGCCGGCGGCAAAGTCTGGTTCCGCTTTATAAGCGCAACGGCGCTATTTACCTGACCCGGGTTTCGCTGCTTGAGCAGGGCGATATGTTCGGCCAGGTTTCGCGGGCCCACCTTATGCCTCCGGAACGTTCCGTGGATATCAACGAACCGATAGATTTTCTTTTGGCCGAGTTTTATCTGCGGCACCAGTCTTCTTGACCCTATGAAAAAAATTTTTATTGTCGTTCCCGAGGCGCTTCTGATCCGCAACATTCTCCGCTCCGGCGTGTTGGATTCGCTCAAAAAGAAAGGGCGCCAGGTTGTGGTGTTCATCCTGTGCGACGCCATCCCGGATTATATCCGCGCCGAGTTTGCCGACGCCAACGTGGAGCTGGTGGCGGTTCCGGACGCGGCGGTCCCGATGGGTCCGGTCCACCGGCGGTTTATCCTCTTCACCCACTTTTTGAATCTTAACGACACCACCCGGGTATACTTCAACTACAGCCGGCACTACATCAACCGCGCCCGCTGGGCGCGGGCCATGTATCTCGCTTTCCTCAATATCTGCGGCCGGCTGCCCGGCTTGAAACCGCTGGTGCGGTGGGTGGAACAAGTTTTTTTTACCGAGAAAAATAAAACCATTGCCGGCTATTTCGAAGCTTACCGGCCGGACCTGGTATTCTCCACGTCCATCACCGCCAAGCTGGACAACGTGTTCTTGAAAGAGGCCAGGCGGCGGGGGGTGCCGACCATCTCCATGACCAAAAGCTGGGATAACGCCACCAAGATGTACTTTCGCTGCGTGCCGGACCACTTTATCGTCCAGGACGAGATCATCCGCTCCGAACTGGCGCGGCTGCAGCAATTTCCGCCAGAGAGGATTTACGTGGTCGGTTTTCCCCAGTTCGACTGGTACCGGCGCCCAGGGGTGATCAAGCCGCGCGAAGAGCATTTGCGCGGCAAAGGCCTGGATCCGGACCGGGCGGTGATATTTTTCGGGTCCCAGGGAATTTGGTTCAAACAGGATTACCAGGTGGCCGAACAAATTTACCAGTGGATTAAACGCGACGAGCTGGCCAAGCCGTGTCAGCTTATCGTCCGGCCCCATTTTTCTAACGTAAAAAATACGCCGCTCCAGAAGTTAAAGGGCCTGGAGCATGTCAGCTACGACGACAGTTACCACATCTCGGACGTTTTCGTGGACAACTGGGATCCGACCGCGGCCGAAAATACCGATTTCGCCAATACCCTGCGGCACAGCGACGTGGTCGTCAACATCCTGTCCACCATCGCGCTCGATGCCGCCTGTTTCGACCGGCCCACCATCAACGCTTTGTACGGCGGAGTGTACCAAAACGGCCGGGACGTAACGCACAAAATGGCCGAGGTGGTCCATTACCAGTGGGTATTCGCCACCGGGGCGACGCTGGTGGCCCGGTCGGCCGAAGAACTGCGGGAGGCGATCAACCAGTGCTTGCTCGACCCCCAAAGCAAACAGGCAGAGCGGAAGTTGCTTATCGACCGCCTGTGTTATAAAGTAGACGGCAAGTCGGCCGAGAGGATAGTGGAAGTAATCGAGACGGTCCTCGGGCAAAAGACCTGAGGGCGGGCATTAACCTTAAATTTTTGCTATGGCAGACGCCAAAGAAGTCCGGGAGTTTTTCGACCAGATCGCGCACCAGTGGGCCGAAAGGGCTTACGACAGCAAACAAGAGATGGCAAAATTTCCCAGTTCAAAAGTCAGGCACCACATTGCCGTGGACGAGATTAAAAAACGCCATCCCGGCGGCGCGGTTCTCGATATGGGCTGCGCGAGCGGCGAATTGGTGCTCGACCTTGCGGGTTTGGGCTATGAGGCCGAGGGTTTCGACATTTCGCCGGAAATGATCCGCCTGGCGCGGGAAAATTTCGATCGGAAAGCCAATTTGCCGGGCCGAGACTCAGCTGCGGTATTTACCGTCAGCGATTTCGCCGAGTACTCCGCCGACAAGCAGTTTGACGTTATCACCGCCATGGGGTTTTCCGAGTACTTGGCTTCGGACCGCCCCTTTTTCGCCAAGGCGAACCAGTTGTTGAAGAGCGGCGGCCATTTAATTGTAGATTTCCGCAACGAACTTTTTAATTTGTTTACCGGCAATGCTTACACGGTCGAGGCAGCCGAAAATCAGCGAACCGGCGAACTGGTGCGGGAGCTCGCGGAAGCTGACCGGTTTAGCCCCGTGGACCTCAACCAGGCGGGCGAATTGATACTGGGCTATCTGAAAACAGCCGCGGCCGAAGCCGACCGGATAGGAAAAGCCGGCCTGGAGCCGCGCGCCGCCAAGTACCAGCTTATCGCCACCCAGCTCAAGCTGCGCCAAAGTACCCCGGCGACAGTGGAAAGCCAGGCTAGGGAGTCGGGCTTGGATCTCGAGTACGTGGTTTACTACCACTGCCATCCTTTTGCGCCCAGGTACGAAAAGTTCTTTCCGGTTTTGTTCAATACTATGGGCATGGCCATGCAGCCGCTTGGGTATACCCGCCTGGGCGCGGGGATGTGTTCGTCCTTTTTGGCGGTTCTAAAGAAAGCCGATTAGCCTCCTTTTATTGTCCGCTCGCGCGGTTTTGTCCGTTTCCCGTCCTATGACTGCCCCCTACGAACACTGGAATACCAAATTTATCGCCGACAAATACCGCACCCCGCGGCCATGGTCCGCGCGCTTCAAGTCCGAAGTTTATTTCTTGGAAAAATTTTTTCGTCCCGGCATGCGCGTACTCGACGTGGGGTGCGCGAGCGGCGATTTGTATCACGGTTTGCGGGAGCGTTTCGGCGCGGTGGAATATACGGGCCTCGACGTTTCCGAGGGGTTGATTTCCCGGGCCCGCGAACTGGCGCCGGGGGTTGAATTCGTGAGTGGCGACATTTTTGCCGGAGTGGATTCCATTTTGCCGGGGACTTTCGACCTGGTGGTGGCCACCGGCGTTTTCCAGCACGAGCCGCGGTACGAAGAGCTGCTCTCCCTGATGCTCAAGTACGCCAAACCCGGCGGTCTGGCGCTGTTCGACATCAAGCTGTTCCACACGCATCCGACGCTAGGCGACATAGAAAAAAGCTACGGCGACCACGGCGACCACAGAGTTTATTATATTATCAATAAGTTCAGCGACGCGGTGCGGTTTATCCTCAACCAGCCACTGGTTGGCTCCGGCATTGAAGTTTACGGCTATTATTCCGGCGTTAACGACACGGTGCGCCTGCCGGCCACGGTGAAAGAAGAGGTGTGCAGCGCGCATGTTCTGGTCCGCCGGGGCGCGGGCGAGAGGGATAAACAGATCAGACTGGAGCTGAACTTGCCGGAAGAGTTTATTATGAATTTGCCTTAGCCTGGGCTGTCCGCCGATATAGACGGGATATCACGGTTAGAGGCCTGACCGATTACGTATGACGCCGCTCTTAACCTCGCTGCCTTTCGCCGTCTCGCCGGAATTGCGCTTGGTTTTGGCGGCGGCCGAACAGGCCGGCGACGCAATCAAAAAAATTTATCAGGGCGCATACGAAATCAGAGAGAAATCGGACAATCGCGGTCCGGTAACCGAGGCGGATATTCTGAGCAACGAAATTATTCAAGCGGCGTTGGCGCCGTCGGGTTTCGCGGTGTTATCCGAAGAGACCGACGATACCGCCGCCAGGCTCACGGCCGACAAGGTGTGGGTGATTGACCCGCTCGACGGCACGCAGGATTTCGTGAATCAGACGGGGGAATTTGCCGTGCAAATTGGTCTCGCGGTCGGGGGCCGGGCCAGTCTGGGCGTGGTGTATCAGCCTGCCGCGGAGCGCTGGTATATCGCCGAAAGGGGGCAGGGCGCTTACTGCGGGTCGGCGGCCGGCTGGCAGCGGGCCCGGGTCAGCTCGGTCTCTCGACTCGCTGCCGCGCGGGCGATAATGAGCAAAAGCCATCTGTCCGACCGAGAGCGCGATTTTTTGGAGTCTGTGCACATTAGCACGTATGACCAGTACGGCAGCTGCGGTCTGAAGGTGGCGGCGATCGGCACAGGGGACAAGGATATGTATCTGGCCACCGGGGGCAAAATCACCCAGTGGGATACCTGCGCCCCGTGCTGCTTTGTTACCGAGGCCGGCGGCCGGATGACCGATATGCGCGGCGCGGAGTTTGTTTACAACGGTAAAACTGTCCGGCATGAAGAGGGCGTGCTCGTAACGAACGGCCGGCTCCACGACTATGTAGTCCGGGCCTATCGGGAATTTTCCGGTTAAGAAGTATGCTGTTTATTCTTATTATCACGGGAGCGGTAGCTCTCGCCGGGCATGTGATACTCAACGCGCGGTACGTGCGCGCGGGCGCCGCGGGCGGCTGGAGCTCGACTTTCGTGCTGGGCGTGAGCAAGGTTTCGGCCGCGCTGCTCATGTTGGCCGTGTGGCTGGTTTTGTTATTCCAGGGCCGGGCGACGTTTCCGACTTCTTGGGCCTTCTGGGGAGCGTTTCTGGTAACAGTGGTTTTGAATATCATTTTTGAAATTATCCGTTTTCGCTCCTACGCCCTGGCGCCGATCGCCCTCACTTCGCCGTTTGGGGCGATATCGCCGGTACTCACCATTCTCCCGGCCTGGCTGTTTTTGCGCGAGCTGCCGTCGTTTTGGGGCGGACTCGGCATTGGGCTTATCACCGTGTCCATCTATGCCCTCCATACACAGAGCGGCTGGAACATCCGGAATTTTTTTGCCCCTTTTCGGGCCGTTTGGAAAGACCGGGGCACCCGGTATGCCTTCCTGTCTTCGCTGCCGCCGGCTATAACCATTGTCTTTGACAAAAAAGCCGTCGTGGCCTCCGACCCGATCACGTTTTCGCTTCTCGCGGTGGCAGCCATCGGCATTACCGCCTGGATAGTGGATTTTGCCTACCGCGGCCGGGAGCGGTTTTTTTCGTCGGTCAGACAGTGTGGCTGGGGGCGTTTTTTAAAAATCGGTTTTCTCTATCTGGTGGCCAATCTGGCCTTCAATATGGCCTTTCTGTTTGCTATCGTACCCTACGTCAGCGCTCTGCGGCGGACGGTAATTATTTTTGAAGTTTTATTCGCGTACTTTTTCCTCCAGGAAAAAACGGATATTGTTAAACGAGCCGCCGTCTCGATCGGGGTCGTCTTGGGTACGATCCTCATCGGCCTGGCGCGCTAGATATTTTTGTCTATGACGTACCGCATTCTCAACACCATCGGAGCGGAGTTTGATCCGGAGGGAAAAAAGCTGCTCGAGCGGACGGGCGAGGTAGATTATCGGGCGCTCACCCCGGCGGAGCTCGAGGGGGAGATCGGGAACTATGACGCCGCTCTCATTGGCTTGGGCCTGCATTTTAGCGCCAGCGTTTTAGCCCGGGCCCGCAAGCTGAAAGCCATCGCCACGGCCACTACCGGCCTCGACCACGTCGATCTTAAGGCGGCGGCCGAGAAAGGGATAGAGATTTTGAGCCTGCGCGGCGAAGAGGAGTTTTTGAATACTGTTACCGGCACGGCCGAGCTGGCCTTGGGGCTGATGCTCGACATTATGCGCGGCCTTACTCCGGCGGCCGAGTCGGTGAAGCGTTACGAGTGGGAGCGGGAACGCTTTCGCGGCCACAACGCATACGGCCGGACCCTGGGGATAGTCGGCTTGGGCCGGCTCGGCCGGATGATGGCGCGCTACGGCGCGGCGCTCGGCATGCGGGTGGTCGCCTGCGACCCCTATCTTAGCGCCGCGGATTTTTCCGCGCGCGGGGCCGAGCCGGCAGACCTGCCCGCCCTTTTGGCCCAGAGCGACGTCGTGTCCATCCATGTCCATTTGACAGCCGAGACTGAGCAGATGTTTAATGACGCCAGAGTGCGGCTCATGAAGCCGGGCAGCGTGCTCATAAATACTGCCCGGGGGGGCATAGTGGACGAGCCGGCCGTGCTCCGGGCGCTCGAGGCGGGCAGACTAGGGGGGTATGGCACCGACGTTTTGGCCGACGAGGTGAATTTCGCTCGAGAGGGGTTTGCGAGCCACCCTCTGGTAGAATACGCCAAGACCCATACCAACTGCCTTATCGTGCCGCACATCGGGGGAATGACTTTTGAATCGCGCGCGGCCACGGATGTGTTTATGGCGCGGAAGCTCGCGAGATGGCTGGAGGCGAATGTTTAACACTGGCGTACAAATTTTTTATTCATTTTATTTTGCCTATGACTGCCAGTACCAACCCAATCTGGGAACGCATCAAATCGCGCGTCTTCATCGTGGCCGAAATCGGGAAAAATTTTATTCAGACCGAGGCGGAACAACCGGTCGAGGTTTATCTGGAGAGGGCCAAGGAACTGGTGGCCGCGGCGCACGCGGCCGGGGCCGATGCCGTTAAGTTCCAGACCCATGAGGTGGAAGACGAGGTCCTGAATATCGAGTTTGACTCGCCGCATTTTAAGGGCAAGAACCGCTACGCCTGGGTCAAGCGCAACACCGAAGCCACGCCGATTGAAACTTTTTGGCGCCCCCTTAAAGCTTATTGTGATGAACTGGGGGTAGTCTTCTTTTCCACGCCCATGAGCCGGGGAGCGGCGCGCAAGCTCCAACAGCTCGGGCAGCCGGTTTGGAAAGTCGCTTCGAGCGATATTTTGGATTTTGTCCTTTTGGATTATCTCGCCTCGACCGGAAAACCGATTTTTCTCCCGACAGGGATGAGTACCTTGGAGGACGTGGATCGTTCAGTGGCGTTTTTGAGGGAGAAAAAGGCCATGTTTGTTCTCATGCACGCGATTTCGACCTATCCATATCCGCCGGAACAGTCAAATTTGCGTACTATTTACGCGCTTCGTTCCCGCTATCCGGACGTTCCGGTAGGATTTTCGCAAAATTCTCCTTGGGTCGAGCCGGCCATTGCGGCTGCGGCCATGGGTATTTCACTTTTGGAGCAACACTTTACGCTTGACCGTAATTTATTCGGGCCGGATCACAAAGTGTCTATGGTACCCGAAGAGATGAGCCGGATGATCATCGGTATCCGGGAACTTGAATCCCATCCGGAAAAACGGGACGAGATTCTGGCTGCTGCCGGGCCATATTTAGGCACCGAAGAGAAAATACTACAAGAAAGCGAGCAGGCGTTTCGTCCGCTGTTCCGCAAGTCGCTCATGGCCGGAGCGGATATTCCGGCCGGCACGGTTATCACCGCCGATCTGCTTTACGCCATGCGGCCGCAACAGTTTGCCGGCGGGCTGCCGTCGGAGGAGTATCCCAATGTCTTGGGAAAGACGGCAAAAATTGATCTAAAAAAATTTGACCCGGTTACTTGGGAAGTATTGGCTTAGGTCAACTGGCAACAAACAACCCCGGAAATTACCGGGGTTGTTTGTTTTCCTCTGGTCCGCTTCAGGGAGCGTAACAAAGGAGAGGGGGAGAATCAGGGCGGGGCCTGGTCTAAGCCTGGCGCAGGACGCCAAAGATCAGGATGACGGCTATACCGGCCATAACCAGACCCAGACCGACCAGGCGATACCAGTTGAGCTGCCGTTCACGGCGCACCAGATAGCCCCAGAGGCTGGTTATGACGATGGACAGTCGCTTTACTGCGATCACGTAGGGCACTGCCATAAAGGTCAGTGCGACCATGTGCGCCACGACCTCGAGGCCATGGACCAGTCCGCCGCCGAGCAGCCACCAGGGACGCGCCTTTGCCTTGTCTCGCGTCCGGCCGGCACCGATTCTGAACTGGCCGAAACCGAGCAGGGCCGCAATGATGGCTACTACAAGGAGCTTGTCGATCAGCAGGTAGGTGGCAAGGCTGCCGGCCGTTTCGAGACACAGCCGGTCCAAATTGGCCGTCACCGAGTAGATCACGGCCACTCCGAGCTTGGCCAGGACTCCCGGCTGCCGCATCATCTCGACGAACGGCGACCAGAAGTTGTAGGGCCGTCCGGTTGCCGGGTTGACTCCCGGATGCTGGGTGGCGTAGATGCCGAGACCGACCATGACAACGCCCACCCAGCCGAGCGGAGTTACGATATCGTCGGTCATGAACGGCGTCGTGAAGACCAAAAAGACCGTGGTAAGCGCCAGAATCGGCTGGGTCTGCGAGACCGGACCAAGGGCGAGCGCCCGCATGTAGAGCCAGAGCGCCGCGGTCAGCAGGCCGGCGTGCAGGGTGACGTAGAACCAGAAGCCGGCGTCCGGGCTGATGAACCCGAAGTGCAATAGCCCGGCGCCGATGATCGGCAGCAGCGCTCCAAGCGTGGAAAGCAGAGCCTTGTACAGGCCCGGCAGCGGTTTTACCTCGGGACGCGAAAAGACGATGTCGTGGCTGCCGGCCGAGATGGCCGCCAGAAGGGCGTAAATAATCCCCACGGTTCGATCCTCCGTTGTTGGTGTAAAGAGCCCTGTTGACCTCCATCATAAGATGAAAGCCATCAGGGATCGGCGGGGGCGGGGGGGCCAGCAGGTCGGCGAACTCGCGCCGGCCGATGGCCTGGGGGACGCGGCCCTTGTTGCCGGTCCAGTCGTCGAGGCGCCGGGCCGTGGCCGTGGCCGCGACGGGGTCGTTGTAGTACCCGCGCTCGAGGCGCGCGAGCATGAGGAGCGCGGTGCAGGTGACGTCGCCCTGCTTGTCCGCTTCCGACCGCTCGACGATCGCCCGGAGAGTCGCGAGAGCCATCGCGTAGTCGCCGACTTCGACGAGCCTGATGGCCGCGACCAGGCGCAGCCAGTGGGCCCAGAAGGTGGCCTGGCCGTACTCCATCTCCGCGAGATGGTCGAGGGCGTGATCCCGAACCTCGTACACGGTGTTGGCGGCGCTGCCCGCCCACACGCGCGCATGGATGGCGTGCAGGTAGACGTTGACTAGCCAGGCGTGTCCTGCCAGAACGCGGTTGGCGACGCGGTACGCGTCCTCGAGATCCTCGACCGCCTTGGCGATGTCCTCGTCCTTGACGAGCGCGTCGTTGCAGCGCTCGACCGCGGCGAGGAACCACGAGATGACCGTGCTCTTCGTGTCGCCGAGACGCTCGAACGCCTCAGCGGCCACCGTCTGGTACTGGGCTGCCAGCCTGAACTTGCCGATGTCCCGGCAGAAGACGCCGAGACCGTAGTTGACCATGGCCGTGAGCCAGTTGCGGTGCGTTCCTTCCGGCAGCCGCTCCACCTCGGCCACCACGAGGGCGGCGAACTGGAGCACGTCCTCGGTCTTGGCCTCGGGCACCCGCCGTCGGCCGTTGAGGGCGTTGTGCAGTACGAGGCATCGAGCCTCGGGCCCGAACGCTGCCTGGTCCAGTAGTTCCTCGCAGAACTGCTGGAACCCAGCGAAGTCGCGCCGGCTGAAGTACTGCCGCTCGACCTCGGCCAGCGCGGCTGCGCTGGCCCAGTCGAGCGGTTGGGTCGTGTCGTCCTGCAGGAGGGCGACGAGTGCATGCCTTTCCAAGATGTTCTCCTCGGTCAGCCGGAAGCGATGCCGCTAAAATGCTTCCGTGATCTGTGTTTGCCCAGTCCGCGTGAGCGGCTGGCAGGGTAAGAGCGGCACCCCTGGTGCTGACCTAGGAGGGTTGTCAAAGAGCCCGGCAGTATAGCATATTGTTACTGTTCTGTCAAGGTTTTTGGCTAAATTTGGCTAATTATTGGTTTTTCCTTTTTGTCCCGCCTAGCAGCGGATTTCACTTGAACCCTGCTCTTAAATAGTGTACACTACGCCTACTTCAATTCTCATGTTTTTGGCTATGAATATCCTCTACGTCGGAGGCGGATTTGTCGGGGCCTGTTCGGCGGCCGTATCGGCCGACTCAGGGCACCGGACCCTGGTCTATGATATTGACAGCGAAAAGGTCAGGAAACTTTCCACCGACGACCGCGACACCATCCAGTCGTGTCTGCACGAAGAGGGTCTGGCCGAGCTTCTCATCCGCAACCGCGCCCGTTTGACGTTTACGGCCCAGCTCGACGACGTAACGCCGTTTCTCGAGGATGTGGACGCGATATTTATGTGCCTGCCCACGCCCGAAAAAGAGGGCGCCGAGGGCGAGGCCGATTTGTCTTATTACAAAGCCGCGGTGGCTGATCTCGGCCGATTTCTCGCCCGACGCAACGGCGGTGCCCAGTCGCGCCGGCTGGTGGTGGTGAACAAGAGCACGGTCCCTATCCGCATGATTGATCACACCAAGGAATTGTTTGCCGAGCAGGGGATAAAAAACTTCGGCATTGTTTCGAACCCGGAATTTTTAGTGGAAGGCAAAGCGATTGAGGACTCTATCCATCCGGACCGGGTCGTCGTCGGAGCGGCGGCCGAAGAAGATTTTGCCATCATGCGCGAGGTCTACCGCCGGTTTTACGACTCCACGAACGTCAAGTATATCGAGGTCAATCCGTACGAGGCGGCGTGCGGCAAGCTTTTGGCCAACTATCTGCTCTTCAACCGCGTGGTAACGACTTTCGACGTCGTCGGCCGCACCTGCGAGTATTTCCCCAACGTCGCTTACGAGGCGGTGCGCAAAATCCTCACCGCCGATCCGCGCATCGGCACCTGGGGGCTCTACGACAGCCTGTACGCCGGCGGCAGCTGCTTTATCAAAGACGCCGCCTCGCTGGCTCACCAGCTGGAGCAGTCCGGGACGCACGCCCATCTCATTCGCGGCATTCTTGAGGCCAATGTCTTTCAGCGCGACCATTTTTTCGGTCGGGCCGAGACCGAGGCCAATTTTTCCTGGGCCGACAAAACAGTGGGGGTTATCGGTCTGGCGTTTAAACAGGATACCAACGACATCCGCAATTCCGGCGCGATCGCCATTATCCAGCAGCTCATCGGCGCCGGCGCGGCCGCGGTAAAGGTGTACGACCCGGCCGCCATGGGCGAGGCGAAAAAATACTTTGCTCCGGAGAAGAACGAACTCTACGCCCGCATTCAGTACCTAAGCGACGAGCGGTCCGCCCTCGCCGGCACCGAGGCGGTTATCGTCTGTACCGACTGGCCCCAGTTTAAAACACTCGGGGCAACGATCGCCGAGACAGTCCGCCCGCCGTATTTAATTATGGACGGCCGCCGTTTGTTGTCCAGCCAGTTTGGCGATCTGGCCCGGGCCGGCTACGATATCCTCTCCGTCGGTTCGCCGTATCAGCCGGGGGTGCGCTTCGCGACCGCGCCGGCGGCACAGGCCGCGGCAAAAATTTAAAAAATTCCGTTATGCTTACATTTGAACAATTAAATAACCGGGAAGCGAAAATTGCCGTGGTCGGACTCGGTTACGTCGGCCTGCCGCTGGCCGTGCTTTTGGCCAAAAAATTTGCGGTTATCGGCTTTGACATTGACCAGCGCAAAATCGCCGAACTTAAATCCGGCCTTGACCGCACCGGCGAAGTCGGCACCGAGGGAATCAGGGCGTCCGAGATGACTTTCTCGGACGATCCGGCAGTTCTGCGCGAAGCGCGGTTTTTGATTCTGGCCATCCCCACGCCGATAGACGAAAACAAGCGGCCGGATCTGAAACTGCTCGAACGGGCGAGCGCGATGATCGGAAAGCACTTGCAGAAAGATTCGGTCGTGGTTTACGAATCCACGGTGTATCCGGGCGTAACCGAAGATATCTGCCTGCCGATAATCGAGCGAGAATCAGGGCTTAAAGGCGGGGTAGATTTCAAGGTGGCGTACTCGCCGGAGCGGGTCAATCCGGGAGACAAGGAACACCGGATTGAAAATGTCGTCAAGATTGTTTCGGGCATGGACACGGAAACTCTCGATTTGGTGGACCGCGTTTACGGCTCCATTACGAGCGCCGGCACCTACCGCGCCGCTTCCATCCGCGTGGCCGAGGCGGCCAAGGCCATCGAAAATGTCCAGCGCGATCTGAACGTCGCCCTGGTGAACGAACTGGCCGTCATCTTTGAACTTTTGGGGCTGTCCGTTTACGATGTGTTGGAGGCGGCCGGCACGAAGTGGAATTTTTTGAAGTTCAAGCCGGGCTTGGTCGGCGGCCATTGCATCGGCGTGGACCCGTATTATCTTACTTTCAAAGCCGAAAGCCTGGGTTACCAGCCCGAGGTCATATTGGCCGGCCGGCGCATCAACGACTCCATGGGCCGCTATGTGGCCGAGCGCACCGTCAAGCGCATGGCGCGACTGAACAAAGTGGCGAGCCATTCGCGCGTGGCTATTCTCGGCTTCACCTTCAAGGAAAATATTCCCGACGTGCGCAATACCCGGGTGATAGATATTTACCGCGAATTGCAGGCCTACGGCCTTGAGCCTATTGTTTACGACCCTCACGCTTCGGCCGAGGCGGTGCGGGAGGAATACGGCATCGAACTGGCCGCCTGGGAAGATATTAAACAGGTGGACACCTTGATTATCGCGGTGGCGCATGATACATTTTGCCGTCTGCGGAGCGACGAGTACCGCGCGCTTATGAACACCGACCGGCTGCTTATCGTGGACGTCAAGCGCATTCTGCGCGCGAGCGAGGTGGCGGCTCTCGGCATTGATTACCTGACTCTTTAAGCGGATATATGGCTACTTACCTTATTACCGGGGGCGCCGGCTTTATCGGCACCAATTTGGTCAAGATGCTCCTCTCGGAAGGCCATGCCGTGCGCGTAGTCGACAACTACGCGGCCGGCAAAAAACCGGAGCGGATACTGGCGGGCGCCGAGTACATCGAGGGCGATGTCCGGAACTACGCCGGTATACTCGCGGCCAGCCGCGGCGTGGACGGTATCTTCCATCTGGCCGCCGTGCCGCGCGTAACTTATTCTGTCGAGCATCCGGCCGAGGCGCACGACAACAATGTCAACGGCACGCTCAACGTGCTCTTGTGCGCGCGCGATGCCGGCGTAAAACGGGTAGTGTTTTCGTCCTCCTCGGCCGTCTGGGGAGACCAGCCGAGCTATCCGGTGCCCGAGGCCGCGGTACCCCGCCCCCTAAGCCCTTACGGTTTGCAAAAGCTGGTCGGCGAACATTATTGCCGACTGTTCGCCGATCTTTACGGACTCGAAACGGTGGTATTGCGCTATTTCAATATTTACGGCTCTTACATGGATCCGGAAGGCGCCTACGCTCTCGTGATAGGCAAGTTTTTAAAACAAAAACGCGAGGGAATTCCCCTCACGATTTGCGGCGACGGCGAATATTACCGCGATTATACCCATGTGAGCGACGCGGCGCGGTCGAACGTTCTGGCCATGCTTAGCCCGCGCGTGGGACGCGGCGAAGTAATAGAGATCGGATGCGGCGCTCCGCATTCCACCAACCAGGTCGCCGGTCTGGTCGGGGGGCCCAGCAACCATATTGAACCGCGTCCCGGCGATATGCGCTACGCCATGGCGGATGTGGCCAAAGCGAAACAGCTTTTGAACTGGGAGCCAAAAATCGATCTCGCGACCGGCATCAGCCTGCTCAAAGCAGAGTGGGGGGTCGAATAGGGAAGTGCCTCTTACTGGCCCATCATCCGGAGGACCACGTTTACGGTGCGCAAAAGAATGGACAGATCCAGAACCACGGATCTGTTTTTTATGTAATAGAGATCGTACTGGAGTTTTTGCAGCGTGGTGTCGAGCGTGTCGGTGTAGTGCTGGTGAATGGCGGCCCAGCCGGTGATGCCCGGTTTCACGACGTGGCGCAGGGGATAATACGGCATCCGCGCCTCGAGCTTGGCTACTATTTCCGGCCGCTCCGGCCTGGGGCCGATAAGCGTAATGTCGCCCGCGAGCAGGTTCCAGGCCTGGGGCAGCTCGTCGAGCCGCGTTTTGCGCAGGAGTTTGCCGAACGGGGTGATCCGTTTGTCGTCTTTCTGGGCGAACTGGGCCTCGCCCTGTTCGGCGCTGCCGTCGGCCGAAAGAGCGTACATCGTGCGGAATTTGTGCAGCGTAAACAAAGCGCCGTAGCGGCCGACGCGGCGCTGCGAAAAAAATACCGGCCCGCGCGAGCTGAGTTTGGTGCCAAGCGCGATAAGAGGAAACAGAACGATGAGTATCGCGCCCATGGCGGCTCCGGCCAGGTAATCGAGAGCGCGGCGCAGCTTTTGGTAAAGCGGATCGTCGACGGTCGCGATATTGCTCAAAAACCAGGCTTCGGAAAAAGTCGTCGGCGGCACCCGGCCGGTAACGAGCTCGTAAAACGAGGGTACGTCGGTGATTTTCACCGGCCAGAACAGAAGTTCGTACAGTTCGCGGATGGTCTCCTCGTTGTTTTTGAGGTAGGGCGCGGTAACAATCAGGTTGGCCCTGTGGGTGCTAATCGCCGGCCGCAGAGCTTGCAGGCTGCGGTAAATGGTCGCGGACGCGTGTTCGGAGGGCATTTTTTTGTCCGGATCGAGTACCGCGACTACTTTGTAGCCCCGCTCGGGATAGCGGTCGAGAATGCCGACGAGTTCCTCGGCCTCGGCGTCAAATCCGAGCATGATAACTCGGGTGTGAAGTTTCGACCGGGCAATGTACGTGGTGAAGACCAGCCGCCACAGTCCGCAGAGAGCATAGGCTATAACCGTGGTCAGAAGCAGGATAGTTTTCGGCGTCAGCGCCGGCGGCAGGAGGTAAAGAATAAGGATGCTGAGGCCAAACGAGATAGCGCCCGCTTCGGCGAGACGGCGGTACTGGGTGGCGCCCCGGAGAGCCGACAAATCGTAGAGCCCGGTAATAAAATTGACTACGGTCCAGAGAAAAAACAGGCCGCCGAAAAGCCAGGCGTGGACGATAAAATCCGCGGCGGCCGGCAGCTCCAGGTATCGCACCGTGAGCGCGAGCCACAAGCTAAACAGGCAGCAAACTAGGTCGCCGCCCAAAAGGATGAGCTGTTTGAATCTGTACATACCCTTCACCGTTGTCGGCTCTTTCGGGCCTATGGTATACTCTCCTTAATTTGGAGAATATAAGGACTGGTAGTGAGTTATTAGCAATTCTACCCTAAGTTGAGCCGAAACATAGACTGATTTTTACGGCACCAAAACTCGCTCTTATAGGCTAGGACATTGGGGCCGTAAAAATCAATCTATGTTTGAGGCGAAAAGGGGGAAACCCGCTATGAGTTCATAAATCGTTTAAGTTATATCACAATGAAAACAAAAAAACAAGTCAACCAAGCCTCGATTAGAGTCCGGGCGGTAGGCCTACTCGCTGTCCTGAGCTTGGTTTCTTCTGTGCTGCCGCGGGGGGTTTTGGCTAAGACTAGCAATGATCCGTACGCCTATCAGTGGGGTTACGAGGACACGGGCGTGTATCGCGCCTGGGACAAAACCACTGGCTCGCGCGATGTGGTCGTGGCCATAATTGACAACGGTTTTGACCATTTTCACCCGGATTTGCGGGACAATGTTTGGCAAAACGAAAAAGAAATACCGGACAACCGGATCGACGACGACAAAAACGGCTATATAGACGATGTTTACGGCTGGAATTTTATGGTCGAAGACGCCAATCGCGACGGCGTGGTAGACCGGGGGGAGCGGCAGGGGACGAATGATCCGCGGCCGGATTTAAGCCAAGTTTCGAGCGAGGACAAAGCTACCGGAGTCGTCCATCACGGCACGTTCGTGGCCGGGCTTATCGGGGCTACGGGCGGCAACCAGCGCGACGGGGTCGGGCTCAACTGGCAGGTTAAGCTCATGAATCTAAAGGTTATCGGCGCCAACGGCGTCGGCGACGTGGCGCCGCTCGCGCCGGCGATACGCTACGCGGTTGATAACGGCGCCCATATTATCAATATCAGCATGGTCGGCAGCGAGGACGAGTCGGTCCGCCAGGCGGCGCTGTACGCCTACGCCCGCGGCATCGTTCTGGTCGCGGCGGCCGGCAACAATTATTTCAATCTGAATACTAATCCTTCTTACCCGATTTGTATCGACGCGCAGCAGCCGCAAGAAGTGCTCATCGGCGTCAGCGCTATCGGCCGCGACCATCGCCTGGCGCAATTCTCCAACACCGGTTCGAGCTGCATTGATATTACCGCGCCCGGCGTCGCGATTAATTCCGCGGTCGGCTACGCGCCGGAATACGGTTTTGCCGAAAGCTACGGCCGCCTCTGGCAGGGTACGTCGTTTGCCGCTCCGTTTGTGAGCGGCGCCGCGGCGCTGATCAAAAGCCTGCAGCCGTCTTGGCGGGCGCCCGAGATTTACGAGGCCATTTTACAGACGGTCCACCGGACGCCGCCGACCGATGTGGCGGCGTACGAAAATTTATACGGCGCCGGCCGGCTTCAGATAGACAAAGCCGTGCAATACGCGCTCGATAGGGCAGTCTCTCCGGCCGCGCCGGCAGAACCGCCGCCCATAGCGATTCTGCCGGTACCGAACGCAGAACAGCCGGCCGCGCCGGCCCCGGCCAAGGACAAGCGTCGTCTGAGCGCTTACAATCCGGCTACCGGCGAGTTTGCGGAAGCGTATCTCGGCAGTGATAAGCGGGCCTCTTTGGAGCGGCCGGAAACGGCCGGCGCCGAGACGGCTGCCCAGGGTAAAAACGACCCGGGCGAAGACATTTTTGTTGTCGCCCGCAAAAAAACCGGCGCGACTTACGAACTGTCGGTTTACAACCGCAAGTGGTGGCGCGAGAGCCGTTTTGAACTCAATCTCGCCGGTCCGGTAGTGCTGGCGGTCGGCGATGCCACCGGCGACGCGGCGCCGGAAATAATCGTCGGCCCGCGGGGCGCGAGCCGGGAGGTTTTCCGGATTTTTTCGCTCTCGGGCCAGGAACTCGCGGCGGTCAAACATACTGCCGCGCACGAAGGCGTGGGGCTCACAGTGTCCGGACAAGAGGTGAGCGCCGTTTTTTGGGACCAGGGCGAACTGCGGCTGCATCGCTACCAGGGCGGCGCGCTCGCCGGTTCTTTCGCGCTTCAGGATCTTGGCCGCCGGGCAGAAGTGGCGCTGGCCAATCTGGACAAGGATTCCGAACTGGAATATGTTTTTGGTTCTGGCCCAAAGGTAACGCCGATCGTGGCTGAGTACGAGCGCGACGGATCGTTCCGCCTGTCATTTTCAGTGCCGGGCGGGAACGGTTCCGGCGTGTCCGTTATGGCCTTTGATTACCTGGATGACGCCCGGGACGAGATTATCGCCTATCCCAATTCCGGTCCAGCGGTCGTCGGCGCCTGGAAGGCAAACGGCAAACGCGCGGCCGAGTGGTCGTTCTTCGCCGGACGAAAGCTCGATCGGTTTAATGTTTTGCGGTATAATAGCTGATAGTGAACCCATAGCGAGTCCCCCCCTCGCCGAAACATAGACTGATTTTTACGGCCCCAAAACTCGCTCTTACAGGCTCAGACATTGGTGCCGCGAAAATCAGTCTATGTTTCGGCTCAAGTTAGAGAATAGAATTGCTAATAACTCGCTACCAGTTCATTGACCGGGCCAAGCGCCGGCCGCCTTGGCCGGGCACAGTGTCCGCCTTAATTCCAGCTTATTTTTGGCCCCGCTCTTTTGCCGGCCGCCTATGATTACAGGAACCCCCATCTTCGAGAAAAAAAACGTCCTCATTACCGGCGGCGCCGGGTTTATCGGCTCGCATCTTTCGGAGCGTCTGCTGCGCGAGGCCAAGGTTATCTGCCTGGATGATTTTTCCAATTCCAATATTGTCAATATCCAGCATCTGTTGCAGTACCCTGACTTCGAGTTTATCAAGTACGACGTCAACCAGCCGATTGATTTGGACCAGTTTCCGGAACTCGACAAATTTCGGGTGAAATTTCAGGGTATTCAGGAGATATACCATCTGGCCTGTCCGACCAGTCCCAAAAACTTCGAGAATCTCAAGGTCCATTCGTTGTGGGCCAACTCCCGGGCCATACTCTCTACCCTGGATTTGGCGGTCAAGTACAAGGCCAAGTATTTATTCGCCTCGAGTTCGGTCGTCTACGGCGAAGCCACGGAAGAGCGGAATTTTTTTACCGAAACCGATGAAGGGCGCGTCAACCACCTGTCGCCGCGCGGCTGCTACGACGAGGGCAAACGGTTCGCCGAAACCTGCGTGGAGACTTACCGCCAGGTTTATAAAATTGACGCCAAAATCGCCCGGGTTTTCACCACCTACGGCCCGCGCATGAAAATTCGCGACGGTCTTTTGATTCCGGATTTTATCTTGAACGCCCTCGAAGGGCGGGATTTGGTGATTTACGGCGACGAGAAGCTCGAGCAATCGCTCTGTTACGTTACGGATGTCATCGACGGCTTAGCGCGGTTGATGACGACCGGACCGGAGGTTTCTCTGGTCAATCTGGGTTCGGACGAGGTTCTGAAGATGGTTGATGTCGCCCGCATGATAGTGGATCTGACGCGCTCCAGTTCGCGCGTCGTCTTCGAGGCGCCGCTCGTGTTTTTGACCCGCAAAGGGTCTCCGGACTTGCGGCGCGCCAGAGAGCAGCTGGGCTGGCTGCCGCTGGTGCGCCTGGCCGACGGCATCCAGCGGACCATTGATTATACGGTGGCCAACAAAGAAGCGCTCACCTAGCCGTTTGGCCTCTTTTGGTCCGGCCGGATTTTCCGATTTTGCTTTCGCTATGTTTATCGTCCTGGTTCCGGCTTACAACGAGTCCCGCCAGATTGCCGCGGTAGTCAAAGGTCTCTCTCCTTACGCGGACGAGGTCGTGGTGATCGATGACGGCTCGCGCGACGAAACTGCCCGCTTGGCCAGCGAGGCCGGAGCGACGGTGATTGTCCACAGTCTCAATCGCGGGCAAGGAGCCGCGCTTGAAACCGGACAGGCCTACGCGCGCCGGCGCGGGGCAGACGCGGTGGTGCATTTTGACGGCGACGGCCAGTTCGATCCGGCGCAAATTCCGCTGGCCAGGCAGGCTCTGGGAAAATCCGGCGCGGACATCCTTTTCGGCTCGCGTTTTCTCGATGCCGCTTCGCGGATTCCGCCGCTAAAGCGGTTTTTTTTATTGCCGGCCGCGCGGGTAGTGGACCGTTTTTTCGGCACGGTTACCTTGTCTGACGCGCACAACGGCTTCCGCCTGCTCAATCGGCGGGCGCTGCAAAAAATCGTCATTACCCAGGATCGGATGGCGCACGCCACCGAAATACCGGCGCTCGCCAAACGCTATGGCCTTAAATTTGCCGAGTATCCGGTAACGGTTACCTACCACCGGTATGGACAGGGGATAGGCGGAGGGGTTAAAATTGTTGAAGACCTGATTGTCGGGAGGTTCGTGGAGTAGGCCTGTCTTTTGTGTCCGCGCTGGGTATCGTTATTGCGCCCTGTCCGCTTCCGTCTTGTCCACTTGGTAAATGATTTATTTTAGCTATGGTACTTCTGTTTCAAATATTATTTCTGGTTTTCGTCCTGTTTGCTCTCCTCACGGTAACGCGCCGCAAGCGGGATGGGCTCCTGGGGCCCAAAGGCATGTGGTTCTGGATTGTTTTTTGGCTGGCCGCGGCCGTGGTCGTGATGCTGCCGAACAGCACCCAGGTGATTGCCGGGTACCTGGGCATCGGCCGCGGCGCCGACTTGGTGCTGTACGTGTCTTTGACAGTCATTTTCTTTCTTTTGTTCAAACTGCACGTAAAGATTGAAGCGGTCAGCCGGGACATTACGCGCGTGGTGCGCCAGGCGGCGCTCGACGAAGTTAAACATTAACTGGCTATGACCCGGCCTAAACTGCGGGAAAGTACCGGCGTGGCGCTCGCCCTTCTAAGCGCGGCGCTGTGGGGATTGTATCCGGTGGCGGTGCATTCGGGCTCGGCGAACATCCCGCCCTTGACTTTTGCGGCCTCCATTACGATTATAGCCGCGCTCGGGGCGCTGGCGTATGCCCTGGCCACGGGGCGGGCAGGCGAGCTCTTGCGGGTCCGGGCCTACCCGGCCCTGCTCATGATTACGCTTTGCATCGTGATCATTCCCAACAGCCTTTTTTTTATCGGCGCGCGGCAAACGTCGGGGGTCAACGCCTCTTTCTTGCTGCTCTCAGAAATTATTTTTACGGTTCTGTTTACGCCGTTTATCGGCGAAAAGACGACGCGCGACAAATTGCTGGGGGCCGGCGGCGTGTTTTTTGGGGCGTTATTTTTGCTCGAGAGCGGCACCTGGTCTTTTCAGGGAGGGGATTGGCTGGTGATTTTGAGTACGGCTCTTTTTCCCCTGGGTAATTTTTACGGCAAAAAGGCCCTCAACCTGGTCTCGCCCGCCGCAATTTTGGTATTCCGTTTTATTGTCGGCGGCTTGGTTTTGAGCGTTCTCGCCCTGGTTTTGGAGCGTAACGCCGACCCGGTCGCTCTGGCGCGCAATTACTGGCCGTTTTTGGTCGTGAGCGGGCTGGTTCTTTTGACCGTGGGCAAAATTATCTGGTATGAAGCGCTCCGGAGACTGGATATTTCGAAGACCGTTTCTTTGGGGATGACGTTTCCGCTTTTTAGCCTGGCCGCCCTGGTTGGCTTTTATCGCGAACCAGTATCGCCCCTGCAGTGGGCCGGAATCGTGGTTATGGGCGTGGGCGTTTATTTTTCGGTGCGCCGTCCTTCGGTTGACCCCGGCCTCACGCGCTACGCCGCGCCCGGCCGGGCTTCTTTGGATTCCTAACCTCCTCGGCTGCCGGCAGTTCTCTGCGGGCGGCGCCGGACGGCTATTCACTTCTATGAATATCGCGCATATTGTCTGCCGCTACCCGCCGTATTACGGCGGCATGGGCAATGTCGTCATGCAGACG
>Ga0076004_112_pt1 | contig 31599 bp, 26 predicted proteins | sample RifGroA2_FD_68067 | JGI IMG/M metagenome (GOLD analysis project Ga0076004, IMG submission 68067) | Parcubacteria (Magasanikbacteria) bacterium GW2011_GWA2_56_11
TTGCAGGTGCGCGAGGCGCGCGGCGTAGTCGATCTTCTCGGGCTGGTTGAAGCGATACGCCCGGTTCGCATCAACCACGTTGCTCTTCATCCCGGGGGGGCGGGATGCGCCGTCCGTGCTTGTCGAAGAGGAGTGGGATGACGTCCTCGAACCGGACCGCCTTGCGGCCGGCGAGAAGCGCGTCAACATTCTCGCGACCGCCGAGCCGGTTCACGAGCGCCAACACCATCCCGGCGTCGAGGCCGGCGATGGTATCCAAAGGATCTGGCATGTTCATCTCCCTTCAGGCGATCCGAGGGGATGGCCCGAAAAGCATTGTACCCCTATCCCCGGGGTCGGAGGTCCCTCTCCGGATGAGAGGAGATTTTGCCCTATTGTTAAAGCAATAGAAGCCAAAACTCCTCTCATCATTGTCTTATTTTAGCTAGAATTGTGTAAAGAACGAATAGCCAACCATAGTATAATCTAGCATTTTTGTCAAAACTGTACCCCAGTGTGTAATCGCACCCTGCTCAACTTTGATACGATGTTCCACGCGATAACATCTTTTTCCCGAGCAGTTCGACCACCAGTTTCCCAGAGTTTTATTGTACGACATTATATACTATTAATTCTTAGTCTTTTTTATCTATAATATAATAAAACAGCCAAGGTGGTAGCCTGGCCATTCTTTAATCGTACTTATAGTACCCGCTACGCGCGGCCAAATAATAAACGGGATCGGTCCACTTTCCTATTCCTACCCGACCAAATAATGTCATACCCATGCCCATTGGTTCCACATGGAACTAAAGAGCTCCGTGAAATCGGTAAACCTTTAATCAAGCCGACTAACGATTGCCAAACAAGCAAGCCACATTTTACCCCCGAACCCTGTACGGTCGGCTTACAGCGCCTAAATTGCCTATGTTCGCCACCTGATCACGTACCAGAAATACCCGACCCGCGGCATCCAGACACGTCCAACCCGATTGACACCAGTTTTTCTTGTAAAAGTCCACGTACTTCGTGGGCTCTCCGCCAACAGGCGACTGACGACGATTCCTGGCTGTTACGGGGTGGGGTAGCAAGCATTAATGTTCATTAAACCAACAAAAAAATCAATAGTTTCATATGAAACTACCCTGATCAAGTATAAAAAAACCCGAAAATAATTTTGATAGCTTTTACTGTTTCGCATGAAACAAAAAGACTGGAGGCCGTCCCCAGTCTTTTTGTATACATTATTGTATACAATTTCAAATCTCAATCTCTATTACCCTGTTTCCCGTAGAATCCATAAACTTCCTAAACCCTGCGGTACTTATTCCTAATGTCGCCGTATTTACGTTTGGATGGAAGTACAGCTTGTCATAAGTATACAAACCTCTCTCGACCACCACAACTACTTCTTTATTTTTATCATTTACGAGCCCAAACGGCGAAACCGAACCCGGTTTAACCCCCAAAAACCTTTCCAACCTCTCTGCCGAAGCTAAACTTAGGCCCTTTTCACCGAGAACTGCTTCCAAATGTCTCAAATCAACCCGTCTTGAACTATGAACTATTACTAAATAATGCCTATCGCCCTTGCGGCTGCGGATAAAAAGATTTTTACAGGTTCCACCGCCCTTGGTCGTTTCTGAATAAAAACCGTCCGCCTCTTCGCAGGTAAAAAATGGTGGGTGATCGTACCTGGCGTACGGTATGCCCAACTCTGTTAATACCTTATAGATATCGGACATAAGTTCTACGTGAAACAAATCAAGGGTACGGTAATTACCAAAATCCGGGCACAACAAATGAAAAGCCTCACCGGCAACTAATCGCAAGCGGCCGAGCGTTAATTTTGCACGAAGATTTACAGTGTGGACCAGAGGGGACTCGAACCCCTTACCTCAGCAATGCGAATGCTGCGCTCTACCAGATGAGCTACTGGCCCGTAGCAGGGGATACTATACCGGACACCCGGGTAAAAATCAAGCTGGGAGATCCGGAAAGAATTTGGCGTCTGGATTGTCTGTGCCGTCTGACGCTATGTCTGCCCCGAATCGTTTGTTTCAGGTGTCGTGGCCCCACCACGAATCGAACGTGGACCGAGACGTTAGGAGTGTCTTGTTCTATCCATTAAACTATGGGGCCCTAATTTTGGTAATTCTTTAGTGTCGTACAATATATACTTTACCCGCTGCCGCCTCAGTTGGGAGACGCTGCCGAGGTGTGCTATACTAGGCTTTCTTCCGGATACTTGTGCTCCATTGTATAGGTTATAGTACAAAATCGCAAGCCTGCTATGTCTACTACTTTCGTCATTATCCTGGCGCTCGCCCTCGCCGCCCTCGGCGGCATGCTGGCGTTGCTTTACCGAAAAATACAGACGCTTTCCGGGCCGACGCAAAATACTTCCAATTTTTTCCTGCTCCTGCAGCAGCAAATCCAGGACCTCAACAAAACCGTTGACTCCAAAATGTCCGAAGCCTACAAAGCCATGCACGAAACGCGCGAGCACCTGCACCGCACCTTGCAGGACCAGTACGGGCAAAACACGCAGTTTATGCAGCATATCACCAAGGAAAGCAACAAAATGATCTCGGATATCACCGAAAAGCTGGCCAACCTGGATAAAACCAACCAACAGGTCATAGGGTTCTCGGAGCAACTCGGCAACCTGGAGCGCATCCTCACCCACCAAAAACAGCGCGGTAACCTGGGCGAGGCCGGGCTAAAGCTGGTTTTGGAAAATATTCTGCCTCCCAGCGCCTTCGCCCTGCAGCACCAATTCCCGGACGGCGACACCGTGGACGCCGCCATTTTCACCAAAGACGGCCTTATTTGCGTGGATGCCAAGTTTTCCCTGGATAATTACGAACGCCTCATTCACGAAACTGACGAGCAAACCCAGGCGGAATTGGAACGCGAATTTACCAAAGACCTGAAACGCCGGATAGACGAAACGGCCAAGTACATCAAGCCCAAACACGGCACTTTGGAATTCGCCTTTATGTTCATCCCGGCCGAAGCCATTTACTACGACCTTTTAATCAACGAGGTCGGCGCCGTCCGCGTCAACACCCGCAACCTGATCGAATACGCTTTCGTGGAGAGGAAAGTAATCATCGTTTCCCCGACGACGTTCGCCGCCTACCTGCACACCGTACTCCAAGGCCTGCAGGCGCTCAAGATCGAGGAGGGAGCCAAAAGTATCCGCCACAATGTCGAGATGCTGCAAAAACATCTCTTGGCTTACGACGACTACATGAAAAAACTCGGTTCAGGCCTGGGTACGGTAGTCGGACATTTCAACCACGCCTACCGCGAATTCGGCAAGATAGACAAGGATATCGTCCGCATTACAGATGGAGAGCGCGGGGTAGAAGTGCTGGAGCTCGAGAGACCAAAAGCAGAAGAGAACGCCTAGCCATTTTCGCCTGAACGGTCCTCAATACCCTCACGGCGGATTAATTTTTACAAAAAATAGGCCTGGCTAAACCGGCAGATGGCAAACCCGAACCAGCTTCAATAAATGCGCCGCCGCTACGCTGTCTTGACAGCTGCGGTTTTTTTTCTTATACTTTAGCCACTCTCACGCCCAGGTACCGTTCGGTACTGCGTAACCCTTAGTTCATTGTTAGTTGTTAATTGAATCTATGCCTATCAAAGCCAACGCCAAAAAGGCGCTACGCCAGGCCAAAAAACGCACGCTCGCCAACATCGCGACCAAGCGCACCTACAAGAGCGCCTTCAAGAACGCGCTCGCCTCGGTCGGCAAAAGTGAAGCCGCTGAAATGGTCCGCCTGGCGCAAAAGCAGCTTGCCAAAGCCGCCAAAAAGGGCGTCATCAAAAAGACCACCGCGGCCCGCAAGCTCTCGCGGCTGATGAAAAAAGTAAACGGAGCGATAGCGCAAAAATAACAACCATGGTGTATAATAATCCCGACTTAATCGGGATTATTTTTATTTTATGTCTGCCACCAACCGGTCAATCTTGCTCGAGGCCATGGCCAAAAATTGGCTGCCGAATGACGTCGGGGCTATCGGCGGCAATCTCGCGCTGTTTGAACAAAATACAGACGACTATCGTATGATAGAGGAGGAGGAAATCCTGGAAGACTTTAGGGGGTTCGAGGAGCTCTACGGAGAAAAAGAAATTCAAAATGAAAAGGGAGAGACAGAAATAGTATCCGGCAGGAAGGCCTGGTATATAGAAAAAGCCACCGCCCCCAACCCGCGGACCCTCAAAGAGCTAATTGATGCCGAGTCCCAAGATGTGATTGACCTGGCGCGGGAAATAGAGGCCACGGCCAAAGGCATCGCCCACGGCCAAAAAGAATTAGTGGGCGATAAGACCCGGTCGGAAGCTTTCAAAATTTTTCTCGCGGACCGGATAGCCCGGGTACAAGAACTACTCGACGAGGCTTCCAGGGAAGCAAAAGCCGAGCTAATGGGCGAAGGAGAAACTCTCGACGAGACCGAAGTGAAGCCCGAGCCACCCGACAGCGGCGAGGGCGGTCCGCCCGCGGCATCGCGGCGCTAGACGCTTTTTCGCCTGTATGAAATAACCGGTTTCGAGCCGGTTATTTTTGTTACTTTTGTTTCTCCCGCAAGAGCTCCGCTTGCGTCCTGGCTAGTGCCACGGCCAATCCTTCGGTTATACCGTTCATTTCCAAAGAATACGTGTGCGGTCCGACCGATCCGATAACAAACCATGTCGGCCCGGACCCTTCGCCAATGCGATACAGCACGGCGCCGGAATCATCATCCGCAATCTGCGTGTAAGTCCGATCGCCATTTTCCAGCGCCTCGACCGCCAAAAGCTCTTCAAATTTTATCGCCTGCTGCGCCGGCCTTTCGCCGGCAAAAGAACGCAGGCGGACCGTTACAGTTGCGGCCTCGGTTCTGAATGCCCGGATCAACACCGGCTGCCGCTTAATTTCCCGATACCGGACATAAAATTCCTCATCAAACAGCCGCGCAAACAGCTCGGCCCCGCGCCAATTCTCCGGGTTCCAACCGGCTTCACCGATACTGGCGGACAGCGGCACCCGTTCTGCCGGCAGTCCGAGCAAAACCAGATCCGACGCCGTAAGCATGAACGGCTCCAAACTTGGTTCCTCTTCCAACCGGGCGACATCACGCCTGAGCACTGCCTCGGCCAGACGGGGCGTAAGCGTCGCTTCGATCACGGCAGCCGCAAACAGGAGCGGCAGTATAACGAAGGCGAACACCTTGACTGTTTGCCGAAAAAAACCGAACCGCGTTTCGCCAGGGCGTAAGTGGCGCCCCAAGATGGTTTTTAACCCGAACAAGGTACCGTAAACGGCAGCCAGCAGGATCATCGGCAGCTCTATAACGCCGTGCGGAATAATACTGATTATGACGACTGAAACCGATGTCGCTGACACGGCCGTAGCCCGCAGCACCGCGTCGAGTAAAATTCCGATACTAAGGCCGTTCATGACAATAAAAAATACCGGCAGCGCTATCAGCACGCCGGAAACAACCATAAACAGCGCCGCCGTGGCATTGTTAAAAAAGATCGGCCAGATAAGGCCGGCCCCCTCGCGCCCGCCTCCGAGGGCGGCGAATTTATCCACCAAGCTCCTGAACACCTCTTGTTTCACGGCGGCCGGCAACAAATAGCCAAATACGAGCGGAACTATAAAGCTCGCCACTGTCACCCACGCTACCAGTTTCTCCTGGCGCAAAGTGGTTGCAATACTTCGTAGCCAATTTTTTAACCCCATAGCGCGTCTGCTTAATCGCCCCGGCCATACGCTACCTCGCCCACAAAGATATCCAACAACCCTGCCATCTCCCCCCGCCCGGTTTTGGCGGCCATGTCCAACCGAAGCAGGCGGTCGTGGATACCGCGCAAATCCCGCATCGTATAGCGTTTCACCAGGGGCAGGCTCTTTTTGACCACAAACGGATGAAGGCCCAGCCGTTTGGCCAGCGATTCGCTCGAGGGATTGTCCTCCCGTTCGAACAGGTCGCGCAACTCCAAAAGAATCCGAAACTGGCGCACCAGCATGGCAAACACGAACTGTGCGTCTTCGCCCTGGCGGTATTGCTCGCGGATCATCCGGTAAACCCGACGCGGATCCCGACCGGCCACGGCGTCTACAAGATTAAAAATATTATCGTCGGCGCGCTCCTCCACAAACACCTGCACGTCGGCTACTTCGATGTCCCGGCCGTTGGCATAAGAGGCCAACTGATCGATAGTCTGAGCCAGCGCCCACATATCTGTGCCTGAGTTGGCCACCAAATACGAGAGCGCCGGCGGCTTAATCCGGCCGCCCCGGGCAGACACTTCCTGCCGCGCCCAGCGGCCAAGCTCGACGGCGTTAAGCAGGGCAAAATGTTCTTTATACTTCTGCTTTTCGAGCACTTTGAAAAACGCGGCGGCATCCTTGGCCTTGAACGTATCCGCGCCCTCCCACAAGGCGACCACATTGCTTTCCGGCAAAGTGCCGGCGGCTATGCGCTCCGACAGCGCCGAGCGGACATCGCTTAGGCGCGACGCGAGCAGGTTCTCAATGATAATTAATTTGCGTTCGGCCAAAAACGGCACGGTAAGAACTTCCTGCATAATGGCTCGCCCCGGCTCGGCTTTTTCCGCATCTATTATGACTACATTGTAGCCCCAGGGGTCGCGGTCGGCCTTAAACTTGGCGACCATCTTGGCCAGGTATTGCCGGCTTCGGTAAGTGTCCGGACCGTAAAGAAAAATAACCATAAAAACTCAACACACCGGCTATTATACGTGCTCACGGACTCTGTGTATAGGGTGCCGGATTCGAATGCGGACCGCGAGCCTTTGGGAAAGGCGGCGGGTATGCTAGTATATATTCATTATGAACTCATAGCGAGTTTCCCCTTTCGCCTCAAACATAGACTGATTTTCGCGGCCCCAAAACTCGCTCTTGCAGGCTTAGACATTGGGGCCGTAAAAATCAGTCTATGTTTCGGCTCGACTTAGAGAATAGAATTGCTAATAACGCACTATCAGTTCAGTCTCTGCTTAGATTATGACCAATTCCACCGCACACCTTATTACTCCGCGGATAGCCGAACAAAAACACTGGCCGCAACAGGCTGCGGCGCACCGGCTAACTACCCGCGTTCCAATGGTGTCCGATTCAGCGACTGTGGCCCAAGCCGAAGCCCTCATCAAGAAACACGCCCGCAGCTTTGACACCATCCATTATCTCTACGCGGTCAACGAAACTGGCCGGCTCATGGGCGTGTTGTCGCTTAGGGATATGTACCGGCACCTGCCCGAAACGCTCATAAAAGACGCGGCCGTTACCGCCGGGCTTGTCGCCGTCCGCCCCGAGGAGCGCCAGGATAAAGTCGCCTATCTGGCCCTGAAGCACGACCTCAAGGCCATACCGGTAGTGGACAAGGACCGCACTTTTTTGGGGGTTGTGCCCGGCGACGCCATTCTCAAGATACTGTACCGCGACACCCGGCGCGACCTGCTGCGGCTGGCCAATATCCACAGCGGCGCCGAGCCGTTCGATAATGTCCTCACCGCCTCGGTCGGCCGTCTGCTGCGCCATCGCGTGCCTTGGCTTCTGCTCGGTCTTTTGGGCGGTTTGGTTTCGGTCAGAATAATCAGCGGCTTTGAGGAAACGCTCGCGGCCAATGTCGTTCTCGCGGCCTTCGTTCCGCTCGTGGTCTACATGAGCGACGCCATCAAGACGCAAATGGAAATTTTTGTTATCCGCGACATCGCCGTCGAACACAAACTACCGTTCGGCCGCTATTTCACCAAGCAAGGATTTGTTACCCTGTGCCTGTCGGCTGTCTTTGGCACCGTGCTGTTCCTGTTCGCCCTGGCCCTCTATCAGGATCTGGCGCTCTCCCTGGCCGTCGCCCTGGCCCTCTCTATCGCCATATTATCCTCCATAGTTACCGGGCTCGTGGTACCCTATCTTTTCAGCCGGACCAAGTTTGACCCGGCCAACACCAGCGGGCCGATTGCCACCGTGATCCAGGACATTATCAGCATCAGCATTTACTTCGCCGTCGCCGCCCGGCTTCTTTCCTAGCCGCCGGCCTATGCACCCGCACACTCACACCACAGATATCCTCATTCTCGGCGCCGGCATCGGCGGCTACGAAACGTTCCGCACGCTCGCCAAACTCTTCCGGCGCTACGGCATCCGTAAAAAAATTACGCTTGTCGACCGCAACAACTACTTTACCTTTACGCCGATGCTGCACGAGGCGGCTACCGGCTCGGTCGAGCCAGACCACTGCGCGATTGCGATCCGCGAGCTTGTGGCCGGCACCGGGCACCAGTTCGTGAAAGCCAAAATAGAGCGGATTGACCCCAAAAAACGCCTGGTCCGGACCGACCAGGGGGAAATCAATTACGAAACCGTCGTCGTGGCCCTGGGCAGCACCATGAATTACTTCGGCGTGCCTGGCGCCGCGCGGCATACCTATCACGTACGCACGCTCGCGGCCGCTATGCGGCTCCAGCGCGATGTTATCGCGGCGCTGGAGCGCTGCTCCACCCAAGACCTCACGGTTACTATCGTAGGCGGAGCTTACACCGGCGTCGAGCTCGCCGGCCAGTTTAGCGATCTTATGTGGCGCGACGTTAAAAAACTCTATCCCGGCGTGAACGTCCGCCTCCGGCTTGTGCAGTCCGGTCCGGTTCTCTTGCCCGATCTGCCGGAGCGCGTCCAACGGGTGGCCAGAGAAAAACTCGCGGCCGAAGGCGTGGAAATTCTCGTCAACTCGCGGGCCAGCGAAGTGCGCCCGCACCTTCTGGTACTCGCGGACGGCCGGCAACTCACCAGCGACTTCATCGTCTGGACAGCCGGATTTGCCAATATTGCGGAGTGCTTTCTCGAAAAACAACACTGCGAGCGCGGCCGGGTGCCGGTCAACCAGCACTTGCATCACACCCGCTTTCCCTCGCTTTACGCTGTCGGCGACATCGCGCTCGTAATGGACCCCCAAAGCGGCGCCCACTACCCGCAACTGGGCGAGGCCGCCCACAAAGAAGGCCAATACGCCGCCCGGCACATTGTGGCCGCCATCCTCGGCCGGAGCCGGCGTCCTTTCCGCTTCCGCTCGGCAGGCACATTTCTGCCCCTGGGCAGCTGGTTTGGTGTTGCGATTATCGGCCGGATAGTCTTCTTCGGTCGGCTGGCCTGGTTTATCCGCCGCACGGCCTACGTCCTGTTTTTGCCGGGGGCCATGCGCAAAGTGAAAATTATCATTGATTGGACGCTGCACCGGATGAGCCACCGGTACGTGGTGGATATTGGGGAAAACCAGCTGTAGCGCCGTCCGAACTCCTTCAGGCACTGCCAAGAGCCATTTTCGATTAAAATTTACGCTTTTTTTGAGAAAGTAGGAGTAGTAAAAGAGTGACATCTATTCGTTTATCATACAAATTTTGGCTGTTAATTAAAAAATATTGGTTATAACGGCCAGTTATATGAAATTGTGCTAATTTTTTAAAACCATTATGAAAAATATTTTTTTAGTTTTCGGGTACGGGATCCCAAAGAATATACTCAAAGATGAAAATTATAATTTTTATCTAAAAATGGTCTTTAATCAGATTTACGAGCTTGTGATTAAAAACGGTATAAATGATCCAATTATTATATGTAGCGGTGGAAAAACTGATATGTATAAACCGTATAAAAGAACTGAGGGGGCAGAAATGGTAAAGTTGATCAAGAGCATTGCAAAAAGACCATTTTTAAAACAAGTAACAAAAGATTGGCTTTTTATCCCAGAAAAAACATCACTATCAACACTGGAAAATTTTCTCAATTGTAAGGCAATTCTAAAAAAGAGAGGAATACAAAACACCAATCTTTCTATTTTCTGTGAAAAGACGAGAGAAAGGCGTATAAAACGACTTGCTAAAGAAACAGTAGATAAAGATTATAATTTCCAAGTTTTACCAATAGATTTCGATGTTTCTGAAAACAGATATCTTGACCCAAAGTTTATTGAGAAAAAAGAAAAGCTGGTATTAAAACATGATCTGTGGGCATTGCAAAGTCCCGAAAACCTAAAAAAATATCACAAGTTATTTGAAGAAAAGTTTGAGTTTCTGAGAAAGGCCGGACCAAATGCACACACTAGAGCTGTGAGGGAATGGTGGGAAAAGAAGATAAACGAATTAGAGAAAAAAAATTAGCACAACATCATATAACAGCGTGTATGCGGTTCCGTTCGTCGTCGTACCTCCTCCTCACTTCACCCATATTTGGCAGGTTTACCGCTTCGCGATATTATAAACCTGCCAAACATCGCATACACGCAAACGTTAGCTGAAATATTCCTTTTCTTTTTTGGGCTATCGCCCAATTGTTTTAAACAATTTGCCCAAGGGAAAATTGTTTATGTATAGGGGGGGGTTTACAAAGACCACTAAAGGGGTTTACAATAGACATATAACCTATTTACAATCAATTTATGAATGAAAATTACCCTCAAATAAGCGATTTTATATTAGAAAAATCTCAAACTAACCAGGGTGATTTAGTTGCCTTAGTAGCGGATAGGTATAACATTTCTAGACAACGAGCACATAACTACGTAACCAGAGAAGTCACAAAAGGAAATTTAATTAAAGTAGGTAAAACGAGAGCAACGCGTTATTTTTTGGCTAGTGGTAATGAAATTGAATTTGCTATAAAAATAAAGCCAGGTTTAGCAGAAGATAAAATCTGGTCTAAATATGTAAAACCATTGCTTCTAAAATACCCGTACAACATACAAAACATTGCTGCGTATGGTTTTACCGAAATTTTTAATAATGCTATTGATCATTCAAGGGGAACAAGCATATATTCCAACATCAAATTAGAAAAAGGCAATCTCATTATCACAATAATGGATAATGGGGTGGGTATATTTAAGAAAATTCAGGAAGCATTACAACTAGAATCAATAAGAGAATCGATTCTCCATCTTTCAAAAGGGAAATTTACAACAGACCCTTCCAAGCATACAGGTGAGGGAATTTTTTTTACATCGAGAATGCTCGATCGTTTTTCTATTCTCTCCAGCGATCTATTCTATAGTTTTCAAAATCAAGAATGGTTTTTATCCCCAGAAAAAAAAGAAAACTTTGGGAAAGGGACATGTATCACAATGGTGCTTTCTCCCCAATCAACAAAAACTCCTAAAGAAATTTTTGATCAATACGCAGATCAAGAAATAGGTTTTTGGAAAACAAAAGTTGCAGTTGCGCTTAGCGCCGATCCCAATGACCCCCATGTATCTAGGTCGCAAGCAAAACGCCTCCTGATTGGATTGGAAAAATTTAAATCTATAATTCTAGATTTCAAAAATGTAGAATCAGTTGGACAAGCATTTGTAGATGAAATTTTTAGAGTTTTTCAGAATGAACACCCTGATATAACCATACAACATGTAAACGCAAATGAAGATGCGGAGTCCATGATTAAAAGAGGACTTGCGACGAAAAAAGAAATTTAAAAATTTTTAAAAAAATCGACTACCGTCGAAAAAAAGGGAATACATCAGCTAACAGCGCGTATGCGGTTCAAAAAGTGATGTTTTAGAGCTGACACAACCATCAAAACAGAGACTAAAGCCTGCCAAACAGGAAAAGACAAACCACAACAAACAGAGGAAAAAAATATTTGACGGCTTTTCCGCACTATCAGTCAATGGCGCCGTTCAACTGTCCCGGCATCCGCGTCCACTTCCACCTCTTCGCCATCCTTAAACTCCGCCAGCGCCCCCTTGGCGCCGACCACGCAGGGCAAGCCGAACTCCCGCGCGATAATCGCCGCGTGATTCGTAATTCCGCCCTCGTCGGTCACGATAGCTACGCACCGGCGCATGGCCGGCACAAAGTCTTGGCGCGTTACGTGGGTGATCATGACATCGCCCGACCGAATCTTGCCCAACTCCTGATTGGTCTCAATTAATCTGGCCGGACCGGCCGCCCGGCCGCGCGAAGCTCCGACGCCCCGAATTACCCGGTCAGACGCAGTCCCGGGCAGGGCCAGTTCGCGCCGCGCCGCGCTATGCGCCTCGTCCCCTGAAAAAACTTCAAGGTGGCCGCTTCGTTCAATTACCAAAAACCCTTTCTTTCGCTCTTCAGCCAGCAATCGAAACTTGGCCCGGTCGCCGCCGTTTAAACCATCGGCAATTTCCTCACTGGTTAAATTCGTCGCCTCTTCCGCTGTCAGATTCCCGAGGCGGCGCCCCATCTCCTCGTACATGTACCGGTCTAGCAGGTACATTTTCTGCCGCAATGTATCGCGGTAATCGCGGACAAATACCGTGTGTTTAAGCAGGCGAATCAAATCGAACAACTCGTCCGTCTCGGCAAGACCGAGCTCTTCCAGATGGCGCTCAAATAAAACTTTCCGGTTGGCCATGGTCTCGGTGAGTTGGCGCAATTCTCCTTCGCCGCCGGAGATTTCCTCCAACATACGGACGAAATCGGACAGGACATAGGGCGTATGGTCGAAACCGAACATAGGGATATGTTCGTACTGCCTGGCGTCCAACAAAGCCATCCGCTCTTTCATCGCGTCATTCGGCTCGAGCGGGGTGGAAAAATTGAGCAGATACTCGTCCGCCTTGGCCCGGTCAGAAACACGGCCGCGCAAATGTTCCCGCACTCTCTCCGCGATCAAATCATTTATCAGATAAATCATCCAGGTGCGCGAATTGGTCCAGGCCACTTCCTCGGCCGTCCGCCGCTGGAGCGCCAAAAGTTCCCCGTCGCTTAGGGCCGACAAATCCTGGGGAAACGAAGCCTGCCGGCGCCCGAGCTGCTGTTCTAAATATTCTTGCGCCTCCCAAGGGAGGGTGCGAACGAAGACGCGCCGGTCAAGCAGCGCGTTCTGTCCTCTTCGATAGTCTTCCCACTCGCCGGCGTCGACGTGGTACTCGGTTTTACGGCCGTTAAAAAAATTCAAAAAATTGGACACGCCGATCCCGTAAGTGGCCCGGTGTTTTTTATTAAACCCGTCATTCCAAAACAGACACATCTGCAAACTGATCCGACGGGTGTTGATATGGTGCCACGACATAACGGTAAAATTAAATTTCTCTCTTTGAGACTTCCACCCGAATAAAAGTACCATGAGCTACCCTTTGTTTTTTTTCAATCAGCCGGCGTTTATTTCATCTCTCCCCACCTCTCCCCGATCTTTACCCCGACCTCGACCGGCACGCGCAGCTCAGCCACTTTGATCATTTCCGATTGAACCATTTCGGCCACGCTAGCCTCCAAACCTTTTTTCACCTCAAGCACGAGCTCGTCGTGCACCTGAAGAATAATCTTCACGTCGCCGGTTTTTACTTTTTTATCCACGGCTATCATCGCGAGCTTCATCAGGTCGGCCGCCGTCCCCTGGATCGGCATGTTCACCGCCATGCGTTCGCCCGCGCTCCGCAGCTGAAAATTGCTTGAGCCCAGCTCGGGAATGTAACGGCGCCGGCCGAATAACGTTTCGATGTAACCTTCTTTTTTGGCGAACTCCACCGTGCGGTCAATATACGCCTTTACCCCGGCGAACTCTTCGAAGTATTTGTCTATAAACTCTTTCGCCCGCCACTGCGGAATGCCGGCGCGCCAGGAAAGGCCGAAAGCGCCCATGCCGTACAAAACGCCGAAGTTGACTTCCTTGGCCGCGTAGCGCATTTCTTTGGTTACCTGGACGAGCGGCACGCCGTTGATGGCCGCGGCCGTGGCGCTGTGTACGTCCTCGCCGCGGCTAAAAATTTCCATCAGGCGCGTATCCTCGGCCAGCGAAGCCACTATCCGGAGCTCTATCTGGGAGTAGTCGGCCGAAACTAACACGTGCCCCGGAGCCGCGATAAAAGCGTCGCGTATCCTTTTTCCGAGTTCGGTTCTGACCGGTATATTCTGCAGATTGGGATCCGAGCTCGAGAGCCGGCCGGTCGCCGTAACCGCCTGGTTGAAGCTGGTGTGTATGCGGCCGGTGTTTTTATTGATCAAAGTCGGCAAGACGTCTATGTAGGTGTTTTGCAGCTTGGACACCTCGCGGTACTCCTCGATGAGTCCGATAATCGGGTGCGCGTCGCGCAATTTTTCCAGCTCGGAAGCGGCCGTGGAGTAACCGGTCTTGCCTTTTTTGATGCCGGGAATTTTCAAACCCATTTTTTCGTAAAGAATTTCCCGTAGCTGTACTGATGAAGAAACATTAAACTCCTCGCCGGCTTCTTTCCAGATCGCGGCCGTGAGCTGCGCGACCGTTTGGGCGGCTTCTTTCGAGAGTTGTCCGAGCATTCGGGTATCAATGGCCACTCCCGCGAGTTCCATATCGGCCAATACCGGGACAAGCGCCATCTCTATTTTTTCAAATAATCCTTCAACCGCCTGCTCCGCCAATCTCGCCGAGTAAGCCGCCTTCACCTCGAAGGCGGCCCGCACTCTCTCGGCGATAACAGACGGATCCGAGCCGAACAAACTGCCCTGGTCAGAAGGCGGCAGCTCGCGTGCCAGCTCGCGCAGGGCAATACTGGCCATATCGTGGGCGCGGCTGCCGGAGTTCAGCAAGTACGAGGCAATCATGACGTCAAAGAGACGGTTTTCCACCGCGACGCCCTGCAATCGCAGGGCCTTAACCAGCTGTTTCAGGTCATGGCCGACAAGTTCCAGCTCCGGATTCTCGAATACCGGCCACAAACGCTTGGCCTCGTTGTTGGCTAGTCTGGCCGGATCGATGTAGTAGGCGGCGTCCTCGACCACCGCCACGAGGCCGGCCAAGGTTCCTGTCAGTATATTGTCTCCAGGCACCACTTCCTGAACGGCGAATACGCCCGCCTTGGATATGCCGGCAATGAGCGCGGCCAAATTACCCGGGTTTACCTGAATCACCCTCAACGCCCGTTTATGGCCGCGGCGCGTCTTGGTCTGCCCGGAACCAGATTTGTCCGCCGCCGCCTCTCCCGGCAAACGCTTGGCCAGAGACATAAACTCGAACCGTTGGAAAAGCGGCAGAATTTTTTCCTTGTCGAGATCCCGGACAGCGCAGGCTTCAAGATCAAATTCCAACCCGGGCACGCGGCACTCGATAGTCGCCACCTCGCGACTCATCCGGGCCGACTCCTCGCCCCGCTCCAACTTTTCGATCACCGATTTTCTGAACCGGGCATGCAAAACAGACTCCGGCTGGCTGATTTGCCGGTATATGGCGTCTATCCCGCCCACAGCCTGAATTAATTCTTTGGCCGTCTTCTCCCCGATGCCCGGCACGCCCGGAATATTATCCGAAGCATCGCCGCGCAGCGATTTATAATCCACGACATAACGCGGTCCAAACCCGTACCGCTCCTCGACCTTGGCTTCATTATACAGTTCAAAATCCGACAAGCCCTTACGCAGCAAGTAAGCGTCCACCACGTCGTCCTCCACCAGCTGAAGCATATCCATGTCTCCGGTAACGATAATCGACTGCACCGGCTGTTTTTTGTTCTTGGCACTGTGTTCTTTGACGATCGTTACCGCTGTTCCGATAACATCGTCCGCCTCGTACCCTTCTTTCGTGTAAATCGGAATTCCGAAGGACCGCACCACCTCGTACACGAGCGGAATCTGATCGTAGAGATCCTGGTCCGCTTTTACCCGTTTGGCTTTGTATCCGGTGTAGAGCTGGTCGCGAAACGTCCCGCCAGCCACGTCAAAGCTCACGGCGAGATAATCTGGTTTGAAGTCTTGATAAACTTTTAGCAACATCGAGGTAAAGCCGTACACGGCGTTCACCATCACCCCCTCTTTGGTGGTCAAAGGCGGCAGGGCGTGATAGGCCCGGTGGACAATAGCGTTGCCATCAATAATGACAAATTTTTTTGACTGAGTTTGGGACATACGGAGCTATTGTAGCACGGCCCGAGAGGCGGATAAAGCGGCCATGGGGGGGCAGAATATAAAACACCCGGCGTATCCCGGGTGTTGACTACTCGTTTATCGCTGCCGCTTGACTCGGTTCTTCAGGACGCGTGTTCCGCTCGTCATATCCGCCGAGTTCGGCCACTTTTCTTGCCTGGCCGGGGATCAGATTGTCCTCGAGATCGGCCTTTTCGCGTCGCAGGCTCTCGTCGGAGCGCACGTACGGCGAATCCGGCCCGTATTCGCGCTGTTCGCGCGGCAAATCCAACTGTTCTTCTACCCAGGCCAGCCGACGACGAAAAAAATCCAGTTTTTCGCGGGCGTCAGCCAGCAATTGGCCGCGGGTAAAATCCGGCCTGTCGTCGGCCCTGGCTTTCGCACCTAAACTTTGCTTAATCGCCCTTATCTGCGCCTCTAGCTCTGCTTTCTGCTCTTGCAACTCCGCCAAACGTAACTGCAGCCGGCTTTCTTCTGAATCGGCTGGTTCTCCCACTAGACGCAAATGCGATCCGGCTTCTGGCATGGACGCTATTTTAGGGTCCGCTTCCCTCTATCTGTTCCAAGGCCGCCTGTTTATCTGCTAAATCCTTTATTACTTGGTCTCTCTCTTGTTGGGCCAAATTAAGTTGGGCGACTAAGTCTTTCCCGTCTACTTCGGCCAACAAATCCTGCTCCAATACCGTCTCCGCCGCGCGGCCCCACGATTCTTCTACCAACGACCCCTCGACTTCGGCTCCGTTTAGCCGGGTTATCCAGCCCGGTACTTTGGCCTCCAACAGAGCCACGGCATCTTCCTGCCGCCCGCGCGGCCCCAATTCGTTCCGCAGTCCGTTTAGTTCATCGAGGATACCGGGAAGTAGCGCCTGTTGTTTTTCCAAACGGGGATTCCTCTCCGGTTCCGCCTCCGGAGCTTCTCCTTGGGGCATTTCTTTGTCTGCCTCTGGTCTCTCGGACGCGGGCTGCTCCACGTCGTCATTTGCCGCCCGGTCTTCTTTTCCACCCTTTACAAGGCGCAAATACTGCGCCTCCTCTGCCGGTACTCGCCGGACGGAATCTGGTCCTGACATATGAGGATTAGAGGGGTAAAATATATCTTTAATATAGCAAAAAAAGACGCTTTTGTCAACTGCCAATTATGCCGACGGGCATTGACTTTTACCCCAAACTGGGTCATAATCGCACCACTAACTCTAATTCTTCCACTCCGCACTAATCCTTATGTCCCACACCCGCAAAGATATCCCCCAATCCCAGGTCGAACTCACGATTACGGTCGAACCCGACGCCTACCACAAACACCTCATTAAAGCGGCCGAGCGCATCTCGATGCGCGCCTCCATCCGCGGTTTCCGGCCCGGCAAAGCCCCCTACGAAATAGTCAAACGCGAAATGGGCGAAATGAATATCTTACAAGAAGCGCTCGAGAGCATAGTTCAGGAATCCTTCTACGAGGCTGTAACGGCCGAGCATCTCGACACTGTCGGCATGCCTGATGTCAAAATCCAAAAGATCGCTCCGGGCAATGAACTGGTCTACACGGCCACCGTGGCCCTGCTGCCGGAGGTTAAAATGGCCAGCCTGGACAAAATTAAAGTCACAAAAAAAACCAAGCCGGTTACCGACGAACAGGTAAGCGAGGTAGTGGACAACCTGCGCAAGCTGCAGGCCAAGGAAGTGGCCAAGGACGGGCAGGCGGGCCGTGAAGATATTGTGCTTATAGACATGGACATGTTCATCGACAGCGTGCCAGTGGACGGCGGCCAGGCCAAGAACTACCGCGTCTATCTGTCGGAGGACCACTATATCCCCGGCTTTAACAAGGAACTCGTCGGACTAAAAAAGAACGAGAGCAAAAAATTCTCCATCAAATTCCCCGCTACCCATTACCAAAAGCACCTGGCCGGCAAAAACGTAAATATAGAAATAAACGTAAAGGACGTCTTCGAACGCCAGCTGCCCGAGCTAAGTGAAGAGTTCGCCAAAACCCTCGGCCAACAGAGCGTGGAAAAGCTCAAAGACCTTTTGCGCACCAATCTGGGCCAAGAAGCCGAACGCAAATCCGAGGAACAGGCCGAGATCGAAATTTTCGACACCCTGATAGAAAAATCCGAATTCGGCGACATCCCCGAAGTGCTCATTGACGCCGAACGCAAAAAAATGTTCTATGAACTGACCCGCGATCTGGAACGCCACGGCATTTCCATAGAACAGTACCTAAACGACATCAAAAAAAAGGAAGACGAGCTGTACCAAGATTTCAAAACCCAAGCCGAAAAGCGCGCCAAGGCGGCCCTCCTCTCACGCCATATAGCCCTACAAAACCAAATCGCGGTTTCCGAAGAAGAGACCGACGCCGAGCTCAGGATGATGGCCGAGGCCTACAAAGACAACCCCGAACACCTGGAGCAAATCAAAAAACCGGAGGTGCGCGGCACTATAAAAAATGTCATTCAAAACAAAAAAGTCATTGCCTGGCTGAAGGAAAAAATCCTTGGCCCGGCTCCGAAAAAGTTGGCCGAGTAATTATCGCAGAACCTCGTAACCGCGAGGTTCTTTTGTTAGATCAAAAAGCGCCCCCAGTCTTTATGTTACGAATCATCGCCATCAAAGTCGTCCCCCGCTCCAGCCGGAACGAGATCGTTGGCGAACTTCCGGACGGCACGCTCAAGGTGAGGCTCACCGCCGCCCCGGTGGACGGCGCGGCCAACAAAAAACTCATCGCCTTTTTAAGCGAAGAGTGGGGGGTGGCGCAGTCAAAACTGCGGATTGTCCGCGGCGAAAAGAGCCGAAATAAACTGGTGGAAATCGACGGCTAAATCATGGCTGGTCAACGCCGCCCTTCGTCCACGGATGGCACCGAATTATCCGCCAGACGGCCAGAGGAATACCAATAAGTACTCCTCTTTTTTGTATTACCTGCTTGCCGTACTCGCTGCAGGTCGGATAATACGGACAAAAACCGTGCGGAAACCGGTGCCGGAACCAGCCGTGGTCCGGAGACAAGGTCTTTTGGTAAAGTACGATCAACAAGACAATCGGCAGCCGAAACAAATAAACAAAGATCATGTGAATTGGCCCGCGCGGTTTCTCGACCATATTCGTTATTGAAGCAAAATGCGCCCGCGGCGGATAACGTCTGCCAGGCTTTTTTCCACGTCTTGGTACTCTTTGCCCACGCACCCCGGCTTGGCGATAATCGCCACCATAAAACCTGTCTTAATCCGGCCTTTCTGAAGAAAAAGCCGTACGATTTCGCGCATCTGCCGCTTAATGCGATTGCGTTTCACCGCGCTTTTGCTGACTTTGGTGCTCACGATAAACCCGATTTTAAGGTCCCCTGCCGCGTAGCCTCGCCGCGGATACTTCTCCGGTTCGATCTTCCATATCTTGGCGGTTACCAACTCGCCCCCGACAAACCGGCCCTCTTTGAAGAGGACTTCGTAATCTTTCATGCGAGTCAGGCGGTATTCGCGCGGAAGCATAAGAGCGTTTTAGGGCTTTATTGGCGCTACAGACAGTATAACAAAAAATCCCGACTAAGTCGGGACTCTTGCTGCTTAGCGCGTTTTGCGGGTGCGCTTGCCGCTTTTCTCGTCGCTAACCGTCAGGCGCTTGCGGCCTTTGGCGCGACGGCGCTTGAGTACGGTGCGGCCGTCTTTGGTTTTCATGCGCTTGCGAAAACCGTGAGCCTTGGCGCGCTTGCGTTTTTTCGGCTGGTAGGTGCGTTTGGGCATATCAAAATTAAGAAGTTTGTAATGCCTGGTCCGAACTGAAAAGAATGAAATTAGTATACTTTAGTTAAACATTTTTGTCAACCGCCATCGCTTCCGGGCCTACCCAAGACAAAAGGACACCACCGGGGTGATGTCCTTTTGTAGTCGGAGCGACGGGGGCTCCGATGAGGGTGGGTTGGGCTTTCCTACCCGTCGGCTATCTCCGAAGGGAGATAGCCTGGGAAAGCTACTGGGCGGGGGACGTCGGCTGGTCGGTGTTAATGGTCGGCACGACCCTGCCGGTGTCTCCGATGATGAAGGAACAGTGCGCCCCGGACGTGGCGCAGACCTCCCGTTGCATCTTCACGGCCTCGAGGGCCACGAATAGCTCCGGGGAGAGCCCCATGGCGTTGCGGTAGGCGTTGTCCGCCTCGGCGCGGCTCTGCTCGGCCGCTTTCCGGGATTTCTCCGCCTGGTCGCGCTTCGCCTCCGTCGTCTTGCGCTGCTCCTGCGCGGCCGTTTCGACCCGCTGCGTCTTGATCGCATCCGGCGGGTTGGCTTTCCCTACGGTTACGTCTATGAGGCGCACGGGGAGCTGCGCGCCCTCAAGGTACTGGGCCATTGCTTCCGAGACCGCGGCGTCGATCTCCTCGATCGCCACAGTGCTAATCGCGGTTTCGTTCATGCCGTGCTGGCGCACGGCCTGGCGAACCCGGTTCTTCAGCACCGACTCCACGTTCTTTTCGTACCACTTGGGGCCGAAATTCTTGATGAGGGCGACGCTGTCCGTGACCTGAAGCCGGATCACGGAATCGAAGTCCAACGGCACGCCGTCGCTGCTCATGAGGTCGTCGAACTTGACCTCGAACTGCTGCGGCTGGACATCGACGTCCACCCCCTCCGTCGTCCACCAGATGTACTGCTGCCCCGTCCGCACCGGCTCCGGGTCGATGCCGCCGCTCCCGAATAGAAGCGGTTTGTGGACCAGGACGATCTCGTGCCCCGCGTCCGGCTTGGCCGAGCGGAGCATCCCGAAGAAGACGACCGAGAAGAAGACGACGAGGACGCTGCCGCCCCCGATCAGCCACTTCATTTTCGCACCCATCTTCCGCTCGGACTCCCTGTTCCCCGTGCTCCCGGCGTAATTACTCATGCCTCCCCCCTTTCGGCAGACTGCAGAGCTCGGAACCTTCCGAGTTGCTTGAGGCACAGAAATTACAATCTGGTTGTAATTTCTGTGCCTCAAGCAACTGTAGGTAATAAAAGTTTTTCTTCACCGAACCGCAATCGCCTCTAGTATCGAAACTACAAACGATAGTGGGTTCGGGAGGGGCAGATCCTCCGCGGAAAAAAGAACAGCGGTTATCTCGCATCTGCCGCGAGATGTTGATGGTCAGGCGACCTCGCGTCCGCTCTCGGCCTGCGCGGCCCGGGTAGCCGCAGCACGCTGGGCAGCTTTGCTGCGGCGGCGCATGTGGAGGAGCTCTACCGCGAAGGCGAACACCATCGCGATGTAGATGTACCCCTTCGACACATGCTGCCCGGCGCCCTCGATGACGAGGAAAACCCCGATGAGCACGAGGAACGTTAGCGCCAGGACCTTAAAGCTCGCGTGTCGGCTAATGAAGTCGCCAATCGCCGCCGCGAACTTCATCATGATGGCCATGGAGAGTACCACGGCGGTGATCATAATAGCGAGGTTCTGAGCCATGCCGACCGCGGTGATTACCGAGTCAAGCGAGAAGATGATGTCGAGGACCATTATCTCGCCGATGACGCGCCGGAAGCTAACCGGCCTCTCGGGTTGGCCGCCGTGGCCGTGATGGCCATCACCCTCCACTTCCCCGTAGATCTCATGGGTTGCCTTCCACACGAGGAAGGCTCCGCCCACTATAAGTATGAGGTCGCGCCACGACACAGGGTGGGCTAAAACCACGATAATCGGCGAGGTCAGGCCCATGACCCAGTTGAGGCTGCACAGCAGTGCGATCCGCATGACCATGGCGCCGGTCATACCGATGGTGCGGGCCCGGGGCCGCTCGCGGGGCGGGAGTTTGTTGACGTTCAGCCCCACCATCAGGACGTTGTCGAACCCGAGCACGGATTCGAGAAACGTCAGTGTCGCCAAAGAAACCAGAGCAGAAAGGACGCCGTCCATTATTTTCCTCCGACGAGCGAAAGCCACGTGTCCGCCCAGCACCATGCCGGGACAGAACATACCCTTGGCCAAGGGAAGCAGCTTGCTTGGGGGAAACCCTTCCCAAAAACAAGCTGCTTCCCTTGGCTGCCCAAGACTAACCTGTAAAGAACTCTTTGGATTGTAACCTGCAACCACCTCAGTTCTCTCTACTTGCGATAAAGAAAACAGTGAGTGGGACGAGGGTAGGGACTCGTCCGGCGGGTGAAAGAACGAATAGCCGGGCGGATTGGGGTAGGCGGTCAGTTGTTGGCGGGGGCGTCCTTCAGGACGAGGACCACGGCGCCCTCCCTGACTTGGATCTCCCGAAGGCCGTCCTTGGCCATCCCCTTGACCATGCCCTGCAGGCCGTGATCGTCCAGGGTGAACACCTTGACCCGGCCGTCAAAGAACCGCCCGATCACGTGAACCTTGATCGTATCCACGAGCGGCTTGCGGACGAACTCGATGAGAGCATCCGGCACCCCCTTGACCCGCACCTCGACGATGTCGGGGTTGTTGAGGTACACAGTGCCAGTGTCGTCCAGCTCCGGAGCGAAGGCGATCAGGGCGGCGCCCTGGACCGACTTCCCGCTGATGATGGCAGCGATGTCGAGGCCCACCTCGACTCGCCCTTCCCGCACCTTCAGCTCGGAATGCGACACGGTGATCGCACCGTCGAGAAGCACCGCCCGCTCCCCGACGAAGGCGTCGAGGCCGAACTGGAGCATCTGCTCCGTGACCTCGAAGGTCTTGGGAGAGGAACCCTCGGACACCTCCGCCTTCTTCTTCTTGCAGCCAGAGCACCCGGCTGCACAGAGGAGGACGATGCTGAGGACAAACACACACAAACGTTGCCACACCACGGCACACCCCCTTGACAGTTTCACCAGACCCAAAACCTGCGGGCCCGGCTTCCTCAATGCGCAAACAGATTGCACACTCAAGAAGAAGTGTTCGTCCGGCCTTTACCGACAGTAGCCTCTCCAGAATGGCTGCCAAGCTCGCATGGCGGGGGTCGGATGCGTGGAGGGGTGCCGGGCGGGGTGAGGAAGAGGTGGCAACTCGTCCTCACCATCGTCGATAGCGTCAGGGGCGCTGCCAACGAACGCTCCGCTCCGGCTCTCTCGACCGCGGTCAAGGGGCGGAGGGAGCTGGGGCCGAGCTGCTCACCGAGGCTGCGCCACGAAAACTCAGGCCGGGTACGGAGGCCCAGGACCGGTATCGAGGCGCGGCGGCAAGCCGCAAGAGAAGGAAAGGAACTGTCCGAGCCAGGGCCGTTTGAGAATGAGCCTCGCTCATAGAGGGCAGCCGTTCACCAGCAAATCCCTGGCACAAGGCGGCACATTTCTATTTAGCGTAAAATCCGTACGGATGGATGTTTTTTTGTTAAACACAAGTAGTTTAAGCCAGCAATCTTAGCACAAAAACAGGACACTGTCAATATTTTGACGCCAAAATTTACCATCAACAGTATTTTCAAAAACCAAAAACTCGACAATTTAGCCATTTATCCACACAATCCACAGGCTATCCACACCTTACCCACTTTTTGCCTGTATTTAGCCATTTTTTATCTCAAATACCTATGCTACAATGGCTAAGCAAACTTAGTTTTACCCTACCCTTGCCAGGGACGAAGAAAACCAGTATAACTACTACACCCAAACAAAATCATGAGGCCAAACTAAAAAAAGCGTAAATTAAGCCAAAAATAAACACCCCTTAAGTCAGCCAAACACCGATACCGAGCTAGTTATGACTAACTACGAAATCTGGCAAGCCGTACTGGCCGAATTTGAACTCAAACTTAGCAAGGCCAACTTTACCACCTGGTTCAAAAATACAGGCATCTCCCGCTTCGAGAACGGCGAGGTGGCAATTTGCGTTCCCAACGCTTTCACCAAGAGCTGGCTCGAAAAAAAACACCACACAGAGATTATCAAACTTCTCGAACGAGTTACCGGAAGACCGATCCGGCGGGTAGAATACGCGGTCGAAAACGTCAAAAATATCACCGAACAGGAATGCGTGGCCACCACCGTCTCGGCGGCGCTCAATTTTTCTACTGCCCCGACTCCGCACCCACGGTCATCGCCGGCCCAGCAATTTGGCCTCAATCCCAAGTACAGCTTCACTACTTTCATCGTAGGCAAAGGCAACGAGCTGGCGCACGCGGCCGCGCAAGCCGTGGCTGCCCGCCCCGGCGAGGCTTATAACCCCCTTTTCATATACGGGGGGGTCGGACTCGGCAAGACCCATTTGCTCCAGGCTATCGGGCACTCCATGCTGGCGACCAATCCGGCGACCAAAATCCTCTATGTCAGTTCGGAAAAATTCACCAACGAATTCGTAACGGCCGTAAAAGAGGGCCGGGGGCGCGAATTCAAGGACCGCTACCGCAACGTTGACCTCCTTCTCATTGACGACATCCAATTCATCGCCGGCAAAGAACAGACCCAGGAAGAGTTTTTCCACACCTTTAACGAACTCCACCAGCAGGGCAAGCAAGTCGTGCTCACGAGTGACCGGCCTCCCAAGGCCATTCCAGCCCTAGAAGACCGTCTGCGAAGCCGCTTTGAGTGGGGGATGATTGCCGACATCTCCACCCCGGACCTCGAAACGCGCGTGGCCATCTTACAAACCAAAGCGCAGGAAAAGGACTTCCTCATTTCTCCGGACACCCTGCAGTTGATTGCCACCACCGTGCAGAGCAATATTCGCGAACTAGAAGGTGCTCTCAACAAAGTTATCGCTTTCCACCAGCTGAAAAATCTTACCCCTACCACCGACACCGTCAAGTCCATCCTCGCCAGTTTTGCCGAGCAAAACATGCGCCGCTCCCTCACCCCGCGCGAGCTGGTGTCCGAGGTGGCGGGTTTTTACGACATAAAAATCGACGACATTGTAGGCAAAAGCCGTGAAAAACGCGTGGCCTTTCCGCGGCAGGTAATCATGTACCTTCTGCGAGAGGAACTTAAATTGTCTTATCCGGCCATCGGCGAAGAGCTTGGTAACCGCGATCACACCACCGCCATGCACGCCCACACCAAAATCGCCCTGGAACTAGAGGGAGACCTTAAGTTAAAGCAAGACTTGGACTTGCTCAAACAGAGAATGTACGCCAACGTCCACTAAGGGGATAAAATGGCGATAACTTTCCGTTTCTACTTAAGTTTTATCCCCAAAGTTTGTCACCGCCCCTGTGAACAAGACCTTACTTTTCCACACCACCGGCTCACCAGGCATCAGGGGGTCCAAAATGTCCCCAGCTCCACCGCTTTCATTCACACCAACAGCTGAACAAAAATTTGCCTCATTCTAAAAACAAAAAGCACTTTTCCCCTCCGTGCACACCCCCTATTACTACTACAAGAATAAATATTAAATAAATAATTGACCGAAACCGGGATAAGTCCGACGAACCAATACGGATTAGTGATTCAGATGATTTAGACTTTTTATGCGATTCACCTGCACTCGCGACAACCTCTTACATGCTCTCGACGTAGTTAGCCCTCTGGCCGGTAAGCATACCCACCTGCCCATACTAACCAACGTCCTCATCCAAGCCAGCGAGTCGCGGGTGGAATTTGTCTCCACTAATCTGGAGGTGGCTGTCCGGGCTCATGTCCGGGCCAAGGTAGACACAGCAGGCGCTTATACGGTGCCGGCCAAGACTCTGTCCGATTACATTCACTTAATTACGACCGAACAGGTGGAAATAATTCAAGAGGGGGCGGAGCTGGCGATAACGGCCGGATCTTCGAGCACCAAGATCAAGGGGGCTCCGGCAGACGATTATCCGGTGATCCCGGCCATAGACGAAGACCACGCCTACGCGGCCAATCGCGAAGTTCTGAAAACCGCTCTTAGCCGCGTGGCCATCGCGGTGGCTAAAAATGAAATCCGACCGGAACTGTCAGGTATTAATTGGCAATTTTTTCCGGATCGTTATCCGGGGTTGGTGTTGGCGGCCACCGACTCTTACCGTCTGGCCGAGGCCAAAATGCCGCTGGCGCAGGGGGCGGATAAAAATATCACCAGTCTGGTGCCGGCCCGGGTGGTTTATGAAATCGTCCGTCTTTTGACACTGACCAAAGATATTGAAGCCAAGGAGCCGGTCAGGTTGTGGGTGAGCGACAACCAAATAGCGGTGCGGTATGATATCTTCGAGCTTACCGCCCGGTTAATACAGGGAAAATATCCGGATTACACGCAAATAATACCGTCCAGCTTCAAAACCGCCGCGGTGTTTCCGGTCGACCTCATGGTAAATAAAATTAAGGCGGCCAGTCTCTTCACGGCCGCCGGCGTGAACGCGGTTTCTTTCGACCTTAACGTGGCCGGGCAAACGGTGGGTGTTTCCTCCACCAGCACACAGACCGGAGAACACTCCTCGGAGTTGGAGGCGGACGTAAAGGGCGAGGAAAATTCCATTCTTCTGAATCATCGGTACGTACTCGACGGGCTGCAGCATCTGGGCGGCGCTGAGGCGGTATTACATGTGAACAGCGCCGACGCCCCATGTATGTTGAAACCCAAAGAAGAAACGGACTATTTGTATATCGTCATGCCGATTAGGCAGTAAAACCTGGTAAGAAAAAAGAAATAAAAAAATCCCCGAAAGGGGATTATTTTATTTCTATGTTGGCTGTGTCGCTCACGCGTTCTGTGCCGTCTTTTAATTTTACCAGGGCCATTATTTTCCAGCCGCCGGTATGGGGGGCGGCTTTCCAGCCGGCCCCCAGTTGATTATCTGTCAGTTGGGACAGATCGGTAATGGTGGAGAGCGTCAGCGACGTGCCGGAGTCGGGATGCAGGGCCGAGATCTTAATTTCGGCGATGGCTTCCGGCCGGTAGACTTTTAGAAAGAAAGTGAAAGGGAGACTCGAAGCGCCAAGGGTGCTCGGCGGATCGTTGAAGTGGGCTCCGGGCGGTTCCGCCGGTGCTGTCAGGGTGAACGGCACATTTTCGCTCACCCGGTTTCCCACGTCATCTTCTACGATGACTGTCAGTGTGTGTTCCCCAGGTTCGAGTGTCTGGGCGTAATAATTGAGATTAAAGGGGTGAGAGTTGATGACGCCCGCATAAACCCCGTCAATTTTGTAGCTTACTTTGCTTACCCCCCGTTCGGCGCTGACTCTGATGTCGGTATTTATTTCCCGGCTGCTGATGACCTGGTTGGCGGCCGGGTAAACTACTTCAAGCGTGGGAATGAGTTCCAGCGAGTGGATATCGTCGTATTCGGTCGGCGGTTCTTCGAAGCTGGCGTCCCAGTCCGGATTTTTTTCGCGTTGCCGTGCGATCCACTCCTGCACTGCCTTTTCCCAGGCCAGGTATTCAGGGTCCTTTGCCGGGTCGGAGGGGATGGGCCCCAGCGGTTCGTCCTTGTCTACATAGTGGAGAATATCATGCGGCGGCAGGTAAATTTTTTCTATGATATATTTTTCCGGGGTAGAACTGGTGGCAATTTTTCCGGTAACCTCGTCTACAAGCAGTTTGATGCCGCCGCTCGGCAACCCATTCAACATGGGTTTGGCCGCCGTAACCGGCGGTGGCGCGGGGAATTTTTCTGCCGGCGTATTTTTCAGAGCCTCGCGCATGAAATAATTCCAAATTTGGCCGGCGATTTTGCTGCCGCCAAAGCCTTGCTTCATGGGCCGGTTGTCTGTGTTGCCGCCCCACACGCCGGCAGTTAGGCTCGGAGTGTAGCCCACCACCCAGGCGTCGACATAATTGTTGGTCGTGCCGCTTTTGGCGGCCACGCTGCGGTCAGGCAGGGTGAGGGCGCTTCCGGCTCCAAAGACGAAAGCGCGCGCCGCGTCATCGGATAGAATGCCGGAAATGGTGGCGGCTAGCTGCGGGTCAATCGCCGCTTCCCCTTTTTCCTCCTTCCATTCATACAGAATTTCCCCCTTGGGGTCTTCTATTTTTAGAATGCCGGCAGGCGAGTGCCGGGTGCCGTTGTTGGCGAGCGTGGCGTAGGCGTTCACGTGTTCGAGCATCTTCACTTCGCCGCCGCCCAGCACCAAAGACAACCCGATGGCGTCTTTTTTGAAAGTGGTATAGCCGAGGCGCTCGGCGAAGGTGATGGCGCGCGGCAGTCCGACCAAGTAAAGTGTCTTGACAGCCGGGATGTTGAGCGAGCCCTGCAGAGCTTTGCGCATGGTTACCGGCCCGTGCTCGCTCAGATCATAATTCTTGGGGATATAGGCTTTGTCGCCGCCGGGGAAGGTGGTAACCACGTCGTAGAGGACTGTATTGGGAGTGAAGCCTTTTTCGAAAGCAGCGGCGTATATGATGGGCTTGATGGAAGACCCAGGTTGGCGGCGGGCGTGTGTAACCACGTTGAATTGTCCGTCAATGGCGTCGTCGTAATAATCCCGCGAACCGACCATGGCCAGTATCTGCCCAGTCTTCGGATCAAGCGCTACCAGGGCGGCGTTGTCGGCTCCGCCTTGTTCGAGCAATTTGCCCCCAAATTCCTGGATCGCCTTTTCAGCGATTTGCTGCTTGTCCCAGTCGAGAGTCGTGATTACCCTAAGGCCGCCCTTTTCCACCATTGATTCGCCGTATTTTTCCACCAGCCGCTCTTCGGTGTAAAAAACGAAGTGAGGGGCTTGGGTGGCCCTGGTGTTGCGTTTCAGGTTAAGCGGTTCGGCCTTGGCTTTGTCCGCCTCTTCCTGGGAGACATAAGACTCGTCGGCCATGCGCTGCAAGACAAAGTTGCGGCGGTGCTCCAGGGCCTCGAGGTCATTGAGGTAAACCGATGGTTTTTGCGGCAGCCCGGCCAAAGCGGCCGCCTCGGCCAAGGTCAGATCGCTAACGTGCTTGCCAAAATAGCTCTGCGCGGCCGCCTCCACGCCGTAGTTGGTCGAGCCGTACGGGATTTCATTAAAATATATTTTGAGAATTTCATCCTTGGAGTATTTTTGTTCCAAGCGCAGCGCCAGGATCGCTTCTTTGATTTTCCGGCTGATGGTCCGTTCATTGGTCAGGATGGCATTTTTAACCAGCTGCTGGGTAAGGGTGGAAGTCCCGGAGATTTTTTTATTGGTGAACAGGCCGTAGGCCAGGGCGCGGGCGATGCTGAGCGGACGGATGCCGTGGTGTTCGTAGAATTTTTTATCTTCGGTGGCGATGACGCCGTCTATAAGATACCGGGGTATTTCTTGGAGTTCCACGATAGTGCGCTTCTCGTCGGCAAAAATTTCGTGCAGCAAGTGCGTACCGGTGCGGTCGTATATTTTAGTACTTTGGGCAAAATGGCGGTCATTAAGTTTGTTGGGGTCAGGAAGGTACTGGTTGCTCCAGACAACCAGGCCGAAAGCCGTTGCCAGGGCGGCTCCAAGAGCTAGTCCGCCCCGTTTTCGCCAGCGGCCGGGCCGGGTTGTTTCCGGGCCGCCGTTCGGCGTCTGGTGCCCGCGGCGCGGCGGTCGGCTCGTCGGGCCCCCGGCTTCGTAGCCATAGGAACGCCGGATCAGGCGGGGGATCGGCATAGGGAAAATTGTTTATAATTAGCCAAAAATAAAAACAATGCGGCTATCTGCGACCTGAAAGTCATTTTACCACAGAGGTTGGGCTATTGACAAAATTGCCCCAATATGGTAATATCTGCCGTTAGACAACAGCCCGGTACCGTAAGGTACTGGGTTTTAATTAGAAGCTATGATTCGTGTTTCCTGCCAGCGCACTTCTGCCGCCGCCAAGTACGCGGCCACTGTTGTGGTTTTATCCGCCCTGCTTTTAAGTTCGGCCCGTCCTCAGCTCGCGTCCGCGCAGCTCGACCCTGGCGCCTCCTTTCCGTCCTTTTTAAATATCGAGGCGGTGATTGCTGAGACTTTGGCTGACACTGTTCAGGAGGAGAAACCGGAATTCCCGGACGTCTCCGAACGGATACCGAAGCGCGCATTCACGGTGGTTGCGACTGCCTATTCGAGCGATCCTTATCAGACCGATTCCACTCCGTGCATACCGGCGATGGCCAAATTCAATCTTTGCGAATATTACGAGACTTACGGCGTGGAGGACACGATCGCGACCAATATCCTGCCTCTCGGCACGTATGTACGTTTTCCCGAGCTCTACGGCGAGCGGGTTTTTACGGTGCGCGATCGTATGAACGCCAAGTATAACGGCCGGGCGCGGATTGATTTTTGGAAGAAGGATAAGCCAAGCGCGGTCCAGTTTGGCGTGAAGAGAATAAAGATGGAGGTCTTCTAAACTGGCTTGTATGCCTGGTATAAAAACTAACCCCGATTGAAGGGGTTAGTTTTTATACCAGGCTAGTTTCACCGGCTCTGTGGCGCCCCCGGATTGAGGTACGGGCGGGAATTGAACCCGCGCATAGGAGTTTTGCAGACTCCCGCCTTACCACTTGGCTACCGTACCGCGATATCGGGTTCAAGTGTAGCATAAGACTACCCTTGGTTCAAGCAGCCCGCAGTCGGACTATGGGGGTCAACAAACCGTAGAGGATATGGTATGATATGTGCATTCCTCTGTCCGATCCGGATTAGTTTAGGGGTAGTGGCAAAGGGGTAAAAATATGAAGTTTAAGCCATTTTTTTACAAGTCTCTCCTCCACCTGCTGCGCGGGGTTCTCTTGGTTAAGCGCTCTTTAGCGGTAGTTTTGAGGATTGTTTGGAGATACTTGGTGTCGCTTGACGAAGCGTATAAGCGTACGCTGGGATTTCGCATATTCAAGATTTTATTCCTCTTTCACAAGCGTTTCGGTAAGCATCCTCTCGGGACGGCGCGCGGCATCCGGGAGTGGGTGGGGCAGCGTCGGGTTTTGGAAGCGGTAATTTTGGCTCTGCTGGTTCTGTTTTCCTTGCCGCACAGTCGGTTGTTTGCCGAAGATTACACCGAGCTGCCGGGCAGAAAGACTCTTTTGTACTCCGTTCTGGGGCCGGGAGACCAAAATTTTAGTTTGGTGGAAGAAGTTTTTCCGGCCGCCATGGCTGCCTCGCCGACAGCAGCCGGAGAGGCCTGGCGCGAAGGAGCGGTCGGCGTTCAGTTGGGCCAGGCCCAGCCGGGCGGAGCAAATCAGGCTGCGGTTCAATTTGATGAGTTCGGCGGCTTGGCCTTTGGCGGCAGCGCCGTGACCAAGCCAATAATAATACCCGGCGGCCTGGCCGTCCGCCCGGGAATGGCTACCCCCGGACGGACCGCGATCGCTCTTTACGAGGTCAAGCCAGGCGACGTCATTGGCAACATTGCGCGTTCCTTCGGTATCAGCGTGGAAACCATTTTATGGGCGAATAATTTGACCGCCCGGTCTCTTATCAGGCCGGGTGATATTTTGAAAGTTCTGCCGGTAGACGGCGTAACGCACAAGGTGGTGCGCGGCGATACGATTTTGAAACTCGCCAAGACGTACGGAGCGAAGGCCGAAGATATTGTCTCCTTCAATAATCTTAAAGAAGACGGCACGAACATAGTTGTCGGGGGTGAGCTTATCATACCGCACGGTCGCCGGGCGGCCCGAATCGCTAGATCCCCAGCCGGTAGTTCACCTTGATCAGGAAGATGTTCTCGGCCGGGCCGCGCAGTAGTGCGCGCGCGTCGTCGCCGAAGTCGATCGCCCCGCGGGACAGGGACGACGCGGCGCTGCGGGTCCACACCACGTACAGCGTCGAGCCCGGGTGGTATTCCCACCGCAGCACCGCGTTGCCGCGCAGCGAGCGGAACGTGAAGGCGGGATCCACTACCCGGAAGCTCGCGGCGGGGCCGCCGGCATCCGGGTCGATGGTGAGCGTGTCGGGGGTGCCCGGCTGCACCGAGACCGTGCCCACATCGCGGCCGTACACGAGCTGGCGCCGGGCGCGCGGGGCGGCGAAC
>Ga0076004_121_pt1 | contig 21548 bp, 21 predicted proteins | sample RifGroA2_FD_68067 | JGI IMG/M metagenome (GOLD analysis project Ga0076004, IMG submission 68067) | Parcubacteria (Magasanikbacteria) bacterium GW2011_GWA2_56_11
TGAAGTAATGATTTTAGCTGGTAGGGCGAACTTGCTAATTTCATATACCTCGAGTTGATTGTTTCTTATGAAATATATATATTCATCATCACGTGAAAGCGCATTTGAGTTAAATTCGTGTGTTAAACACTGCTTAAAGATATCGTCATAACCAAAATCAGCAACTTGTTTGTAACCGGAATTAGCATGAAGTAATATGCTTGGATAATAATCTCCCATCCCAAATCTTTGACCGCGTTGAAATAGATGATGGAAAGCCCCAAAACGATCCAGTGTCCGAGCGGGCGCTTGAGCGGGCTCACGCGCTCGGCCGGTGTAACGCGGTTTCTTAGGCGCAGGCAGTAGGCCGAGTAAATGGCGGTCCAGGGCACGATAAAGTACCAGCCCCAGGCACGTTGATCGAGATTGTTGTTTTCTAGAACCAGCAGATAAGCTACGAACAGGCAAAAACTGAAAACAAATAAAAAAACAATTCCGAGTTGGTAGTGATGCAGCGGGGACAGTTGTTGGCGCATACGAAATCGCAGTTTGCGACGGCTAACGCGCCGCCGGGCGTTATTTCTGGGCGCGTCGCCGGTCAAATATCAGTTTTGAGCCGGGTTCGGCCTAAGGTTTGTGGCGTGGGCGTCTTTGCCGCCGGGGGCAAAGGCAATTTCTTGCGGGTGAAAGCCTTGGATCAGCCGGGTTCACTCACTGAACTGGTAGTGAGTTATCAGCAATTCTCTCCTAAGTCGAGCCGAAACATAGACTGATTTTCTCGGCACCAATGTCTGAGCCTATTAAGAGCGAGTTTTGGTGCCGTGAAAATCAGTCTATGTTTGAGGCGAAAAGGAGGAAACTCGCTGTGAGTTCACTTAATAAAAAGCCGGCAGAATGGTGAAGAAGACCATGGCGGCGACCGCGATGAGGCTGATGACCGTCCAGAGTATCTTGAACTTTTTGCTGTTGTACATATGCCTGATAGTTAGCGTTTCAATACTGCCAAATAAGCCTCCGTTGGTATGTCTACTTTGCCCCGTCCCATGGCTTTCATTTTCTTTTTGCCTTTTTTTTGCCGCTCCAGGAGTTTCATTTTGCGGGTAACGTCGCCGCCGTAGAGCTTGGCCGTTACGTCTTTGCGCAGGGCCGAAAGGCGTTCGCTGGCGACTACTTTCCCGCCGATGGCGGCCTGGATTTTGAGTTCGAATTGCTGGCGGGGAAGGGTTTCCTTGAGCGACTCGACAATTTTTTTGCCGACCGCGTAGGCCTGTTCGCGCCAGACCAGCGAGGCCAGCGCCTCGACCGGTTCTTCGGCAATGACGATGTCGAGTTTCACCACGTCGGCGCGCCGATAGTCCTTGAACTCATAGTTGAGCGAGGCGTAGCCGCTCGTAACGGTTTTCAGTTTATCATAAAAGTCGGTGATGAGCGAAGCGAGCGGAATCTCGTAATGCAGCATCGCTCGCTGGCCCGCGCCGGTACTGAGGTATTCGGTATTGAGGTACGTGCCCTGGCGTTCGGCTACGAGTCCCATGATGTTGCCGATAAACTCCGTCGGCGTGATGATGTCCGCGTTCATCCATGGTTCTTCGATGTGTTCGATCTGCTGGACGTCGGGCAGATCCTGCGGGCTTTTGGCCGTGAGGGTGTCGCCGTTGGTCTTGAATATGTGGTAAGCCACGCTCGGCACGGTCGCGATAATGGGTAGGCCAAATTCGCGTTTGATCCGTTCCTGGAATATGTCGAGGTGCAGCATGCCCAAGAATCCGCAGCGGAAACCGAACCCGAGCGCCTGCGAATGCTCGGGTTCGTACCGGAGCGCCGAGTCGGAGAGTTTTAACTTATCCATGGCTTCGCGCAGGGTATTGTACTCATTGCCTTCCTGGGGAAAGATGCCGGCAAAGACCATCGGCTTTACTTCTTTGTATCCAGGCAGGGGGGAAGAAGCCGGGTTTTTTTCCAAAGTAATCGTGTCGCCGACGCGTACCTCGCCAAGCTGTTTGAGACCGGTAACCACATAGCCGATTTGGCCGTTTTGAATTTGACCGTCGGAAACGAGAGCCGGACTGTAGTGGCCGGCATCCAGCGCCTCGCTGGCGGCCAGCGTACTCATGAATTTAATCCGTTCGCCTTTGGTTACCGAGCCGCTTTTGACGCGGACCGAAGCGACCACGCCCCGGTAGTCGTCATAGAACGAATCGAAGATCAGGGCGCGCACGCCAGTGTCTGTGGCCTCGGCCGGCGGCGGAACTCGGTCTATGACCGCCGCGAGCAGTTCGGGTACGCCCTGGCCGGTTTTTCCGGAGCAGTGCAGTATTTCTTCTGGTTTGCAGCCCAAAAGATGGATAATTTCCGCGCTCGTTTTGGCCACGTCCGCGTTGGGTAGGTCGATTTTATTTAAAACCGGGATGATGGCCAGGTTCTGATCAAGCGCGAGGTAAAGATTGGCGATCGTCTGGGCCTGCACGCCTTGGCTGGCGTCAACCAAAAGAATCGCGCCTTCGACAGCCGCGAGCGAGCGGGAGACCTCGTACGTAAAGTCAACGTGTCCTGGGGTGTCAATCAGGTTTAGAGTGTAACCTTTATATTGCATCCGGACCGGCTGGAGCTTGATGGTGATACCGCGTTCCTGTTCGAGCTCCATCTGGTCGAGGAGCTGGTCGCGCATCTTGCGTTTGTCTACTGTGCCAGTTGTTTCCAAAAAGCGGTCGGCAAGCGTGGACTTGCCGTGGTCAATGTGGGCGATGATGCAAAAATTGCGGATTTTATACATAGGGCGGGGCGTTTCATTTTAGCCTCCATTTTCTATTTTGTCATGAATATTGAAGAGCTTCAACCAACGCCGTTGCAGGCTCTGCCGGAACAGCTCCATTTCTTCCAGCCTGAGGAGATGGCAGACAAAGCCATACCCCAGAAGGCCTATTGTACCCGAAATTAGCCCTTGGCTCAAGATGCCCCAGAATCGGGTCATGTCGACCAGGTTAGCGAGCGGGTATTTGAGCCACTGGACGATAAGAGCCATAAAAACGGCTCCGGCCGACACCTTGGCGAGGTTTTTGACGATAGACAATTCCCCCAGACTGCCCACCCGGCGGCGAAGCAGAATCCAGAGCAGACAAAATTGCAGAACCATGGAGAGCGAGTAAGCCAGCGCCAGACCACGCACCCCAAGGAGCTCTTTGGCGTATAAACTCGCGATAATGTGGACCAGCAAGCCGCCCAGGCCGACAAAAAATGGTGTCCAGGTATCTTGAAGCGCATAGAATGCGCGGGCGATTACCAGGGATAGGCATTGGGCGAACAGCGACAGCGTAAAAAAGGCCAGTGTGTCGGCGGTCAAGGCGGTGGCAGTCCAGTCAAACTCGCCGGAGCCAAAGACGACGCGCGTAATTTGGGCGCGTAACAGCAGGAAAATAACCGTTACCGGCACGATGAGGAAAACAATCTGCCGGACGGTGGCCGAAAAATGCCCCACCATTTCGTGCGGCCGTTTGTCGGCTACGAGTTTGGCAAACGTGGGGAAGACGGCCAGAGAGAAGGAGTGGCCGATTATCCCGACCGGAAAGTACTGCAGGTTGTTGGCCAAATTGAAAATGGCCACGCTGCCGGCCGAGAGCGACGAAGCGATGGCTGTCGTCGCCAGCAGATTGAGCTGTTGCGCGGCCAAGCCGAGAGTGCGCGGGATGATTAGCTTGATAATACGGGACGTGTCCGCGCCCCAGGATAAAACCGGGCGATAGCGGAAACCATGGCCGGAGAGAGCGGGCAATTGTATCGCTATATGGGCGAGGGCGCCGATAACGACGCCCCAGGCCAGACCGGAGGGGCCGGTATGCGGCACGATCAGCACCACCCCCGCGATAATGCCCAGATTATAAAAAATCGGCGCCAGGGCGAAGATAAGAAAATTTTTGAAAGCATGGAGGACGCTCGATACCACCCCGCTTAGGGCCAGGAGCACGGAGCTAACGAGCATGACCCGGGTGAGGCTCACGGTAAGCGCCATTTTTTCGGCCGCGAATCCGGGAACAAGCAGGTGAAGGACCGGCGGCGCGAATGCCGCCAGAATCAGCGCCGCCGCGCCCATGGACAAACCTATCAGGTTAAGAATTGAATTGGTTATCTGCCAGGCGCGTTCCTTGTCTCGTCCCCAGACTTCGAGGAAAACCGGGATAAAACCGGCGGTGAGGGCTCCTACCAGGAGCAAGTTGAAGATAAAATCCGGAATGCGAAAGGCGGCATAATAGGCGTCGAGGACGTCGCCGGCGCCGAAATAGTGGGCAAACAAACGATCCCTGAGCACCCCGATAATCCGACTCACAAAAGACGCCGCCCCAAGGATGATGGCGGCGCCGGTAATAGATTGCGCTTGCGCGGAGAAAAGACGGCGGATCATGTTCCTTCGGGTATTTACAGCCAGCGTTTTCGGCGGTAGAGGACAATGATAAGGATAATCAAGGTAGCGAGTCCGGCCAACATGGCCCAGACTGCCGCCGGATTGTGTGCGAAGGGCAGCTCGTCGATGTTCATGCCGTAAATGCCGGATAGAAGGTTCAGCGGCAAGAGAGCCACAGAGATCACGGTTAGCGCGCTGATAAGTCGGTTCGTGCGTTGGTTGATGAGCGACTCGACGGTGATGTGCAGGCCGTCCGTGGTTTCTTTGTAGGTTTCCACAATCGCCCACAATTTATCGAGGTAATCGCGGACGTCGTCAAAATACAGGCTTAAGCTTTCGTCGAGGAAGGGCTTGCGGATGTGGGACAAGTTGGACAGCAGGTGTCTCTCGGGGTCGATAATTCTCCGGAAGCTAAGAATGTTGCGCCGGTGGACAGCCAGTTCTTTGATGACATTTATATCCTGGTCGCCGGTGAAAATTTCGTTTTCGATGATAGAGATGTGTTTGCCGATGTTGCTGAGTATTGGCCGCGTCTCGTGGAAGAGCGCCTCGATAAGCTGGTAGAACAGATAGCCGGAGGTGCCGCTCATCCACTCGGCCCGCACGCGCCGATTCTTCATGCAGCGATAAAAAAAGGTCTTCATTTCCTTGGTTTTGTCGTGGGGGATAGAGATGAAGTAACCGTCGCCGATGAAGAAGTCAATTTCGTGGATGTCGATTTTTTTTTCGGCGTGATTCCACTGCGGAAAGTGGAGAACGACAAACAGGTAGTTGCGGTAAATGTCAACCTTGGGGATGTGGGTGCTTTCCGAGGCCACGTCTTCGAGGTCGAGATGGTGGAAGTTGTAGTTCTCCCGGAGGTGGTCGACCGCTTCCTGATCGACGGCGTCGATGTTAAGCCAGGAAAGGTTGGCTTCTTTGATGATCTTGATAGCCATAAGCCAAAAAGCGGTTACTCGGCGCTAAGATCCATAGTTATGGTTAGCGAGACAAAATCAGTCGGCTCGGTTGACCGCTGGTCTTCGATATAAACTACGCCGTCTATCGAATCGTTATTAAAGGTGAATTGAGACACGGTATTCGTCTCGGTACGGTTGGCAATTTGAAAATTTTTCTTTTTCAGTTCCGTTTCGTAGTATTCGGCGATAAACGTGCGGTCAGCCGTGAGTCCGTGCCAATCTATATGCACGATATCCCGGTGGTCGCCGACAGGCTCTTCCAGAAAAAGGCTGAATTTTTCCCAGTCTGTGCGTCCTTCGTCGAGCGCGGCGCTCAATTCGGGCCGGTACTTGCGGATAAACGTGTTGTCGCGGTCGAAGATCAACAACAAGGGGGCGACCACCAATTTGGGCACGAAAGCCGCCGTCTCCACCCCCCGGCTACGGCCGCTGCCGGCCGTTAGTTTGATTGTCTCAATGTTTTCCGGGTCATAAAGAGGCACGGCGCGCATAAATTCCCGCGGCAGAGTTTTGACCGTGCGCGTTTCCGGACCCAGGGTGAGCTTGAGGATGACAAATGAAATCAACACCAGGACCACCAGAAAACTGCAGCAGCTAACGCAGGTTCTTTTGAGGCAGGAATGCTTTTTAGTGAGCTCCTCAAGCGGCGGATCTTTGATTTCTATATTGTCTGTCCCTTGGCGCATAAGCCTTTGGAGTATAGCAAAACTAAGTCATTTTGTATAGATCTCCGAAGTCGGGTATACTAGGAGCGGCTAAAATAATTTTCTGTTTTTTTATCCCCTTATGCGCCTTGTTTTTTGCGGCGCCAGCCGCGAAGTTACCGGTTCGTGTTATCTGCTTGAAGCGGCCGGCAAAAAGATCCTTATCGACTGCGGACTGTTCCAGGGATCCCGGTTCGCCGAGGAAAAGAACTTCGATCCCTTTCCCTTCGCTCCCGGCGAGATCGACGCCCTGCTTGTGACCCACGCCCATCTTGATCACGTCGGACGGATTCCGAAGCTGATAAAAGAGGGTTTTCGCGGCAGTGTCTACCTTACCAAAGGAACGCGGGAGTTGGCTCGTCTCGTACTGGAAGACGCCTACCAGGTAATGGAGTACGAACACCGCAAATTCTCCGCTCCCTTGCTTTATGACGAAGCCGACGTGGTCGCGGCGACCGAGCGGTTCGTCGGCGTGGATTACCACGAGGCGCTCGAGATCGGAGCGGTCGAGGCGGTATTCAAGGACGCCGGACATATATTCGGCGCTTCTTTTATCGAAGTGGCGGCCGAAGGAAAACGGATCGGTTTTTCCGGCGATATCGGCAACGTGGACGTGCCGATACTCAAAGATACGGAACGTCTGGGCGAACTGGACGTGCTGTTGTGCGAGTCTACTTATGGCGATCGCGTCCACGAGGGCAAGGAGACGAGACGGCAGATTATCCTAGACCTCCTCGATGAGGGTTACCGCCGCGGCGGCACGATAATGGTCCCGGCGTTCTCCATCGAGCGGACGCAGGAGTTTTTGTACGAACTGCACAAACTGCACGAGCATGAAAGCGCGCTGCCCAAGTTCCCCATCTTTCTTGACAGCCCGCTCGCGATCGACGCGACCGATGTCTTTAAACGCTTTCCGGAGTATTATGACCGCGAAGCCGCGCGGGAAATATCCTCCGGAGACGATTTTTTGGATTTTCCCCAACTCCGCGCTACCTATACCCGCGAGGAATCCAAAACGATCAACGAAGCGCCCAATCCGAAGATGGTCATCGCCGGCGCCGGCATGATGAACGGCGGCCGGATACTGCATCACGCCATCCGTTATCTGCCGGATCCCAAATCCATGCTTATTATAGTCGGCTATCAGGCCGAAGGGACGCTCGGCCGGCGGCTGTACGAAGGAGCCAACTTCGTGCAGATTTTCGGCGAACGCATACCGGTGCGGTGCGCGGTGAAGGCGATTGGCGCGCTCTCGGCCCACGGCGACCAGAAAAAACTTCTTGATTGGGTGGGCAGCGGTGAAACAGTACCCAAAAAGGTTTACTGCGTCCACGGCGAGCCGCACGCCGCGACCGAGCTCGCGCACCGGCTGCGCGATCGCTACGCGCTCGAGGCGGTGATACCGGAGTACGGCGATACGGTTGAGGTTTAAACTAGAACCTACTCCCAAAAATAACTTCCGGCTCAATTTTGGCCTGCTTCGGCTGCAAATTGTCCGGCTCTCGTCGCCATAGTACCACTATGCCTCCTCAACCCGGACAATTTTCGCTCGAAACAGGCACAAAATTGCCTCGGAATTATTTTTGGGAGTAGGTTCTAGTAGCCAAACACTCGTCCCCTAGCTATACTACCTAACGGTAGTTTTAGTTTTTCCTTTTATGAAGTACTTTCTGATTATGTTTGGCGTTCTGGCTCTCGTGCCCCAGCTAGCGCTAGGCGAGACCCTGGACACAGATGCTGACGGTTTATCCGACGAACTGGAACGGGCGTATTACACTGACCCCGTGAACCCCGACACCGACGGCGACGGCTTCCCAGATGGGCAGGAAGTCGATTCCGGATATTCGCCGGACGGACTGAACGATCTGCTCGAAATTGCGTTCGGGACGGACATCGGATTTTCGGATAGCGACCAGGACGGCTTCAGCGACTTTACCGAGGTGATGCACGGGTATAACCCCCTTAGTGATCAGCTCCTGGCGCGCTTGCCGCGGCGGGTTGAAGTGGACCTGGCAAAACAGCGCCTGTATTACGTCGTGGACGGCAAACTCGTGAACAATTTTCCCGTGTCTACCGGCAATCCCTGGACGCCGACTCCGCCGGGCAGCTATACGATTTCGCGCCTTATCCCGGTCGCGCGCTATGTCGGACGGGATTACGATCTGCCGAACGTCAAGTGGAATATGCAGTTTAGAAACGGCGGCTACTTCATTCACGGCGCTTACTGGCACAACGACTTTGGAAAGCGCACCCATTCTCACGGCTGCGTGAATATGCGTACGGCCGATGCCGAGTATCTCTACCGCTATATGGAGCCGGGCGTCGAGGTGGTGGTGGCTGGCCAGACGCCAAAGCGGCGGGAAGTGGGGACGTAAACAAAAAAACCGCCGTGGCGGTTGAGAGGGCCGGCCCGACGCATGACGCAATCGGGCCGGCGAAGCGTACTCGGCGACGCGGCTAGCCCTGGGGAAGGGCCTTGAGGTCGCCGACCGTGATGGAGTCGGCGCCCTTCTTGGTCCTGGCGCGGGCCAAGAGGAGGGAGATCCCCGCGACCCGTTGGTGCTGGCCGGCCCGGGAGGCCAGCTGAAGCGAGCCGTAGAGGTAGCGGGAAAGATGCATGCTCCACATAGTCCTTTCCTCCGTGAGGACGGTTTAGCTCTCAGTAGATCATAACCGCGGGCTCTTGTCAACGTCAGGCCGCCCACAAGTCTGCTTCGGGATTTTGAAAATTACTTAAACTGTGCTAAATTACGGTTGTTTTGCTTATGCCGAAATTTAAGATTTACTCCCCGTACCAACCTTCCGGCGATCAACCCGCGGCCATCGCCAAGCTAGCTGCGGGGCTGGAACAGGGTCTTTCCAAACAGACCTTGTTGGGCGTAACCGGGTCCGGCAAGACGTTTACCGTCGCGAACGTCATCGAACAGGTCCAGCTGCCGACCTTAGTCATCGCTCACAACAAAACCCTCGCGGCTCAGCTCTGCAACGAATTTCGCGAGTTTTTTCCCGGCAACGCGGTGGAGTATTTCGTGAGCTATTATGATTACTACCAGCCCGAGGCCTACCTGCCGCCCAGCGATACTTATATCGAAAAAGAGGCGCAGATAAATGAAGAGATTGACCGTCTGCGCCACGCCTGCACCCAGGCGCTTTTGACTAGAAGCGACGTGATTATCGTCGCCTCGGTCTCGGCGATCTATGGTTTGGGTTCACCGGCCGAATATAAAAAAATCGTTCTCCGTCTCACCGTCGGCCAAGAACTCGACCGCCGCGGCTTGCTCGAACAGTTGATCGAGATGCAGTTCGAGCGCACGACCGCGGATTTAGAGCGGGGCAGCTTTCGGATGCGGGGACAGATATTCGAGATCATGCCGGTGAACGAAGAGGCGATTTACCGGCTGGAGATCGGCCGCCGTATTACCAGGATCGAGCGGGTAGAAGCGGTCGCGCGGCGCGTTACCCGCGAGCAGGAAGATCTTTGGCTTTTTCCGGCCAAACATTACGTTGTCGGCGAGGAGTCGAGGAAGCGGGCGGCGGCGGGCATCCGGGCGGAGCTCGCTCAACAGCTGGCTTACTTTGACAAAAAGGGCAAGCTCCTCGAGTACGAACGGCTGAAGCGCCGGGTAAACTACGATCTGGAAATGATCAAAAATATCGGCTACTGCAACGGCATCGAAAATTATTCGCGGCACTTCGAAGGCCGCGCGCCGGGCGAGCCGCCGTTTACTTTGATTGATTATTTCCGGCCAGGCGCCGGAGACAAAAAACAGGGCGCCCAGTTTCTGACCGTCATCGACGAGTCGCACGTTACGGTGCCGCAAATCCGCGGCATGTATCATGGCGACAAAGCCCGGAAAGACACGCTTGTCGAGTACGGGTTTCGTCTGCCGAGCGCGCGCGACAACCGGCCGCTGACATTCGCGGAGTTTGACCAGCGCGTGGAGCAGACGATATTCGTTTCGGCGACGCCGAGCGAATACGAATTAAAAGCCAGTGCGCAGGTGGCGGAGCAAATCGTCCGGCCGACCGGGTTGGTTGATCCGGAAGTGATTATCCGGCCGATAACCGGAGAGAAGGGCGATCCGGCCAGGGAGTCTTCGCAAGTCGAGGATGTTATTGAGCGCATCAAAGGCCGGATGGCGCGCGGTGAGCGGTCGCTCGTCACGACTCTTACCAAGAAAATGGCCGAAGACCTGACCGAGTATCTTAGAGAACAGGGGATTAAGGTCAGCTACTTGCATAGCGACATAAAAACGATCGAGCGCATCGAAGTTATAATGAACCTCAGGAAAGGGGATATTGACGTCATAGTCGGGGTAAACCTGCTGCGCGAGGGCTTGGACATGCCGGAGGTTTCGCTGGTCGCGATTCTCGACGCGGACAAGGAGGGATTTTTAAGAAGCGATACCAGCCTGATTCAGACGATCGGCCGGGCGGCGAGAAATATCAACGGCCAGGTAGTCATGTATGCCGACCAGATGACCGGCTCGATCGAGCGCGCGGTCGAGGAGACCAGGCGTCGGCGCGAGATTCAACTGGCCTATAACCGGCAACACGGCATCACGCCCAAAACGATTGAAAAGACAATCCGTAATTTGCTCGAAGAGTTCGGGATTACCCCCCGTACCGAAGAAGAAAAGGTCGGCAAGAGAAAGCATCGGCGGTCGGGCAGCGTGGCCGACCTCGATACGCTGGGTGATAAGCGACCGTTGGGCGAGATCATAAAGGACAAGGAACAACAGATGCGGGAGGCGGCAAAAAACTTGGAATTCGAGCTGGCCGCCGTGCTGCGCGACGAGATCCGGGAGCTCCGGGCGCGGGAGCGGGTGCGCTAGGCTGTATAATTTTAGAATATTTATGTTGAACAGTCTCTGGCGGTATAAATTTAGCCTCCTTATCCTCCTTGGGATATCAGGCGCGTTGATCCCGGCGTACGCCAATTACAGAATATTGGGTTATCGCGGCCTAGCATACTCCCAAGCCGAAGCCGTGCCCACCTCAACAGTCGCCCTGGTGTTCGGGGCGGGATTGCGCCGGGACGGCACGCCGAGCGACGTACTGCGCGATCGGATAGATTCGGCTATCGAGCTCTACAGCGCGAAAAAGGTAAGAAAACTGGTCATGACCGGCGACAATGGCAGCGCCGATTACGACGAAGTCTCGGCCATGAAGGCCTATGCCGTGGACCAGGGAGTCCCGGAGGGTGACATTGTCCTCGATTACGCCGGATTTCGCACCTATGACAGCTGCTACCGCGCCCGCGAGGTTTTCGGCCTCTGGGATATCGTAGCCGTCTCCCAGGAATTTCACCTGCCGAGAATCCTGTTTACCTGCAACTCGCTGCGTGTTCACGCGGTTGGTTACCGGGCGGACAAACACAATTATGTCCGCGAAAGCTCGTGGGCGTTGCGGGAGTTTGCGGCGCGGACCCAGTCCTGGGTAGAGGTTGTCATTACACACCCCCGGCCCAAATTTTTAGGCCGGAAAGAAGACGTTTTTTAAGCGCCGCCTGAAAGCTAAAATTATGGATAATCTATGAAACGGCAATGGCGACGGAAAATAATCTGGGGCGTACTTGGCGGCGCCGTTTTGGGCGGCATGTTTATCGTCGGCGTTAATTTGGCCATCCTGGCCCGGCAGTCGGCTATAATCCGCGCCGGAGACCAGGTTCCGGCCGCGGCGTCCGCTCTGGTATTCGGCGGCGGCATGAAGCCGGACGGCAGCATGAGCGAGATGCAGGAGGACCGCGTGAGACAGGGAATTGAACTGTATCAGTCTGGGCGGGTAGGAAGATTGATCATGACCGGCGACGACGGCGCGCGGCGATTCGACGAGGTAACGGCGATGCGGCAGTATGCGATCGACAATGGCGTGCCGGAGGGAGATATACTGGTTGATCCGCACGGTTACCGCACTTACTTGAGTTGTAAGCGCGCCGCCGAAGTCTATGGCGTAACCACCACGATCGCCATTTCGCAAAGTTTTCATTTGCCGCGCATTATTTATTTCTGCGAACATTTTGGCATCCGGACAGCCGGCGTGCCGGCGGACCTTAGGGACTATAATTCCTGGTGGGTACCGCACGGCCGGGAGATACTGGCCAGGTTGAAGGGGTGGCTGCAGATAACATTGTCAAAATAAGCGTTTGTCGCTATTATAATAGTGCTAAGTCAACATTGAGATTAAATATCATCGTATGGATCAACTACGGCCTGGATCAGATTCTAAACATTCCGCTGAAGCTCCGCCTCCATTGTCCGCTCCAGAGGGAAAGGAATCGTCATTGAGAGGGGATCCGGAAGCGGAAAGAGCTTTCGAGGCGCTGCGAGGCATGTTCGGCAGCGAAGCAGACTGCGTTAAATTTTTTGAGCGGGGCTTCTCTTTTGTGATAGCCTTGGCAGAGATTCGGCGAATTAAAGAAGGAGGAGGACTGGTGCGCGTAAAGGACCCAAGGACGGGAACGGAATGGCGGGAGGGAAAAATTACAGCCATGGATGAAAAAGGCATTGCCGCGGTCGAATACGATCTTCCTTACGGAGGCAAGATGACAGTCCGGGTATATCCGGAGCTGCTGCTGCGCTGGCAGCAGGAGGGCCCGGCTAAAGTCAATTTGCCGGCGGTATCCAGCAATTAGAGGCAAATAATAAAACACCCCGGACAATACCGCCGGGGTGTTTTATTATTTGTGATTATTTAACTTCCACTTCCATACTCTCACTATACTCGGCGCACTGGTTATTTTTTACCGCGCATACGCGCAAATGCCGTTTGCCCGAGGGGACGCGCCAGGCTTTGGAGCGGTGATCAGGGCCGAGCTGGTACCAGTAACCTTTGGTGGGCCAAGTCGGATCGGGCTCGTTGGCGAGCAGGAGCCGATAGCCCTGGACGTCTTTGGCCAGGGCTTCATCCGCCGCGAATTCGACGTTCAAGACTCCCTTGGACGTTGACTCGGCCTTGGTGATGTCCACCCCCTGGACGTCCGTCGCGTCCGGTGTACCGGCTGGCCCCGGAGCGGCGGTTTCGTCGCCGGGTTTGGTTGCCGGCTCGCCGGTGCCGGTCTGCGATTTGGCGCAGCCGGCGCCGGTGAGAAGCACAAAGGCCAAAATACCCCCCCATAATACGGCATGTCTCTTCATAGGCGTGTCCAAAATTATTAATGATTAATTGCGCAGAGCATTTTTGACGCGGGTCGCGGCCGCCGCATCGGCCCGATTGTACGATATGAGGACAATCGACTGGTCGCGTGCCGAGAGAATTTCGCTTTCAGTACTCGTAACTACCCGCTCCAGGCCCTGGATGAATTTTTCGGTCGCCTGCTTAACTTGGTTGAGATTTTGTCTGTCTTTGATTTTGGTATAGACAACTATAATATTACCATTTTGGGATATCCTGCACGTTCGTATCGCCGCCGGTCGGTACCCGGTCTGTTTGGTCGGGGACGGTCCTGGGCGGCGTGGTGGTGGCCTGGCCGCCTGTTCCGTTATTTGGAGCCGGCCCGCTGGGCGTGGTCGTCGGCGATGGCGAGGGGGGCGGGGCGCCGTTACCGTTACAGCCGGCGCCGGCCAGGATAAGAATAAGAAGAAGCGCCGAGGGTATATGCCAGTAGCGTGGTTTAATGCTCATAACTTTAGGGTCAAAAACTTAGGCCCAGATACCGTAGCACAGATTTTCGCGTCCGGGGAAGGGGTGTGGATGGTTGCGTCAGCAGGCCAAGATGACTACGAAGATCTACCGGCAAGACTCACATCTCTATCGCGAGGGCTTCCATCCGTCCTTCATTAAGGGCGGAGTCATGCCCGCCTACCGAGATCCGGCGGTTTTCGGTCCCGCTTAGCTCCTCGGACTGTTCTTTTCTTTCTGCCTCGCGCTTCCCCGCGAGGTTCATGCTTTTTATAGGCTGCCGAGATTGACAGAATAAAGTCGCGGAGTATACTGTCGGTGTTCTTTGTCTGTACCTAACGCAAACCCCATCATGGGGCTTTTTGGCTATTGACACTCACTATGCAGGACAAACTCATTATCAAGGGCGCACGCGAACACAATCTCAAAAATATCAACCTTGAGCTGCCGCGCAATCAGATGATCGTGTTTACCGGTTTGTCCGGCTCGGGCAAGTCATCTTTGGCGTTTGATACGATTTTTGCCGAGGGGCAGCGCCGGTACATCGAGTCGTTGTCGGCCTATGCCCGGCAGTTTTTGGGCGGGATGCAAAAGCCGGATGTGGATGAGATCGAGGGCTTGTCGCCGGCGATTTCCATTGACCAAAAAGCGCACAGCGCCAACCCGCGTTCGACGGTGGCGACCATCACCGAGATCTACGATTACCTGCGCGTTCTCTTCGCCCGGATCGGACAGCCGTTTTGTCCGCTGTGCGGGACAAAGATCGAGCGGCTGACTATAGACCAGATGCTCGGACAGATCACGAAGACGCTCCAGGCTGAGGCCGGCAAGGGCAGCGAAGCGGTTGTTTTGGCGCCCGTCGTGCGCGGCCGCAAAGGCGAGTACTACCAGATGCTCTATGACATGTACAATTCCGGCTTTCTCGAGGTTCGGGTGGACGGCAAAATCAAGAGCCTGCGCGACCGGATCGTATTGTCAAAAAATTTCAAGCATACGATTGAGACGGTTGTCGACCGTGTTCCCACTCTGGCGCAGCGGCCGGCGGCCGGCAAGCCCGCTCCGGCCTCCGAGATAAGTGCCAAAGAGACATTCCAGCGCTTGAGTGAAGCGGTTGAAACCGCGGTCGATCTATCGAACGGCCTGTGTACGGTGATATTCCCGAGCGGAGAAGAGAGAATCTACAGCACTGAGTACTCCTGTCCGAAAGACGGCTTCAGTTTCCCGGAGATCGAGCCGCGGCTTTTCAGCTTCAATAGTCCTTACGGCTACTGCGACCTTTGCACGGGTCTCGGCACCAAAGAATTATTCAGCGAGGAATTGTGTCCCAAATGCCAGGGCAAACGGCTGAACGCGAACGCCTTGAGCGTCCGGGTCGGGGACAAGAATATCTGGGAAGTAACGAGTCTCCCGATCGTCGAGGCGCGGGATTTTTTTAACCGGCTTCTCGACCTGGTCAGCGAGAATGAACTAGAAATCGCCAGCGCGGTTTTTCGCGAGATCGGCAACCGTCTGCAGTTTATGTACAACGTCGGCCTGCACTACCTGACCCTCAACCGCACCGCCGGCACGCTCTCGGGCGGCGAGGCGCAGCGCATCCGACTGGCTTCGCAGGTCGGCACTCGGCTGGTCGGGGCGCTCTACGTGCTCGATGAGCCGACGATCGGGCTGCACCAGCGCGACAATGCCCAGCTTGTCTCGACCCTGCGGAACCTATGCGACATCGGCAACACGATTATCGTCGTCGAACACGACGAGGACACCATTCTCACGAGCGACTGGATCGTGGATATCGGGCCGGGCGCCGGCAAAAGCGGGGGAGAGGTTGTCTACTCCGGTCCGCTCTCTACTCTGCTTGAAGCCAAGCCCAAAAAAGGACAAGCAGCCAAAACTTTGGCGCCGGCTGTTCGCTGCCAGGTTATCGGCGATCCGGTCTCATCGCTTACTGGCCGGTATTTGCGCGGGGAGCTGGCGATTCAAACGCCGCGCGACCGGCGCAAGGTGGACAATTCCACTCCCAAGCTCAAGATCAAAGGGGCGGCCGAACACAATCTAAAAGGCGTTAATGTCGAGGTCCCTTTGCGGCGGTTTGTCTGTCTGACCGGCGTATCCGGCTCGGGCAAATCCACTCTCATGCACAGCATTCTCTACCGGGCGGTGGCCAACAAGCTCAACCACACGCGGTACAAGGTGGGGGCGCATAAGGAGATCGGCGGACTGGAATATATCGATAAAATCATTAAAATCGACCAGAGCCCGATCGGACGCACGCCCAGGAGCAACCCGGCGACTTACACCAAAGCTTTCGACTACATCCGCGAGATTTACGCCTCGACTCCCGAAGCGCGCATCCGGGGTTACAAAGTCGGCCGCTTCAGCTTCAACCGGCCGGGCGGACGGTGCGAAAACTGCGAGGGCCGGGGTACGCTCGAAATCGAGATGCACTTTTTGCCGAGCGTCGAAATCGTTTGCGAGGTCTGCAAAGGCCAGCGCTTCACGCAGGAAACCCTGCAGGTGCATTATAAAGACAAAAATATCGCCGAGGTCCTCGAGATGACGATCGCCGAGGCGGAGAAGTTTTTCGAAGATATTCCCTTTATTTACGATAAGCTCAAAATTTTGAACGAAGTCGGTTTGGACTATCTTACTCTCGGGCAGTCCGCCACCACGCTTTCGGGCGGCGAGGCGCAGCGCATCAAGCTTTCCAAAGAGCTGGCGAAACGGAGCACGACCAAAACTTTGTATTTACTCGATGAACCGACGACCGGACTCCACTACGACGACGTGCGCAAGCTGATAGACGTTCTGCAGCGCCTGGTTTCGCAGGGCAATACTATCATGGTCATAGAACACAACCTGGACGTGATCAAATGCGCCGACTGGATCATCGATCTTGGCCCCGAAGGCGGCGACAGGGGCGGCCAGGTCGTTGCGACCGGTACGCCGGAAGAAGTGGCGCGGAAGGCCGGGAGTTACACCGGCGAGTATTTGCGGCGGATGGTGGATTGAGTCTAGATTATTGACGCCAGTCTTAGTTTTATTATACTAGGATCAGTTTCCTAACAATAAGGAAACAATTGATCTGTTTAATTTTATGCCCAAGTCGGGTTTCCTGTTGCCTTTTATTTTTTTTGCCGTTTTTTTGTCTGTCGGTTGCGTAGGCCGCTACTCGGACGACCAGGATGAAATAATCCGAACGGATGCATTTAATTCTTCTGCCGGCGCTGCCGTATTTGCTTCGTCCACGGAGGCGACGGCAGTTGTCGCGGCCATAGAGACTTTACCCGAGGTGCGGCGTTTACACGAGAGAATCATCGCTGAATACAAATCTGGCCGAAAGATAACTTACAGATTTGACGATGCGGCCGGCGCGGCGAAAGGAAGGGTACAAGTAATAGTGTCGGAAGACACCGGGAAGCAGGCGATCGCCCATTATATATTTTCTCTTACGCTCAAAGGCGACGATATTAGGGTGATAGACCCGCTTACAGGCGAGGAACTGACTTTGGAGAAATGGCGCGACAGCCAACAGTACGGTCCAGAACCCGGCCGCTCGCTGACCATGCGGGAATACTACCGGCTTATCCCCAAAGAGTATATCTGGTTGCGGATAGACAATATTGCGCAGGGCAGCTTCCGGCCGCGCGACAGTTTTATCTCCGTTTTGGATGAATCTAACTATTATCTGTCTTTAACAGAAGAAGCAGCCGGCATACAGCCATCGGGCGGTTACGGAAGGGCGGAATTGGCATTATTCCTGGGCCAGGACGGCGGGCCGGACATTTTGTCCGTCCTTAATACCACCTGTGTTTCAATCGGGTGTATCGATCAGGACCTGCAATTTTACACTTATTCGGGCGGTCGGTTCGGTGTTGTTACTAAAGATGTATTTCCATTCCGGGAAAATTTAGACAATGATTATATTAGTAAACAGGCCAAGGCGGCTATTGAGAAAAAGTATGGCAATGACCCTGACAATCCCGAAGCGGTACCATCAGTGGTGTTAGTATTGCCGCGCTACGGCACGAAAATTATCCTCCGAGAGGAAAAGACTAGGACAGATATATACGAATTTATTTGGAACGGTAGTAAATTCACCTCCCATAGAGTAATTTAATTAGGGAAAGCTGTCTAGGTAAGAAACATTGATTATCTTTAGCCTCTTAGCCGTCCAAATGATTAGATAGGCAGTTGAAGCGGTGTTTTACGGGGAACACCAAACCGGGCAGGCTAGGCCGCGAGAGCAGGGCGGACTGGCCGCAGCAGGCAGCCGGCGTCGACGAGCGCGTCGAGGAGAGGCTCCCAGTTCCGGCTGTCGGACCAGGGTCTGAGCTCGACCAGCATGGTCTGTCCGGCGAGCGGACTAGGGCGGCCATCGTACTGCGTGAGGCCGGCCACACCCCCTCGATTTCGACCGTTGGATCGAGCGGCACGACTCCGCGGTGCATGACGCCCAGGCACATGGTAATCGGCTGGGGCAACTTGACCCGCATGCATTCCTCCTGTCAAAAAGGGCGATCTTTGGCCGCGGCAGCGGAAGTGCTGCCGCGGCCAAATTCACTCTCTTTGTTTTTACAATAAAAAACCGCTCCGACTTGGAGCGGTTTGAAATTTTGGTGCTTCAAACTACCGCGCCAAGCCTGGAGGTGCGGTATAGAACCAAACAGTAAGCTGAGCTGTAAGACAAAGTTTCATAAATTCACCTTAACACATTGGGTGGGGTGCGTCTAGCGGCTTTGGGGATAACCGGCTAGCCATGCAGCTAGGTCAGCCTAAATTCTTCCAGATAATCGCTCCGCAATCGTTCAGTTATCTCCTCTGGCGTCTGCCCAAGCCTAGCCGCTTCCCGCAGGCTTCTTATGGCGCCGAATTTTACGTTCAGGTAAGTCTTGCCCGGTTCTCTCCTCTCCTGATAACGCGTTCTGACTGCCTCGCACAAATCGGCCACCGGCGGCTGCTCGAAGTAAATCGGAGAGACCGCGATATCATCAGCCATATCCGGGTGGGCCAAGGCGAGGTCGCTGGCGATTTTACCCAGCCCTGGGTACCAGTGTCCCGAGACGTCCACTCCCGGCGAGGGAAAGATGCCTGCCGCCCCTCCCTGGGAGATATTGCTGGCTGCGCCGGAGAGCGAATCCCGGTTCATTTTGTCTATCTCCTCGATGGTCATGGTCGGTTCGCCCATAATGGCTTTTTCGACCGGAGAAAGGACAGCCGGAGAGTCTTTGGCATAGCGTCGGGCCAGGACCGGAAAAATGTGCGGCTGCAAACCCGGGCCGAGATTTTGCACGAAGTGGTTGGCGACAAAAGATAAATCATTACGCGCGCACAGGGCAGCCAAAAGTTGGGGCTCAAGACCGAGCTCGTGGTTGCCGTAAAACAGTACCGGAGCGCCGGTTTGCCGCGTCCACTCCGGCGCCTCGCTCACGACCTCGATACCGATGCGCTCCAGGAATTCTTTGGCTACCGGGCCCAGACCCTTGGCCGGTATTTCTCTCTCCAGCCGTTCTAGATCCTTAAGAAACTCCGGAGCGCCCGTAAAGCGCTGGAGCAGTTCCCACAGGGAGGCAGACGCCGCGCCGTCCTGCCGCGATGTTTCAATCTCCCGGTTTATCCCGGCGATACCTGTCTCGGAAAAGGCCTGGCGCAGTTTTTTTTCAAAACCGAACATATGGTTATTTGATCTGCCGCCCTAGTGATTTATAAGCAATTTATTTTTTCGTTTTTTTTGCTGACTCTGTCGGAATTTTATAAAAACGCCACTGATCATCTTCTCCCTGTACCATGATCCCGTCGGAGTGCATTCTGAAACTCTCGTAAGGGCCTTGGTATATAACCGCCCCAGTCTCAAAGAGAATTGATTCGCCGCTAACAATGATGTTTCCCAAAGGATGGTACAGGGTTTTTTCAATTTTATTTGGTACGCTGCCTCTTTCTTCTGCGACTGGGTTACCCTGTTGGTCGAATGTATAAAGGGTCGTTCGTAATGCGTGCGTTTTTTTTGAGTACCTAAACACAAGCGCCCCTTTGGGGTGGTGTGTGTGTATATAAAAATTTGATTCTCTTCGGAGGCCATCACCTTTGATATCCACTAGCGGTTTATCGTTTACAAATAGGGTTACTCTGTCGACTCCTTCCGGTACGAATTTAGGTGGTGAGACCGTAAAAATACCAGGCATGTAAAAAGGAGGGCTAGTAGGTTCCGCCCATAGTTGGAATTGACGCGCAATTCCCAGATTACATTTTGTCTCTTTAAATTCCATCCGGCAGTCATATTTCGAGCCCGTCTTTTCCTGGACTGCTCTGTAAAATACAGGCCTGCTTGCTTCCTCATCTTCCTCTTCATGGCCTATGCGGACAGCCCCCACTTTTTTTTGCCAATCCGCTTCACTGGCTATTTTTGCGTAGGGTTTGCCGTCCAAAAAAATCTCGTCGCCAGACCTTGACATGAGTCCGAGGGTGGAGGCCCAGGCCTTGACTGATGGACCCTCAAGGATTACTTCTTGGCTGCCGTCCGGTTCGACAATAACAAACTTATTATCGTTGGTCAGCACGACGACTCCGCGCGGGTGCGTACTCCACCATTTCTTTTCACCCCGATAAATCGGTTCGCGTCCATTGAACAAGAGCTCGTTTCCGGTGTCAACCACAAACCCGTACCCGCAGTCGCTGGCTTGAATATCCGCCCCTTTTCCCTCAAGCTCTAGCACTACGTCTTCATTTTGAAGGGTATAATCCCGATAGTACTCCCGGATTATATCCCTTAATTCTTTAAATACGGCTATGTTATCCGTATTTTCATAGCCTCCATAACGGAAATAATTGTTGGCCTTTAAGTAGGCGTACACGAGCGGCTCCACTAGCCCACTATTTTGAGCTCGCAATCTTTTTAATTCATTGAAAAGCGCTTTTAATTGACCGATAAGAACTGCTGACGAATCGGAAAATTCAGCTCCGGGCGGACCGCCGTCCTTGTCTACAAAAAAGTCTCCTACTACATCTTGAATTTGGAGAAGAATTTCCTGTGCCGAATTTTTAATCATGATTTCGGTGGCTTCTTTTCCATATTTATCCGCTGACCTGGGTACGGCTTCCAGCCGTCGCGGTTTTTCTGGTATGCCAATATAAGTTGTTTCGTCTGCAGCTTCCGAATTGCCCATGGGATCTTCTATTAATTGTCTCTGTGCTTCCGACATAAGATCTAAGGTAGAAAAAGGCGAATAGCCCATTTAAGTTTTTTCTATAGGCCCTAGTTTAATCCAGATTCTGTTCCTAAAGTCTGATTTCTGAGCTTCATTGGCATGGAGATAGACATGCCCTCAAATAGCATATCACTTATTTTCAGTTAATCCAAGCGGCGGAAAACGGAAAAGGCGGGTGTTGCGGTAGCCCTATTAGGTGTGATTTTAATTGTCGTATATTTGACAAAACCGCTGAATATGCTATAGTTTGCTGTTTGTTCTTTGCACAATTTTAGCTATAATAAGAGAAAAATGAGAGGAGCTTTTGAACTATTACGTGGGTAATGGGACAAAATCTCCTCTCATCACGAGAGAGACCTCCGACCCCGAGGACAGGGGTACAATGCTTTTCGGGCCGACGTGAGCCTGAAAGGAGACTCTCATGAGTGGTAATTTCGATCTCATCAAGGGCATGGACGCCGGCCAGTGGGCCGCGCTCGTCCGAGCCTGCGGCGGCGTCGAGGCCGTCCAGGACATCCTCGCCGGCCGCAAGTTGGTCCGGCTCGAGCAGGTCGTCCCGCTCTTCTTCGACCGGCACGGCCGTCGCATCCCGCCCCCCGGGATGAAGAGCAACGTGGTTGATGCGAACCGGGCGTATCGCTTCAACCAGCCCGAGAAGATCGACTACGCCGCGCGCCTCGCGCACCTGCAA
>Ga0076004_116_pt1 | contig 19135 bp, 15 predicted proteins | sample RifGroA2_FD_68067 | JGI IMG/M metagenome (GOLD analysis project Ga0076004, IMG submission 68067) | Parcubacteria (Magasanikbacteria) bacterium GW2011_GWA2_56_11
GGGCGCGTTTCAGGCTCTGCCGGATCATTTCGGCGCGCAACTGCCGGACGTAGAGTTCGTCGAATTTAAGCCGCCGCTCGGCCGCCTGGCGCTCGGCGTCGCTATCCGGAAAATGGATCGAACGTATCGCCGGCGACAAAGAAATAAGGTTGGCCCGCGCGCGAATTTCCCCCGGCAGCCATTCCTCCACCTGATCGGCCAGTACAACTGCCTGGCTCATGAGAAAACGGATTTGCTTCTGAGTAATTCCGGTAGTCAACGAGTACAACGGCACGATCCGGGCGGTGTGGGTCGGAGTATTATCGGTGTTCACCTTTTCGTAGCTCGGTCCGATAAGCTCGAAACCCAGCCTATCCCGGGTAACCCGGCCCGAGAGATAAACCTCGTCTCCGGCTTTGAGCACCTTGGAAATAAACGGCTGGCCGAACCAGACGGCCCGCAGCCGGCCGTCGCCCTCGGCCACCACCGCCTCGGTTACCAGCTTGCGCTTCACCGGGCTGCGTTTGGTGGCGATCAGTTCGATTCTCCCCCGGAATGTTATCTGCTCCCCGTCTTTGAGCTCGGAAACGCCGGCCACCCGGCGGTAATCTTCGTAGCGGAAAGGGAAATAAAACAGCAGGTCCTCGACGGTGTCGATACCCAGGTGTTTAAGCCGCGCGGCGAGCACCTGGCCGACGCGGTTGAGTTCCGTGACTTTGGCGGTGAGGCGCATAGGTTCAAGCACCCCTTATCTTATCTGAGTGGAGAAAAAATGAAAAGCGGCTAAAAACATCCCCCTTGAACAACAAAACGTCCGCCGTAAAATTTTTCTTTGCCGGCACATGCCTTAGGCAATCATTTACGGACTTGGCAGACAAACGGATCGACCATCTTCGGCCTTAGTCTTGGTTTATTTTGTCCATGAGGGGACGCGGGGACGCTGTCCATGACGGAACGAAATAATTGATACGGCATGGCCACCATAAGCTCGTGTTCCTCCCAAAGGTACGTCTTGCCTTGTTTTCCCTGATGATACCGGTCGTAATAGTCAATAAAATTAACGTGGATCCTCCCGGTAGATAAAGGAGCATACAGACTTAAACAGCTCGGACCCGCGGGAAATATCTCCGGTAGCATCATTTTCTTAAAAACGCTGAGCCCGAGAAGGCGTGAAGTCTGGGCCGGATTTACGCATAAGACTACCACGTCCGGACAGCCTGTCTCCAGAAACAGCGGCGTAATGGTTATATAGCGCGTTTTGCCCAAAGATGGATATTCCGGCAATGCTCCCAAAAAAGATTTGCATGCCTTAAAGCTTTCAAATACTTTTTCCTGAGCCACGTAAACATTCATTATTTCTCCCTTGGGCAAGCGGTGAATGCCCAAAAAGTAATTCGCCCCGGGACAAAGCTGGCCGAGAGAGCGGTCAATGAAAGTGGAACGACCGTATTTCAGGACTCGCCCGAGCGCCGTGCAAGCCGTATCCGAATACCGGACGGAATTCGAGGGCTTGGTATCGCTAAACCGAATAGAGGCTGCTTGTTGTATGCCGAAAACTCTTTTCAGCGCTCTCGAGTCGAGGATGTTTCTGCTTTTCATATTTAAAACAAGCTTTATCCAAAAAACAGAGAGAGCCCAGGCTCGACAACGGATTTTATGCCGTTGCCGAGCCCCGGGCGTTAAGCGCAGCGCGGAGTGCAGGCCGGGTTACCCAGCAAGGGGCAACCGGCACAGCTCTTCGGCGCCATAACCGCCGGATCGCTCCTCACGTCCGCCGGCAGACGCCAGCAGACGGGAGAGGAAGCGCGCGGACAACCAAAGGTGAGGTAGGCTTCTCCCCGGCAGCCGCCGCGGCAGACCGAATAGTCCGGGCAAGTGCGGCAGGGCCCGTGGATCCAGGAATCCTGGTGCCTGAAGACGCTGAAAGTGGGAGAGCTCAGAACCTCGGCCAACGTCTCCCGGGTAAGATCGCCATGGCGCACGCCCTGGGCGCAACACGAGTAGACGCCGCCGTAATCTCCTCCTCCCAGGTTCTTGACATGCACGCCGGTGATCGACATGGTACAGGGCTGGCCGTAGGCAGGCGGGACCAGACTCGCGGGAGGATGCGGATCGAGCCCGGCAAGTTCAGAGAAAAGCCGCTCAATCTCCTCTGGCGAACACGCATTTCCGTAAGACATCCGCGCGTCGTTACGCCGGTTGAGCTCGATGAAAGGCGTGATGCCGTTGTCGAGGCACCAACGATAGACATCCGGGATGTAAGCCAGGAACTCCTCCACGACCACGATCTCGGCTATTATCCTGATGCCGTCCCGGCCGCGGATGTTGGCGTAGGCCCGGCGCAGCTTGTCGGCGTAGCCGGGGACACCGGCAAAACGATCCTGGATAGCCGAATCCGGCAAAGGCGCATGCACGACAAGCACCGTGCCCGGATGCGCCAGGGCATCGACGTACCCGGGGTTGGAGAGACGCAAGCCATTGGTACAGATAATGGGGGTCAAACCGCGCTCCCGGGCGTACCTGGCAAGTTCGGGCAAAGCGGGGTGCAGAGTCGGCTCGCCGCCAATAAAGACCGCCTCGGCAAAACCGCACGTTTCCGCCTCGGACAGAACCCGGCGCACGAAGCTCGACGGCATGTCGCCCAGTCTCGATCCGGCCGCCCCCAGCTTGTAGCAGGAGAGGCAGCGCAACTGGCAGCGCGAACCCGGCACGAGCTCAAGGGCGAATGACTGATATCGGCGCCCGCCCCGCTCCCGAAAACCGTTATAACTTTCCCTCTTGTCAGTGTCCACGACCTCACCTCATTGTGGTTTGTTCTCGGCCGACGACCGGTCTGCCGGCCGAGATGCGCCACAATAAAAAACCGCCGGGGCAAGATTCCCGGCGGAGAGGCAAACGCGAACGGCCGCTCGAAGCTGGGTCTTGCCCTAAGGGCCGACCCGCCACGCTAAGTTAATCCGACGGCTATACTGGGCTGCCATATTTATTCTTTACTTAAAATTTGTCTAAATCCCCCCTTATTGTCCGATAACTCCCGCGCCCCGCGGGTAACTTTGGCGATGCTGATCCCTAAATTTTCCGCCACTTCCCGCTGGGTCTTTTTTTTATCAAGCTGCCTGACTATCTGCCAGCGGACAATGATATCATCCAATTCGGCCGGCGTAAGGAGATCGTCCAAGAAGGCGGCCATAATTTTGGGGTCGTCAATCCGGCACAGGATGCCGGACAGATCGCGGCGATAGCGTTCCCGCCAGTATGAATCCATAATTATTTGTACTTATGTACTAGTACAGTAGTACAGAAACTGGACCGCGTCAAGAACCATTGTGGATAACCGGCAAGAACAAAAAAACGACCATCTTGGCCGTAGGAAAAGCACTGCCCGGCATTCACCCGGTGTGTGTCTGCTCCGCTAGTGCGCCCGCTAAGAATCGAACTTAGATCTAGAGTTCCGCAAACTCTTGTCCTATCCATTGAACGACGGGCGCCTGGACGGCCTCAACTATACCAAAAAAAAATAAAACCGTCAACCCGGGCCGACGGTTCAATCCGGCTGGCTTGTCCGCGCTCAACCGCCCGGCCTTGGCCGAAGCGGAGCTGCTTTAATGCAGCTTCCACTCCCGCGCCACTTTGTCGCTAAAAGGCTCCTCTTCCTTTTCCAGGTTCTCTGACAGGTACTGGCGCAGCGTAAATCTGATCTCGTTCGGATCAAGGTTAAGCAGGGGTACCCGGATACGCGGTCGAAGGGAGCTCTCCGGTTCGATAAATAACATTTTCACTGCCGGAGGGTTATAGATAAGATAAAAATCGGCCAGCTCAGAATAAGGATAAAACCGGCTGCTGATGATAATACCCAGGTCCGTAATTTTAAACTCGACAATGTGCGGATCCTGGTGCGACTGCAAAAATATAATGATAGCGAACAACACTATTACCAAAGCAAACAAAAAATTGCCGGTAAATATGGCATAGCCTACCAGCAGTCCGCCCAATAGAGTCATTATCACGTACCAGCGCGTCCCCCGCTCGTGGCGTTCGTATTCGGCCACTTCCCACTCGTGGATAATATTGCCGGTGGTAACGTCGCCCGTAATTGCTTGCGGCATAGACAAAGGATGACTAATTTAGTATAGCACCGGCCCGGTAAAAAAACAATCCGGTGCCGCGCGGCACCGGATAATACGGTCAAAAAATACGTGCTTAATTAGCACGTATTCTCAAAATGTGGGCATTGCAGGATTCGAACCTGCGACCTTTTGAATGTGAATCAAACGCTCTAACCAGCTGAGCTAAATGCCCCTAAGCGGGAGTAGCGTACCATAAAAACACGCCTCTGGCAAGATTCGGGGGCAGCCGCGGCCCCCGCCGGCGCCCCCAAGCACCGGCTCCGGCCGGACACGCCGATCCGAGAGCGAATTCCGGCCCGGGCCGGCTTGAATTTTAGGCTTTTTTAGCGTATACTCCCCCTTACTATGACTGGCGAGCCGATAAATTTTTTGCCCCAGAGCGAATTCTACCTCCCCCAACCACCCCAAAAGCACCGCGCCAAAGTGGTCTTTTTATTGTGCCTAGGGCTGGCTCTTATCCTGGGGCTGTTTATTTTTACCCGATCCGGCCGCGGCGAGCAGACTATGGACCCGCTGGCGTACGACCCGGTTACGCTCGAACCGAAAAAACCCAAAAGCCTCATGGGTAAAATCGGTTATGTAGTTTTCAACCGCGGCAGCATCCGGCTCGCGGGCGAAGACGAAGACCGCGTTAATATCCTACTTTTGGGCATGGGCGGCCCCGGGCACGACGGACCGTACCTCACAGACACCATCATGGTCGCGAGCATCAAACCCTCCACCAAACAGGTCGCCCTTATTTCGGTGCCCCGGGATATGGCGGTAAATATCCCCGGCTACGGGACTTTCAAAGTCAACCACGCCAATGCCTTTGGCGAAGAAAAAAAGCCGGAGTGGGGAGCCGCCTTTGCCACCGAGGTAATCTCGCAAACGCTGGATTTGCCGCTGCATTATTATATTCGCCTGGATTTCAAGGCCTTTGCCGAAATAATTGACGAGGTTGGCGGAGTGCGCGTCAATGTCGAACGCTCCTTTACCGATCCCATGTTCCCGGCGCCGAAAGACGAGTACCAGACAGTCAGTTTTGAAAGAGGCGTGCAGACTATGGACGGAGATACGGCTTTGACCTTCGCCCGCTCCCGCCACGGCAACAACGGCGAGGGATCGGATTTTGCCCGCGCGCGGCGCCAACAAAAAATTATTCTCGCCCTAAAAGAAAAACTGCTGTCTTTCAGTACGCTTATCAATCCCGTCAAGACCAACCACGTGCTCACCAGCCTGGAAAACCACCTCACGACTAATCTGGAATTTTCCCAAATGATGTCCCTGTTCAAACTGGCGCGCGAAATGAAAACCGAACAAATAATATCGTTGGTGCTCGACTCCGGCCCCGGCGGATACCTGCGCAACACGTTTGGCGCGAGCGGCGCCTTTCTCCTCGAACCTACAGCCGGAAATTTCCGTGACATAAACGCCGCCGTCAAAAATATTTTCACGGCCTCCGCCGCGCAGGCCAACGATACCCCGGCGCAAGAAAAACCGTCCTTGCCGCCGAACCTGGTGGAAATCCAAAACGGCACTTGGAACCCCGGGCTCGCGGCGCGGCTCAAAAAGCGCCTGGAGGGCGAAGGCTTTATCGTGGGCGACATCGGAAACACGACGCAAAAACCAGTTACCCAGAGCGGCATTTACCGCGCCGAAGAGGACGCCTCGGCCGATGTTATCCGCGCGCTCGTAAACGAGCTGCACATTCCGGAAAGAGAAACGCCGCCCAGTTTTATTACGGCCACGTCCACTACCCAGGTATTGATTGTCCTGGGGGACGATTTCGTTGACTAACTCTATGCCGACACCTGCCAAGACAGTCGCTTACAACCTTCCGACCATTGTTCTCATTGGCCGGTCCAATGTGGGCAAATCTACCCTGTTTAACCGCTTGATCGAAGAAAACAAGGCCCTGGTTTCGGTTATTGCCGGCACCACCCGGACGGCCAATGAAGGGGACATTCTCTGGCGCGGAGTTTATATCCGCGTTATCGACACCGGCGGACCGGACACTGCCATAAATGAACCGTTCGCCGAGGCGATTTACGACCAAGCCGAACAGGCGCTCCGGCGCGCCGACGCGGTCTTATTCGTGGCCGACGCCAAATCCGGAATTCTGCCCCAAGAACGCCAGCTGGCCGATCGCATCCGGCGCCTCACGGCCACCCGCTCCGTTCCGACTATTTTAGTCGCCAATAAATGCGATAATCCGCGTCTCGAAATGAACATCCACGCTCCGGAGTGGGCCAAGCTTAATCTGGGCAGCCCAGTGCCGGTCTCGGCCGTCAGCGGCCGCGGCCTGGGAGATCTACTCGACCTGGTGTACGGCACGGTCAAAAAACGCGGCCGGCGTCCAAAGACCAAACGGCGCGAACCGGCGGCGATCAGAGTCAGTCTTATCGGCAAACCCAACGTCGGCAAATCATCGCTGTTTAACAAGCTAATCGGCGAAGACAGGGTCATAGTCAGCCCCGTCGCCCACACCACCCGCGAACCGTTCGACACCACCATGACTTATGCCGAGGGCAAAAAAAACTACGCTATTACTTTTGTGGATACGGCCGGCATCAGGCGCAAGGCGAAAGTGGAAGGCGAGCTGGAACGGGAGGGCATTACGCGCAGCATCGAACGGATAGAACGCTCGGACATAATCCTTCTCCTGCTCGACGCCACCGAGCCGGTAAGCGCGCAGGACCTGCAGCTCGGCGGCTTGATAGAGCAGCGCAGCAAGAGCGTTATTATCGTCGTCAACAAATGGGACCTCGCCGACGACAGCAGCGACAGCCACCGCCAAGAAGTAAAAGAGCGCATCGGACGCCAGTTCCCCCATCTTGATTTCGCCCCGGTGGTGTTTGTCAGCGGTCGTACCGGCTACCGCATACACCAGCTGTTCCCGCTCATCATCGAGGTTAATGAAGCCCGCCACACAGAAGTGCCGGCCGCGGAACTTGAAGGATTTTTACGCGGCATCGTGCGCCAGCACCGTCCCGCTCGCGGCAAAGGCACCCGCTACCCCGAAATTCTCGGCCTGCGTCAAGTCAATGCCGGCCCGCCGGTGTTTGAAATTTTTATCAAGTACCGTACCTCGCTTCACCGCTCTTACCTGAATTTTATCGAGGGCCGGCTGCGCGAGCGCTTCAACTTTACCGGCACGCCAATTGTCATCAAAATGACAAAAATGAAACGGTAGGCGCTCCGCGGCCCTTGGCGCGCGAACTCCCCGGAATGCCGACCTATATATGGTATACTAGAGACCGGTAAATCCACCGCCCCCGAGAGGTATGAAACTTGTTGTTGGCCTGGGCAATCCAGGCAAAAAATACGCCAAAACCCGCCATAACGCCGGGTTTATGGCGCTAGACTCAGTACGCGACAAGCTGGCCGTGCAGACTGAGCTTTCGCCCTGGGAGCTGTCGAGTAAGTTTAACGCCCAAATTTCGGCCGGGACATTGGACCAGAAAAAAATCCTGCTCGTCAAGCCAATGACCTACATGAACGCCTCCGGCGAGTCGGTTCAGCTGGTCGCGCACTTCTACGGTCTGACGCCGGCAGACATTGTCGTCGTGCACGACGACAAAGATCTGCCGCTCGGCACGGTAAGGGTCCAAAAAGACCGCTCCCATGCCGGGCACAACGGCGTCCGCTCCGTGATCGAGCATCTGGGGACAAAAGACTTTCTGCGTGTACGCATAGGGATAGCGTCTCAGGGACACTTGTCCGCGGCAGATACGGCCAAGTTTGTTTTAAACAAATTTAGCTTGTTCGAACGTACAGCGGCGCAAAAGACCGTCGAATCCGCCGCCATGGAAATAATGGCGCTCTTTGTCTAAAACCAGTGTCTCTCCGGTTGCTGGCCGCCCGACAGCCAGATAATCAGGGCCGCCTTTGGCAGCCGGCAGCCCCTGGTTTCGTAACTAAATCACATATGAATAAGGAGGGGCTTTTAGCGTACTTTCCAAAGCTTTCGCCGCGCCGCTACCGCGACATGATCGCTGTTTTTGGCAGCGCCGAGTCGTTTTGGAACTCGTCGTTTGCGCAAACAAAGCAGGTACCTTGGCCGGCGGACGTAGTGGCCGAGTTCATGGCCTGGAAGAAGACCGTGGATGAAGCGGCTATTGAGTTGAGACTCCAAAACTCCGGCGTTGCGTGTCTGCCGCAGAGCGATCCGGGCTATCCGCCGCTTTTGCGGCAAATTTACGACCCGCCTCCGGCGCTGTTCGTGCGCGGTACGCTCACGGACGCCCGCCCTCATCTGGCGGTTGTGGGCACCCGCAAATTCAGTCCGTACGGCAAACAAATCGCCGCGGAGCTGACTGCCGCCCTCGCCCGCCGCGGTTTGGTTATCGTAAGCGGCCTGGCTTTGGGCATCGACAGTATCGCCCACCACAGCGCTCTCTCGGCCGGCGGAACCACGATAGCGGTGCTCGGCTCCGGCGTAGACGACGCTTCGATCTACCCCTCCGCACATCGCGGCCTGGCCAAAAAAATTATCGAGAACGGCGGGGCGCTTGTCTCCGAATACCCGCCCGGATTCAAGCCGACCCAATACTCCTTCCCGGAACGCAACCGGATTATGGGCCAACCGCCTGATACAGGCCGGAGCCAAGCTTATTATGTCGGCGGCTGATGTTTTGCAAGCCCTGGGCTTGCCGGACAGCGCCGAACCGGCTACAAATAATCAGACAGAGGAGGCCTCGCCGTTAGAGGCAACAGTGCTCTCATCCCTGACGCGCGAACCGGTGCTGATCGACGAGATAATCAATAAAACCGGCCTCCCGAGCGCGGCGGTCGTCGGCGCTCTCACCCTGCTCGAGCTAAAAGGGGTCGCGCGCCATGTCGGCGGCGCGGCCTACGTCCGTAGCTGCCCTTGAGACAGCCCGCCGCCTCGCGGAGTTGGCGGCCAACCCATTACCACAAAACTATGCGCCCCCAAACAGTCTTGGTTACCGGCGGCTCCGGGCCGCTCGGCTCGGTCATCGCCGCTAAACTCAAACAAGCCGGATACGAGGTTATTATCCACTATTACCGCAGCCAAAAAAAAGCTGAACGTCTGGCCAGGGCTATCGGCGCGGCCGGCACGGTCCGGGCCGATCTCACCGATCCGCTGGCCGCCAAAAAAATGTTTCGCGCGATCGGATCCGTAGACGGCCTGGTGCACGCAGTCGGGGATTTCATTTACAAGCCGCTCAAAAAAACCACGGCTCGGGAATTCTCGGCCGCCGTCGAAAGCAATCTTTTGAGCGCCTGGCACTGCCTGCGGCCGGTTTTGTCCGGCATGCGCCGGCGACGGTACGGCCGCATAGTCGTGTTCGGCACTACCGGCTGCGGCGAGCTTCAGGCGAGACCGCTGACCACCCCGTATTATATCGGCAAGACAGGGCTGTTAATGCTGGTGCGCGCCCTTTCGCGCGAGGAAATAAACCATGGAATTACCATCAACATGGTCTCTCCCGGAGTTCTGCCGTCGGGCGTTCGCCCGTCGCCATCGGTACCGGTGGTGCCATTTGACGCTGTCGCGCGGGCCGTGTTATTCTTCTTGCAAGACGACGCCGGGCATATAACCGGAGCTAATTTAGATGTCAACCACGGCTGGCGGCCGGAGTAGCCGGCGGCCCCACGCCCCATAACCGTCTTTCGCTGCCTAGGCCATAATTTTCTAAACAAACAGGCTATGAATGCCGCCACGAAAAAAACTTTCTTTATTCTGCCATTCGCCCTGATTGGCTTTGGCGCCATGCAAATTCCGTTCAGCCAGCTGGTCGGAGCCGAAAACCTTAAATTCAGCCTGTTTGACTTTTACGGTCCGATAGCCGGGGCGTTCGTGGGTTCACTCTGGGGTATGCTGGCGGTACTCATCATGCAAATAGCCGCCTGGGCCGCGCACGGCTTTGCGTTGGACGCCGGCACGGCCATACGCTTTTTGCCCATGCTTTTCGCCGTTCTCTACTTTGCCCGCCGCAGCGGATACCTGCTCTTAGTCCCGGCCGCCGCCATGCTCGCATTCTGGGCGCACCCAGAAGGACGGCAGGCCTGGTACTACGCTCTCTACTGGCTTATCCCGATAGTCATGCATTTTTTCCGCGAACGATCCGTCTTCGCCCGGGCGCTCGGAGCCACTTTTACCCAGCACAGCGTGGGAGGAGCGCTCTGGATTTGGGTTTTCCACCTGAAGGCGCCCTTGTGGATCGGGCTTATACCCGTAGTGTGGAAAGAACGGCTGCTCATGGCGGCAGGCATAACCCTGACTTACATTCTCTTCAATTATATTCTGGGGCTCATCGTCCAAAAAACGGCTCTTAGGCTGCCTTGGCTCAGACTAAATCCTAAATATTCCCCAGCCGTCAAGGCCTAACTAACACCAACACCCCGGGACGACCGGGGTGTTCCGTATTATGAACTACCAAGCGGCCGAGCGATTCCTTCTCTCGCTCTCCAACATCCCCCGCCATGAATACATGAACGGTACGCGGGCAACGCGTACGTTTTTAAAGCGTCTCCAGTATTTTTTGACTGAACTCGGCAATCCGGAAAAAAAAATCCCGCACTACATTCATGTTACCGGCACGAGCGGCAAGGGATCAGTCGCCACGTACTTGGCCTCGATCCTGAGCGCGAGCGGACAAAAGACCGGCCTGTACGTCTCGCCCCATCCTAGCCGCCTCACCGAAAGATGGCTTATCGACGGCCGCGCCATGGGCCAGGGGGAATTCGCGCGGATAATCACCAAATTCAAGCCCCTGCTCGACGAGTACCTGCGCCACAGCCCCTATGACATGGTATCTTTTTTCGATTTAACTACGGCCATTGCCCTGGCGTACTTTGCCGAAAAACACGTAGACTGGGCCGTTATCGAAGTCGGCTGCGGCGGACGTTACGATTCGACCAATGTCATCCCTCATAAGGATATCGCCGTCATTACCACTATCGGTCTTGACCACGCGGAACTGATTGGCCCGACCAAAAAGGACATCGCCCGGGAGAAGGCCGGCATTATCAAGCCGGGGGCGGCGGTTTTTACCATAGAAACCAACCCGGAGATACTCGGCGTCGTCGCGGCCGAAGCGCGCAAGCAAAAAGTAGCCACGGTGAATGTCAGCCCGCTTCGTGCGTTCAACAATATTGAACGCCATTCTTTTCTGGCCAAATTTACTTACGGCGGCCAGGATTATATTCTGCCCCACCTGGGGACGCACCAAATTACTAATGCTGCCCTGGCGATCGACATCGCGCAGTCGCTCGGTCTGGAGTACCGAGCCATCGCCCGCGGCCTCGGCCGCGCTGAACAGCCCTTGCGGCTCGAGGTCGCGCAATCCAACCCCCTCATTATTCTCGATGGGGCGCACAATCCGGACAAAATGGCGACGACCGTGGCCGCGGTCGCAGACCTGGCCGCGTCCCGCCGGGGCTCTGTCCATCTGGTGATCGGTTTCTCCGATAACAAGGACACTCGGGGCATGATCCGGCAGCTCGCCAAACTTCAACCCCGCTCGGTAGCTACGACCCGCGCCACCACCGACCAGCTGCGCAAAACTGCCCACCCCAGGATCATGGCCGACCGCCTGCGCGGACTCTTGGCATCAGCGCCCGTTCAGCCGTTTCTTGACCCGGATGATGCCTATGACTGGTCTCGACGGCGCTTAAAGCGCAATGATATACTCCTTGTTACCGGCTCGATATTCTTGAGCGGCCAATTGCGGCTGCGGTTGACAAAAAACCATCCCCGGCGGTAAAGTCTATGGCCGAGATTAGACCGGATTATTTCGCGGCCTGAAAAACGAAGAGCGGCCGGCACTCTAATTCCGACTCTTGGGCGGTATGCCAGGCGCACCCCGCGTTTAATTCCCGCCGCCATCCAGTAATGTTGTATGCCAAAAACTCTCGTAATTGTCGAATCTCCGACCAAAGCGAAAACCATTGCCAAATTTTTGGGGCGCGGCTATGTCGTCGAGTCTTCGTTTGGACACGTGCGCGATCTGCCCAAAAGTAAAATGGGGGTAGACACCGCGCACGGCACCTTTGTTCCTGACTACGTGGTGCCCAAAGACAAATCGGCCCAGGTGAAAAAATTAAAAGATCTGGCCCAAAAAAGCGAATCCGTCATATTCGCTACCGATGAGGACCGCGAGGGTGAAGCCATATCCTGGCACCTGGCGTATATTTTGGGCATACCTCCGGAGACGGCCGAACGCATGGTTTTTCATGAAATTACCAAAACAGCCATTGCCGAAGCGCTGGCCAAGCCCCGCGCCATAGACACCAAACTGGTAGACGCGCAGCAAGCGCGCCGGGTCCTGGACCGGCTGGTTGGCTACGAGCTATCGCCGTTTTTGTGGAAAAAAGTCGCCCGCGGACTTTCGGCGGGCCGCGTTCAGTCGGTGGCCGTGCGCCTGGTGGTCGAACGCGAACGGGAGATACAGAATTTCAAACCTGAGGAGTACTGGAGCATACAAGGAAAATTCCGCCAACCGGGAACGACTCAGCCCGAACAGCTCATTTCGGCCTCTCTGTACGCCCGCGACGGCAAAAAATTGGAAAAGTTTTCCCTCGCGAATCAAGCCGCCGCCGAGGCAATCGTGTCCGACCTGGCTGCCGCCGACTACCGTGTCGCCGATATTGCCCAACGCGAAACCGGCCGCCGGCCGCCGCCGCCGTTTACCACTTCCACGCTGCAGCAGGCCGCCAACCATAAGCTGGGGTATTCGGCCAAACAAACCATGCGCCTGGCGCAAGAGCTCTATGAAGGCGTCGAGCTGGGCGAAGGCTCGGTCGGCCTTATTACCTACATGCGTACCGACTCGGTCAACCTGTCGCAAAAATTCACCTCCGAGGCGGCTGACTACATCGTAGAAACCTACGGCCAAAAGTACTATCACGGAGAAACGCGCTCCTACGCCGCCAAAAGCAAAGGCGCGCAGGAGGCTCATGAGGCCATCCGGCCGACGGACCCCAGACGTACGCCTGAGTCTATTCAGGCCTTCCTCAACCCGCGACAATACAAATTGTACGATCTTGTCTGGCGCCGGGCCATAGCGACGCAAATGGCCGAAGCCCGCCTTAACCGCGCTACTATAGACATAGCGGCCAAAACGTACATCTTCCGGGCCACGGGGCAGACCATGATATCGCCCGGTTGGAGCGCTCTTTATCCCGAAATGATCAAGGAGGAAATGCTGCCGGAAATGAATGCCGGCGAGACCGTCGTGTGCGAATCTCTTACCCCCGAACAGCATTTTACCGAACCGCTCCCCCGCTATTCAGACGCCACCCTGGTACGCAAACTCGAAGAGCATGGCATTGGCCGTCCGTCCACCTACGCCCCGACCATCGCCACCATCGAAGAACGCCACTACGTGGAGCGCGATGAGCAAAAACGCCTCAAACCTACGGACATAGCTTTCGTAGTAAACGATCTTCTGGTCGAACACTTTGGCCCGATAGTAGATTTCGAATTCACTGCCCAAATGGAAGCCGACCTGGACGCTATCGCTGCCGGCGCCAAGGCATGGCAGCCGGTGATCGCCGATTTTTACCATCCTTTCCACGCCAACCTGGCGGAAAAAACGGCGGTGATTTCCAAAAAAGAACTCACCGAGGAGGCCACCAGCGAAACGTGCCCCAAGTGCGGCAGCCCGATGGTTATCAAAATCGGCCGCTTCGGAAAATTCATGGCCTGTTCCAATTACCCGGAATGTAAAACTACCAAGCCGATCGGGGCCGAAGCAGCGCTCGAATCAGAAGCCAGCGGTGAAACCTGTCCCAACTGCGGCCGGCCGATGGCCCTTAAACGCGGACGTTTCGGCCCGTTCCTCGGCTGCAGCGGCTACCCAGAATGCAAGACCGTCAAAAAAATCGAGAAAAGTACCGGGGTGAAATGTCCCCAATGCGGCCGCGGCGAATTTGTGGAAAAACGAAGCAAGGCCGGACGAACATTCTACGGCTGCAACCGTTACCCGGAATGCAAAAACCTGCTCCCGACAAAGCCGACAGGCGAACTCTGCCCCGAATGCCGGTCGCCGCTAGTTTTCGGCGCCAAGGGCACGGTCAAATGCTCCCAAAAAGGATGCGGGTACAAACGGTCAGCCGAAGAACCAGCCGTCCCGGCGGCCGAAGAATAAAAAAACCCGGCCATAGCGGGTATTTTTATGTAGCCGGAGAGATAACCTCAATGCCTAGGGTGATGTTAAGGTCCTCTCGGCTACAAAAAGGAGTATAGCAGAGCCGCCGAAAAACACAAGCCGGCGAACGGCGCTAAATAGCCTCTTTACGAGAAAACCCCGGCCTTGCGGCTGGGGTTTTCTGTAGGCGTTTAGGTTACGTACCTTAACATCACAGAGCCAATATAACACACCGGCGGACATTTGTCAAGAAGGGGCAAACATGCTACTGTAAGGAGTGAAATTTTACCTTATGGAGAGCGAAGACCGACCAACGATTGCCGGCCTGCTGGATAAAATCAGGGCCTACCACCCCGGCGCAGACCTAGACTTGGTGCGCCTGACTTACGATTTTGCCGCCGAAGCGCACAAAGGTCAAGTCCGCAAATCCGGCGAACCGTACATCGTGCACCCGCTCGCGGCCGCGCACTACCTGGCCGATCTTAAAATCGATCCGGTTATTATCTGCGCTACTCTGCTGCACGACGTACCCGAAGACACGGCGGTAACGCTGGCGGATATCGAAAAAAATTTTGGGGCGGAAATCGCTTCCCTGGTCCGGGGCATTACCAAGCTTGGCAAACTTAAATATCGCGGCGTGGAACGCTACATCGAAAATCTGCGCAAGATGTTTGTCGCCATGGCTGAGGATGTCCGCGTGATGATCATCAAATTCGCCGACCGGATACACAACCTAAAGACGCTGGAGGCGCTCCCGCCGCAAAAACGCTACCGGGTAGCGCTCGAGAGCCTGGAAATCTACGCCCCTATCGCCAACCGTCTGGGCATGGACGAGATGAAAGGCGAGCTGGAAGACCTTTCCTTCCAGTACGTTTACCCCAAAGACTACCAGCGCGTGAAGGCTTTGCGGGCGGAAAAACTCTCCGGCAAAGAAGAATACTTCCGGCATATTATCGACAAGGCCCGGCGCGAACTGGAAAAATCCGGCATCAAATCGGTCCAGATATACGGCCGCAGCAAGCGCCTCTACAGCCTGTATCAAAAACTCCTGCGCAAAGACAATGAAATCGCGAAAATTTACGACATGGTGGCCATTCGCATCATCGTGCCGACCATCGCCGACTGCTACGCGGCCCTGGGGATTCTCCACAATTTATGGAAGCCGCTCAAAGGCCGCATCAAGGACTATATTTCCCAGGCCAAGCCGAACGGCTACCAGTCCCTGCACACCACCGTCTTTAGCGACGACGGCGAAATTATTGAATTCCAAATCCGCACCGTAGAAATGCACGAAGAAGCGGAATACGGCGTGGCCGCGCACTGGCACTACGACGAACGCGGCGCCAGGCTCCCCAAAAAAGAAATTAAATGGGTGCAAGAGCTGGCGGAAATCCAAAAAGATATCCTTAACAAGCTGTCGGACTTGGAAGAAATGAAAGTCGACTTTCTGCAAACCAGAATTTTCGTCTTTACGCCCCAAGGCGACGTTATCGACTTGCCGGAAGGCGCGACTCCGGTTGACTTCGCCTATCACATACACACCGAGGTCGGCAACAAATGCGCCGGCGCGCTCATCAATGACAAATTGGTCAGCCTGGATACCGAGCTTAAAAACGGCGACGTGGTGGACATTATTGTCGACAAAAACCGCCGCGGTCCCAGCCAGGATTGGGCGAATATCGTCCGGACCCACACTGCCCGCATGCACATAAAAAGTCAGCTGAAACAGCAAGAAAAAACCGCCCTGACGCGCTGGCTTAAATCGGTTCTGCCGCGTAAATAGAAAAAAGCGTTAATCCCCAAGCGCGTGGCTGGGATTAAAAAAGACAGGCTTGCCTGTCTTTTTTAATCCTCTTTTTAGCCCATTTCTTCGAGCAGCCGCTTAAGCTCGTCGCGCGAATAAAACTCAATTTCAATTTTCCCGCGCTCGCCCCGCAAATGAATCCGCACCTTGGCGCCCAGGTGCTCCTCCAAAACTTGTTCGTAGGCCAAAAGGTTCGGATCGCGCCGCACCGACCCCTTGCGCGAGGCCGGGCCGCGGGCCGCCACCGCCTGCTCCACGTCGCGCACGGTAAGCTCTTCTCCGGTCAGGCTCCGGAACAAGGCCAGCTGTTCTTTGGTACTCGCGAGGCTCAAAATCGCGCGCGCTTTGCCAGCGCTTATTTTTCCGTCCATAAGCGCCCGCTGGATTTCTTCCGGCAAGTCCAAAAGGCGGATAATATTGGCGACGGCCGGCCGGCTTTTGCCGACTTGGTCGGCGACTTCCTGCTGGGTCAGATGGAACTCCTCCATTAACCGTTTGTAGGCGAAAGCCTCTTCGACGGGATTGAGGTCCTGCCTCTGGATGTTTTCGATGAGGGCCAACTCCAGTTTTTCCTGATCGGTGGCTGTGCGGACAAGCGCAGGTACGGTGGCCAAACCGGCTATCTGCGAGGCGCGCAGGCGCCGCTCGCCCGCGATCAGTTCGTAGCCGCCGTCGGCCCGCTCGGAAACAGTGATAGGCTGGAGAATGCCGTGTTTTTTAATTGAAGAAACCAAATCTTCGAGCTCCTGATGCGAAAAATGCCGCCGCGGCTGGTAGGTGTTGGGAATAATCTCGGTGATGGGTACCTGCCAGATGCGCTCGCGGTCGGCCGGCGTTAGAGAGGCGGAAATATTTGCCCGGGACAAGCGCGACTTGGTGGGAATGAGGGAATCGAGCCCTTTGCCAAGAACCATAGTAAAAAATCAAATTTTAATTTGCTGACCGTGCTTCTCCATTATTTCTCTAACCAGCCGTTCATAGGCTCGCGCCCCTTTGCCGCGGGGTTCGTAGTGCATAATGGACTGGCCGAAACTGGGAGCCTCGGCCAGGCGGACAGTGCGCGGTATGACCGACCGGAATATAGTATCGGGAAAATATTTGTACAGATCGCGCATGACCTCTTCCGAAAGCCGCGTGCGCTTGTCAAACATCGTAATAACAGCGCCGAGAATTTTTAAATCCGGTTTCAGATGGGCCTGCACCAGCGAAATAGTCTCGAGCAGCTGCCCCAGGCCTTCGAGCGCGTAGTACTCCGCCTGCACCGGAATCAAAAGCTCGTCTGCCGCCACCAGGCTGTTGATGGTCAAAAGCCCCAGCGAAGGGGGGCAGTCAATAATAATGTAATCGTAGGCATGGCGGGCCTCGGCTAACAAATCTGCCAGCTGCTCCTCGCGCCGCTCGACGCTGACCAGCTCCACATTCGCGCCGGCCAGGTTCGGCGTGGCCGGCGCGACCCTGAGCCCCTCGTGCGGGCTGTTGACGATAATGTCGTGCAGGCGGCGTTCCCGGGCGAGCGCCTCGTATATGCCGTGCGTTACCCGGTCTTTGGTAACTCCAAGCCCGCTCGATGCATTTCCCTGCGGGTCCATGTCCACCAGGAGCACGAACTGTCCCAGTTCGGCCAGACCGGCCGCTAAGTTGATGGCCGTCGTGGTTTTACCCACTCCGCCTTTTTGGTTGACAACCGAGATGATTTTTGTCATACATTTGCCAGATAATAACAGTATACAAGAGATTGACAAAGGGGACAAGGCAGAGTATACTGGCCGGAGTGCAAGGCCTGGCTGTAATTCTGCCGGCTGCCGCCTGGCAGGGACAGCGTTATAATAGGCCGCGATGGCGGAACTGGTAGACGCACGGGACTCAAAATCCCGCGACCGCAAGGTCGTGAGAGTTCGATTCTCTCTCGCGGCACAAGACTAGAACTCTCACTCCGAGAGTTTTTTATTAGTTTATAAATCAACCCCGATTTCGCGGCTCGAAATCCCTAGTTTTGGTCACAAAATTCCTTTGGGGAAAGCACTTTTTGAGTGGCAAGGAGAAGTGCTGCCGGACTTAAAACCTATAAACGACGCCACGAGGCGTCGTTTATAGCTAGCTAATAACAACGAAATTACCCGACTCCCAGCCCGCTAAATCGCGCGCTTCGGCAAACCGAACCTGGCTGCTTTTGCCGCGTAAACAACCAACACCGGCACAGCCTCCGATTTTTTTTCCGGCGCGGTACCGGCGACGGCGGTATCGCCAGAATATGCGGTAATATTTGCAACCTACCGGCCCTCCGCAAACAGCTCGGCTACTTTAGCCTCCGAAAGGGCCTCGGAATAGACAGCCACCTCGTCTATATACCCGATGAAATGCTTGGCGATAGAAGACCCCGGCCGGCCGATGCTCCACCAGCCGCCGGCCGGGAGCGAGCTGTACGGGGCCGATTTTTTGAGCACGCCGTCAACGTAGAGCTTGGTGCTGGGGTTAGCGCCGTAGACCTGGACGCAAACTACATGGTGCCAGTCGCCGGCAAAAATATCGTCGGCGTAGATAGACCGTTCACCCCCGTTCCAAATGCGGCAACCTGGACGGCCCTGATGAACATAGACTTCAAACCGGCCGCCATTCGTGCCGCCCAGGAGCGCCAGCCGGTTCGTCAGTGTGTTCGTGGTCATATACCAGGCAGAAAGACTGGTGTCCGTGCCACCATAGGCGACTGCCGTGCCGACATAATCATTTACGCCGTCAAAGAAACCCGCCGCCCCGGAAATATCCGGACTGGCGGCGGTAGTCACGCCGCCAAAAGCAGTGGCATGGCTGGCTTTGCCGGAACTGTCTTTCACCTCGCCCTTGGCGCCAGTCCAGGCTGGCTCATTAAACTTCCAGAGTGCGGCGAGAATGGAGGGTGATGAAGGCGCTGGGAATAGACTCTTTTGCGCCGCGTAAAGGTTCGCCACAGCCTCAGCGGTTAATGTCTCATGACGAACCGCCACCTCGTCGGCCAAACCCTGGTAAGGGGTGGCCGACCCTGATCCGGCCTTACCGATATGCCAGTACCCCCCGGCCGATACCGATGCGTACGGCACGGTTTTCTTGAGCACGCCGTCAACGTAGAGCTTGGTGCTGGGGTTAGCGCC
>Ga0076004_117_pt1 | contig 17932 bp, 13 predicted proteins | sample RifGroA2_FD_68067 | JGI IMG/M metagenome (GOLD analysis project Ga0076004, IMG submission 68067) | Parcubacteria (Magasanikbacteria) bacterium GW2011_GWA2_56_11
CCTCCGCGAATTCGATCCCGCCGCGCCTGAGCGTCTCGACGAGGGCGGCGGTAAAATGAAAACCGGCGGTCGGAGCGGCTACCGACCCTTCTGGCTTAGCGTACACGGTCTGGTAGATTTCCAGTTCATGCCGTTCGTCTTTGACATAGGGCGGTAGCGGTACCGAACCATACAGGTTGGCTTTGGCCCGTACTGCCTCGCTGTTTTCGGGAAATTGAACCAGGATAGTGCCGTCCGGCTCCTTGAGGAGCACGTCGCAGTAAAAATTGTCCGCAAAAACAACGCGGGTACCGGGGCGCACATGCCGGCCAGGCCTGGCCAGTACCCTCCAAACGCCGGGATTTTGGAGCTCGCGAACCAAAAAAATCTCCACCGCCCGGCGGTGTTCGAAAAGGGGTTCGCCCGCCGCGGATACAAGGCCGCCGAACAAACGCGCCTTGAACACTTTGGAATTATTCCAGACTACCAGATCTCCGGGCTTGAGACATTCGGTAATTTCATAAAAAGGCCGCTCCGACACAGACCGGCGCGCGCGGTCGAGCACCATAAGCCGGGAGTGATCACGCGGGGCTACGGGTGACTGGGCGATAAGTTCAGGCGGCAAATAATAATCAAATTCTGCGGCGAGCATAGTGGATTCTAACTTAATGAGGGAACAAAAAAATAGATGGCGTGAATTGACGGCTGTTTAGCGCAGATACTGCTGGATATTCCGTTCGTGTTCGCCCAATGTTTGGGCATACTTCACCTCTCCGGTATCTAAAGTCGTCAAAAAATACCAATAATCGTTGGGCTCCGGATCAAGAGCCGCCCGGACGGAATCCAAGCTCGGATTGGCTATCGGCCCGGGCGGCAGTTGAGGGTATCGGTAAGTGTTCCAAAGATTGTCCGCCTGACGGTCTTCGTTGGTCGTAAACACGTTACCCTTCTTGCCGGTAAAATAGTGTACGGTCGAGTCGGCCTGAAGCCCCATGCCCACGTCATGCCGACGCCAAAAAATATCAGCCACTTTTGCCTTGTCTTCCGGACGCCGGACTTCGCGCTCAAGCAGGCTGGCCATGGTAAGCACTTCGTGCGCCGTCCGCCCTTGGCTCTCCAGGGTGCGGTAGATATCTGCGGAAAACTGGCGGTCGCGCTCTTTGACTAGTTTGGTTATTATCTCGGCGAGCGTGGCCCCTTGATACACGCGGTAGGTGTCGGGAGCCAGGTAACCCTCATAGCTCACCGTCGAGGGTTTGGCGCGCAATACCCCGATATCCGCCCAGGCCAGCGGCGTTTCATAGCGGCCGGCTACTGCCGGCTCTCCGGTGAGACTGTACAGCTCGTCTCGGGTCGCGATGCCTTCGCCGACAAAATACTCGGCAATATCCCGCAAATCCCAGCCGGGAATAATCGTAATCGTGCGCTCGGTCAGGCCAGGCGTAGCCAGAGTTTCGGCCACGCGCCCGACAGTTAAGGGCGGCTTTAGGACGTATGTTCCCGGATGAATTTTACGGTCAATTTTTTTGGCCTTCAGGTACAATCTAAACAGACCGGAAGAGCGCACTATCCCTTCTGTCTTGAGCCTCTCGGAGAGCGAAAACACGCTCTCGCCTTCGCGGATAGTAAAGCTGGCAGTCCCGGCGTACCCGCCCGGCGCCAGATAAAACGCCGAATAGAAATACCAACCGGCTGCCAGGACGGCCAGGGACAAAACGCCGATTATTAGCCGCCCTAACATCTTCATAGATATTGCCCTTTGCCTTCCTCTTCAAGATTTTTAAGCAATACCTTGATATCCGGCACGTGGTCTTTGTGGCATACCAGCAGGGCGTCTTTGGTGTTAACCACGATGACACCGTCAAGGCCGACGGCCGCTACCAGCTTTTCGGGCTCTTCGTTGACGATGAAAGAGTCAACGGTCCGCTGTACGCTAACCGTGCCTTTGACATAGTTATCCGTCGGTGCGGAAGCCATGGTCTCTTTGAGCGCGTAAAGAGTCCCCGGATCGCTCCAACCCAAATTTACCGGGAGTACGACGGCCTGCTCCGGCGATATGTGCTCGATGATAGCGCTGTCAAAGCTAATCGCCGGGAGCTCGGGGTAATTTTGACGCAACTTTTCCTCGTCATCCGCCATGGCCGCCAATGCCGCCTCCATCTCTGGCATGAACTGCCGGTACAGCCCAAGGACGAAATCAATATCAAAAACAAAGTATCCCGGATTCCAGAGCCACTCGCCGCTTTCGTACAAACGCCGGCACTCATCCAGTTCCGGACGGTACTTCCAACCGAGAAAACTCTTCTCCCCCGGAGCAATTTCTGGACCCGCGTGTATCCAGCCGAGATTATGGTTGGCAAATCTGGGACTCTCGCCCAAAAAAACAAACCGTTGCGGATTCACGGCCACCAGGCGTTCGGCTCTTCGCAGCGCCTGGACAAAAACTTCCGGGTGATCCATAAAATGATCAGCCCACAACATAGCCAAGGTGCCGCTGAGTCCGCGGCGTTTTAGGCGGCAGAGCGTCAGGCCCACTGCCGCGGCCAGGTCGCGCCGCGCCGGTTCGCCCCAAAGATGCCCGGCCGGCAGCTCCGGCACCTGTTCGCGCACGGTCGCCAGGTACTCGTCGGCAGTGGATATAAAAATTTTATCTAAACCAAAGGAGCGCACGCGCTCCACGGCCATTTGCAGGGTGGATTGATCCCCTTTTAGCCGGCCGAACTGTTTGGGGGCATGCCGCCGGCTAAGCGGCCACAATCTGGTTCCAGATCCTCCGGCCATGCCAACGAGATCAAGCTGGAGCGCACGGCCGCCGTAACCAAAAAAAACAGGAGCGGAAAAACTACCACGGGCCGGGCAGAAAACGACAATAAATAAAAGGGTATCTCAGCGAAAATAAACGCTATTATCGTGTGGTCGGAAGGAAACGCTTTCCAGGTGCTGAGCGGCCTAAAAAGCTCCCGAATTTCGGGAAATTCTACCAGCGGACGGCGATGAGGATAAAGCCAGCCGATCACCCAGCTTAGGGAAAGGGAAAAGGCGGCCACACAGAGGAGCAACAGTAAAAAAAGCGCGAACTCGGACGGCGTGTACCGGCTGAACCAACCGACAAAGAGCACCACTACCAACCCCAGCAAAAAAATAAGGTACTTCGCTGAGACTAAAATAAACCGGTCAAACCCGCGCGAGGCGCCGATCCGCCGGTTAAGCAGAAAAAAAAGTTTGTGACTCCAAGAAAGATGCATAACTAATGCCCAAGCGCCCGGCGCCTGTTAGCGGACTTTCCCTGGCCAGATTTCAGTTTTTGGCGCGCGGTCCGGTACCCTAGGGACTCCAGACAGGCCAGCGCTTCGTAAGAAGCCCCGTGGCACAAAGTGGAGCTGATAGTACCGTCCGCCAAAAGGGCTGGATACCGGGCAAGGGGAATACGTTCGACAACAATGTCTTCGCTCTCTTCGAGCTCTTGCTCGTGCGTTTTCCTGGCTCCGAGAGCCAGATAAAAATGCGCGCGCCCGAGCGACCACTTGCCCAAATGAAGACTTTTCAACTTTAGCCACCGGCCGGCGGTGTAGCCGGTTTCTTCCCGAAGCTCCCGCTTGGCGGCCGCGAGCGGCGTTTCTGTCTCCATACACCCGGCCGGCAACTCCCACAGCCGACGCCCGAGGTGAATATTGTGCTGGCGGTTTACAATTACTTCCTCTTTGGCGGTTAAAGCAAAAACCATGACCACGTCCGGATCAGCCGAAAAAAAGAACTCCCCTGTCCGGCCATTCGGCTGCTTCACCCGCCAGGCTTCAACTTTGCGCCAGGGATTGTCGAACGCCGTCCGCCGGCTGATAATTTTCCAGGACATAACTGTCTAGTTTAGGGTCCCCTCGTTGCCGCGGCGCCAGCGCAAATACGCCTCGGCAAACTCGTCTAATTCGCCGTTCAAAACGGACTCTGTATCCGCTGTTTCGTGCCGCGTGCGCACGTCTTTGACCAAATGATAAGGATGCAGCACGTACGAGCGAATCTGGCTCCCCCACTCCGGACTTTTGAATTCGCCGCGCAGCTTTTGCCGTTCCTGTTCTTCCTTTTCTTCTTTCAGCTTCAGCAACTTGGACTGGAGAATTTTCATGGCCGTCTCCTTGTTTTGAAGCTGGGAACGCTCATTTTGGCACTGTACAGTGATGCCGGTCGGGAGGTGTACTATGCGCACCGCCGAGTAAGTGGTATTCACGCTTTGGCCGCCTTTGCCGCCGGACATAAAGGTATCGATGCGCAAATCTTTGGCGTCAATTTCTATGCCTTCGGCAGTCTCTAGTTCCGGTATCACTTCAATTAAGGCAAACGAGGTGTGGCGCATCTGTTCCGCGTCGAAGGGAGAAATCCGGACAAGACGATGCGTGCCGTGTTCCGACTGCAGATAGCCATAAGCGTAGCGCCCCTCGACGCGCATCACCGCCGACTTAATGCCGGCTTCGCCGCCCCGCGATTCGTCAAGCATCGTCGTCCGCCAGCCTTTTTTTTCACTGTAACGCAGCACCATGCGCATGAGCATTTCGGCCCAATCTTGGGCCTCCGTTCCGCCAGAGCCGGCGTGGATGGCGACGATGGCGTTTTTGCGGTCGTGCTTGCCGGAAAGGAGAATATAAAATTCCAGTTTGGCGAACTCTTTTTCGAGCTCTCCGACGCGTTCTCCTACCTGGGCTTTCATGTCTTCATCAGGCTCTCTCGCCAAGTCATTGGCCAGACGGATAAGATCTCCCACTTCTTGGCGCATTTTCGTCCAGACAACAATTTCGGATTTTATTTCTTCGTACCGGCGGCTAACCGCGGCCGCTTCTTCCGGGTCGTCCCAAAAGCCGCTTTCCGCCATCACCCTCTCCAACCCGCGCATTTCAGCGGTTAGTTCGTCCAACCTAAGCAATTGCCAGGTGGAGGAAATTTTCTGCGCCAAGGCCTCTAATTGTTGAATTTCTTCACGCATATAATACCACCATAGTACCGAAAAAAGGATCCAAATACAACCCTTGACAAGCAAAACGAAAGGGCATAGTATAGCTGCCGTGGGCTGGGGTTGAGCACGACACTGAACAAGGACGATAGCGGGACTCTGGTCCCATGCGGCACACCGCTTGCGTGGTCAGGACGGACCCGATACGGTCCGATTCTACCCGGAACTGGTGCCGTGCCGCGAAGCGGACCGGCTAACAACCGCAGACCGGCCTTAATTGGCCGGAGTACTCCTTGGTGTTACCAACCTCAACGGTGGCGGCCATGTTCCGATGCGAAGTGACAAACTCCGCACCGGGCATCGCCGCCACCGCCCACACCCACTAAAATGAAACTCCACGGCCTCACGGCCGTGGTTTCTTTATTCCTACGCTTCGCGTGTTTGGCTTGAGCCAAACCAGAGCTGAACCCCGCCCTTACGGGACGGGGTTTTCTGGGGAATAAAAAAACTCCCGTTGACCGGGAGAATTTTTTTATCCGTTAAATTCGCTGTTATTACATCATTCCCATACCGCCGCCCATACCGCCGGGCAGCGGCGGTTCTTCTTTTTTGGGGAGGTCGGTTACGACCGCTTCGGTCGTGAGGAACATACCGGCGATGGACACTGCGTTTTCAAGCGCGGTCCTGGTTACCTTGGCCGGATCGATAATGCCGGCTTTGGTCATGTCTTCGTACACGCCGGTAGCGGCGTTAAATCCGTAATTACCTTCCCCTTTCTTCACCTCGTCAGCCACCACTGCCGGCTCAAAACCGGCGTTGCGGGCGATCACGCGCAGCGGCTCCTCGAGAGCGCGACGCAGAATGCCCACGGCCACTTTTTCCTCAACCTCCAAGTGTTCAAGATTATCGAGCGCCTTGACCGCGCGGATAAGAGCAACTCCGCCCCCGGGCACCACGCCCTCTTCGACAGCGGCTTTGGTAGCCCCCACCGCGTCTTCTATGCGGTGCTTCACTTCTTTCATCTCGGTCTCGGTGGCCGCGCCGACGCGGATAACAGCCACGCCGCCCGAGAGCTTGGCCAGGCGCTCCTGTAGCTTCTCGCGGTCAAACTCGGAGTCGGTCTGTTCAATAAGACGGCGAATCTGGGCGACACGGTCTTTCACCTGCTGTTCGTCCCCTTTGCCCTCGACAATAGTGGTGTTCTCTTTGGTCGCGATTACCTTGCGCGCGTGGCCCAAATCTTCCAGGCTGGCGTTTTCCAGTTTCAAACCGACTTCCTCGGAGATGACCCGGCCGCCGGTCAAAACGGCGATGTCCTGGAGCATCTCTTTGCGGCGGTCGCCAAAGCCCGGGGCCTTAACCGCGAGCACGTTGAAAGTGCCGCGCAGCTTGTTGACGACAAGCGTAGCGAGAGCCTGACCGTCAACGTCTTCGGCGATGACCACGACTTCTTTGCGTCCGGCTTGCGCGACTTTTTCGAGGAGCGGCAGAATATCGTCAATGGAAGAAATCTTTTTATCGGTAACCAATATCCAGGCATCCTCGTATTCGGCCTCCATGCGGTCGGCATTGGTAACCATGTAAGGAGAGACATAGCCTTTGTCGAAACGCATGCCTTTCACGGTTTCGATTTCCATGCCGAAGGATTGCGATTCTTCAACGGTAATTACGCCGTCCTCGCCCACCTCGCCCATGGCCTCGGCGATCTTCTCGCCGATTTCCCGGTCGTTGGCCGAAATAGCCGCGACGCTCGCGATCTCTTCCTTGCTTACCGGTTTGGCAATTTTATTTTTGAGTTCCGAGACAATAGCTTCAGTGGCTTTGTGCAAGCCGCGGTTCAGAGCCACCGGATTGGCGCCGGCGACGACGTTTTTCATCCCCTCTTTGACAATCGCCTGGGCGAGCACGGTGGCGGTGGTGGTACCGTCGCCGACCACGTCGTTGGTCTTGCTCGCAACTTCCTTTACGAGCTCGACACCGATATTCTCGAATTTGTCTTCCAGTTCGATCTCCTTAGCCACGGTAACGCCGTCTTTGGTAATAGTCGGGGCGCCAAAACCCTTGTCGAGCACCACGTTGCGGCCCTTGGGGCCGAGCGTTACTTTAACGACGTTAGCGAGTGTGTCCACGCCGCGGACCAGCTTCTCGCGCGCCTCGTTATCAAAAAGAATCTGTTTGGCCATAGCTTATAAAGGAATATAGTTAAGCTCTTTTTTATTTCTCGAGAATCGCCAGGATATCGTCCTGAGAAACTATCTTGTACTCTGTCTTATCAACTTCGACTTCGTCGCCGCCCCATTTCTTGATCAGAATACGGTCGCCGACTTTAACCTCCATGGACGCGCGCGAACCGGAGTCAAGGAGTTTACCCGGGCCCACCGCCACGACTTCGCCTTCGGCTTTTTTTTCTTTGTCCACTGTATCCGGCAGGACAATGCCCGAGGCGGTAACTTCTTCCTCTTTCACCAATTTGACCACTACGTGGTCACCAAGCGGTTTGATCTGCATACCTCTAAACGGGTGAGTTAATAATAAATAAAATAATGAAATAATTAACCCTTAATTGCTTCACTATTATATATACGCTCGACCTTTGTCTTATCACTCTTAAACTGCGAGTGATAATATATAAGCTCATTTTACACCATCTATAGAGCCTGTCAAGGGCTCAACCATATTGGTTTTTAACCTTATCCCCTGCCCGACGCCACAGACGCAACCGTTGACAAAAAGCCTAAATTCTGGTATAGTGTCCGGTTGTTCTTTACACTAAAATTAGCCAAATTTACCCTCTTTTAAGAGCTCAATTTGCTTTTGTGCCCTGAGATGAGGGTGGATTTGGTCACCCCATAGCCCCGGTGATACCGGGCATTCAGGAGAAACCATGCGTACGAGCCTGATTATGCTTTCTTTCGTCGTCGGTTGCGTGGTCGAGCCGACCGGCGCCGTGCCGGTGCAGCGCACCGAGAACAGCCTGCCGGAGGCCGGCGTCGATGCCGACACCGACGACGACGCGGCCGAGGACACGGGCAGCGAGCCCGAGACCGCGGGCAAGCCCCCGCCGCAGTGCTCGTCGAACGACGACTGCGACGACGAAGTCGGCTGTACCATCAACCTGTGCGGCGAGGACGGACTCTGCCGCTACCTGCCCAACCAGAAATGGTGCAACGACGACGACGAGTGCACGATCGACACCTGCAACGAGCAGGGCGGCGCCTTCGGCGGCTGCGGGCACAAGCCCCGCGTCTGCGACGACGGCAACCCGTGCACCCTCGACGAGTGCCCGGATCCGGCCGGGTGCACGCACGTCACGAGCGGGGCGGCCTGCGACGACGGCAATGCCTGCACGAACGACCTGTGCGATCCGGCTGGCGGGTGCGTCTTCCTGCCCGTCGTCTGCGACGACGGCGTCATGAACACGCTCGACGGCTGCACGCCGGCTGGAGGATGCTATCACACTACGATTGAGTGTGATGCCGCGAGCCCCTGCCCTGAGCCGGACCCGTGCCAGATCGTGGCGTGCCAGTTCGGCCAGTGCATCGGCCAGCCCAAGGTCTGCACGGACAACACCGACTGCACGTTCGACGCGTGCCAGGGCGGCAAGTGCGTCTTCGTCCCGAAGCCCTACGCCTGCCCGGAAGATGGCAACCCCTGCACGGTCGAGGTCTGCGGCCCGCTGGGCTGCACGGCCAACCCGATCGAGTGCGACGACGGTAAGCCCTACACCGATGACTGGTGCGACCCGGCTGGCGGATGCCAACACCAGCCGATCGACGGCTGGTGCGACACCGCCAACCAGTGCGAGGTCGGAGATGCTTGCACGGTCGCCGTCTGCCTGCCGAACAACACCTGCACGTACGTCCCCAAAGACTGCGACGACGGGATCGGCTGCACGGTCGACAAATGCGACGCCAATGGTTACTGCTACAGCGAACCGAAGGACGAACTCTGCCCCAACGGACAGAAGTGCAATCCCAACGTCGGCAGCTGCGCGCAGTGCGTGGCTTACTCGGACTGCGACGACGGCGACAAGTGTACCGTTGTTTCCTGTTTGGACGGCGCCTGTCAATACAACCCCTCGCAGTGTGCCGGTAACGAAGTCTGTGATCCGCAGACGGGCTGGTGCGAACTGCCCACCGACTGGTGCGAGGAGGACTGGCAGTGCTCCGGCAAAAAAGAGCCGTGCACGAAGTACAAGTGCCAGGAAGGCAAGTGCGTGAGCCTCGACGTCTCCTGTGATGACGGCAACCACTGCACTACCGATGTCTGCGACACGCAGCTCGGCTGGTGCACCCACGAATGGATCAAGTGCGACGACTCCGACAAGTGCACAAACGATTGGTGCGACAAGGACAAAGGATGCCAGTACGAAGTCTGGAACACGCTTTGCATTGACTGCGCGACAGATAACGACTGCCCGACGTCCCTTATCTGCGAGGGGTTGAAAGCGGTGCAGTACACCGGCGTGTGCAAGCAGTATGGCTGCGAGCACTCGGAGTACACCTGCTTCGGCAGCCAGTGCAGCGAGCCGATGTGCGCCGACGGGTCCGGGTGTGTATACCTGGACAAGTGCGACGACTCCAACAAGTGCACCTCGGACTCGTGCGACAACGAGGGATGCATGCACACGCCCATCCCGGACTGCGCTCCTTAAACCAACCGCGTAAAGTAAGCGCGGCAGGGCACAAGGGAGCGGCGGTCGAATCCGCCGCTCCCAACCTCAACTATCTTTTCTTCGGGCAAGAAACGATCGCGAGGTTCGATAAAACAAAAAACCCACTCTAGGTGCAAGCTCAGGGAGTCGACCGGCAAGCTCGTGATGCCTGTCAGAACACGAGCTTTCTTGGCGTACACCCCGTGCCTGGCACCGAGAGTAGGTTCTTATTTTTTGCCTCTGTACCTCTAGAGAACCAACCAGATTTACAGTCTAGGTGGAACTCTAGAGTTGTAAACTGTTATCTAGACTAAGTATAGGCGCCCCCGCATGATAAGTCAATAACCAAAATTTAACGGTTTTAACACGTTGTGGGGATAACAGGTGGACGATCTGTGGAAAAACTTAAACGAACAGCCGCCGAACCCGCAACAGTGAGCATAAGCAGGCCGCTGTAGGAGGAAAAAAGATAATGGTCGAGCAAAATGAGAGGCAGTGTCGGCAAAATTATAACGAGCAAACCCTCTACCCCCAGCATGCCTGGACCTTTTTTTTCACGGTACAAAAACCACCCTCCGGCCCCAAGCATAGAGAGACCGATGGCTGTCCCCACACCGCCAAGCTCGGCCAGCGCCAAAAGCGGCGCTAGATGCACCGGCTGGTAAGCAAAACCAGCCATACCCGGCTCTAGACTTTGCAAAAAAACCGTGTAATTCCCCGGACCCACACCTAGCCAAGGATGACGCCGCACAACCTGAAAAGCCGACATATAACCGTCCGCACGTTCTGTTAGAGAGCGCTCTTCCGCTGCCGAAGTGGCCGTCAAGCGCGTGGATACCGCTGGCGCGTAGATAAGGGCAAGCAGACAAAAAAGGATGAGCGGCGCCACGGCAAGAGGTAACCCGGCCCAGAGCCGGGCTCGGCGGCAGTAGACGGCAAAAAGGATAAGCGACAGGAGAAATCCCAACCAGCCAGACCGGCTAAAAGTAAAAAAAACCGCGGCGGTTGTAAGCAGTACAAACGCATAACTCCAGTAAGACCGCTTCAACCTGAGCGAGGCACGGAGAAATACGCTCGTCACCAGTACCAGATAGCCTGAAAAAGAGTTGGGGTGGGAAAAACTGCCGTAAGCCCGCAGCCACCGCCCGGTTGTTTCGCCCGCCACGATTGAGGCGCCAGGTTCGGCCGCCATGTGCGGAGAAAGCCCGAGCCAAACGCTGCCCGGCGCGGCCTGGGCGCCAAATTGTCCCAGAGCCAACAAGCCTGGCCCCACTGCCCCGGCGGCAAACCAAAAAGCCGTTTGCGCCCATGAAAGCGGGCCAAGCGCTATTAGCCAGCCAACAACGAGCGCCTCTAGCAAATGCAAAGCCTGCTGGCGCGCCAAATCCGAATCGGCCGCCCAGCAGGGAGAAATAACCGCGTAGAGAGCGAAGACCAGACACAGCCCGAGCCAGACACGGTCGCGGCTCCAGGAAAAGCGTTTTGTATTTTTGTCCCCGTCCCGGTACCGCCGCCAAAACCAAATCATAAACAGTCCGGCCGCCGCCCAAAGTACAGCCTCGCTGGCGTAGTACTGCAGTGTGCCGTATTGCCACTTGGATCCGCCGACCAAACGCTCTTTATAAATCCAGACCGTATGCCAGGGCAACACAAACAAAAACAGCTTCGTCGCCCACGAGAGGAGCCAAGTCAAAGCACTGTCCGAGAGAAAACGGTGGCGCATACGGCTAGACGTCAAGCTCCTTCCAAGGATTTCTCATCCTTCAACTCCGCCAATTTTTGGGCTAAACATTCCTCAGGATTTTCGATACCCAGTTCGTGCATAACGTAAAAAACCGACACCAAAGAACTGGCGGCCCTTGAACAAATTTTTTCTTTTTGCCCCGTAACAACGGCTTGCCACAATTTTGTCGCTGATTCGTGGAGAGCCAGAAACGCGCAGTTGACGTCATTCTTTATGGACGGCTGGTTTAGCACTTCCTCGACTGCCTTAGCGTAGGCTTCATTTAGCCGCATAGGCCTCTGATTCTTTTATCCGGAGGAGGGTCCCTATAATAGGAGACGGTTCCTGACGGCTGGGTAAACACGCTTAAAACCGCGTTTGGCCGGTTGATAACCCGGCTGACGTCCGCTCTCCCCCGGCCCCAAAAGATAGCTCCTGACACCGCTCGCGCCACCGCTGCCGGTACTCGGCCCGGCGGTCATGCTCGTGAAATTTGAGCATTGTGTCGTCGATCACCACCCCGTGCAACGCCGAGCCTGTCCGGTCCGTATCTCGGCGCGCCATCATCAACTTCTGTGTCTGCCGAGCCGCCCCCTCGAGCACCGTACCGAGCCGGCCGCCCAAAATCCACTCCCCTGTTTGTTGGGTAAGACGGGCGATCAAGCCGGGCTCTACCTTGGAGCGGGGAATAAGCGCCGGCGCGGCGCGGCTGTTGGGTGTATACTCGAGCACCCACTGGTTGGCGCGGACAAAGTCAGACATAGCCGAACCGCGTTCATAGAGTGGTATAAGCTCGTTTATCCAATACGCCAGATAGATATCCGGCGCCGGCAAAGCCACGCGAGAGAGGTCGAGGCCGGCATCGGTTACGTAAAAACTCAGGCATACCCGGTTGGCCACCGCGCCCCGACTCCGGCGGGCGTTCAAGATGCTCGCGAGCGCGGTTATTAAAAAACGCGTCGTCCACAAACGCCCGGCCCGAACAACAATAAACAAATCAATGTCGCTATCGGGACCCGGCCAACCGGCAGCCACGGTATTGCACACGGCTGCCAGGCGGACAAACGGCAGCCAAGCGAGGCGCCTCACCACCCGGCGGGCAATACCCAGCTTCTCCTCGACCAAAAGCACGGCCCGCCGCCGCCCTTCGACATCTATCTCGCCAGAGGTCAAAAAAAAGTATCCATGGCGGAACCAAATACCTCGAAATAGGCCAGTGTCGTTTGAATGGAGTGGCAGAGTTCTGCGCGCATACTAGGCGTAGTGTAGCGCATTCAAAAAAATATTCCCAGTACCGCACGGTACTGGGAATATCCTCAACTGATCTCCTGTCTTGACAGACAGCAGACAAACCAAGGCCCAGTCTATTAAAATGTCTTGCGCATGGGAACCGGTTCAACCCCGGGAGGGGATTTTTCCGGCACGATTTTCGCCGGCGCTTTGGCTACGGCGTCGTCCACGATCATTTTGGTGTCCGTAATGGCCACTACCTGGCCGCGACTCACAAGATACGCCGTCTGGCGAAGCAGAGAAGAGCGCACCCGGTACTGGGCGATTAATTGGGCCTCGACTTCCAGCTCAAAATCATAAATATGACCGAGCGAAGTGCCGGAAACAGTTTCAACCGGGAGGTGCTTCAGAGTCTTTAAATCGATGCGCATAGCGTTTGTACAGCCGGAGACGCCCTGGATTGTCCGTGGCGTCCGGGTTACTCTATCTTTCCTTCCAGTATACCACTCTTGTCATCCGGCCGCCCTTGACGGAAAAGAACTAACTGCTGCAGAGCTGTCAAGGCAGTGGAAAAAAGCCAGTAAAGGGCCAGTCCGCCCGGCAGTTGGGCGCCTATGAGTACGGTCATAGCCGGCATCAAGTAGAGCATTTGTTTATTCATGATAGCGGCCATGGTCTCATCTTTGGCCGCGGTCCCGGCGGCGAGCGGCGGCTTTTTCCGAGTCAACATCTTGGCCTGCCAATACTGGGCCAAGCCGGCCAAAACGGCCAGTATTAAGTTCGTCTGCTTAAGATCCACCAGGCCGAGCGTAACGGTATTTATGTTTCCGGGGTTGGGGACAAAAGGATACAGGCCGTCAAAATTAACCGTTGTCAGACCCCGCTGGAGAACCCAGTAAAGAGCCAGAAAAATAGGCAACTGAACCAGAAGGGGCAAACAGGAACCAAACGGATTTACCTTGTGCTCCTTGTAGAGCTTCATGGTTTCCTGAGCCAGCACTTGCTGGTTCCCTTTGTGTTTTTGTTTCAATTCCTCCAATTTTGGCTGCAGCTCGCTCAGCGACTTTTGCGCCCGGATCGAGGAGGAGGTTAGAGGATAAAGTACGGCCTTGATAATAACTGTCAAAAGCAGTATTACCATGCCCACGTCCGGGATAAGGTCGTACAGCCCGACAAAGGCGTTGAAAATCGGCTGATAAACCACTATTTGAAATATCTCGCGCATAAAAACTAAGGATGAATAAACGCGTAGAGTATAACACCTAAGGCACCCTGCGGCAACGGTCGAATAAAAACCCCGCGTCCAAAGACACGGGGCCGAATCTCTTTTCTACTCTTCTTTCGTCCCGGCATTCTCTTTCCCCTCCGTTTCCGGTGTCTCCGGCGCCGGTTCCTCCGCCGGTACGCCATCTCCGTCGCTAGTGGCTATTTTGGCCTCGCCGCCGATCTCTTCCACTTTTATCTTCCAGCCGGATAGCTCGGCCGCCAGGCGGACATTCTGCCCGTCGCGGCCGATAGCCAGCGAAAACTGGTCGGGCGCGACCCGGGCGGCCGCTTCTTTGGTCTGCGGGTTTAGGGACACCTCGGCCACTTTAGCCGGAGACAAAGCCTGTTTGATGTACTGCGCCGGGTCGTCGCTATACTGGATAATGTCCACTTTTTCTCCCCCCAGCTCGTCAATGATAGTGGTAATGCGGCTGCCGCGCTGACCGATGCACGAACCTATAGGATCGATACCCTCGTCATCGGTGGCTACCGCGACCTTGGAGCGGTTCCCAGCTTCGCGGGCAATACCCCGAATTACCACATCGCCGTTGGCGATTTCCGGTATCTCCTGTTCAAAAATTACCTGGACCATTCGTTTATCCGCGCGCGACAAAATGATTTCCGGACCGCGCAGACCCATGTCTACCGAAACAACGTAAAACTTAAGCCGGGTGCCAAGTTTATAATGGTCGCGGCGCACCTGTTCGGCCGGGGGTACGATGCCGGTAACCTTGCCCAGATCGACAATCAAAGAGCCGCTGCGGTCAAAACGCTGGACAAAACCGAATACGATACTCCCCTGCTGTTTCCGAAAATCTTCCACTACTGCCGTGCGCTCGGCTTCGCGCAACTTCTGGATAATCACCTGTTTGGCAGTCTGCGCCGCCATGCGGCCGAAATCTCCCGGCACCTCAAGCGGTATAACCAATGTCTCGCCGAGCTCGGCGTTCGGCTTGATCGCTTTGGCCTCCCCGATCATAATATCGGTCTTGGGGTTAAAACGCACCAGGTCGGCTATTTCCTCTTCGCTCAGCTCGCGTTGCTCTTTGCGCGCCTGCTCGCGGCGTTCGGTAAGTTCAGTCTGCGACCGCTCCAGCTCTTCCGGGTCAACGTCTTCGACCACCACTTTCTCGTCCCAGACTTCCATATCTCCCGTCTCCGGGTCGAATTTGACTTTGATATTCTGTTGCCGGTTGCCAAAATCCTTGCGGTAGGCGGCGGCCAGCGCCGATTCCAAGGCTTCCATGACTATGTTATAGTCAAGGCCTTTATCATCGCACAAAATCTGGATGGCCTTAGTGATTTCGGACATAGCGTCGGTTAAATTTAAAAAATAATCGAAAGGATGGAATCTGGCCGGTGCCAAGGGGTGGCTATAAAATAAGGCAGCTCAATCTGAGCTACCTTACTTTGGAGTCTACCACAAGCCCAGGGGACTGTCAAGGCCTAGCTTTATTTGACCAAACACGTCGGCTGGCTTAAGCCATACTCTGGCTTAACGCCTGTGAAGACATAAGCGGCCGGGGCGACCGACTGCGACCAGGTCACCTTTCCCGTCTCCACCTTAACGCACACGAACTCCGCGGGTTTGACCTGCAAAGTGTCAAACGTTACCTGAAAATTCCGCTGGCCGCCGGTTTCAATGACCACGTTCTCACTCCAGGCATCGCTAACGGTGAACTCGTAAGTCTGAGAGCGTTTAAAGTACTTCCATTCACCGGGTTTGATCACCCGCTGCAGCACTGTCGTTGCCAATGTGGGAGATCCGACCTCAAGCTTACTAATACTAAGAGTCCGGTCGGCTTGCGGCAAAGAGGACATGGAAACTGTTAGCGGCAAACTCTTAAGCGCTATTTCCGTTGGTTTAGTCAGGGTCTGATTGCGGACAAAGAACGAGGCCACCGGCACGTTGCCGCCGGAATATAGGGTGCCGTTAAACGGCAGCAGGCCGAACTGCGGGGTGGACGAAGCTATCGGTAGGGCGGGCTTGGCCCAAACGTTTATGTAAGTGGCATCGTCTATCTTCAGATTCGGAAAAAACGGATAAACGGCATCGCCGTTTTTAACCAACGCGTACACCACAAATTTTGAACTGCTGGTCACAAAGCTATACTCCGGTTTTGCGGTCCAGACAACCCCGGGCATAACCAAAGAAGCAAACGAATCTTCTGGCTTGTCGCTGACAAAGTTGCCCTTAAAGTAGCTAAACGACAACACATAAAAGCCGTACTGCGTATCTTCGGCCGCCCCGTCTACCGTCAATTTTACCACCGCGCGCATATCTGGCACGCCGACATCCGCTTGCGCCCCGTCATAAAAATTTCCCAGTTTGGGCGAAGATTGCGCCGCCGACTTGCTTGTCACGACGGGCGGGTTGCCCCCTGTCTCAAGCCTCATTTCTTTTATCACCGGCTGCTGCGCCGTGGTTGTGGGAGCGGCTACCGCCCCGTAATCGAGGCATTTGACTTCTTTTAGCTCCGGTACCGATGGATCGGCGCCGCGCTGCGGTTTTTTCTGGCTGCCCACCTTCCAAACCAGGTCTCCTGAACGAGCCTTGACGCACACCTGGCCGGTTTGGCCGGGAGTATCCAACACCACGGTAAACAGCTTAGTCTTGCCTCCTTCGAGAATAACCGGCGCGGTAATCTTATCGGCAATGTTAGCTTCGTAGGTCGCATCCTTTTTTTTGATCCAACCTTTGCCCGGTACAAGTTTGGCAGAATACAACAGGCTCGATTTGGCATTTCCCCCCGGCTCTCCGGCATAAACGTTCACTGCCTGGCCAGATTTAAGCGGAGCCGTGGAGTACAAGGTAAAAGGCAAATTGGCGAGAGAGATAGAAGTGCTGGCAAAACCATGATTCTCCACCAGGAGGCTTGCCACCACCTGTCCGGCCGCGCCGACTGCGCCGCCATTGGGCGAACCCTCCCCCGGCGCATTTCCCGCCCAGCTCAACCGGGGGGCGGCGGCCAAAACCGTTACGGGCGGGCCTTTGATGCTCGGGGCGGCACTCGCCACAATCAATTTATCTGCGCTGGACGCTCCGATAAGCTCTATATCCTGCGGGTGGATCTCCGGTATAAACGTGCAGCCGTGAACCTTTGGCGCCAAAAGATCGTCGGCAGTTACAGCTGCCGCCCTTAAATAATAATTACCGGACGAACCTTTCGGTATGATGAGTCCCCCTGACAGCTGTTCATACAAGGAGTAAACCAACGGCGCGCTTCCCGGGGCGGGAGTACTGTTGACCATGGCGTTGGCCACTGTTTTTCCTCCCGGGCCCAATAGATCAATGTTGGTAAGCAGACAGGTAGGCTGAGAGGAAGATGCCTGGCTGTCGAGTCCTTCCTCTTTTTTGACAAACCTAAACGCCAAAGATTTGAGTCCGGCGTCCTCTAGCGAACCCAATTTATACTTGAAGCCAAAAAGATCGGTCTGTTTAGCCGCCGGGTCGCCCCAAAATACGTAAGTCGCGGCGGCCGCGACATTATCGAGCGGAGCGATAGATACCGGGTTCGCGACGGGCGCCGGGTTGTATTCGCCGTAGCCGGTCCGCCCGGCCAAGCTCATTTTGCCGGCACCCATGCCGGCAGCGGCGGCCGCCAGAGAAGCCGCCCCCAAAAAGGCGGTCGCTATGGCCAACCGCGTATTGGTTATCGTCACGCTAGCGGTTTTGGTGGTGGTTTCCATATAGCTCGCTAATCAGCAGGAGTTAATTTTTCCCGACAAGCGCCATCTTGGCATGAAGTGCCCTCCGGGCAATCCCGCAAATATGTGCCCACCTTCTTTTCGCTGAGGCACAAAGCTTCGTGTACCTTGCCCGGATAATTGGGGTCGCAAATATCGATAAATTTGGTTATCTTGGAACTGCCCGGATTCATCTTAATCTGGATCATTGATTTCACGAGCAGAGACGCGGTATCAAAGGCTGAAGATTTGTCTTCTGACGGATTAAAGGTCTTGTCCGGATCATTGCACTTGCTTGTAACCGGCCCCGGGTAGGTTGCCGGTTTCTCCTCCGCCGGAGCAGGCAGGCTGACGGCGCACTGCAAACCAAGATCGGCCTGGTCTTTCTCGCAAGCCTGTTTATCGTTGCTGCAGCCGATGAAAGAGCCATTTACTTTGTTGAAGCAAAGGTACT
>Ga0076004_120_pt1 | contig 12799 bp, 12 predicted proteins | sample RifGroA2_FD_68067 | JGI IMG/M metagenome (GOLD analysis project Ga0076004, IMG submission 68067) | Parcubacteria (Magasanikbacteria) bacterium GW2011_GWA2_56_11
TTCCGGCCGAACTCCCGCCGGCCTACGCCGTCATCCACCCCAAAGTACCGGGCGAGACCTATCCGGACCAGACGCTCTCCGGCGGCGGCGTAGCTTTTAAACTGGCCCAGGGAATCTTGCGCGAACACGAAAAAACCCACGAACGCCTGGGCCGAGGGGAACGGCACGAAGCCTTTGAAAAATGGCTGCTCGACTTGGTGGCCATATCGAGCGTGGCCGACATGGTGCCGCTCACCGGAGAATCTCGCACCCTCACCAAATACGGCCTGATTGTCCTCAACAAAACCAAACGAATCGGACTGCAAAAACTACTCCTCGAGGCGAAACTCATGGACGAGGAGACCGGCGCCATGAAGCGCGTACTTGACGCGGACACTATCGGCTTCCACATCGCGCCGCGCATCAACGCGGCCGGACGCATGAACCACGCGAACGTGGCGTACAACCTTCTCATCACCGAAAACCCGATCGAAGCGATCAACCTGGCTTTTGAACTGAACCAAAACAACCTGGAGCGGCAGCGTCTGACCGAAGAGTACGTCGCCGAAGCCAGAGAGCAGTTGGAGCGGGCCGGAAAAGACAGTCCGGTTTTGTTCGTCCACTCCGCGCGCTGGCCGACCGGCGTCGTCGGCCTCATTGCCGGACGAATAAAGGAAATTTACTCCAAACCGACCATTGCCATGACCCAAAAAGGCCACGAGCTTATGGGATCCGGCCGCAGCATCGACGGTTTCAACATGATCGCCGCGCTCCAGGAGATGCCGGGGTATTTCAATAAATTCGGCGGCCACCCGATGGCTTGCGGTTTCACGCTCGCGTCCCCGGAGAAGCTCGAAAATTTTAAATCCGAACTTAACAAATTATTCGCTGTTAAAACCAAAGATCTCGACACTACGCAGAGCCTCATCGTAGACGCGGCGCTCGCTCTTGAAGATGTCGACTGGGATCTCTATGGCACCCTCGACGCTTTCAAGCCGTTCGGCCAGGCCAATCCGCGCCCCCGCTATGTAGCGGAAAGGCTTAAAGTGATAAGATTAGAGCCGGTGGGAAAACAAAGCCGCCACCTGCGCTTCCAGCTCGCCGGACCCAGCCGCAAAGTCCGAAAAGCCATCGGTTGGAACTTATGCGGCGGAGACGGCGGCACCGACTGGTCGAAAGCTCTCAAACCCGGCGACTTTATTGACATCGTTTTTGAAGTGGACGTCAACGAATGGAACGGCAACCGTGAGCTGCAGCTGACAGTGGCGGATTTGCGTCCGTCTGAATCTGTATGAAACTTATCACCTACACCGACGGGGGCGCCCGCAACAATCCCGGTCCGGCGGCGCTCGGCGTCGTGATCAAAAACGAAGCCGGGAAAACACTGGCCGCCTACGGCGAATATCTCGGTCCGCAAACCAACAACTTCGCCGAATACTCGGCCATTATTTCGGCCCTGAAAAAAGCGCACGAACTGGGCGCGACCGAAGTGGAATGTATCGCCGACAGCAAACTAGTCATCGAGCAGCTGAAAGGCAACTGGCGCGTAAAAGAGCCGACGCTCCAGAAGCTCTTCATGCAGGCTTGGAACGCGATGCAGAAGTTCAAAAAAATAACCCTTAAGCACACGCTCAGAGCCGGCAACACCGAGGCCGACGCCGAAGTCAACAAGGCTATCGACGCCGCGCTCAAAAAAACCTGAATTCTATGAAAATCGCCCTGTGCCATTCTATGCATCACGCGGAAAAGGCCAAGGAGATACAGGCCTGGTTTGCGGCCCGCGGACACGAGGCCCAGCCATCCAAAACGACGGATAGGTTCATCGGCCTCGACGATCTGGCGAAAGAAAAGCAAAAGCTGAGAGAAAAATACGACCAAGACGCTATCCGCGAACATTACGGCGTAATCAAGGACGCCGACGCTGTTCTGATTTTAAATTACGAGCGGCACGACATTCCGAACTATATCGGCGGCAACAGCTTTCTCGAGATGGGATTTGCCCATATCCTCGGCAAGCCTCTCTATCTTCTAAACCCGATACCGGCCATGCCGTACTACGAAACGGAAATCATCGCCATGAGGCCGATCGTACTCGAGGGAAATTTAGAACGGCTGCTGACCCAAACTGGCTGAAATGATTTTTGCAGGGACTGTACAAAAACTAGCGCCAACATAATAAACCGCCGGTGTGGCGGTTTATTATGTTGCCATATCGAGCCTGTCTTTACGCCAGCTCCCGGCCGAGTTCCTCAATCAGTTTCTTTGCTCCTCGGCCAATCCTCTTGGGCACATCCACGACCACTGTTACGAACTGGTCGCCGCGCCGGGCGCTGTCGATATGCGGCACGCCCAAACCCCGTAAACGGAACTGCTGGTGCGACTGCGTGCCTTCGGGTATAACCAATTTTTTGTGGCCGTCTAAGGTCTCGATCTCGATTTTGTCGCCCAAAACGGCCTGCGGAAAACTAATCCTCTCCTCGGTATAAATATCGTTGCCATCGCGCCGGAATTTGGGATCGGGACGCACGTGAACGCGCACGTACAGGTCTCCGGGCACTCCGCCCATTCCCGGACTTTCTCCCTTGCCGGAAAGCCGGATGGCGCTGCCGTCGTCGATGCCGGCCGGAATGCGGACAGAATAGCGCGATTCGCCGCGCACGACGCCGTCGCCGCCGCAGTGGCGGCAGCGCTCTTCGGGAACTTGCCCCTCCCCCCGGCAGGCCGGACACGTACCGACCGTCTGCATAGCGCCCAAAATCGTCTGCTGAACGCGACGTACCTGGCCCTGGCCGCCGCAGGCGCCGCAGGCTTGGCGTTTTGATCCTGGTTCGGCGCCGGTGCCGCTGCAGACGGCACAGGGATTATTTTTCGTAAGTTTAATCTCCTTGTCCGCGCCAAAGGCAGCCTCGCGGAACTCAAGCTGAACGTCCACCTCGATATCATTGCCCCGCATCCGGCCGCGTCCTCCGGCGCGCGCGCGGGCGCCGCCGAAACCGAAAATATCGCCAAAAATATCGCCCAGATCAAAACCACCGAAATCGAAATTAGCGCTCTGCGATCCGCCTTGACCGCGCGCCGCGCGCATAAAGTCTTCCCAGCTCGCGCCGCTGCCGAAACCGCCCTGTTGCTCAAAATCAGCGCCGAACTGGTCATACTGCTGGCGCTTTTGCGGATTGCCCAACACCTGGAAAGCCTCGTTGATTTCCTTGAACTTAGCCTCATCGCCGCCTGTTTTGTCCGGGTGGTACTTGTGCGCCAGTTTGCGGAAAGCTTTTTTGATGTCCTCGGCCGAAGCGTTCTTTTCCACGCCTAAAATTTTATAGTAGTCTTTCGCCATAATTATTCAACCCGCCTGAGCTTCATGACCGGGTCGGCGCCCGAGAGCTCGATCGTCCCCTTATCCGTCTGGCTTATTGTATAAGTGCCGCCCAGCAACCCGAATTTGGACTGGAGCGTCAATCCTTGGCCAGTCAGAAGCCAAATACCCTCATCGGTCACCGGCCCCTCCCCGGAATAAGTCCCTGCCGACACGAAGGTCACCCGTTCAAAAGGCGGATAACCGGCCACGGCTTCCCAGGTACCGATAAGATCAGCCTCGGTAATCGGACCGGTCAACGTATTCGGCGCCGCTATTTGGCCGCCGTCTATACCGGACGCCGAACCGGACGTGGGGCGGCTCGGCAGGCGTTGCCAGATTATTTTTTCCTCGCCGGAGGTGAGAATCAACCTGTTACCCGACACAGTCGCGTAAGTGTAACGCTTTGTCAACGAAGGATCGTCACCGGGCACGATCTCCAGAACCCCCTTTTGAATCCGCCACCCGCCGTCGCCGAGCGGCCGTTCGTACAGGTAAGAATAAAATCTGTCATCCGGCTCAAAAATGATGCTCGAAAAAGAATCTTCGCCCGCGATCACGGTCCACGCGCCGACAATATCCTCTTTCACGGCCAACGATTCCTGGCTTGACTGGATATTCGGCTCGAAAGGGTCCGACTCCGCCGGCAACGATTTACAACCAACGCCGGAAACCCAGATAAGCACTGCGGCGGCCGCCAAAAAAAAGGATTTAGACCCCAGCATAAATTTGTAAAAAATACTAGAACCCACTCCCAAAAAATAATTCCGAAGCGATTGGGCCTGTTTCGAGCCAAAATCGTTTGGCTTGAGCACGCTAGCGGTGCTATGGCGGCCAGCCGGACAATTAGCAGCCGCGCAGGCACAAAATTGAGCCGGAATTATTTTTGGGAGTGGGTTCCAGCCCAACACGGTGGCCCTGTTTTTTGGCCGCCTCCGCCTCGTACATCTTCATGCCTATAGCCTGCGCCGCATTCGAAAGTTCTTCCGAGGCTTTTTTGATGGCCTCGGCGTCGTCTTTATCCTTCAGTTCCTTAAGCCGGGCGAGCGCGCCATTCACTTTCTCCTTTTCCTCGTCGCTGACCGCGATCTTCTTTTCCTCGACATCTTTCATCATCCGTTCGGTTGTGTAGATCATGGTATCGGCCGTATTCCTTACCTCGATAATGTCACGTTTCTTCTTGTCTTCCTCGGCGTGCGCCTCGGCCTCGCGCTTCATCTTTTCGATCTCCTCCTTGGACAGGCCCGAAGAGGCTTCGATGCGAATGGACTGCTCCCGGCTGGTTCCCCTGTCCTTGGCCGAGACGTTCAAAATGCCGTTGGCGTCGATATCGAATTTGACCTCTATCTGCGGCACGCCGCGCGGAGCCGGCGGCAGACCGTCGAGATGGAAACGGCCAAGGCTCTTGTTGTCCGTGGCCAGCGACCTCTCGCCCTGAAGCACGTGGACCTCGACGCTCGGCTGATTGTCGGCGGCAGTTGAAAAAACCTGCGATTTACTGGTCGGAATCGTCGTGTTGCGGTCAATCAATTTTGTCATGACGCCGCCCATCGTCTCGATGCCCAGGGAAAGCGGGGTAACATCCAGAAGAAGAATCTCCTTGCCGAGATCGCCCTGGAGCTGGCCGGCCTGAATGCCGGCGCCCACCGCCACCACCTCGTCCGGGTTGACGCTGGCGTTGGGTTTTTTACCGAAAAACTCCTCGACTTTTTTCACCACGAGCGGCATGCGGGTCATGCCGCCGACCATAATTACCTCATCGATTTGCGAGAGGCTGAAGCCGGAATCATCCAACGCTTTTTTGGTCGGCGTGAGCGTTTTCTCGACGAGATCCATCACCAGCTCCTCCAGCTTGGCGCGCGACAGCTTGATGTTCAAATGTTTGGGTCCCTCGGCGCCCGCGGTAATGAAAGGTTCGTTAATTTCGGTTTCAACGGTACTTGAGAGTTCGATCTTGGCTTTCTCGGCCGCGTCTTTGACCCGCTGGAGCGACAAGGGGTCGCGGCTCAGGTCAATGCCTTCGGTTTTCTTGAACTCTTCAATTATCCACTCGATGATCCGCTGGTCAAAATCGTCGCCGCCGAGATGCGTATCGCCGTTCGTGGCTTTTACCTCGACCGTGGAATGTCCGCCCTCCTCGCTGGCGTCATGCCCGATATCGAGAATGGAGATATCGAAGGTGCCGCCGCCGAGGTCGTACACGGCTATTTTCTGGTCTTTAATTTTGTCAAAACCGTAGGCAAAAGCCGCCGCGGTCGGTTCGTTTATAATGCGGCGCACCTTGAGACCGGCGATCTCGCCCGCGTCTTTGGTCGCCTGGCGCTGGGAATCGTCAAAGTAGGCCGGCACCGTGATCACCGCCTCCTCGATCTTCTCGCCAAGCTTGGCTTCGGCATCGGTCTTGAGCTTGCGCAAAACCATCGCGCTCACTTCCTGCGGCGTGTAGAGCTTGTCCCCCAGCTTAATTTTCAAGCGTTCGCCGTCCGGCACGATCTCGAAAGGAAAATGTTTTTTCATGTTTTCCACCTCCGGGTCGCTGTAGCGGCGGCCGATAAGCCGTTTGATGGAGGACAGGGTGTTTTTCGGGTTGGTTATCGCTTGACGCTTGGCCAGCTGCCCGACTAAAATTTCACCTGTCTTCGACAGGGCGATGACTGACGGCGTGGTCCGGTGCCCTTCTTTGTTTTCGAGTACTTTCGGTTGGCCGCCTTCCGTGATGGCCAGGCACGAATTGGTCGTTCCGAGATCGATTCCGAGAATCTTTGCCATAGAATAAATAAGAATTAACCAGTCAATAAAATTAAAGACTCTTCGCCATGTTTTCTGGCCGGGGTTTTCCGTCCCTCAAACCTCGGCTCCTCCCCGATTGTACAGACCGGCGGAGAAACCGAGAACTTGAAAAACCGTTACTTCTTCGGCGGGATTTTCTTCACGATTTGTACGTTTACTTTCTTGGTCCGGGTTACTTCGGTCTTGGGACAGTTAACTTTCAGCACGCCGTCCGCGAACTCGGCCGTTACCCGATCTTCTTTGACCGGCACCGGCAAGGCCACCTGCCGGAAAAAAGAACCGCTCCGCACCTCTTTGCGGTAATAATTCTTTTCGTCTACCTCATGTTCCCGTTTACTCTGGCCCTGAACCGTCAATACGCCTTTTTCCACGCTTACCTCGACGTCCTTGGGATCAATGCCGGCGAGCGGAATCTCCACCACGACCGCGTCTTTGGTTTCGTAAATATCCATGGCCGGGACAAAAGCGCGTTGCATGGCCTGGTGGCCGGACAACGCCGGCAGAGACTTCATCATCTCCTCCATTTCTTGAAACGGATCGAACATAGGCGACCAGCGAATTAAAGACATAGACCTACCCTCACGGCCGCCATCCGCCGTCCGGCGGACAGTGGCGATTAAAGTAAGTAAAAACATTTTGCGCCATCCCGGACCGGAGGAATCTGAACTCGTTTTTATTCCGCCAGCTGTCTGAGCTGCGAAGCAAGCGAGTTCTGCCGGAATAAAAACAAGTTCAGATTCCTCCGGTCCATCCGGGATGACAGGATAATGAATTTTATTCCTTCTTCTTCGCCACGACCACTTTGGCCGCGCGGATAACTTTTCCTTTCAGCATATACCCTCCGTCGACTTCGCGGATAATCGCGTGTTCCGGGTATTCATCGCTCTCCTCCTCGGCCACGGTTTCGTGCCTCTCCGGGTTGAACGGGTCGCCCACTGTCTTGATCTCCTCGATTTCATGACTTTTTAATACATCGCCGAACTGTTTCATGATAAACCCCACGCCCTCGGCCCAGTTATGCCAGTATTTATCGCCGTTCGGCGCGGGCCGGTGGGCAAAAGCTTTTTTAAAATTGTCGTATACCGGGATGAACTCCTCGATAATATGCAGTTTGCTCCAGCTCGCCCACTCGGACTTTTCTTGCTCGACCTCCTTGAGCAGATTCATGTAGTCGGCCCGGGCGCGCTGCCAGCCGGCCTTAAAATCTTCGGCAGCGGACTCAAGCTTGGCGCAGTTCTCACACCTCTCCCCGGCTGGCTCTGATTGATCGGCGGCTCCCCTTCCCTGGCCGTTGCCAGGCTCGGCCGGATTGTCCGTCAGCGGCGGTGGCGATGTATCCGTCATAGAAAAAAATTAGGGTAGAAAAGCGTACATGTACCTGAGTATGCCCAAACTTTTGGCGTAGTCCATGCGCAGCGGTCCCAAAATAGTCAAAAACCGTTCGTCCGAAAGCCGGGCGCCGACCAAACTGCAATCGCCGCTTAAGGGATTTTCTTCGCCGATAAGCACTCTCGGCTCGCCTGCGGATAGGCGGTCGAACACATCATCGAGCCTCTCTTCGCACTGGTCGAACACAGCGGAGATATCCACTGTCCGCGCCATATCCTGAAACTCAGGCTGGGCAAACAAATAAGAAATGCCGGTGTAATAAACCCGGTGGGCGCCGAAAGCGATGAGAACGGCGTTGCTCACCTCGCCGGCCATGATTTTGCCCAGCTGCTTGAGGGCCTGCTCGTCCTGGCCGGCAGACCGGCCGAATTCCTCGATATCCCCTTTTAGTTTCTTGGCTGGCTGGGCTACCTCCATGAGGTGCTCGACGTAGTAGCGGTAACCGGCTTCGGTCGGCAGCCGGCCGGCCGAAGTATGGGGGTGGGTAAGATATCCCTCGTCCTCGAGTTCACGCAGTTCATTGCGCACAGTAGCGTCGCTCCACTCCAGGCGATACTCGTCCACCAAAAACTTCGACCCGACTGGCTCGGCTGTCTTGATGTAATTCTCGGCTACCAATTTTATTAAAGCCTGCTTTCTCTCGTCCATACCCACAGTTGAGCCAAATTTTAGTCATCCTTTAGCACTCCTATATTCTGAGTGATAATATAACAGGAGTCAAAAAACTTGTCAAATTGTGGCTTATCCACACCATAAAACAAAAAGCCACGATCGAGACAGTGGCTTTTTAATTGTTGAAAATAAAGGGACCGGCTATTAGCCGCCCTTTAGTCGGCAGCCCCGACCGGCTTTTTACCCAGCCACACAGTAGCTCTGTCCAATTTCAATGCCGAGCTATTTCTTCCGGTATAGAGGGTCATGTCCAATCTTACTGTCCGCGGCTGACCATTAATGCGGGCCGACACATAAACCGCGTGTCTAGCGGGCGCAAACTCGGAAGCATCGCGGTGGAATAAACACGTGCTTTCTAGAGCTTCCTTAAGCTCCGCCACAGAGGCATAATCCCGGTCGGCTACTCCCCACTGCTCGATATAGTTGGCAGCGTCTTCGAGCAAGCCGCTGCCAAGCGCCTCCTGCAACGCAGCTTCTCTGTCCAATTTACGCACTCTGTCTTCATCAGCCGCCACTCTGGCGGCCTCTGCCTCAATGCCAGCCTGCACGCCAGGGTAATCACCGCGCTCTGCCGGTCGCGTCTGTTCCCTTGCCGCCTCCATTATTTCGTATTGCCGGGCCAGTTCCTCGGCCCTGGGATCTCCTGCCGCTCTTAATCTGGCGATTTCATCCGGTAAATGGGTCCAGCGAATCTCTCGACAGTGTTCCTCACCGGGGTCAATAACATCCGGCCTGCCGGTTTCTCCGGGCATATTAAGATATTCAAAAAAAGTAATTACTTAGCTTACAGTCAATTACTCGGTCGCGATTTTCCCCTTCACCGCCTCGGTAATCGGCGACACATCGCTTAGAAGCACGTTTTCCACGTAAATGCCACGCGGATAGAAGATCCTTTCCAATTCATTTTTAAGCTCCATTTCCACTGCGTCGCGCTTGGGTCCGACAATATCTCCGGCCTCGAACCGGGAGGCCACCATGCGGATGCGGCTGCGCACCGTGGGGCGGATGATCTTGGCCACAAAGTCCTCGCCGATAGTCTGCCAAATATGCGGAATCTGGTGGATATCCAGGCGTAAAAGCAACGTACCCTCTACCGCGAGTTTTTTGGCATCCAAAGACACGGCCCCTATGGGCACATCACCCATGGCTTTCTCGTTCTGCGGGTTGAAATCGCGGCTGATGCTGTACTCAAGCGTCTGAGTATTGAACAGCTTGGCTTTCTGCCAGAAAGGAATCTTGAAATGCAACCCCGGCGTAAGCACTTTCTTGAGGACACCGCGGCCGAGATCATAAACGCAGGCCACGTATCCGGGCGGTACGTAGATGAATAGTCCCTTCAGGACATCCTCCATCACGAAAGAATACATGAGTTTATCTAGCGATTCGGACATAAGCGGCGGTTAGTTACTGCCTAGTGCGCCCCGGCCTTCTTTTTGGGCCGGAAGACAAGCTTCATAAACTGGTGAATTATAGCGGAAAATGCCAAGGATGTCAAGATGAACAGGGATTTCACCATCGGGAGGAACCACAAGGCAAAGAAAACGAACAGCGGAAACAAAAGGAAATACATGAGGTCGGCCATTCTGGCCGGGCGCTTGCGGAAGGTAATATATATCTCGGCGGCGAGCCACAGGCCGACTATACCAGCCGACAGCGTGTCGTGCGTCCGGGCCAGATCAAACCCGTAAAACATGGTGTTGATCCGACCGGGAAAATCCACCTCCGGATACAAAATTTTGAGTATCTTGTCGCCCGTAATGCCGCGCAGGAACACTTGGTAGAGAAGGACAAAGACTACCGCCTGAATGCCCAAAGACACAAACTTGGCCCAGGGATAAATATGCCTCTGTTTCATCACGCGACGAATCTCTTCTTTTTTCAATATCTGATCCTTGCTAAACTCCTTGTCGATGCGCTTTATCTCTTCGTAGAGAGCCTCATTGCGCAGCCGGTCGCGTTCGGTAACCACGGTAAACGGCAAAAGCGCCACGCGGAGCAAAATAGTGAGGTAGATAATGGCCCAACCCAAGTTCTGCTCGGCCCAATTATTGTAGATCCAGACCAAAAGGTTGAATAGAGGCTGGTAGAGAAAATCATGCCAGAGGTCAATGATCATAGTGATAGGAGTATAGCAAATCTGGCCTAAATGAGCAATTATATGGGCGAGGCCGGCCAACGGCGGGGACTTGGCTTAACAGTCCGCCACCAGATCCGAGTCTGAGAGCGGCCGCTTACTTTCTGCCGCCACCAAATCTATGAGTCCGTAAACCCAAATCAAATTAACGCTGTCTTTTTGGTCCTGCGATAGCCCGGCTGTCGTCTCGACCGTAATAGCGTACCGGACCCCCAGCCGCGAGGCCAAATCGGGCAGCGATCCGTCATAGCGGACGATAAACCCCATCTCGTCGCTTTTAACATCCAGGTCCCCAATCACGATCTGTCCGTCCCGCACCACCTCGGGGATGAAACCTGGGCCGTTCAAATACCCGGAATTCACCTCGGCATGGGCGAGAATCGGGGCGATGCCGGAAATTTTTTCCACAATCGGACGGTATACCGACAAATCGCCAAAACCATAGTGGTACGCGTAAGGGCGGGAGATGAAATTATCGCCGTGAATATCGAGCACTGCCCCAACCTGCGTAAACGGAATTTTCTTAAGTTCGCGATGCAGCCAGCGCGTCTCCTCCGGCAAATGCGCTCCGAACCGCGGATCGGACGACCAATACCACCGGTCAAACTCGTTCTGGCTCCCCAAATCATCGGCTATCTCGCCGTTTTGGAGCTGGTAACGGACAAAATCATTATTGCCCGCGTCTCCCCTGTCTCCCTCTACGTTGTACCGCGTCCCGGCCTCAAACCCGGACGGATTGTCGAGCGGAAAAACGACCAGTTTCACGCCCTTCAGACGGGCATAATCAAAAATTTTGCCGGCATATTTCATCAGCGTCAGCGGCCCGGCCACCTCGTCGCCATGGATGCCGGCGCGGATAATAATTATCCGGTCTTCCGCGAGGATCGGCTCCGACACGACCTTCACGGACTCATAATCCACCGTGCCGTCCGCGGTGCGATAGCGCAAAATTCCGCCGGTTTCTATCCGCGCGTCAGAACGCCCGCTCAAGTTCAGGCGCAGCGCCGCCAGAAACTGCGAGTATGAAGGCATATTCTAGAGCCTACTCCCAAAATAATTCTGAATCAGTTTCGGACCGCTTTTTCCCATTCCTCTGCCCCCGCCAAATACTCGTCTTTGATCTTCAGGAAGAATTCTTTTGCCGCCTCGTACTCGTTGGGAATGACGCCATCCAAAATCGCTTCCTCAATCGCCTTTTTTATCCGCCCGATGGTCGGCCCGGGCTTGAGGCCGGTGAATTCCATAATGTCCTCGCCCCGCACCGGCGACTGGAAAGCGCGCAGTTTGTCCTTTTCAATGACCTCGGCAATCCGGGCCTCGAGCTTATCGTAATTTTTCAAGCGCCGGGCTTTTTTCTGCGGATTGCCGGTGGTTATGTCCGCGCGGCACAGGATCAGGAGGTCTGTCAGCTCGTCGCCCAGATTCACGATAAGCCGGCGCACCGGGCTGTCCGTAACCCCTTCGTCCATGATGGCTATGGGGTACAGGTGCCAGCGCACGAGTTTGGCGACATATTCGATATCGTCACGGCTCATCTTGAGCCGCCGCCCGATGGCGCGCGCCATCTTTTTGCCCAGGTGCTCGTGCATATCAAACGTCCAACCGCGACCGGGCACAAACTGCTTGGTCTGCGGCTTGGCAATGTCGTGCACCAGACCGGCAAAACGCAGCCAGGGCTTGGTGCTCATCTGCGCTATGTTGTCTACAACTTTAAAAGTGTGCGACAGATTGTCCTTGTGCTGGTAGCCATACATGTCCTCCACGCCCTCGAGCGCCGACACCTCGGGTAAAAATTCGTTTATAAGTTTGGTTTTAAATAAAATCCACAAACCGACCGACGGTTCCGGTGCAGCAAGGAGTTTAATCAGCTCCTCCTGTATCCGTTCGGCCGAAACAATTTTGAGCCGCCCCCGGTTGCGCTCGATGGCGGCATAGGCGTCGGCGGCAATCGTAAAGTCGAGCTTGGCGGCAAAACGCGCGGCCCGGAGCATGCGCAGCGGATCTTCGCCAAACGTTTCGTCCGGATCGAGCGGCGTGCGCAGCACTTTCGCGGTCAGATCGGCATAACCGCCGAGAGGATCGATAACCGCCCGGCTTAATCCGCTTTTCATAACCTTGCGCGCCAGCGCGTTCACGGTAAAATCGCGGCGCACCAGGTCGGCGGCCAGTGTCGCCGCCGTTACGCGCGGCTTGCGCGAATCCGGATCATAGGCTTCGGTGCGCGCGCCCGCGAACTCGATCTCCATATCGGGGGTAACATAGCGGGCGGTATCGAACTCCGGAAACTCAACCAGGCTGCCGGACTGTTCCATTACCTCGTCAAATTTGCGCGCCAGTTCGAGACCGCTGCCGACGACGACAAAATCAATGTCTTTCGACTCTTTCCGCGGATCAAGCAGCTGGTCGCGCACATAGCCGCCGACGGCGTAAACGTCTACGCCGAGACTCGAGGCGGCAACATAAATTTTTTTAAACAAGCT
>Ga0076004_118_pt1 | contig 9155 bp, 6 predicted proteins | sample RifGroA2_FD_68067 | JGI IMG/M metagenome (GOLD analysis project Ga0076004, IMG submission 68067) | Parcubacteria (Magasanikbacteria) bacterium GW2011_GWA2_56_11
AAATCGGTGCTCAAGGAGTACGAACATCTGGCTAAAGAAGTTTTTCCGGATTTGGAAATCGGCTATCTGCACGGCAAGCTGAAGAGCCGGGAAAAGGACGAGGCCATGGCCCGGTTTGCCGGCGGCAATACGGATGTCCTGGTGTCCACCTCGGTAGTCGAGGTCGGGGTCGACATACCCAACGCCAGCGTGATGATGATCGAAGGCGCCGAGCGCTTCGGCCTGGCCCAGCTCCACCAGTTCCGCGGGCGCGTTGGCCGGAGCGAGCACCAGTCGTACTGCTTTTTGTTTACCGGCCTCGACTCGCAAAAAGCGGGCGAGAGGCTGGCTTTTTTTGAAAAAACCGCCGACGGGTTCGCTCTGGCCGAATACGACCTCGAAACGCGCGGCCCGGGCGAGGTGTACGGCACGACGCAGAGCGGGATGATGAACTTCCGGCTGGCCACTATGCGGGATGTGGAGATAATTAAACTGGCGCGGGAGATGGCGCGGGGAGTGGACTTCGAGAAGTTTCCGGAGCTTCGGGAACGGGTGCGGGAGTGGGAGAGCCAGGTGCACCTGGAATAAGAATTTTGCGCCAGAGGTTTGTATCTGGTCAAGCTTTTCACAGTCGCTTGACTTTTTTGCGTAGCTCAGCTATAATCCGGCCAACTTGAGGGGGCGAGCCCCCGGAATAGGGAGATCGATCGATGTCGATAATGGCGAGATTTGGCCTGAGCGCCGCGTCGGATGGCCAGTCGTTCAGCCCGCTGGAGCAGACCGTGGCCGCTGTTCACGAGGCCGGGCTGACGGTGAATGACGTGCTGGACGGCAGGATGTCCGTCCTCGAGACGAAGCCGCGCAGTGTCGTCCGGAGGCAGATCGCCGAGCGCACGCTCAGCGTGGCCCGCGGGCTCCACACCTGCCAGGTCGCGGGGACGTTCATCGAGCGCGTGCGCTCGCTGGTGCCGGGAGCCGACGCCATGCAGCTCCTCGGGTCCGGACACTTGGACCTCGCGCCCAAGTTCGTCTCCGCCGCCGAAGTCTCCGCCCGAAGCGAGGCCCCGGAGCCGGCCGAGCCCTCGGCAAGGCCGCGTCGCGCCAGGAGGCCCAAGCTGACGGTGGTCGCCTAGGCCACGCCCCGCCCCCCCTTCCTCCAGGTTCTGCCCTCACAGTTCTCTCGGGCTGCCCGCTCCAGCCCGTCCTCACAAAAATAAACTCAGTTCGGTGAAATCGGAACTGAGCCAATCCTGTCCCGTAAGGGCGGGATTTTTTTTGCACGTCTAGCCAGTCAAGCAGATGCCAGGCTCTAGGCGTGGGTAATCAACTCCTCAATATTTTTCACGCCAATAATTTTTACCGTCGTTTCTTTCGGCGTCTTCGCGCTCGTCGCGGTGATCACCCGTTTCAGGCCCAGCGCCGCGCACTCTTTCAGCCGCCGCTCGGTCTGGAATACCGGGCGCACCTCGCCGCCGAGACCCACCTCGCCGAAAGCGGCCAGATCGGAACCGAGAGTTTTGTCTTTGTAGGAGCTGGCGATAGCGAGGCAAACTGCCAGGTCGGCCGCCGGCTCGTTGGCCCGGATGCCGCCGACGATGTTGACGTGGATATCGTACTGGGACAGGTTCAGGCCGGCGCGTTTTTGCAGGACGGCCGCGAGGACGTGCAGCCGGTTCAGGTCGAATCCGCTGGCTTTGCGCACCGGGTAGCCGAAGACGGTTTTGTTTACCAGCGCCTGGACCTCGATAAGGAGCGGCCGGGTGCCTTCGAGCAGACAAGTAACGATGCCCCCGGGCATGGGTTCGCCCCGGCCACCGAGGAAAGCGGCCGACGGGTTCGCGACTTCACGCAGCCCCTGTTCAGTCATCTCAAATATACCCACCTCGTCGGTCGCGCCAAAACGGTTTTTGACGGCGCGCAATACGCGGTACGAGTTGTGCCGTTCGCCCTCGAGGTAAAGCACTGTGTCTACCAGATGTTCGAGTGTTTTTGGACCGGCCACGGTGCCTTCTTTGGTTACGTGGCCGATAAGCGCCACGGCGACGCCGGTTTCCTTGGCTATTTCTAGCAGGCGCACCGCGCAGGCGCGCACCTGGTTCACGCTGCCGGCCTCGCCGGCCACGGCGTCGTCGGCAATCGTCTGGATAGAATCAACCACCGCCAGTTTGGGCCGGTGTTCTCGGAGGGCAGCCGCGATCCGGCCGGCGTCCGCTTCGTTGGCCAGGCGCAAGTTCGCCGCGGGTACTACCCGGTCGGCGCGCAATTTTATCTGTTCCGCCGACTCTTCGGCCGAGACGTAGATCGTGCCCGGCACGGCCGCGGCCAGCTGGATCGCGAGCGTGGATTTGCCGATGCCCGGCTCGCCGCCGAGAAGGATAAGGCTCCCCGGCACGATGCCGCCGCCGAGCACCCGGTCGAGTTCATGAATGCCGGTAGTAATCCGGTTGGCTTTTTCGCCAGCCACGTCTTTCAAGCTGAAGATTTTGGCCGGCACGGCCTTTTCGTCCGGCCGGGACTCTCCGGATCGGGGCGGGGCCTCCGCGGCCTCGACCGTGCCCCACCGGCCGCATTCCAGGCAGCGTCCGACCCATTTGTTGTATTGCGCCTCGCAGTTGGCGCAGGCGAATATTCTGGTTTTTTCAGCCATATATAACCATTGTACAGCCCGCCCGGTTAAAACCGAATAGAGGAATTGTCAAGCGGGCACTGGGTTTTGTTGCCGGGTATGAAGCCGGAAGTAACGCCGAGAGACTGGGCGTATTTGATCATTTTTTTGCCCGCGTTGTCGCCCTCCTTGGCAATTACCGTGGCCGTGCGCTTGGCGCCGGAATTATCCGCCGTTTTGCCGCGGTTCCAGAACCGGTGCATCGAAGCGTAAGCTTCGGTGTAGGAGCAGGTATCTTTGAGAATTTTATCGAGAGCGCCTATGCCGTTGTGGTGGCCGATATAGGCAAAGTAGTACAGCGAGTCAAGTTCAATTTGACCGCAGCGTTTTTTGATTTTTTCGATAGAAGACCGCATCATGGACGCCCCGACCATCGTGCTCACCTCCGGATGCTTTAGGTCCGAGCAGACTTTTTTGAGGTTGTCCGGGTATTTTCTGAGGGTGCTTTCGCAATTAGGCTTTTTCGTCTGAAACAGGCCGGTAAACCCGGACGAATTCACCACGTCCGACCGGAATCCGGACTCAATAAACGCCATAGCCTTGAGCAGGCGCCAGTCCACCTCGAGACAGGGCTGGTAGCTCTGGAAAAGGGCGTCGTAGCCGGTATACGCCAGCGCCTGAGGCGCAGATGTCCCAGCGGCCGGAGACGGCGGTTCGCCCTTGTCAAATGAGCCGGTCGGCGAGGCCGGTATGTAGCGGACGCGCAGATTGCGGAAGGTTACCAATTCCGGATTGACCAGGTAGAGAATGGCATAGGAGAGAATCAAGAGCAGAAGACCGCTGAGAGCGTTTCTGATTTTGGTTTTAGCCGCCGTGATACCCTCGCCGCCGCCCGAGAGTATCCAGTTAAAGCCGGCGACAATGAGCATGGTCGCGACGACGATTGTCGCGGCTAGGATGAGGTAGCGGTAGATACCGGAGACGTATTCCCCGATGAACGGGAAATACAAATAAATGGCGCCGTCCAGGTCTTTTTTCAGGGAGTCGGGATTAATCCCCGAGAAAAACAGCCCCGGTATTTTAATTTTAAGCACCGGCTGGCGCAATAGCTCTTTTATCTCGTCCTCCGACAGCGCGGCGAAGCCCGCCGCGCCGCCGTCCGCGGAGTTTTCGCCAAAGCCGTAGTCAAGAATCAGCTGGTAAACCAGTTTTTGCCCGCTAGCATTTAGGTGGAGTTTATCGCCCGAGGCGTACTCCGAATCGAGAGCGCCGTCATTGTTTTTGTCCACAAACGGGGTAACGTCAATGAAGGCGTCCACGCCGTGCGGTTTCCCGGCGAGCCAGGCGTGGTTTTCTTTCAGATTGTCGCCCCAGGTCTGAGTCCAGGTCGAGTAACCTTGAAAAGGCTGCGCTCCGACAACGATAACCCTGGTACCGTCTGCCTGCGCGGATTTGAAAATCTCGGTGAGCCAGTCCCGGGTGTTTAGGAGGCCGGCCGGGCTGTTGAGGCCGTTCAGTCCGGCGTAGACGACAAGGTCTGTGTAACCTTCGCCCTTCACTTCGCTGTTGTAAGTATCTAAAAAATACTCGGCGGTAGCGCCGACCTTGGCGTGGCAATCTACCACGGACTCGGTCAGGGCATTTTCCAATTCCTCGTCATAATTATAGCTGCCGCAAAAAGCGGCGAACGTGGAGGAGCCGATGATGGCCAGTTTTTTCCCGCCGGCCGCGGCCGCGTGCGGCAGCCAGAGACTCGCGATAAATAGCGCGGCGGCAACCAAAAAGTAACGCTTCATGTTAAGTTTCTAAACAGGATTGCTCCCGCCATTGGATAACCGCGTTTTTGGCCAGGCATTCGACTTCCTTGGCCGGGGTAAACGCCGGCAGGCTGTTTTCGCCCAGATACTCGCAGCAGCCCGTTGTCCCGGCCGCCACGGCCTTTTTTTGTTGTTTTGCCTGCTCGGCCAGCTTGTTGTGGGTTTCAACCGAAAATGTTTTGATACATTTGCCGTTAATCATATTGTCGCCTTGGCGGTGTTTGTTCAAATTAAGGCCCAGGCGCGACCAGTCAAAATTGCGCGGGTCGCCGTGCCCGCTCTCGGCGTATTTAATTTGGCAGTGGGCAATAATCGAATTGTCGTTGCGCATAATGCCCGTTTTTTTAATCAGAACCTCAATAAGCTGGTTGAGCGACTCGTATTGCTCGGGCGTGTAAAAACATTTTTCGCTGCAGCTTTTGTTGTTGACGCATGCTCCGGCCTGGTCGCACCCCTGTGGGATCTGCAGGTCCACGCCGACCGACCAGGGGTTCATGATACTCCCGGCATGCCCGGCGCGGCGGCGGATATCTACTGCCTGGACGACTTTGCCGTTGCGCTGGATCACGAAGTGAGTGGAGAGACCAACCGTCGTGAGATAACCGATAGTGTCGCCGATCGCTCCCTCGTGGACTACGAGGTAGGTAACATTGTACAGATTACGGTTGCCGCACGAGTAGGGCTCGGAGCGGCCAAAATCCGGCTGGCCGAATACAGCTTCCGAGGGAGGCATTTTGCCGGTACACGGGTAAGGCGCGACGCCGCCCTGCTCGTCTAGATTTTTTTGCAGCGAGTGTTCGGCCGAACCTTCGCCCATGACCGGAATATAAAGTACGCGCAGGCTGCGGAAATTAACCAGTTCGGGGTTGATCAGGAAAAGAATGCTGTAAGAGCTCATGGCGACGATCAGCCCGACGAGCGCCTGTTGGATCTTTTTTTTGGCCGCGTTGATGTTGTCCCCCGAGGGGCTCGGCAGTATCCAGGTGAAACCGGCGACGATGATCATGACGACGGAGACAATCGCTATGGCGGCTACCAGGTAGCGGAAGACGCCGGCCACGTATTCGCCGATGAACGGAAAATACAAGTACACGGTTCCGCCAAGCTCTGTCCGCTGTAGATTTTTTAGAGTGATATCGGAAAAGTTTACCCCGGGGATTTTTATTTTTAAAACCGGCTTTTGCAGCAATTTTTGCAGTTCGTTTTCGGTGAGCGGACCGTCGCGCAGGGCGTCTTTGAGAAGTGATGCGCCTGCGGCCGGATTTTGGTTACCGGTTTGCGCCGATCCGGGAATTACCGGGTTCGCTTTCGGGTCGTACGGTCCTTTGGGCGAGAAAAAACGGGGCAGGGCTTCTTTGAGCAGGTATTGGGGGGCGTTGGTGTGGTTGTATTCCTTGTCGTTTGGATCGGGGATCAGGCGGTAGCTTAGGATCATGCCGTCCTGACTTTTCCAGGTACGGTCGTAATCGGTCTTATTGTTTGCCCCCGGATCGAGACCGCCAGGCGTTGAGTTCATGAGGAAAGACGCCGCCTGCGAGTCGGAGTCATTTTGGTGCAGATGAAAAATTGCGCCGCCTTTTTGGCGGACAGCTTCAATTACTCCGTATTTCGCAAAAAAGTCGTTGTTGGTGCTTGTGCCGCAGGTCCCGTCGGCCGCGGCGTAAAGATACAGGGGGTATCCCTGCAACTCTTTGGCGGCGCGCGCCAGCCCGCCGCCGCAGTTGGCGTTGGAGTGACCAAGCAGGCTGACCCGGCTGAATTGGATATTTAATCCTTTTTGCGCCAGGGCGTCATTTATTTTTTTAATGTGGGTATTAACATTGTAAACACCTTCCAGCCAGACCGTTTGCTTGGGACCGCGGTCATGCAGGGGCGCGGCGATGACTATGGGCAGCGATTTGTTATAGCCAAGGAACGACCGCACGATGGCATCGAAACGTTTTTGATCCGGACTCTTGACAAAAATATTGACATTCGGCAGCGATAAGCTGCGCCAGCCGTGCATAGCGATAAGCAGGTCGACTTTTTTCCCGCAGGCCTCTTTGGGTATCCAGACCAGTCCGGAATTTTTGGGGGCGCCGGCCGGACGCTTGTCGCCGGGGTAAATTTCCCCGACAAACGGTTTATAGCCGTCATCAACGCCGTCCTCCGAAACCACATCGAGATCGTTGGGGTAGGGAAGCTCAAGGTAAATATCTTCGGCGCACTCTCCGGCCGCAACCACTGCGTCGGTTGAGAGACCGGCAACCGCCGCTGCCAGCAGACCGAAAAAAAATAACCGGACAAGGGATCGCATAAGTTAAATTTTCAGGCCTAGTTCGTCCACCCACGCCTCGACCGATGGCGGGGCTTCGATCTGTCGGTTGTTGACGAAAAACGCCGGTACTGACTGGATGTTCAAAACGGCGGCCAGTTGTTTGACTCTGGAGATGTGGGAGTCGGCCGCGGGTGAATTGACGCACGATGCCAGCTCGTCCGGGGACAGTCCAACAGCTTTGACGATTTCGGCCAGCGTTGCCTCCGACAGGTTGTCGGCGTTGGCAAAAGCCAGTTGTTTGAATTTCACAAATTCATTTTCCCGGGCCGTACAGTAGCTGTATTTCTGGGCCAGCTCGGTGGAGTAGGGGAAACGCCCCACCGGCAGTCCTTTCCAGACAATTTTGATTTTTTCCGGATATTTAGCCAAAAGTTCAGTCAGCAGTTCGTTTTGGCGCCGGCAAGCCGGACAGCTGAAGTCTTCAAAAGCGATTACTGTCGCCGTGGGCCGCTTGGCGCCGATGATGATGTCGTCGGGGAAAACCGGAATAACCTCAATTGGTTTTTCTTCCGGCAGGTTTTCCTGGTCCGGAAACAGCGGCTCGTAACGAATGACCTGTATGAAGAGAAACAAACCGGCGATAAGAAAAGCGGGTGTGAAGAGCAAAATTAACTTTTTGGTATTCATAGGCGTGCTGAAAGGAGCCGCGGACAATTTAGATATCCACCTTGAATAAGCCGACTTGATTTTTGTCGGTAAAGTAGAGCCTGGAGCCGTCTTCGCTTAGGGTAATGCGGTCGATGGTATAGATATCAGTCAGGGGGATTTCGGTTTTGAGGCCGGTAACGGTATCAACTTTGAACAGCCGGTCCGGAGTGGTGTTGGCGACCGCCGGCGCAAAACCGGCGCCGGCTTCCAGCCGCTCGGGGACGCCGCAGTAGACGAAGCGGTCGTCCGCCATGGCGCACTTGCTGGCCCAGGTGTTGACGTTCAAGAGCCGCCGGTTGCCGCCGACCGTGTCCGGCGTAGCGTCGGCGATCCATAATTCCGGCTTGAAGTCGCTTTCGGCGCGATGAATGCTGTGGAGCAGTTTTTGTCCGCTGCCGGACCATTTAGTTTCGAGCCCCCGTCCTTCCACCACGAACGAGCGGTAATTTTCGTGGTTGAGCCCGACAAAAAGCACTTCCTGCCGGTCGGCGCCCAGCGCCTGCCCGGTGCGGGAGAGAGCCACGATTTGTTTATTCGGCGACCAGTCCACGGTAACTTTGTCGGCGTTATCGCCCATGGGTTCGACGAGTCTGATGGAGCTGCCGTCCGGTTTGGCCGCGATGAGCCAGCGGTTTTCCGGGGCGATGCCGACGCTTTTGGCTGCCACCTGGTCCCCGAGCGGTGAGAAAGAGAAATCTTCCCAGTGCCGGGGCAGGGTTACTTGCCGTCTGCTCTTGAAATCATAATAAATATTGGCGCCATCCGGGTATTCGATGATGCCCTCGTCTTTGTTCGGCGACCACGTAACTTTGTCCACGTTAAAAAAAACCTCATCGCTCATCGGGGCCAGGGTCCCGTCGGAGAGGAGACGGTAAAATTTGCCGTCTTGTTCGTTATAAAATTTGACCGCTCCGCCATCATCGGCGGCCGGGCTTTTTACCCCCGCGTCCAAGCTACGGGTAACTCTTGACGTCCCCGTTTCGGCGCCAACCGGTCCGATGTCGGGGCCGGCCGGCCCGGCAGACGGACCGGCGGTCGGCCGGTCGGTCCGGCAATTTCCGGCGGTTTGGGCTGGGCGAAAAAAACCCGGTAAATGGCGTAACCCAGGAGAGTGGAAACGGCCAGGAAAACGAGGGCGAAAACCAGGCGTTTTTTGTCCATACCTTAGGATGAAGAGTTAGAATCCGATCCTCTGAATAATGATTGATTGAGCCGGGCATTCCTTTGCGAGCTCAACTGGGCAATCTCGTCCTTGAACTGGTTAATTTTTTTGTCCAGTTTGGCTATCCTTTCCTTGGGCTCTTTCATTTTTTCATCCAGACTGTCAAGGCGAATTTTGAGAGCTTTTTCCAGGCTTCCGATATAAGCCGCGAGTATGAGCGCCGCCGGGATAAGCAAGAGAAAAAAAACCGTAATGAGCAGCAGGACCGAGAATAGCCTGAGACCCCATTTGAATCCCCAAAGAGCGCGGCGGCCGGAGGAAAACAGCCGCCTTTGGGTTTCTAGCGGTTTTATTTCCCGGTTGATCTTTTGTTTGTCGCGGTTCAATTTTTTTATTTCCCGCTCGATTTGCTTTATTTTGTCTTCAATCTGTTTTATCTCCTGGCGATTACGCAGATAATTTATACCCCTGGTTAAACCGCTTTTTTGTCCGGGACCCCGTCTTCCATCTTCGGCCGATCCCGGCTGCTCTTCGCTCCCCGGTTTTCCTTCCTCCGGAGCCGCTGGCGCGCTTTCGCCCGGTCCTTGGCTCTGGCTTTCCGGGGCTTGGCTATCTGGCCGGCTCTCC
>Ga0076004_123_pt1 | contig 6930 bp, 5 predicted proteins | sample RifGroA2_FD_68067 | JGI IMG/M metagenome (GOLD analysis project Ga0076004, IMG submission 68067) | Parcubacteria (Magasanikbacteria) bacterium GW2011_GWA2_56_11
CTTCAGTCCTGCGACCATCTGCCTTTTCTCTTTTCCCAGATCGACCTCTAATACATACAGCTTGTTTGCATTTGGATGGTCGCTGACTGATAAAATAGTCCCGGCAACCAGTTCCAGTTTCTGGAATTCGTCAAAAGGTATCATGCCATCACGTGTTTCTATCTTCTCTTTTTTGTCTTTCTTATTAAGCAAAACGATAGGTACATTCCGCTCTATCTTATTTTTCGCATATTTTTCCACATCATCTTGATAACCAATTAATAAGCTTTCATAAATAGAAGTCAACTTTACCCAGGGCAAGGTACCGCTTACCCTGTCTGATTATGGACCCACGGAATCCAGGATATTCCTCATCTGCCAACATGGTAAATTTACTGCCGGCACAGAGTACGACTCCTATTTATTTGAAGACTTTGGCTACAATCGCGGCGTCGACTACACTATTACCGAAGCAGTACAAAACTGGGGATTTAACCCCGATACAGCAGTCCGCCGGTATGCCAGATTTAGGCCGCGCGACGACGCGTACCTAGCGATTGTATTTGAGTACCCGTCTGGATCCGCTGCCTCTGACTTGGCGTCTTTCCAAAAAGGAAAGATGCCGGCTGCCCTCCAGCGCCTCTGGGACCTGGTTGAAGAGATATCAAAAACCGTAAAATTTATCGAACCTGCCAATTCACCCCAAAAATAATTTATGCCAACGTCAGCTTCCGACCTCAAAAATCTAACCAAGCTGGGGAGCAAAGCCGCCCCCTCGCGCACCCTCGAAGTCTTCCCCAACCACGCGCCGGGCAAACTAACGGTCAAATTAGAGTGTACCGAGTTCACCTGCCGTTGTCCCCTCACCGGCCAGCCGGACTATGCCGTTATAGACATTTATTACGTACCGGATAAATTCGTGGTCGAATCCAAATCTTTGAAGCTTTATCTGGAAACTTTCCGTGACAGCGGAATTTTCCACGAACACCTGGCCGTGGATATTGCCGGCGACTTTGCCCGGTTCGTCAAACCGCTGTCGGTTGACGTGGTAGTCAAATTCAATGTCCGCGGCGGCATTGCGATTGCGGCCGAATACCATTGGGAGAGGGCCGCGCGAAAAAAATAACTTCCCGCCCGGACTGGCCTAGACGGCCTGTCCGGCGGCGGTGTGCGCGACGCGCGCGATAATTTCACTGTGGTTGAGGCCGTTCGTCGCCACGACGCCGTGCCTATGGGACAGTCCCTCGGGATCGTACCGCAGCGGCTCTCCGGACAAATCAGTTATCATGCCGCCGGCCTCGCGGATGATAATGTGCGCGGCACAGGTATCCCAAACCGGCACTTCCGGCCGGGTGCTTATATACAGATCGGCTTCGCCGTCGGCGACCAAAGCCAGCTTGTGGCCGACACTGCCGACGCGCAAGATATATTCGCACTGCAGCTCATTGGCGATTTTTATATCGAGCGTGCTGACATTCGACCGGCTGATCACCAGTGTCATGCGGTCAATGGCGGCGGTAGCGGAGACATGCATGGGCTTGGGCATGCGATTGTGCAGCTGGCTCCAGGCCCCGGCGCCTTTTTCGGCGCAATAGATGATATCCCTGGCCGGCACATAAACCGCGCCCAAGACAGGCTGCCCGGCTTCCAAAAGCCCGATCAAAACGCTGAAATCGTCCGTGCGCTTGATGAAATCCTTGGTGCCGTCGAGAGAGTCTACTACCCAGCAGGCTTGCTCCAGACAGCGTACTGGTCTTTGGCATAGTAATCCAAAATAACCTGGCCCGCGCGCTTGGCAATTTCGACAATATCAATTAAATGATCGCTCATTTGCATAAGTACCGGAGGCGAAAAAATCTCCTGGTTTAACTGGGTTGCCGCCGGCCTTTAGCGCACATACTGGAAAAGAACCTGGCTAACTTCTTCAATTTTGGCGCGCATAATCTCGTTGGTTCGAGCCTCCAAATTCAGCCGCACAACCGGTTCAGTGTTCGACGGCCGCAGATTTAGCCAACCCCAGTCGAACTTCAGCCATAAGCCGTCGAGATGCGATACCTCCAGGGCCGAATCGCGGTAAGCTGACTCGACCGCGCGGATCACCGCGGCCGGATCGGGCGCCGTAAAGTTTATTTCCCCGGAATGGAAGTACTTTCTGAGCGGCCGGACTAAACTGCTCAAAGGCTGTCCGGAGCGCGATAACAGCTGCAGCACGTATAGAAGCGAAAGATCGCTGCACTCCAGATTCCGGCAGTCGCTGTAATACAAATGAAGCGACAATTCGCTCGCGAACACCGCCTTTTTTTCCGGCAGCAGACGTTTGATGAAAGCGTGTCCTACCCGGCACATCTCCGGCCGGGCGCCGGCCGCCTCCCAAACTTCGCGCACAATCTGGCTGGAACGCAAATCGTAGAGCATAACCGAACCCGGATGCCGGCGCAGAACTTCGAGGCCGATAAGCGCCGCCACGTATGAGGCATCCACCACGGCTCCGGTTTCATCCACCAAACCAATTCGATCCGCATCACCGTCCAAAGCAAAACCGAAATCGGCCCCATGCTCTTTGACGGCCGCCTGTAAGTCGGCCAGAGTCTCTGTCTTAAGCGGGTTGGCCTCATGATTGGGAAACGTTCCGTCCGGTTCCAAATACAAATAATTCACCGTTACCGGCAGCCGCTCCAATATTTTGGGCAAAGTCGTCTGGGCCATGCCATTGCCGGCGTCAACCACCAATTTGAGGGGCCGAATGCTGCCGGGGCCGACCAGGCCAAAAACCATATCTTCGTAATCGGCGAGGACAGACTTTTTTGTCAGCCGGCCGAGAGAGCCGGCCGGCGGGGGGAAATCAGCCGCCGCCAGGTCGTGGATTTCCTCCATGCCGCTGTCTTTGCCAATGGGCAGGCCGCTGTCCAAAGTGAGCTTGAACCCGTTGTATTGGGCGGGATTGTGGCTGGCGGTTACGATAATGCCGCCGGCATGCTCCGGGTAAAGGGTGCAGGCAAAATTAAAAAGCGGCGTGGAAGCCAGGCCGATACCGGCGACATCCACTCCCTCGTCGGCAATACCGCGCTCGACAGCGGCCTCAAGCAGCCGGCTCGTCGGACGCATGTCCCGGGCCACCACCAAGGACCGGCCGCTTAACTCGACTCCCCGCTGACGCAGCAGCCGGACAAATGACCGGCCGACGCGGTAAGCCAATTCTTCAGTTATTTCTCCGTCTGCCAAGCCACGAATATCGTAGGCCTTGAAAATATGGGTGGGAAATGACATAGTAAGCTTCTTAACTTTAATTTCAGCAGATTTTAGTATATACTATAGCTTAATAAGGGGCAATGGTAGCCAGCCGCCGAAAGACAATCTCGAGCCGCGCCGGAGAGCCTCACGCCCCCTGTTCAAACCCCCGCGAGACAACTATGAACCCGCAAAAACTTATCGACAATTTTTCCACCCATCTCAAAAATACCATCGCCCGCGCGATTTCCTTCGCGAGTTATTTGAAGCAGCCGCAAGTAGAACCGATACACCTGCTAATCGCCCTGTCCGAAGAACAGGGATCGGTGGCGGCGGAAATTATCAAAAAAAGCGGACTGAAGGCAGAACTGCTCCGGCCTCAGGCGCCGGTGTACGACGGCCCGGCGCCGGAGGCTCCGGACGCCGCGGCGCGCCAAATGACCATGACCCTGCCCGACCTCAGCCCGGCGTCCCGGCAGGCGCTCGAAAAATCGCTGCTTCTGGCCTATGACCGGGGACACAATTACATTGGCACCGAACACCTGCTCTACGGCCTCATTACCGGAACGGATCGAGATATCGATGCGGCCATCGCCGTGGTCGGAGCCAACAAAAAACAGCTTGAAGAGCGCACCGAAACGGCCTTCGAAGCCGTCAGCCGCTTCGCCAATCTCGACGACGTAATGGAGACCTTCAATGATCTGGCGGCGCCGGAAGGAACGCCCGCGGGCCAAAATTCCACGCTGGCCGGAAAAGCCAAACCCGGGCGCGAAGGCGAACCCAGCGCCTTGGAGTTTTTCACCGTCAACCTCACCGACCCGCGCGTGGAAAAACGCATCGACCCGGTCATTGGCCGCGAGCGCGAAATCGAGCGGCTCGTAAACATTCTGTGCCGGCGCACCAAGAACAACCCCATTCTCATCGGCGAACCGGGAGTGGGCAAAACCGCCATTGTCGAGGGATTGGCCAAAAAAATCCGCGGCGGCCGAATGCCGGACGTGCTCAAGCGTAAAAAAATCTTGTCGCTCGATCTTACGCTCATGATCGCCGGCACCATTTATCGCGGCGAATTCGAAAGCCGGCTCAAACAGATAATTGACGAGATAGCCGACCACCCGGAATACATTCTTTTTATAGACGAATTGCACAATATTATCGGCGCCGGCTCCAACCAGGGCACGCTCGACGCGGCCAATATCCTCAAGCCGGCGCTCGCCCGCGGCCAAATCCGCTGCATCGGGGCCACCACGCTCGACGAATACAAAAAATACATCGCCTCCGACCCGGCGCTCGAACGCCGCTTCCAACCCATCACGGTCGAAGAACCCAGCCGCGAGGACACTCTGCAGATTCTCTCGGGAATCAAAAAATATTACGAAGACTTCCACCGGCTGACTATCACGCCGGGCGCGCTCGCCGCCGCGGTACAGCTGTCGGGCAAATACATCCACGACCAGTTCCAACCGGACAAGTCCATTGACCTCATAGACGAAGCGGCCGCCGCCGTGCGGGTCCGCCAAAAGGCGACGCCCTCCGAAATCAAACAAACGGCGCTCGAAGAAAAAATCGAATCGCTGGAAAAACGCAAAGAAGAGGCCATTGCCAATGAGCGGCTGGAAGAGGCCCTGGCCCACAAGACGGCTGTGGCCGGACTCAAACGCCGGCTGGCGCAAATGAAAAAACGCCGCGGCCGGGCCAAGCGCACCGCGCCGGCGGTCATGCCGGGCGACATATCGGCTACCCTGGCCGCGCGGCTCGGTCTCGACCCCTCGTTTCTGTCCCTCTCGGAGTGGGACGAGCTGGAGCGGGTTGAGAGGCTGCTTGATGAACGTATCATCGGGCAGAAACCGGCCGCCAAAGAAGTGATCGGCCTGTTGCGCCGTTCCTGCCTTGGCCTGCGGCGGCCTCGCCGGCCGCTCGCCTCTTTTCTGTTTGCCGGTCCGAGCGGAGTGGGCAAAACCGAATTCGCGAAAGTTCTGGCCGAGGCGCTTTACCACGATCCCAAAACTCTTATCAAACTCGACATGAGCGAATTCGCCGAGGCGCACAGCGTGTCCAAACTTTTGGGATCGCCGGCCGGCTATATCGGCTACAAGGACCGCAACCGTTTTATAGACGAAGTGAAAAAACGGCCCTACTCCATCATCCTGTTCGACGAGATAGACAAAGCGCACGCGGACGTACGCAAACTCCTCCTGCAAATTCTCGACGAAGGCGAGCTGGCCGACGCGGGCGGTAAAAAAATCCATTTCCACCACGCGATTATCATTCTAACGACCAATCTGGGCGGCAGCCTTTTCAAATCTCACGGCATCGGGTTCGGCTCCGCGTCCGCCGGCGAAGCCCGCCCAGGAGCCCAGGGAGAATTGCGGTCGCGCGTCATCAGCCTGCTCAAAGAAGAACTCTCCCCCGCCGTAATGAGCCGCCTAGACAGCGTGTGTCTCTTCAATCCCCTAGCCAAAGAAGATTTACGCCGAATACTGGATCTGCAGCTCAAGACTATGAGCGACCAGCTTAAAAACGCCCAAAAATTGTCCATTGCGCCAGACGAGTCAGCCATCGCGGCGCTCGCCAACGAAGCCTACAATCCAGATCTCGGCGCGCGCCAGGTAAGCCAGATCCTCGAAAGAATCGTGCCCGAATTGGTGATCGGACTCTTGGAAAACCCGGGACGGCGCAAGCAGCGCTATACTCTTACCAAAGGCCAGGAAAACTATAAGCTGATCTAGGACTATGCTGAACGCCACCGAACTAGCGCGGGCGGCGAAACTCGGGCAATCCCGCCGGCAAGCCGCCCGGAGCGCCGTCTCCGACGTTACCCGGCAACTAAAGCTGGTAAGGGAAGAACTGGAGTATTACAAACAGCGCCTCGCCGTCCTGGCGCGCGGCTCGGCCTATGATCCGGATTCCGCCCAAAAGATTCTCCGGCGGCTCATCAAGCTCAGGGCGCGCCAGACTGTGATTTTACTGGCGAAGTACAAAGAGGAAAGCGCGATCACCGACTCGCGGAGAAAAGACACCATCAACGATTACTACCGGGATTGTTCCGCTCTTGTCCGATCCCTTGAACGGTTCGAACAGCATGCCCCAAGCTAAGGGTAAAACCAAGCGCGTAAACGCGGGAGTGCGCCCGATTAGCGCCGGCTTTTATAATCAATTTACCCGGCAATCCGGAGTGCTGGAGCAGGCGCTCGGCGAAGAATTGACCGACAGTTCCCTTGACCCGGAAGAAGTAAAAAAAGTTACCGAATTGCTCGGACAAATAATCGCGCAAAAGGTAGAGGAAGGACTCGGCAAAATGGCCGACGTGGCGGATGTAAAATCCGAGGTCGCCGATTTGATCGACGCCGCGGCCAGAGAAGGAACTCTGGCCAACCTGCTGGCGTCTATCGCTGTCTTGGGCGCGCAAAATACGGACGAAGCGCCGGATGAGCGTACGGCCGACAAAACAGCGCCGGCAGACGCCGGCAGCCTAGAACCGGAAACATCACCGGCCGGGGATGAACCGGCGCCTGATACTGTTGAACCGGCGCCTGTCCACGAGAACGCCGACGAAAAAACAGCTCCGAATGAGAAAGCGGGACATAATGGGGAGAAAAAACCAAGACCGGGCAAAGGCGAACGCCAAAAACCGGCCGCGGATGAAAACCCGGACGAAACAAAACCTGGAAAAGACCAGCCGGAGAGCCGGCCAGATAGCCAAGCCCCGGAAAGCCAGAGCCA
>Ga0076004_122_pt1 | contig 1543 bp, 1 predicted proteins | sample RifGroA2_FD_68067 | JGI IMG/M metagenome (GOLD analysis project Ga0076004, IMG submission 68067) | Parcubacteria (Magasanikbacteria) bacterium GW2011_GWA2_56_11
AAGTAAGGAGAAAAAAGCCGGCTCAGTTCCACGAGCCGGCTTCAATCTTTTTATACGCATTGTTAAGATTTGGCCAAAGCAGCCGACGCCGACTCCACCCGGAGATTCATCCCCTCCCCGAGCACTATCACGTCGCGGCGTTTGAGGCGGCCGGACAAAACCAGTTCGGCCAATTTGTTTTCCACGTGCTCCTGGATCGCCCGGCGCATCGGACGGGCGCCAAAATCAGGATCAAAGCCGACGTCGGCGAGCGCGTCGAGAGCGATGTCTTCCACCCGCAGCTCCACCCCGCGAACCTCCAGGTCTTTGGCTACGCGCTTGAGCATGAGTCCGGCGATCTGCTTGATCTCGGCGCGCTCCAGCGGCTTGAACAGCACTATCCCGTCGAACCGGTTTAAAAACTCCGGCCGGTAATACTCGCGCAATTTACCGCGCACCAGCTCTTCGCGTATGTCGGACAAATTCCGGCCGCTCCGCAGCTCGTCTTGCACATAGGCCGTCCCGGCGTTCGAGGTGGCGATGATAATCGTATTGGTAAAGTCAATCACCCGGCCGACGCTGTCCGTAAGGCGGCCGTCGTCGAATACTTGTAAAAACAGATTTAAAATATCCGGATCGGCTTTTTCCAGCTCGTCGAGAAGCACCAGCGAGAACGGCTGCTGGCGCACGGCCTCGGTCAACAGTCCGGTCCCCTGCTGCCCCGGCTGTCCGATAATCCGGTAGACGCTGCTCTTGTCCTGGTATTCGCTCATGTCCAGGCGGACCATGCGGTCCTCGCCGCTAAAGTAGACGCCGGCAATGGTTTTGGCCAGCTCGGTCTTGCCCACGCCGGTCGGACCCAAAAAGAGAAAATTGGCTATCGGACGGTTAGTCGAACGAATTTCGGCGCGCGCCCGGCGCAAAGCGTTCGCTACCAGGGCCACCGCCTCATGCTGGCCGATTACCCGCTCGTGCATCTCGGTTTCGAGCCGCAGCAGTTTCTCGGATTCGTCTTCGGTCAGGCTGGTTACCGGAATGCCGGTTTTTTGCGCGATTATCGCGGCCACGTCGTCGCTCGTTACCAGGTGGTTCGCACCCTTGGTATTGTGCACGTAAGGAGCGGCCTCCGCCATTACGGACAAGGCGCTCGACGGCAAATTCTGGTCGTGCAAGAAACGCGCCGCGAGATTGACGCAGGCCTCGATGGCGGCATAAGAGAAAAAAACCTGGTGCTTGTATTCAAGCGTACCGGCTTTGGATTCCAGCACCTGAACCGCCTGGTCCTCGTTCATCTCGCGCACCTCCACTTTGGCCAGCATTTTGCCGATCTCGCTCGCCACGATGTGGCGGTTGTAGCCTTCGGGCACGCTTGTCGCGAGAGTCATAAACCGGCTGGGTCCGAGATACTCGGAGAGAGTATCGGCGATATCCAGTCCCTGCTCCCCTCCCTCGAGGCCCATAAGATCGTGCAAATTATTTATAAATAAAATAATGTTGCCCGCCCGACCGATTTCGCGCATAATGCGCAGCACCCTTTCCTGCGCCCCGCTGACGGTCGTGCCGG